>Ga0181516_10000209_pt1 | contig 61022 bp, 45 predicted proteins | sample PEATcosm2014_Bin_25_FD_121104 | JGI IMG/M metagenome (GOLD analysis project Ga0181516, IMG submission 121104) | Peatland microbial communities from MTU Mesocosm Facility, Houghton, MI, USA - PEATcosm2014_Bin01_10_metaG | ecosystem: Environmental > Terrestrial > Soil > Wetlands > Peat | place...
CCGTAAAGACGAGCCGCAACCGTCGTGATCGCCGCCGTCAACGTCGTCTTGCCGTGATCGACGTGACCAATCGTCCCGACGTTCATGTGAGGCTTCGTGCGCTCGAATTTTTCCTTGGCCATGCTAGGAACCTTTGGTGAGAACCCAGAGATGTCGATTTTGGGAGGGGTCTCGGCCTAGGCCGACTCAACCACCCATCCTCCGGGTTCCAGCGACACAAGCGCCAACCCTTTGGAAAGAGAGCGAATCAAAGTAGTACACCCCAACAGCGGTTCCAAGGGGGAAAATGCCGTGATGGTCGCTCCATTTCGTTGGGTATCAACGCCTTGGATCACCACCCCCCTCGCCTGGAGCGCCTGCAGGATGGAGCCCAGGCAATCTTCAGGAGTCAAAATCTCCACGCGGACCGCCGGGGTCTCGACCACCACCCCCGCTTCCCGCAGGAGCAACGGACCCAGATGATCCGCCAGTCGTTTCCCCAGAATGGCCGGAACTTCCGCAGAACCACTCCATTCCCCCACGGAAAAACGGACCCCATCCAATCCACCTCCGCCTCCGGCACCGTCCGTGGCGGCCCCGGCGAAGCCGGCCTCGACGGCGGCACGCAGGGCGGGCGGGGCCATGCACTCCCAAACGACTTCCAACCCTTCATCGATGGGCTCCACCCGTGCTTCCAGCTTCAACTTGCCTCCCGCCCACTCCACTTGGTCCGTGCGCAGATTCGAGGCTCGCTCCAGCCGCTCCCGGCGCCGCACATGCAAGGCTCCCTGCCGGAACACGGCGCCGAATTCCTCGCGCAGCCTTTCGATGGCGACCTCCAGTTGCAGCTCGCCCTGGCCCCGGATCACGCACCGGCCGGTGTCCGGTTCAAGAATCCATTCCAGCCCGCTGTCCTCCTGGGCCATCACCTCCAAGCCCTCCCTCAACCGCTCGTTCCCTGCCGCGTCGGTGGCTTCCAGAGCCAGCTCCAGGACCATCCTCCGGCTCGCTTCCGGCTCCAGGGCGATCCAAGAGGACGGCTTGCAGACCGTGTCTCCGGGTCGGATCCTACCAGACAGGCCGACGGCGAAGATGTCGCCGGCCTCCACATGGTCCAGGGGCTTGAGTTCGTCGGCGAACACGCGGTGCAGCGACACGATCCGATTTTTCCCTTCGGCTTTGGGTCCCGTCACGACCGCATCCCCAACCTGGAAAGAGCCCGACCAAGCCCTTGCCAGGGCCAGTCCACCACCGTCGGGACCCCGGCCGGTCTGGAACGCGAGCGCGATCCCGGGATGGCCTTCGAGCTCGGGAGGGCAGACGGGAAGTGGCAGGAATTGCACGGCGGCATCCAGGATGGCGGCGCAGTTCCATCCCCGGACCGCGGCCCCGCCGCAGACGGGAAGGATCGTTCCCCCGCGGCATCCGTTCGAAAGGGCCGACACCAGGGCTTCGGGAGCCACAACCCCGGACAATATCTGTCTTGTCAGCTCCGTGTCGGAGCGGCTGGCCTCTTCCAGGAGCCTTTCCCGCGCCGCTTGGGCCTCGGGCATCCAGTCCGCGGGAATCTCGGCGAGCGTGCGGCGCCGCGAATCCTTCACTTCCCGCGCCATCCACCGCACCAGGTCGATCGCACCCACCACCACCCCGCCGCGCACCACGGGCCAATCCACCGGCAACGCGCAGATCCCGAACGCGTCCTCGATCTCCAGCACCGTGCCCGCGAAGTCCGCTCCGGGCAGGTCGAGTTTGTTGACCCAGGCCACGCGCGGAACCTTGTGGTGGTCTGCCAACGCCCACACGGCCCGGGAACGGGGTTCCACCCCGCGCACGCCGCAAAAGACGGCGATGGCGCCGTCCAGCACGCGCAGACTGCGCTCCACGTCCAGGGAGAAGTCGATGTGCCCCGGAGTGTCCACGAAATTGACGCGGCATCCCTTCCATTCGAAGGACGCCACTCCGGCGCGGATGGTGATTCCCCGCTGCTGCTCCTGGGGGAGGTAGTCCATGGTGGAGAGGCCTTCGTCCACACGTCCGGCGGTCCGGATCGCGCCGCCCAGGAGCAGGAGCTGCTCCGAGAGGGTGGTCTTGCCGGCATCGACATGCGCCACGATGCCGATGTTGCGCACGTTCTCCTGCATGGGGTGCAAGGTAGCCGCCTCCCGTCTTCGCGGAGACGTCGACGGGACGTCTCCGCGAAGACGGGAAAGGGCCACCCGACGGGTGGCCCTTCTCAGTCGGGGTGACACGATTCGAACGTGCGACCTCTACGTCCCGAACGTAGCACTCTACCAGCTGAGCTACACCCCGATTTCCCGTCCTGCCGAAGGCGGACGAGGAGCGGGAAACATAGCAACCGGACCTCCAGTGGAAAGGGCGCTTGCAGAGCGCTTCCCCAGCTTGGTATAGTGGGGATTCACAGGAGAGTCGAATGGAACAGGAAGCCGCCAAGATCCTCGTCGTGGACGACGAATTCGCGATCTGCCAGGTCATCCAGGACTACCTCTCCCTGCGCAAGTTCGTCGTGGCCACCGCGGGGAACTACGAGGAAGCCGTGGCCCAGTTGGCCAGCCGCGAGTTCGACGTGCTGCTCTCCGACATCCGGATGCCCGGGAAATCCGGCACCGAACTCCTTCGCCATTCCCGCCGCCACCACCCGCGCACGGCTCCCATCCTCTTCACGGGCTACGCCGACATCGGCCTGGCCGTGTCTTCCATGCAGGAAGGCGCCTACGACTTCATCCTCAAGCCCATCCACCTGGAGCAGGTGCACATGTCCATCCACAACGCCCTGGAGAAGCGGGCGCTGAAGGAGGAGGTTCGCCGGTACCAGAAAGGCTTGGAGGAGCTGGTGGAAAAGCGCACCAGGGAACTGCGCGAGGCGTTGAGGTTGGTGGAGGCGGCGAACCTGGACACCGTGACCAGGCTTTCCCGCGCCGCCGAGATGCGCGACGACGAGACCGGCAACCATGTCCTGCGCATCCGCGCCTACAGCGCGGCGCTGGCGCGGGAACTCAAGCTCCCCCCCGAGGAGGTGAACCATCTCTACGTGGCCAGTTCCATGCACGACATCGGGAAGATCGGAATCCCCGACCACATCCTCCTGAAGCCCGGAAAGCTGGATGCCGAGGAGTTGACGGTGATGCGCGGACACGCGGCGATCGGGGCCCGCATCCTTTCCGACGCCGACAGCCCCATGCTCCGCATCGCCCAGGTGGTGGCGAGGAGCCACCACGAGAAATGGGACGGCAGCGGCTACCCGGACGGCCTTGCCGGGGAAGGCATTCCCGTCTACGGGCGCATCGTGGCCCTGGCCGACGTCTGGGACGCGCTCACCACCAAACGCTGCTACAAGCCGGCGTTCACCCTGCAGGCGTCCACGGACATCATCCTGAAGTCCTCCGGCTCGCACTTCGATCCCGGCGTCGTGGGAGCCTTCCGCGGCGTCCAGGACGAGTTCCGTTTCATCCTCTCCGAATTCAGGGATGCGGCACCCGGCGAGATCGCGGATCCCGCGGCGGGCTGACCAAGGGCTTCAGTAGGCCAGGGATCCGGAGAACCAGAAGGCCCGGGCCAGCCGTTCGTTCTTGGCACCGAAGGACTTGAACGCGATTTCGTGGAGGGAGAGGCGGGTCCCCACGGCATGGCGCAGCTCCACCACCCCGGCCTCGGCTCCCGAGGAATCGTCGTAGTAGAGACGGATCCTGTCGTCTTCGAACTCCACCAGGGCATCCAGGGTCCCGGAGAGGCGACCCCCGGAGAACACCTCGTGGGGGAGCACGCCGACCTCGTCCTCGAAGGTCATCAGATCCACCCAATCGAGCTTGTCTTCGTGGTATCCCTCACCCCAGTCGACGTGCAGGGAGAGGTCCGCGCCGGCCGCGCCCAGGCGGCGCAGCGCCTCGGGCCAGGAGAAGAGGTGGGAGACGCCGTCGGTCTCGAACTCGATCCCCGCGGGGCCCAAGCGCAGTTCGCCGGGAGGCATGGTCCTGTTTTCGGTCGTCTTTCCCATTGGTTCTCCCGGTCATTGCCAGCGCCCGGTCTCCGAGCGGAACAGTTCCACGATGCGCCCCGTGACGGGACCGGGACGGCCATCGCCCACGTTTGCACCCCCTAAACGTACCACCGGAACGACCCCTCGCACGGCCGAGGTGAGGAAGGCCTCGTCCATGCTCCCCAGGTCGTCCAGCCGCAGGACGGCCTCCCGGGCGGGGATGCGCGCGCCGCGCGCGAGCCGCAGGACCGCCGAACGCGTGATGCCGGCCAGGATGCCCAGACGCAAGGGAGGTGTCAGGATCCGTCCGGAGCGGACCGCGAAGAACGACGCGGAAGACAATTCCAGCACCCTCCCCCGGGGATCCGAGAAAAGGGTCTCGTAGCAGCCCCGGTCGTCGGCTTCCAGCCGGGCGAGGATCGCCGCCAGATACTGCGTGGCCTTGACGGAGGGAGCCAGTTCGTGCACCCGGGGGACGGCGGCCACCGCCACCGCCACGCCCCGCGAAACGATGGCGGGGTCGATGTGATCGATTCCGGCGCAGATGGCCAGGAGCCTGGGCGGGTCTCCGGTGTCGGAGAGGGTCCCGCGGTAGGCTCCGCGCGTCAGGGTGATCCGCACGGAGGCGTCCGCCAGGTCGGAGCGGCGGCAAAGTTCGGCGCAGACGTCCTCCAGCGCCTCCTGGCTCCAGGGCTGGCGCATCCGCACGGCGGCGGCGGAGGCGCAGAATCTGTCGAAATGTTCCCGGAAGTATTCGGGCGTCCCCCGTTTCACGCGCACCGTCTCGAAGATTCCGTCGCCCAGAAGCAATCCCCGGTCCAGGACCGGCACGACGGCGTCTTCCTGCGGCGAGTACACCCCGTCCACGAAGGCCCACAGCCCGCTCACCAGACGCGGTCCCGCATCGGGCAGCCTTCGTCGACCCGATTGTCGGGTGCGGGCAGGGCCCTCCCCGCCAGCACGGAATCCAGGACCTCGGATGCGAGGGGAACCCCGGTGGAATCCACCGATCGCATGGGACCTCGCCAGCGCAGCACGCCGTCCCCGTCCACCACCGCCGCCGCCGGAGCCAATTCCGCCCCCAGCGTCCGGGAGAGCGTCCCGGTGGAATCCACCAGAACCGGACCCCGGAGCCTCATCTCCTTCATCCAGGGGCGCCACATCCCCGGATCCATCACCTGATCGGCTCTTGTGCGGGCCGCCACGTAGACGACCCAGGCACTGTCGGTGGGCATCCAGCGGGACTCCATCCTCCGGAGCGCTCCACCCGGAAGGGCGGCGTCCTGGACCTGGGGACACATGGGGTCGAGCCAGATCACCAGGCCCGGCCGACCGCGAAACGCTTGTTCGGACAAGGTGTCGCCGTCGGACGTCGGCAGTTTCCAGGAGGGAACCAGACCGCCGATGGGAATGGCCGTGGAGGCGCATCCGGCGAGGAGGGCAACCGCGACCGCCAGGAGGAACATCCCTCCCGATGATCTCAACGCAATTCCAGTCCGATGGGGCAGTGGTCGGAGCCCATCTGGTCGGGCTCGTGCCAGCATCGCTTCACGCGGGGCCAGAGATTGTCCGAAACCGAAGCGTAGTCGATGCGCCAGCCGTGGTTTCTTTCCCGAACCCCGGGCCGGTTCGACCACCACGTGTACTGCGCGGCCACCCCGGGGTGGAATCTCCGGAAGCAGTCGGCGAACCCCGCCTCGAAATACCCCGAGAGCCGTTCCCGCTCCACGGGACGGAATCCGACGCTGTCCTTGTTGCCCACCGGGTCGGCGATGTCGATCGGATGGTGGCAGATGTTGTAGTCGCCCAGGAAGGCGACGTCGAGCCCTTGTCCGGTCCAGGTGGCGTGCTGGTCGCGGATGCGTTTCCAGAATTCCAGCTTGTCGGCGAAAGCCTCTTCCGACCGACCACCGTTGAACACGTACGAACCCGTCACGCGCAGGTTGCCGACGGAAAGGGTGAGCACCCTGCCTTCGCGGTCGGCGGTCTCCCAGCCCATCCCCTTCTCGAACGAGACGGGTCCGAGGCTTTGGCGCACCCATGCACCCACCCCCGAATAGCCCTTCTTGCAACTCGCGGGGAAGAAGACCGCGTCGTAGCCTGGAACCTCCACCAGGTCGGGCGGAATCTGATCGATCTCGGCCCGCAACTCCTGGATCAGGACCACATCCGCGTCGGACCGACGGAACCAGTCTCGGAAGTGGGTCTTGGCACAGGCGCGCAGGCCGTTGACGTTCCAGGAAACGATCTTCACGGTGGAAAAAGATAGGAGAACGGCTCGCGAACCCGCATTGGCGATTTGGCGGCGCACCCCGGGTGGCCCGTGGTATACTCTGCACACCACGGAGGACCCTTCGAGATGCGTCGAACCACGTCAAGCCCTCTTTCCAACCTCACCGCCGTCGCTTCCTTCCTGGCCGCGGGCGTCTTCTCCACCGGGTGCGCCCGCTCTCCGGCCGAATCCTTCGGGATGGTCGGATTCCGCGGGATGCGGGTGGTGTTCGTCTCCGACTCGTCCCAAGTCGCGATGCGCGACGATTCGCCCGCCCTGCTGGACGTGCCCTACGTGCCGGGGTCGGGAGTCCCGGAAACCCTGGTGCGCGTCGCCGCCGGACATTCCCTGTACGCCTGGGGTGCCAACTGCGGAAGCCAATTCGCCCCCAAGCGGGTGACCTGGGACCCGCGCATGGGTCTTTCGCATGCGAGCGACGGCTGGAACGTGGGGGACGTCGCCGTCCTGCGCGGGTACGCGAGGGCGACCAACACCGACTACATCGTGCTCCTGAACCGCGTGATCGTGCACCGCGGCCAAACCCAGGGCGACGAACGCGTCCCGGGCAAGTTCTCCTTCGCGGAAGTTTCCCTGGACATCTCCGTGATCGACGCCAAGGAGGGAAACCGCGTGTGGCGCAGTCCCGCCGAAGGCCGCGCGGAAAGCTCCGGTTCGCCGGAAAGCCTGGTCCCGAAAGCGATGGACCTGGCCGTCGACAATTTCTTCGCCGCCCTCCCCGAGGTGCACAGGTGGGGTTGCAGGGACATCGTGGACAGGTTCAAGTAGACCCACCGTCCGGCGGCAGCCTCACACCACCTTCTCGAACTCCTCCACCAGCGCTTCGATGGCGCGGTGGCTGGCGCGCCAGAAGTCTTCGTCCAGGGTGATTCCCACCCCCTCGCAGGCGGTCACCGGATCCTCCGAGCCGCCCTTGGACAACAGATCCAGGAACCGCGGCACGAACCGGTCGCCCTCCTCCACCCAGCGCTGGTACAGTCCCAGCACCAGAAGCTGCCCGAAGGTGTACGCGTAGCAGTAGAAGCGGGTGTGGATGAAATGGGGGATGTAGCTCCAGCCCCACCGGTAGGCCGGGTTCATGTCCACCGAATCCCCGTAGAGGTCCTTGTTGGAGTCCCACCAGGTCTGGCAGATCTCGTCCCGCGAGAGCTGGCCCTTGCGGCGGCGCAGGTGGACGGCGAGTTCGAACTCCGTGAGCACGTTCTGCCGGTAGGCGGTGGAGAGCGCGTCTTCTATGCGCCCGCACAGCAGCGCCCTGCGCCCCTCCGGGGAGGTCTCCTTGGAAAGCAGGCTGCGGGTGAGCAGCATCTCGCCGAACACGGAGGCGGTCTCGGCCAGCACCAACGGCGCGTCGTAGTAGAACAGCGGTTGCTCCGAGGAGCAGCGGTAATGGACACCGTGCCCCAGTTCATGGGCCAGCGTGAAGACGTCGCGGCTCTGGCCGGTGTAGTTGAGCAGGACGTAGGGATGGTGACCCGGCCAGGTGCCGGAGCAGAACGCGCCATCGTCCTTGCCCGGTCGCACCTCGGCATCGATCCACCCGTGCTGGACGAAGTCCGCCGCCAGATCGCGCATTTGCGGTGAAAAGGCGCTGTACGCGGACAGCACCTCCTCCACGGCCTCGGGCCAGGAAAATTTCCGGTCGGAGACGGTGATGGGAGCGTACAGATCCGTGTTCGACAATTTGGGCAATCCCAGGAGCTTGGCCTTGGCGCGCCAGAAGCGACGGGCCACCGGATAGCTCTCGCGGGTCACCCGCATCATGGTTTCCACGACCTTATCGTCCAGGGAATTGCCCATGTGGGTGCGGGTCATGGGGTGGGTGTAGCCGCGCACGTCGCAATCCACCTGGTGGTCCAAGGCCAGGGTGTTCATGACGTGGGCCAATGCCAGGCCGTTTTTTTCGTACACCCCCAGGAACGCCTCGTGGGCGCCCTTGCGCAAGGCGGGGTCGATGTTGCGGGAATAGGAAAGCATCTCCGCACCGGTGCGATCGCGCAAGCCGGTGCCGTCGTCGAACGGAAAGGACAGCGAATTGGTGAGGTCGTCGAAGAGCTGTCCCAGCGCGGCGCGTCCCGTCAGGTCCTTGCGGCTCGCCAGCCGTTCTTCCGGCTCCGTGAGGATATGGGCACGGAATTTCCGGATTTCTCGGATCCACCGTTCCAGTCGGCACACACGGTCGTCGTCCAGCCAGGTTTCCACGACCGGATCCGGGAGCCCGGCGATCTCCACCTGCAGAAACGAGGTTTCCGCCTCGATCACGGAGAACAGTTCCCGGGCCTGCGCCAAGGCCGCCCCGATGGCCTCGTTGCGGGCATCGGCGGCGTACGCGAGCGAAGTCCAGGAGGCCACCTTCCATTGCAACAACGAGGCCTGCTCATGCTCCAGGAGCATCCGGCCCGCCTCCACAGGAGCGAGTTCGGCCACGCGCCCTTTCCACCGGGAGGCGAATTCGCGCGCAAGCTCCAAGGCCCGCTTGGAATCCTGGGCCAGGGCGGGGTCGTCGGGGCCGCGATAGAGGGACGTCAGGTCCCACCGGACCTCCCGGGCGGAATTCTGGGCCGTCTGCGCATCCAATCCGTTTTCCAGCATAGGGAACCAAGCTACTCAAAGGACGCCCTCGTTAGGAAGTTGAATTGGAGTCGCTTGTCCACATTTGTGTCGCCTGCATTGGCCAAGTCAGGCTTTCCTTGCACTCGGGATTTTGGCTTGGTATGTTCAAGCGCGAACAAGCCATCATTCCGGCAAGCTCGACGACTCTCCCTATCCAGAATCGAAAGAGGAATCCATGCAGAAGCTTCGAATCCTTCCCCTCGCCCTCCTCTCCCTGTCCGTCGGCCTGATGACCGCCTGCGACAGCACCAGCAGCAACTCAGGCCCCAGCATCACCAACCTGTATCTCGACAATACTGCCCTGGTTGCGAATGGTGGGTCTACTGGAATCCATGCCACCGTGGCCGATCCCAACAAGGGCATCCAAGTTTCCTTCAAGGTCGTACAGAACGGCACGGACATCACCAGCGGCTTTACCATTTCCTACACCGCTCCGGTTTCCACCGCTACGTCGTGGAGTGCCTTCAACGACGGCAAGGCCAGTATCGCCGCCACTTCAAGTGCCGTGAACGGGGCCGACACCTTGGTGATGACCGTGACCGATGCCAGCGGCAGCGGGACCGCCACCCAAAAGGTTCCGCTTACCGTTACCGGCGGCACCAACGGCGGCGGCGGAGCTGGCCTTCAAGACATAGGAGGGGTCATCCTCGGAGCTCAGGGAGCAACCCCCGGTTCATTCCTGGATGTGGTCGATACGGCGGCCTGGACTTCGGGTTCTAACAAGCCTTACGCCTCCATCGATGTCGTGTTCGGGACCGATGCAGGTGGCACGATTTCCTTGATGTCCCCTGCGGATGCATACAACCTTGACGGTTGGAGCCTTTCCGGTTGGACCACCCTGAACACCACCACGATCGTTTACTCCTCCACCGCGCTGACAACCTCCGCGCAAGTACAGAGCGCGATCGGAAACAGCACTGCCCAGAAAGCCGTCGCGCAAAACGGTTGGTATGCTCTCTACCTGAGTACTGGCAAATACGCCGCCATTCAGTTGACCTCGCTTTCCGCCACGGATCGAACCGCGACCGTCAGCGTCGAAATTTTCGACTGACCGATTTCAATTCGAGAGATGTCGCCCCCGTCGCTCTCACCGAGCGGCGGGGGTTTTCATTTTCTGTCTTCGCCCCGCGCGAGGAGCGGGTCTGGGATCAGGCCGGGACCTTGTCCAGTTCTTCCAGGCGGTCCACGAACAGGACCACGCGGTCCAGGCTCACGATCTCCAGGAGGTGGTGCACCGAACTGGAGGCCCCCACCAGGACCAGGGTCTTGCCCCTCTTCTCCAGGTCCTGTTGCACCTGCGCCAGCACGCCGATCCCGCTGGATCCGATGTAGGCGAGGTCGGAGAGGTCCAGCGCCAGCCGGAAATCCTTTCCGGAGAGGCGGTCGAACAGCACCGCTCGGAGAGTGGCGGCATCGGCGTAGGTTTGGATCTCGCCCATCAAGCTCAGGATGCTCCAGGGTCCGACTTGGCGGAAAGTCAGTGTTGCCATGGCATCAATGTCGCACCTCCCGCCCCGACGTGCAACCCCTGCACCCATCACGGGAGCGACAACAACCCCGGTGGGAACCCTCGCCAACGCATTGACCAATCGATGTCCGGCGTTTACTGTTCTATGCATGCAGCTGGAATCCGGCCATCTGACCGGCCCCCTGAACGCGGAAATCCTCGTCGGAGACCAGGACGACCTTCCGGAGGTCGAGTCTGCCTACTTGGGATCGGAATTCGCCGATCTGCTGGAGTTGGATCTGTTCAACGTCCTTCTGGTGACCAACCAGGACTCTCCAGAGGTCCTTCGAGTCTGCGGCGACGCCGACGTGGTGGCCATCCTCTACACCAACGGGCAGAAACCCAAGGCGGCAGACACCAAGAAGGCCACGGAGATGGGAATTTTCATCTTCTCCACCCCGTTGCACCTCAAGGCGATCCACGCCATCCTGAAGAAGGATCTCCCGCAAATCGTCATCAAGGACGCGACCTAGCCGGAGATCAGCGGAGGCCTTTTCCATCTTTGGTTCCATGGTGCCTCCCAAACGCATTGTCCCAGGAGTCCGCATCCTCCCCGTTTTGGGATTTCTTTCCTTCGCGGCGGGTTTGGCCATGGGGGCCGTTCCCCTGTCCCAGGGCGAAGCTTGGGACGGGGCCGGACTGGGTGGCACCCTCACGGCCGGACCCATCTGGAAAAGCGACGAGGGGTTGACGCCCAACCACCTGGGTTCCCAGCTCTGGTACCACTACCGGCCGGATCTCGTGGGGAGCATGGGCATCGAGATGTCCGATTGGGCCTTTTCCCGGACCAAGGCGCTCTTCACCACCCAATACGTGGGCGCGCTTTCCTGGGTCCCGCTCTCCAGCTCGCAGCAACTCATGAACGTGGCCTTGCGCCTGGGCGGGCAGAGCGTTTCCACGACGCTGGACACGTTCCCCCACTCCTTGCCTTTGACGGACGCCGGCTGGGACTGGCAGATCGGTCTGCGGGTCGGTGGGGGCTGGGCCGCAAAGGACCTGGGAGCATGGGTCTCCACGGGTCCCGTCGCCTACTGGCGGGTGTCCGGTGCCGCGTCGGGATGGACCTTGGCGCAGGAATCCGAGCTGGGCCTCCTGGTGAACTTGCAAAAGTTCTGGAACGGCTCCGCCAGCTACACCAGATCCTGGGATCTCGCCATCCGCATTCCCATGGTCTACCAGCCCCGAGCCCCGACCTTCACCCGCCAGGGCGTGGTGAAGCAGTCGGAATGGAGCATCGGGCTCCAGATCGGCCCTTCCGTGCTGTTCTAGCCCGGGCCGGCCTCAGAGGGCAGCCAGCACCTCTTCCACATGTCCCTTGACGGAGACGGGGGACCAAACCTTCGAGACCACCCCTTTCGGGTCGATCAGGAAGGTGGACCGGACGATTCCCATGAATTCCCGACCCATGAATTTCTTGAGCTGCCACACGCCGTAGAGCTTGCAGACTTCGGCATCGGCATCCACCAGGAGAGGGAAGGGGAGCGACTTCTTTTCTCGGAAGTTCCGGTGGCTCCTGGCGGAATCGCGCGAGACCCCTAGCACCACCGCTCCCACGGCGGAGATGCGACGGAAATTGTCTCGGAAATCGCAGGCCTCGACGGTGCACCCCGGCGTCGCGTCCTTGGGATAGAAGTAGAGGACGACCTGCTTTCCGCGAAGGGACGCCAGTTCGACGAACGCCTCGTCCTGGTCCGGGAGACGGAAGGACGGGGCGATGGAACCTGCTTCAACGGCCATGTGGAGCTCCTGCGGAATGCACGCGTTCGAAGGCGTCGTGCGGTGGAATGTCCAAAGCGACGGACAACAGGAAAGCGGCTTGGGCGCGGATGGCCGGCCAGAGGGGGGATTCGGGGTCGCGCACGAGCTGTGGCCAGGATTCCAACCGGGAGAGGAGCAGGACGGAGGCGTCGAGTGCATCTCCGCCACCCGGAGCATGGACGGTCTCCGCGACCTCCGACGAAGCACAGGTGGCGACGGGGGTCGGCTTTTCTCCGAGGTTCAGATCGCAGGTCCCGTGGTGGCCTTGGACCGCCACCCCGCGCACCGAGCCCATTCGGGAGAGGACCTCGGCAAGGCGGTGGAAGAAGTTTCCATGGGAGATCCCCACCACCGCTGGGGCATCCGGAATCGGGGAGATCACCTTCTCCAAGGTGTTGAGGATGGTCCGGAACCCCAATTCGGCGCGGATCGCGGAAAGACCGGCCCAGGCGGGAATCATCTGGCGCACCGCCACCACCGGGCAAATTCCACCGGCCAGCCACGAATCCACGGCGTTCGCCGCCAGGGAGGCTTCGACGGCGCCCACCTCGAGGAACAGACTCGGAGGCTCCCAGACCACCACCGGATGGGCCAATCCGGTTCGGCGCAAGTAGGCGGCGGCCAGGATGGAAAGCACCCCCCCTTTGCGCGGTGTGTCGAAAGCGACGTTCACGACCAACGGGATGGATTCCGCAGGAAGAGTGGTGGGAGCCTGGAACGACGCGACACCCAAGGCGGCCCCCACGAGTTCGTCGACCGTGGTTTCCTTGATGCGCATTGCCTGGAGGAAAGCTCCGGTCTGGCTCTGTGTGAATTCCCCTCCAAGAAGGCGCTCCAGTGCCTCCCGAGCCTGTTCGATCGACAGGTCCTTGGCGAGGGTCTTCCCGCGACCCACATGCTTGACCAGAGTCTGGACCGGATTCTTCGTCATGAGCTTTTGGGAACGAAACTAGAACCTGCGCCCTTGCGCAGGAATTTTCCTGCGAAGTCCAAACAACAGATCAAAAGGCCTTGTTGTCCATTTTTGGCACGGGTTTTGATTTCCTCTGGAGGCCATGAAAATTCCCGTCCTCTTCCGCTCCAACACTTTGCTCTCCACCTTTTTCGCCTGCGCTCTGCTGCAAGGCTGCCTTTCCGATGGATCCAATTCCACGGACTCCGGCACCGCCTCGACAGGTTCAGCCGAGGTCCGGGTGTCACCCCTTCCGACCGCCTCGCTACCCGCCGCCCGGGCACTGGCCGCGGAGCCGGGCGGTTGGGTGGTGGCCAGGATCCGTCGCCAGAACCACACCGGATCCTGGACGGATTCCGTCCAGTGGACGGGTTCCTCCCAGATCTCCCTTTCCTTCGCGAACCTCCCCCAAGGCACGGACTACGCCGTTTCCGCTTTCTACCGCGACGCCGCCGGACGAACCACCCATGCGGATTCCGCTTCTCCCGTGGCCATCCTGCCCGGAACCCCTACGCCCGTCGCCCTTTCCTTGAAGGCCCTGCTGGGACGGATCGTGATCACCATGCCGTCCGTCCCCGCCACGGTGGACAGCCTGGGGATCAGCTGGAGCGGGTCCACCGGCCTTCGGAGAACCGTGATCGTCCGCGGCACCTCGGGCAAGACCCTCCTGCGCCTGGATTCGCTTCCGGTGGGAATCTCCGGCGCGGCCAGCTTGCGCGCCTGGAATGTCGCGGGCGACACCCTCTACCGGTGCGATACCACGATCACGATCAGTTCCCAGGCCGACCTGTCGCTGACCCTGCATTGGGTGGACGCCTCCGGAACCATGGCTCTTTCCGCCTCCATCCTCGCCGGGGGCGAGACCGACGCCACCGCGCTCTTCCCGGGCGACGCGATCGCGAGCGGAAGACTGCGCATCCGGGGACTCTCCGACTCGAGCAACTCCGACTGGGCGCTGGTGGAAAATCCCGGCTCCGATTCGGTGGTGGGACAGATCACCCTGGTCCACGGCACGGAATCCATTGCCGCATCCGTGGCCTTGGCGCCGGGAGGCCTGGCCACGCTGTCCCGGGTGTCTTGCTCGGACGTCGCCCGGGCCTCCCATCCCCTGCACGGCGCTCCCGGCCTGGTGTGCGGGTTGTCGCTTTCCGTCGCCTGGTCCACCACGGGAACCTTGTGGGAACTCCACGCTCCGGATGGCAGCTTGGCGGAACGTACCCTGGTCTGGGACGGTAAGAACGGGTGGCCCGACCTCAATTCGAGCACCGCTCGAACCTTGCGCAGGCGCGGCGGGGCCAGCGGAACCGATCCCATGGCCGGTCGTTCCTGGTGCGCCGACAGCTCCGACAATCCAATGCGCACCTGCTCCTGATCACCACCTCCAGGAGACCGTTCCATGGTGCTGGAGCCCCAGGTTCGGCCCGTCCTCCAGGGCGTAGTCGATCATCACCCCCTTCCAGATCCCGCCCACTCCCGCGCAAAGGGTCCATGGGGACACACGCAATCCCATCCGGAGGCGGAGGGGATCCAGGCAGAGCTCCTGGCCCGCGTGCCAGGTCCAGGATCCTCGCTGCCTGAGCTCGCCCCCCATCTGGGCGTTCCAGGTGGAATCGAGGCCTTGGGCAGCGGCCGCGGTGCGAAAGGTCCAGGGCTGGGGAAGGCCGTTGGGGCGCACTCCGGAAAGATCCTCCCAGGACGCACCCAACCGAACCGATCCCACCGGGGTCGCGGTCGCTCCCGCGGCCCAGCCGAGAGGACTCCCTTGGGGCTTCCCGGCGATCTCGAGGCGACCCCATCGCCATCCCCCGCCCAGGTGGAACGGCCCGAGGGACTGGGCGACGTCCAGGGAGGCGAGGTCTTCGCCGTAGATGTCCGCGGCGGACAGATTCCGCCATCGCAGTGCCATGCCCGTTCCCGAGGAGAGGAGCGCGTGCGCCCAGAAGCCGGAGAGGTCCACTCCTTGCAGGTCCAGGGGCCGGGTCCAGCCCGCTCCCGCCTCCACGCCGGTGGCCTGGGCCGCCAACGCGGGATTGGCCTCCAGCGGATCGCCTTCGCCAGCCCAGGCGGCATCGGGGCCGCCGCGGCCCACGACCGCCGCCGCCGGAAAGCTCCCGTCGAAGGCCCCGTGCAGGCAGATCAACGCGGCGATCCATGAGGTCACGGCTTTTCCACGGCCACCCAGGCCTTGCGCGAGTCCTGGCCGCACCGGGCGAGCAGGGCGTACAGACCTGGCGGCAAATTCCGATTTCCCGCTCGGGCGTCCCAGGAGATCCACCCCTGGGGCGGGGCGGTCGCGTTCCAGAGAAGTGCGATCCGCCGACGGGAAAGGTCGTAGAGTTCCAGGACCACCCGCTGTCCGACGGGTGCCGAAAGATCGATTCGGTTGTCCCCACCGGGCGCCGCCGCCTTGCGTTCGGGAGCCATCGCGAGCGCAGCGAAGCCCGGCGAGACCGAAGCGGGGATCCAGCCGGGAGTGCCTCCGGGGATGGTGGAGGCCACCCAGGAGGCCGGATCGCAGGACGGAGCCAGGAGGGAAATCCTCTCCCGGCTGCGGCCCGCGGGCCAATCGCCCCAGGTGCGGTGGTTCCATCGGACGGAATCCGTCGCGTTCCCGGACGGGTCGCGAAAGACGACCGCGTCGGAATCCACGGACAGGCTGTTCCATCCCGCGGGGCCGGCGCAGGGAATGGAAGTCCCGGACCAGGCCCCGCGCAAGGCGAGGCAATCCCGGGAGAGGACCAGGACCCCGCCTTCGGGAAGGGAAGTCTTGTCTGGCAGCCGTCGGAAGATCGCGCCGTCGTCCAGGGTCCACCCCGACAAATCCTGGCCACCGCGGCCTTCGATCTCCACCCATTCGGGAATGCCGGAGCCGGGGTCGGCCTGGATCTCCGTGAACAGAGGCCCGACGGAGGCGCCGAACAGAGCGGAAAGGAGGAACGCGGCGGGCATCGGGCGAAAAACTATCACCGGACCGGATCATCCGCCAAATGGCTTCTGCTCGCCGCTTCCCATTTGCTCGCCGACTCCTGGACTTCCCTGGCTCTTCCTGGCGAAGGCGACCTTTCCCCCCTTCTGGGCCTCCCCACTTGGGAGGATTCCGTCCTGGCCGACAGTTCCACGGCGCGTTACGCGGTGAGGGCATCGGCCTTCAGCAGCCGCAGGAGCGTTTCGTACCAAGGCGCTCCCGCCCCTGACCTTTTCCTGGAATTCCAGCGGAGCGACCCCGGCGGTCCAAGACGGAGGATCTTGTCATGGTCCACACGAACGCTTTCCACGCGGCTGGGCGATTTGGATGCCTGGACCGAAGATCCACTCGTGGAAGGTGCGTCCCATTCCTACGGACCGATGGCCCCATCGGAATCTTCCGGCTGGTTGGAGGGCTCCGGTCTTTACCCCAACGGAATCGACACCCGAGGCACCGACGGCGATCTGACCCTGCGCGGGCGTTGGCGCTCCGACCGGTGCGATGGCCCGGGCAAAGAGGGTGCGGGGTCCTTCCATGCGGCTGCCGGGCCATTCCACCTCTCCTTGCGCGCCGAGAGGGGACCCGCGGGGTCGGACCACGTGGTGTCCACCGGAGTGGATTGGGAGCGGTTGCGGTTGCGCGCGGCCACCAACCAGCGCGGCGATCCCGCCTTGTGGGCCGGCTTGGATTCCTCCGACGGGATCTGGCATTGGCGTGGATCCGCCCGCTGGATCTCACGCGGATTCCGCCACGGCGGGGTACCCGCCAATTGGCCTGGCAGCGCCGCCGCGGACATGGCCCTGATGGCCAGGATCTCCCCTGGTGTCGGGGGGGCCTGGCGGACCCAGGCCTTGCTGGATTCTGCCCATGGCCCGATGCTGCGGTCCAGTGTCTTGGCGCATCTGCGGCCTCAAGAGCATCTGCAGCTGCGCGCGGAGGGCTTGGTGAACCAAGGCCGGAACACGACTTGGGGCTCGGCCAGGTTCGGCCTTGGAACCACCTGCGGAACCTTGCACCCTTGGGTGGAGCAATCCTGGAGCGATTCGACCGGAACCACCGGGTTGACCACCTCCCTGGGACTTCGCTGGGTCCCGCACGGCCACGTGCTGCGCGCCGAGGTCTTGTGGACACGGGGCGCCCAACCGATGCTCATGGTCTCCCACGAAGGCCGGATCCCGGTGGATGATTGGGACCTTGGATTCCGGGTGGAAGGTTCCAGCGATCTGTCCTCGGGTGACGCCTTGCGCGGTCAGGGGGTTCTCACATGCGCCTGGTGATGCTTTTCGCGTTGGTCCTGCTCCTCGCAGGTTGCCAGACCACCTCTCCAGAGGAAAATGATGGACCCATCCTGGTGGTCCCCGATGTCGGTCAGGGCCATGGCGTGGCCCTGGTGGAAGGCGCCCGCGCCGTGGTGGTGGATGCCGGCCCTCCAGGACAGAACGCCCTGGAGCGAGCGCTGGAGGCCCAGGGGGTGAAGGAAATCCAGATCCTGGTCCTGACCCATCCCGATCTGGACCACTATGGAGGTCTGGACAGCCTGCGTCTCCCGCTGCACTTGCTTTTGCACGGAGCCATGACCTCCCAGGATTCCTTCCTGTCCATCCCCCGTTGCCCCACTTTCGCGGCCGGTTGCCGACGCGCCCTTCCGTTCCAGGAATATCCGGTCCTGGACGATGTCACCTTGCGGATCCTGGGACCGGCGGACACGTCCCTTTCGCTCGAGACGAATGAAAATTCCCTGGTGGTCGAATTCCGTCGCGGGGGCCGTTCGCTTTTCGTGGTCAGCGGAGACCTGGACACCAATGGGGAGTTGGCGCTCCTGGGCCGTCTGGAGCCGACGGACGTGGTCCAGTTGGGACACCATGGAAGCAAGGCATCCTCCCACCTCCTGTGGCTGGGGGCCATGATGCCCCGCTACGCCATCGTGCAAGCTGGTGCAGACAACCCCTACGGGCATCCCGACGCCGAAGCCCTGGCCCGCGCCCAGGCCGTGGGCGCCACCATCCTGCGGCCTGTCGGAAAATGTCTGCGCATCGGGTTCGCGCCGCGGGCGCGGGTCCTCGACTAGCCCGCCTGGCGCCCCACGGGTTCCACGTCCCAGATTTCCCGGGCGTATTCCGCGATGGTCCGGTCGGAGCTGAACTTGCCCATCCGCGCCGTGTTCAGGATGGAACGCCGTGTCCAATCGGGAACGTCCCTGTACCCGGCCGAGGCCTGGTCCTGGGCGCGGACGTAGTCGGCGAAGTCGGCGGCCAGGAGGTAGGTGTCCTTGTGCCGGATGTGGTCGGCGATGGGCCGGAACAGCTGGGGTTTCTCCGGACTGAAGAAGCCGGTCTCGATCAGTTCGATCACGCGCTTGAGGTCGGGATTGGAGGCGATGAACTCGGAAGGCCTGTAGCCCTTCGCCTGCAGCGCCGCGACTTCCTCCGTCTTCAGGCCGAACATGATGCAGTTCTCCTCGCCGACCTCCTCGGCGATCTCGATGTTGGCCCCGTCCCAGGTCCCGATCGTGAGAGCCCCGTTCAGGGAGAGCTTCATGTTGCCGGTCCCGGACGCTTCCAGGCCGGCGGTCGAAATCTGCTCGGAAAGGTCTGCGGCGGGGATGATCTTTTCCGCCAGCGACACCCGGTAGTTGGCCAGGAACAGGACCTTGAGCTTGTCGCCCACATCCGGATCGCTGTTGACCACCGTGGCCACCGAATTGATCAGCTTGATGATGAGCTTGGCGGTGGCGTAACCGGGGGCGGCCTTGGCCCCGAACAGCACGACGCGCTGGGTGAAATCCCCCTTGGGGTCGTCCTTGATCTTGTTGTAGAGGTGGATCACGTGCAGGAGGTTCAGCAACTGCCGTTTGTATTCGTGGAGGCGCTTGATCTGCACGTCGAAGAGGGCATCCGGGTTCAGCCGGACGCCGTGTTCCTTCAGGACGTATTCCGCGAGCTTTTCCTTGGCCTCCCTCTTGGTTTCGCGCCAGCGCTTCTGGAATTCGGCATCCGAAGCGAACTTCTCCAACCCCTTGAGCTTGTCCAGGTGCGCCGGCCAATCGTGGCCCAGCTTTTCGGAGATGAGGGCGGACATGGATGGATTGCACTTGAGCAGCCACCTGCGCGGCGTGATTCCGTTGGTCTTGTTGTTGAACTTGCCGGGAAAGAATTCGAAGAACTCGCGCAGCACATGCTTCTTCAGAAGCTCGGTGTGCAGCGCGGCCACGCCGTTGACGCTGTGGGAACCCACCACGGAAAGGTGGGCCATGCGGATGCGGCGTCCCCCCTCCTCGTCGATGATACTCATGCGGCCCAACCGTTCGGTGTCGCCGGGGTAGCGGAAGGCCACCTGGCGCAGGAACCGGAAATTGATCTCGTAGATGATCTGGAGGTGGCGGGGAAGGAGCTTCCCGAACATGTCCACGGGCCATTTTTCCAGGGCTTCGGGCAGCAGGGTATGGTTGGTGTAGGAGAAGATCCGCGTGGTGATCCCCCAAGCCTCGTCCCAGCCGAAACCGTGCTCGTCCATCAGGATCCGCATCATCTCGGGGATGGCCACGGCGGGATGGGTGTCGTTGAGCTGGATGACGGCCTTTTCCGCGAGGTTCCGGAGGCTCTGGTGGTGCTTGAGGTGCCGGCGAACCACGTCGTGGATTCCTGCGGCCACGAAGAAGTACTGTTGCTTCAGGCGCAGTTCCTGTCCGGCCGTCACCGAATCGTTGGGGTACAGGACCTTCGAGATGGTCTCGGAATCGTTCTTGACCAGCGAAGCGCGGACATAGTCGCCGTCGTTGAAGAACTGGAGGTCGAAGTCGTTGGATGCCTTGGCCGACCACAGGCGAAGATTGTTCACCACGCCGTTCTTGTAGCCCGGAACCGGCGTGTCGTAGGGGAGTGCTTGCACCTTCTCGGTATCCGCCCAATGGTAGCTGGGACGACCGTTGCGGTCGTTGTGGACCTCGACCCTGCCGTAGAAATTCACCGGCACGGCGTTTTCCGGGCGCGGGATCTCCCAGGGGTTCGAGAGGTGCAGCCAGTTGTCGGGCTCCTCCACCTGGTACCCGTCCACGATCCTCTGCTTGAAGATCCCGTATTCGTAGCGGATGCCGCATCCGTAGGCGGGCAGGCGCAGGGTCGCGCAGGAATCCAGGAAGCAGGCGGCCAGGCGACCCAGCCCACCGTTCCCGAGTCCGGCGTCCTGCTCCATTTCGCGCAGGTCCTCGTAGGAGAGCGCCAACTGGTCCAGTGCTTCCCGAACCGATCCCTCGATTCCCAAGTTGAGGACCGAATTTCCCAGGGCGCGTCCCATGAGGAATTCCAGCGAGAAGTAGTAGACCCTCTTCACGTCCTGGTTGTAGTAGCTCTGCTGGGTGGCGATCCAATTCTCCACCAGCCGGTCGCGGACCGCCCAGGCGAGCGACAGGTACCTGTCGTTGTCGCTGGCCGTGTAGCGGTCGCGCGCCAACGACAGCCGCAAGTGGTAGTTGAAGGACTTGCGGAGATCCTCCGCCGCCGTCCCCACCAGATCCTCCACGTCCTCCAGGGCCTGGGCCTTGGCGGCGGGAATCGGCGCCTTCTTCTCCTTGGGCATGTCAACCTCCTGGGTGGTGGTGCCCAAGCCTAACAATTCCGCCCCCGCCGCGCAACGAAAAGCCCCGGGAAGCATCGCTTTCCCGGGGCCTTGGTCAATTTCCGTTCAAGCCATGATCGCCTACTGGAAGACCACGGTGACGATGGAATACTTGGGCACGACGATCTCGGATCCATCGCCCAGCTTCAGCTTCTGCTCCGTCGGACCGGATTGGTCGTGGACCTTGCCCGTCGCGTCGCTCGTCTCCAAGCCGCCCGAATTCTCCGCGGTGAGCGTCTGCACCACGGCGTCGCCGGAGAGCCCCGGCACCTTCAACGTGGTCTTGTAGTCGCTCTCGGGATTCTTGTTGACGAACACCAGGGCCGTCTTGCCGTCGGGCCGCTTGCAGATCCAGCTGGACACCAGTTCCTGGTCCGAGCTTCCTTCCAGCAGGGTACCCGTCAGCGTGTTGGCCATCATGCGCATCGCCCAGTAGGAGGGCCGCTTCGCGTTCTCCCCCTGCGGGTCGCCCGACGTGGAAAGGATCCCGTAGTCTCCCAGGCGCTTGTCGCGACCGTTGTAGAGAGCCCAGAGATTCGCGATCTGGATGGGACTCTGGGCCAAGTGCCCCAGGTAGTCGGCCACGAAAAGGCCCTGCACGTGCGACAGGATCTGGGGACCAGGGTTGAAGTCCACCGAGTTCCACTCCGTCTCCCAGATGCTGTACTTCTTGCCCTTCACCCCGTACTCTTCCACCTGCTTGCGCACGTCCTTCATGAGCTGGTCGGCTTCCGAGGAGACGGCGAGCAGCCCGACGTCGTTTTCGGAGGTGGCCCCCTGGGCGTAGTGGTGCACGCTCACTCCGTCCACGACGTCCGCGACCTCCTTGAACACCGTCTTGTTCCAGTCGCCGTTCAGCATCCAGACCGCCGAGATCTTGATGTCCGGGTCGGCGGCCTTCATGGCCTTGACGAATTCGCGCACGGCCTTGCCGTAGGCGACGCCTCCGTCCTTGCCCCACTTCTCGTAGTACTTGTGCCAGTTGCCGTAGACCTCGTTCCCGATTTCCCAGTACTTGACACGGGGGCCCTGCGTCCGCGTCTTGTTCACGTAGGTGACCCAGTCGGCGGCGCGCTGCGGCGTCCCGTCTCCGACATCGGCCGTGAACATGGGTTCCACCCCCATCTTCAGGGCCCAGTCCAGGAACTCGTCGGTGTCGACGTTGAAGTCCTTGGCCTTGAGGGTCTTCTGCCAGTCCTCTTCGTCCGCCCGCAGGCCTCCCGGATAACGCACAACGTCCAGTCCGATGGGCTTTTCCACTTCCACCGAAGCCGCATCCAGCATGTCGGGAGCCCAAAGACCCACGTTGATGCCGTAGATCTCCGGGATCTTCTGTTCGGTCTTGGAAAGGTTTCCCTTGAACACCGCGGGCAGCACCGGCAGCACGGCGGCCTTCGTCAATTCCCTCTGGTTGGTGATCTTCACGTCGGCGATGTACACGGTCCCCGGGATGTCTCCGCCGGGCTTGAACCCCATCTGGAACACGCCGCTCCCGTCCAGGTCCAGCTTGTTGTTCTGGATGGCATCGGGGGGCTGGTAGTACGGGAACTTCGGGAAGGTCCGGAATGGCACCAGGACCTCGTGCCAACCTCTGGACGCTCCCACCTTTTCCTGGAAGTATTCCTTGTCCCGGTCCTGGATGGTCACGTCCACCGATTGGTAGGGCTTGTCCGTGTACATCCAGAAGGACAGCGCGTAGTGCTTGGACCAGTCGCGGTGCAAACCCTCGGCTTGCGGGAACTGGAGCAGGGTTTCGAACCAGTCGCCGGGCTTGAAGTCGATCTTCAACGCCTCCCCGCCCACATCGGTCGGTGCTCCCTTGGGAAGGGGCACGATCGAGTGCTTGATGTCGGCGGTCTGACCGTGGTTGGACTGCCACTTGTCCTGCCACTTGGTGAAGTCCGTGATCAGGATGTCCGGCGCGTCGGACTTGAAGGCGTCCCAGTAGACGTCGGGATCGTAGATCCCCTTGGCCGTCTTGGTGATCTGGATCTGGTCCAGATAGAAGATGACGGGCTTGCCGGGACCCACCTTGTTTTCGTCCTTGCCGATGGAGATCCGGATTTCCTGGATCTTGGACCAGTCGATCTTGGCCGAGATCTCCCGGCTCTGGGAGGCGTCCCAGTAGCTGCCATCGTCGATGAACGCCTTGAGCGGGATCCGGCACTGGACCCACTGGCCCTCCTTGACCACGGCGTAGTCGTTTCCGATCACCTTGGTCTGGACCTTCTTGTCGTTGCCTTCGTTGTCCATCAGGCCCACGTAGAACTTCTCCGCGTTCGGACCGCCCTTGATCCAGAACGTCAGGCTCCCTGTCCTGCGGAAGGGCGTCAGGTCGAAGAAGGTCTTGGTGCCCAGGGAGATGTTGAGCCCCGACCAGTCGTTGTCGAAGTAGGTCGCCCAGACCTGCGCGTTCCCTGGCGTGGTGGACTCCAGCGACTTGGAGGTGGTCTTGCCGCCGTAGCCGTAGGTGAACCCGCCGATGGCGGGATCATCCACGAAGAAGGAACCGAGCACCTCGTCGTCGAGCTTCATCTGCTCGGGAGTCGGGGCGTCCGAGGTCTTGTCGAGGTCCAGCCAATCCGTGCTCGCCGTCGCCGCGCCAGCGACCTCTTCGGGCACCGCATTCGCGAAGATCTGGACGTTGTCGATGTCGATCTGCGCCTCGGGATTGTCTCCCTTGTTGGTCAGGACGCGGAATTCCTGCACCTTGTCCCACTGGAAGGGCATGGGAATTTCCACGCCGTGCGCCGCGTCCCAGGCCACGCCGCGCTTGCCCAGGTCCCGGAGGGGGATGACGAAGGTGGTCCACTCGCCCTTCTGGACGGTCCCGTACTTGGCGAGCGGAAGTCGCACGACGCTCTTCCAACCGTTGGTCTTCTCGTCGTCGCCCAGGCCCACGATCAGCTTTTCGCCGCCGGTCTTGCCGCGCACCTGGAAGACCAGAGCACCTGTCTTCGTGTACGGGGAAACGTCGAAGTCCATGTTCCACAGGCACACGGCCACGCCGGAGTAGTCCGTCTGGTCCAGGTTGGCGTGCAGGAAATAGTCGGAGCTGTCCCCACCCAGTCCGTCGTCCTCCACCGCGTTGATCTTGGTGGCACCGCCGTAGACGAAGGTGTAGCCTCCCTGTTGGAAGTCCTCGTCGTAGAAGGTGTAGACAGGATAGGCCGCGTCCAGGAGTCCCGGGATCTTGCGAACGGCGGACTTCCCTCCCGCGATCGCGTCCGACGGGTTCGGGATGGGCTGGAGGCAGCCCGCCAACCCGATCCCCAACAAGGCCGCCAAAGCAGCCGTGGTCGTGGTCTTGCGCATGGTGTTCTCCCGCATCATCCGGTGCAAATCAGAAGGAAACCGAGATCTTGGTGCTCCAGAGACTCTGATCGAAGTTGTACTCCGAAGCGTTGGGGTACTCGGTCTTCAGGAGGCTGTACATGGCCAGGAAATAGGCACCCTCCTGGATCTTGAATTCCAGGCCGCCCGCCATGTCGCTGACGTTGCGGCTGACCTCGGCGGCGGTGTTGTCCAACCCGACGATCTCCTGGTAGCCGCCCAGCAAGGAGAGCCGGGGGAGGATTCCCACGTAGGCGCTCGCCGCCACCTCGGTCGACTTGTAATCCAGGGAGGTTCCGCCCTTGGCGGTGCTCTGTCCGGCGGACAGCGAGAGTTCCAGGGGAATCGGGTTCCTGGGGTGCAACAGGGTGTTCCAGTTGGGCAGGAATCGGTCGATGCGAACCTTGACGCCTGCATCCACCTGCTGGAACTTCGCCTTCTCTGCAACGGTCTGGTTGGTGTCGTCCAGGACGGTCCCCTTCGCTTCCTGGAGCATGTAGCCGCTGATCAATGCTTCCACTCCGCCGTTCAGGTACGAGCCTTCGAATCCGAACTTGGGGCCCACGCGGTTGGGGGAGGCATCGCCACCCGGCAAGACCAACTGCAAATCGCGATCGAAGGGGGATCCCCTCAGGGCTTCGTGGTAAAGGGCGAGCTTGGCGGCCTTGGTTGCCGCCGTGTCGGTCCCGGCGGCAGCGGTGCGGTAGACGGTCGCCGCCACTGCGGTGTTGGAGGTCCATTGGCCCAGCGCGGGATTCAAGGCCGGTCCCACGTAGTTGGTGTAGGCCAGCTTCTGGTAGGGATCCTTTGCGAATTCGTTCTGGTTCTCCGCCACATAGCGGAACACGTGGTCGTACAAGGCATCGAAGGTGTTGTAGTGCAGGAGGTTGTTGTAGTTCCCCGTTCCTGCATTGAAGACGTCCTGGTCTGTGTTGTAGATGCGTCCGAGGGCCTGGTTGAAGGTCATGCTCTGGGCCAGATCCGACCGGTAACCGGAATCCACCATGAGGAGCCCGACGTTCGCCACGGCGTGCCAGTCTTCGCCTTTCCATCCGGCCTTCAAATCGGCGTCGATCGCGCTTCCGGTGGTGGCTTTGTAGTAGGGGATGTAGGTGAGCGACGAAGTGTCATGCCCGACGTTGTAGTTCCATGACGAGTACCCGAATTCGGCGTCCAGGCCCAGGACCAGGTTCGGCTGCCCCGCGAACTTTCCGATGTCCGCACCCACTTGGACAGTGGCGATGTTTCCGTCCACCGCGAGCGAATCCCTCTCTTGAGGCACGGAGTTCGAGTCCCCAATACCGTAAGTGGACTTCAGGTCCTTGATGTTCAGGTAGTTGGCACCCAAATTGAAAGCGCCGAGAAACGTGACCGTTCCGCGGGCACCCAAGGCCCAACGGTCGAAATTGGCCAAGTTGTCGGGAGATCCAGTCGTTCCGTCCATGGACCAGTTGGTTGCGCTGATCAATTCGGAAACCGGATCCCCCAAGCCTGCGGCCGTGAGCAGTTTGGCGGCCAAGACCTGCACGTCGAAGGAGTCGATTCCCGCATTGGGAACTGCGGCGCGCAGTCCGAGGTTGAACCCCTGCAAATTGCGGACGTTGTTCCCCTGGAAGACTTCGGACATGGCCTCCTGCTGCTCCTGGGCGAAGAGCCGCGGAGTGTAGATGAAGCCTGGATCCGGACTCCACATGGTGAGCGGGCTCCATTTCTCGGCGAGGTTCGCCACATGGTAGTAGAGCATTCCCTGCTGTGCGCTCCCGTCGATGGAGAGCCACCGGGTCTCGAAGGGCGTGTAGGGTGCCCCGAAGAAGCTCGCGTCGTCCAAGTACAAGCGGAAGACCGCACGAGCCTGCGTCACCGTGTTGGGCCGGGCCCGGAGGTCGAAGTCCACCTGGGTGAAGCCGATGGTCTCGTCGCTGCGGCGCGTGGGGACTTCGGAGTTGCCGCTGAGATCCGACGATCCAAAGTCTCCGATCACCTGTCCACCCATGGAGATGCCCTGGGTCGAGAGGATCTTCTCGAACTTCTGGCCCAAGGAGTCCAGTTGGGTGGTGACGCTCTGGTCGTCGGCCGCGGAAGCGACCACGGGAAGCCAGAGACAGGCGACGGCGGCGAGGGCCTTGGTGTTCATGCGTGTTCCCTTTGTTGCGGCGGCCATTGGATCAGAACCACATCTTGGTTTCGGCGTGGAGCAACCACGCCGCATAATCGTTGTGCCCAGCGGCGAGTGGCACGGTGGCCGAAATCCCGCGGTCCTTGTGGGTGAAGTATTCGAATCTGGTGTGGAGCTCCACCCGCGAAGTCATTGCCCAATCGAAACCGCCGCCATAGGACCGGTCCAGATAATCGATGGGGGCGGCGTGCCAGTTCCTGGGGAGCGCCCATCCCGCATCACTGCTGGGAGCATAGCCTGTGGTGGAATCAATCACGGCCACACCGTAGCGGGAGTACCACTGCTCCTGGCCCAGCAGGCCAATCAGCCAAAACGATTGTGTGAGTTGGTAGACGGGTTCGAAGCGAAGCAGGTATCCGGACAGGTAGGTCTTGTTGTCCGATGGCAAAGGAAGCCCACCTGCCGAGACACCATTCGCTGCCCCGTAGAGATCCAGGAACAGTGGGTTGTGCCCGCTCCAGAGGCCCGAGATGTCCTTCCCCAGATCCAGGCTGAGGTTCTGGGTGGCCTTCTGGCTCTGGGGCATATCGCCGTTGTTCTTCATGGCATCGATGACGGCGGTGTCGGAGGCGTAATTGGCACCTTGGCGCAGTCGGAACAGCCCGAAGTCCTCGAAGGTGGACAGGAAGTCATTGCGAGTGCCGCCCGCCAAGCCAGGGGTGATTCCGTAGGGATTTTTTCGGGTCGTGCCGCCGGGGTTGTTGAAGAAGTAGAAGTCGTTGCCGAATCGACGGATTTGGCGTTCCAAACTCGAAGTGGTGGTCCCTTCGGTGCCGTCGATCCCTGTGTTTCCGCGGAAATAATCATCTGTCAGTCCCATTCCGTCATATTGGGTGGAAGACTGGTTCTGGGACTCATCGAAGGCGGTGCCGTTCAATCGCCAGGGGATCCACAACAGATCGGACCCGTCTTCCATCTGACTGTGGTAACCCACATTCACGCGCAGATGGCCGTTGCTGATCCGGGTGGACTTGAAGGTGAAGTTGGCTCCGGCTTCGTTGGAGACGTAAGGTGTTCCGTTGTCGGCACCCGCGAACTTGCCCGCCCCCACCAAGTTCGCTTCATAGGGGAAGAAGGCGTCCTGCGGGGTGATGAAGCTGGTTCCAGAGTAGAACTGCTTGGGGGCGTAGATGGACTGGAATCCCAAATCCACCGGCCAGCTCGATCCAAAGGTCGCTGACAAGAGATTGGAGGCCTGGGCATAGACCGCCGGGGTCAACGGTGAGGAACTGTGCCCCAGCACCGCCCAATCGGGGGCGTTGTTGATCATGGCGACCGTGGCCGCGGAGGACCCCAACTCCGCCGCGTAGTAGCTCGCTGGAGTCAGCGTCTTGCGATTGAGCAAAGGAACCTTGAAAAAGGAGGTGTCCACCTGGCTCATGCCGATGTCGACCAGGAAATTCACCTTGCCGGGAACTGTCTGGCGGAAGTCGATGGAGGCGGTCTGGAAGTTCAGGTAGAAGTTCGCTTTCAGAGCAGTATCGCCGGGGCCACCGTAGGTGCCGTCGGCATTTTTCTTTATCCCCCATGCCTCCACAGGCGCGGCATCTTCCGCACTGTCGATGCCCGAAAATTCATTCCCGTATTGCTGCGGGTAATCGGGGTCCGTGTGGAAATTCACGTAGTTGAAACCCACCTGGATGGGCAAAGCTTGGTTGCCTGGCAGAGGGAATTCCTGACGGGCCAATCGACCGATGAAGACATGATGGAAATCGTCGCCGGTGCCGATGGCTTTGTCGCCGAACAATCTTCCAGCGGCGAGATCGCCGGTGTACTGCAAAGCCTGGGTGTTGCTGGGATTTAGGTAATTGGGCTGCCACTTCTGGTAGCCTTCGTAATACCCATAGGTCAGCTCGAAATAGAGCTTGCCGGGCAGGTCGATGGACTCCCATTGGATGCCCTGGAATGGCTTCTTGTTCCAGGCCGCTCGGCCGGATTTCTCGCCTTTGGCTTCGGCGTATTCATAGTACTGGGCGGGGGACTGCTCCAGTTCGAACGGCAGGTAGTCCCAACCGAATTCCCGGTTCTGGGCCTTCCACACCGTCAGCGGCGACGCCTCGGTCCACAGCACTCCCCCGAGCTTGATGCTGGTGGACGATTTTCCGATCGAGGCGATCAGGCCGGCGCACATGTCTTCGTAGACGTTCTCCGAATGGGGCTGGAAATAGCCGGTCTGCTGTGCGCTGTACTCGTTCAGTCCTGCTCCCGCTGCGTTCGCACTGGCGCTGTTGGTGTTCAGGTTGGTGGGGTCGTTGTACCCGTACAAGTCGGCGTTGAAAGCGATCTTGGACCACAGCCGCAAGTTGCGCTGGGGGGCTGCCACCATGGCCACCCGTACCGAGGCCACGCTGTTCTTGTTCTCGGTTTCGTCGGTGGCCATCCAGGACGGGAACTGGTTGTAGCTGGTCCCGATGAACCGGGCCAGGGCCTCCCCCGAGAAGGAGACGGGTTTGGAGCTTCCGGTCAGCATGCTCTTGCGGATCAGGGCATCCATGTCGTCCATGCTTTGCCGCATGCTGTCCACGATTGCCGTCTGAGATCCGGGATCGACGACGGGGGGCGCTGTCTGGGACCAAGCGGAAAGCGCACCCAGCATGGCCAGGATGGCGATTCGGCGGACGGGTGTTTCCATCACAGGAGTCTCCGGTTTGATGCGTTCCAGGAACGCGGACGCGCTGGTCAACATAACGTCACGCATGTGTCGCGCGCAGGTCGTTCGAGGTTCACGCCCCTGCTTTTCTGTGTCGGGATATCCCGAATCGTCTTTGGAAACGGTCGGGATCCGTCCCCTCTCCCAACACTCATTTCCGGCCCTGCCGGAGCTTCTGGAGCCTCTCGACATAGGCGGGTTTCGCCTTCAGTTGGGCCGCGATGAGGGTCCTGGCCTCCAAGCCCGCGGCCACCAGTTCCTTGCGGACCGCATCGTCGCTGTACGGACCGTTGACCTCGGCGGCGATGTCGAAGATGTTGCAGAAGTGGGTGTTCAGGATGGAGGTCTCCAATTCGCCCCAATAGGGAACGGCAGGGTAGGGATCGCCCGCCGCCGCCAGTTCCTTGAAGAGTTTTCGGTTTGGATCCTTCGCAAAGTAGGGGTTCTCGTAGACCCTGGAAAGGGCCGGTGCCATCCCGGATGCCTTGCAGAAGTCCAGGATCGCGTCCGGATCGGTGGTCAGGAAAGCGATCAATTTCAAGGCCGCTTCCTGGTTCTTCGAGGACTTGAAGATGGCCAGGTCGGATCCGCCGATGAACAGTTTCCGACCCGCCGGACCCGCCGGGGGCAAGGCCGTCGCGAAATTCTTCGCGGCCAGCGAACTGCTGGCCCCGCCCATGTCGGCAGGGCGTTCCAGGTACACCAGCTTGGAAGACGTTTCCTGCCAGGTCGCGATCCGTCCTTCGTCGAATTCCGCCGAAACCTGCGCGGTGTTCTTCTCCAGATAGGCCTTCGGGGTCAAGCCGTCGCGGATGAGCCTGACGAACGTGAGCACTCCCTGGATGGACTTTTCGTCGTCGATCAGCACGCTGTCGCCCAGGCTGTTGACGATCCCTCCGCCGTTGCCCACGATCCAGGGATAGATGTTGTGGACCACGTTCCAGTCGTTTTTGCCGGCCAATCCCAGCGGCTCCACCCTCTGGCCGTCGATCACGATCTTGGCATCGCGAATTCTCTTCAACCCGGCGCTGTAGGAATCCCAGGTGGAAAACATCTCTTCCGGCTTCAGCGCCGCTTTGGCCAAAACGTCCGTGCGATAGAAGATGGGCCGGACATCCACGAACCAGGGGAAGGAGGTGACGTTGTCCGAGTTCAAGGGCTGCATGTAGGGCCGTATCGCCAGCACGAAGATGGAATCGCCGCCCTTTTTCGCCAGGAGCCCGTCCAGAGGCAGCAGGCTGCCTGTTTCCGTGATGGAGGCGGTATAGGTGGTGCCCAACTGGAAGACATCCGGCCCCGTGCCGGAATTGGCCGCGGTGGTGATCTTGCTCAGCGCCGATGCCCAGTCCAGGATTTCCACCTCGACATCGATGCCCGGATTCTGGTCCTTGAACCGGGCGAGGATCGCATCCAGGTCTTCCTTGGGCCTGGAGGTGTTCGGCATGGCCCAGAGCCGCAGCACGATCCCGTTGGTCTCACCCTCTTGCGAAGAGTGCTTGCATCCGGAAAGAGCGAGAAGTCCGGCGGTGGCCGCGAGAGCCAAGACGGGCGTGTTTCGCACCATGGACACTCCTTTCAGAGTCGACGAGAAGTCGGCGAGAACTTGAAATCTAGACAGCCCCGTCCCTCTTCCGAAAGGGGGTTTTTTGCAAATCCTGACACCAGCCGTGCCCACAGGCGGCATCCCCCCGCCTGGGATCTTCGGGCCAGCAAATGCATTTTCCAGCTCCTCCAATCCAGAATTCGGACTCGACCGATCACCACAGGAGCGCATGTGTCCGCCAATCCATACGGTTGTTTCGACGATCAGGCTCGGGAATATGTCATCACACGCCCGGATACCCCGCTCCCCTGGCTCAACTACCTGGGTCAGGACGAGTTCTTCGGACTTTGCACCAACACGGCCGGTGGCTACACGTTCTGGAAGGACGCCAAGCTGCGCCGTCTCACCAGGTACCGCTACAACAACGTCCCCTACGACCTCGGCGGCCGCTACCTGTACGTGAACGACGGGGGATCCGTCTGGAATCCAGGATGGAAGCCCGTCAAGGCGAAACTCGACAAGTACGAGTGCCGTCACGGGCTGGGCTACACCACCATCCTGGCGGTGAAGGACGGCCTGGAAGTCACCCAGAAGATGTGCGTCCCTCCCGGCGAAAACCTGGAACTGTGGCAGGTCACCGTCAAGAACACCGGCCATGTCGCCAAAACCCCGAAGATCTATTCCTACCAGGAATTCTGCTTCTTCGAGGCGCTCAACGACATGACCAACTACCAGCGCACCTACAGCATCGGAGAGGTGGAGGTGGAGGGCAACGCCATCTACCACAAGACCGAATACCGCGAGCGCCGCAACCACTACACCTTGTTCGCCTGCACCCGCGACATCTCCGGCTACGACACCTCCCGCGACGTGTTCGTGGGCATCCACGAAGGCCTGCACGAGGCCAAGGTGCCGTTTTCCGGCAAGGCCGGCAATTCCAAGGCCTTCGGCTGGAATCCCATCGGTTCGCACGAGATCCGCCTGGACCTGAAGCCGGGCCAGGGCGAGACCTTCGCGTTCATCCTCGCCTACGTGGACCACACCCTGGTGAAGTTCACCGGCGAGAAGTTCACGGCCCCCTACGTGATCAACAAGACCGTGGGCAAGGCGATCGTGGAGAAATACTCCAAGCCCGGTGCGGTCGCCAAGGCCTTCGCCGACCTCGGGGCCTACTGGGACGAGAACCTGTCCCACTTCCAGGTGCAGAGCCCCGATCCCCACGCCACGCGCATGGCCAACACCTGGAACCAGTACCAGTGCATGGCCACCTTCAACATGAGCCGGTCGGCATCCATGTACGAAACGGGGATCGGTCGGGGCATGGGCTTCCGCGACTCCAACCAGGACCTCCTGGGTTTCGTGCACATGATCCACGACCGCGCCCGCGAGCGCATCCTGGACATCGCCGCCACCCAGCTTTCGGACGGCACCTGCTACCACCAATACCAGCCTCTCACCAAAAAGGGCAATGCGGAGGTCGGCGGCGATTTCTACGACGACCACCTCTGGCTGATCCTGTCCACCGTGTCCTACATCAAGGAATCCGGGGACAAGGGCATCCTGGACGCGCCCTGCGGCTACGCCGACAGGAAATACGGCTCGGACGCGGAGAAGGAAACCCTGCTCCACCACCTGGAGACGTCCATCGCCTACACCATGCGCATGCGCGGACCCAACGGGCTTCCGCTCATCGGGCACGCCGACTGGAACGACTGCCTGAACCTGAACTGCCATTCCACCGAACCCAACGAGTCCTTCCAGACCGCGGGCGACGTGGGCGGTTCGAAGGCGGAATCCGTCATGATCGCGGGTCTTTTCCTCTACGCCGCCCGCGAGCTCTCCGACCTCTACACCTTCCTGGGGCGCCCCGCGGACGCGGACCGCATCGCCTTGGACCGCAAGACCATGCTCGACATCGTGGAGAGCGTGGCCTGGGACGGCGAGTGGTACACCCGCGCCTACGACTCCCAGGGCAAGGTCATCGGGTCCAAGACCAATCCGGAGGGCAAGATCTTCATCGAGAGCCAGGGGTGGGCGGTCCTTGGCGGCGCCGGGGCCGACAACGGACGCGCCCGTCAGGCGTTGGAATCCGTGCACAAGCATCTCTACACCAAGAACGGGATCGTTCTCCAGCAGCCTGCCTACAGCACCTACCATCCCGAATACGGGGAAGTCACGAGCTACCCCCCCGGAGTCAAGGAGAACGCGGGGATCTTCAGCCACAACAACACCTGGATCCATCTGGGCTGGTGCTTGCTCGGCGAAGGCGACCGGGCATTGGAGTACTACCACTCCATCTGTCCTTCCAACAAGGAGGAGCAGATCGAGACCTACCGCTCGGAACCCTACGTCTACGCCCAGATGACCGCGGGCAAGGACGCTCCCTGCTTCGGGGAGGCCAAGAATTCCTGGCTCACCGGCACGGCTGCCTGGACTTTCGTGGTGGTGTCGCAAGGAATCTTCGGGATCCAGCCGGATTTTGCCGGTTTGAAGGTCGATCCCTGCATTCCCAAGGGCTGGCCGGGTTTCAAGGTGGTGCGAAAATTCCGTGGTGCCACCTACCGGATCGAGGTATCGAACGCCAACGGTGTCAGCAAAGGTGTCGCCAAGGTGACCGTCGACGGTGTGCCCATCGCGGGAAATGTTCTCCCCATCCTTCCGGTGGGGTCCGTCGCGAACGTCGTGGTGGAGCTGGGTTGAACCCGTTTCCCCGTTCCAACAAGTGCGGATCCGGGAAAAAACGGCATGCAAACCCTGTCGGGGTGATGGTAACTTGTTACCGCTTCCCGGGTAATACCACCGGGTTGATTCTTAGTCTTTAGGAATCCAAGTTCTAATACTGTCGCCTGAGGAGTCCTTCTCGATGAGAGGTTACAGTCTCGCCGCCCTGTGCATCTTCCTGATCGCCTCGGTTGCTTCCGCGCAAAGCCAGCCTGAGAACCGAGCCGACGCAGCGACGATGGACCCATACCTTCCCATCCGCAACACGGCGCTGCAGTTCGATCTGGGCGTCGACTATTCCAGCGTGCCGGGCTATTTCTCGAGCAAATCTGCAGATACCACCGGCACGACCTCCGGGTCGGACATGGTCAAATTCCAGAGCGCGGGAACCCTGACCCAATTCACCCTTCGCGTCCACCACGGTTTCGCGTCCTCCACCGAAGCGATTTTGGAGATTCCCTACATCCTGGCCACGGGCGACGCGCGCCGTCTGAACCCAAGTTCTTCCGGTGCCCTCACTTCGGGGGGTGATACCTCCGCGAGCGGATTCGGCGATTGGACTCTCGGTTTGAAATCCGCCTACGAACCTTGGGGACTGGGTGGTTATTTCGCCTTGGTGCTTCCGGTCGGCGCCGCCTTGGGATCGGGTGCCTACACGGACGGCGACGGCCAGATCAATTTCGGTGCCTTCTGGGACAAGGTGTTCGGAGACAACTACCAGATCATGACCAATTTCGTCTACGGCTACGATCTGCCGGCCACCAACCGGCAACTCGACAAGCAGGACAACTACAGCTACTACCTCCGGCTGGGATACCTCATCGCCCAGCAGAAGTATCGTCCCTACGTGGCCTTCACCTACAAGGGCTATGGCGAGTACACCATCAACAACACGAATACGGCCCCCGGGTCCGACCAGATGGTGGTCACCCCCGGCATCGATTTGAACCTGACCGGAGACTTCAGTTCCGAAATCAAGTTCGACTACACTGTCGCCGGCACCGGGAACCGAACCGTCACCACCCCTGCGGGATGGAAGATCTCGGCGAATCTGAAATACTTCTGGTTCCGGTTCTGATCCGTTCGCAGTAGCTTTCGACGCCACCATCGCTTTCCCGCAGCGTTGGAAACTTCAGCAGGGAGATGAAGTTTCTTTTTCTCCTCTTGTTTGATGGGATAGTCTATCTTTATCCAACATGTCCAGCTATGGGCGTACCTCATCCAACGCCATCGCCATCGCGGCCCTCCTCGCAGAGCGATGGGAATCCCACCGGAGATTCACTTCCCACGAGGTGTCCAAGGTACGCGGGATTTCCAAGCCCTTGGCCGCGCGCATCCTTGTCCAGCTGGCACAGACCGGACTGGTGGAGGGAACGCCCGGACCGCACGGCGGGTATTCCCTCTCCAGGCCGCCGGATACGATCCGGCTATCCGAAATCGTCGCCGTGTTCCAGCGGGTGGAGTCCGAGGAGCGGTGCGCCTACGGCCCGGGATGGTGCGGGAACGGCAATCCCTGTCCGTTGCACGAGGAACTGACCCGCATGGCGCAGGAACACCTTTCCTTCCTGGACCGCACGACGCTCGATGTCTTCGTCGGTCGAGCCGCGCAACCAAACCCGCCTGCGCCCCGAGTGGCATAGGCAGGCGCGGTCCGTTCTCCTGGAATCGTCGATTGGTAAATTGACGAAGTTCCAGGAGCGCCGCACCAGGACATCAAACCTTGGTGGATCCAGATAGGATGGAATTTGTGACCACGTTGAAGCGTCCATGGTGGGTGAGATCCCTAACTGCGGGCGCCGACAAGCGCATTCCGACACACCCCTCGGAAAAAATCTTCCAGCTCCTGCCATCGATCCTTGTTTTTCTCGCCGGCATGGCGGTCGCCGACCCTCCCGGCGAGGAGGGCTTCCTGCGCGAAGTGCTGGTGCGAAATCCCGCAATCCAGGCCGAAAGCCTGACCGTGGCCGGATCGCGGGAAACAAGATCGGGAGCCAATTCGCTCCTCCTGCCGCAATTGAACATCGCCGCGACGGGGACCAGTTCCACCAACTTCGATGGCACCAGCAACTATTCCGGACAGGGCACGGGAACCCTCACCCAGATCCTTCCCACCGGAGGTACCCTGGAAGGCGACGCCCTGGTGGGTCGCGGCCACGGCCAGAGTCCCGGAGAAAGCACGGGATACGACACGGCCGGAGTGGGGATCTCGTTCACCCAACCCTTCCTCCAGGGATTCGGAAGCGGCTCGCCCACGCTGAACACGGCGACCCAAGCAAGGCTGTCCGAGCGTGTCCAGTTGCACGCGAGCCGGTCCACCGTGCTCGCCACCATCGACGAGGCCCGCACCGCCTGGTGGATGCAGCGCTCGCTGGAGTCGGTGCTGGCCGCCCACATCCAGGACACCACCCGCACCTGGAGGCTCCTGGTCAACGCAAGGCAAAATCTGGCCTCCGGTGCCGGTTCCGTCCTGGACACCATCCAGGCCTTCGCCAACCACCTGCAGGCCCTGAGCGACTGGTTGACGGCGAGGACCACCGCCCGGGCCGGAGCGGTCGACCTGGGAGCATTCCTGGACAGCTCCGAGATCTGGCTGGGCGATCCCCGCTCCGACACCCTGGCCATCGAGCCCCCGGACAGCCTCCTGAGGGAATGGCCACCCGTGGATTCGCTCATGCGTCTGGCCGAGGACAATGCACCCGACATCGCCGAAGCCTTGGCCCAGGAAGAGCAGGCCAAGGCGACGAAGATCTTCCTGGACAACCAGATTTTGCCGACGCTCGATGGCGGTGTCTTCGCCCGCAAAGCCCTTCTGCCCGGGGACGCCACCCCGAGAGGCGTGGTCGGCGGGGTGCAGGTCAACTTCAACTGGAACATCCCGGACGGGGTGAACCGGGCGGCGGCCCGCAAAGCCCTGCTGGACCTGCACAAGGCGGGCATCCAGGCCGTGACCGCGAAGAACACCTTGCGCAGGTCGCTGATCAAGTACCTGGAACTGAGCCGGCAGTACGCCCTGGCCATTTCGCTGCAGCGCCATCTCATCGAGGCCGACAAGTTGCAGCTGACCGCCGACGAGCAGGGGTACAAGGACGGCTCCGTCGCGTGGGCCGACCTCACGGCGGCGCGCAGCTCGTGGCTGGCCGCCGTCGGCACCGTCTGGAACGCCGTGGCCCTGGCGGAAGCGAACGAATCCAACATCGAGTCTTTGACAGGGACCGGTCCGGCTCGGCTGGGCTGGAACTGGGGGGAATGAACATGGGATCGAGATCGTTCGCCGCCATGGCGGCATTGGCCCTCCTGGTCGGCTGCAAGGGAAAGGGCGCGGACTTGGCGCGCCATGTGGTCGCTGGACCCGCGGCGCTGCGCGACGTGGCACGCTTGACGGGAACCGTCGAACCCGCGGACACCATCCAGGTCAAGGCCCAGGTCACCCAGCAGATCATGCACATCCTGGTCAAGGAAGGGGACTTCGTGAAGAAGGGACAGCTCCTGTTCGACCTGGACCGCACCAAGCTCCTGCTCATCCACGAGCAGTTGGTGATCGCCGTCGCCGAGGCGAAGCTCGTCCTGAAGTCCGCGGATCGCAACCTGTCCCAGTCCCAGACGCAGATCCAGAACGGCAGCGTCAGCGCCAACAGCGTCCAGGACCTGGAGATCGCCCGCGACAAGGCCAGGCTGGATCTGCAGAACGCCCAGTTGAACCTGAAAAGCAACGAAAGCGATCTCTCCTACACCCGCGTGACCGCCCCCCAGGACGGACAGTTGATCCGGCTGCCCGTGACCGCGGGGGAGATGGCCATCGCCGCGAACGAGGCTTCGGGAAACGTGCTGGGAGTCATCGCCGACCCCAGCCAGATGAAGGTGGTGGTGGAGGTGAGCGAGCTCGACTATCCGCGCCTGAAGCTGGGGCAAAGTGTGGAGATCTCCACCGAGGCCCAGCCGGACAAATTGATCCAGGGCCGTGTCACCTACATACCCCCCGCCGCGTCCTCTTCGTCCAGCAACGCTTCCGTGATGGTCTTCAAGGTGGAAGTCACCGTGGACCGCCATGCCCCGATGATCGATTTCGCGGACGTGGCGGGGGGAGCCCACCACGGATCCGGAAACCCCGCATGGAAGAGGGATTCGTCGGGGCAACGAGGCTCGGGAAGGGATTCCCTCGCTCTAGGGGGGGGCCACTGGGGCGCCAAGGGTGCTGCGTCGTCGGGTGGCGGCCACTGGAGCAGGGATTCAACCCGCGGGGGCCATCGCGGTGGGCGCCCGGGCGCCAAGGACACCCTCAACACCGCCCTGGCTCCCGGCATGACGGTGAATGTCGATTTCGTCTTCCTGGAGAGGAAGGCCGACGTGACCATCCCCTACGACATGGTCACCACGTCCAAGGACGGATCGAAAAAGATGGTCCGGGTGCGCGACGACCATGGCTTGCACCCGAAGCCCGTGCAGGTGGGTGCCACCGACTACAAGAACTACGAGATCCTGTCGGGTTTGTCCGCGGGCGACACGGTGTACGCCGCCGACGATGCCACGAGCGGGAACGCGAACGGCAAGGGCCCGGGCCACGGCCCTGGATTCTGATGACGGACGCGGTCGTCGAGACCAGGGCTCTGCGCAAGAGCTACTTCCTGGGCAAGGAAGAGGTACCCGTCCTGCACGGTCTGGACTTCGTCATGCCGAAAGGGCAGTACGGTGCCATCATGGGGCCCTCCGGTAGCGGCAAGAGCACCCTCCTGAACATCCTGGGGTGCTTGGACCGGCCCACGGGTGGCGAATGCTTCATCGCGGGGCGGGACACCGCCAAGCTCTCGGAAAACGAGCTGGCCGAACTCCGGTGCCGCGAGATCGGATTCGTCTTCCAGGCCTTCAACCTCCTTCCCCGCCTCACCTTGGAACAGAACATCGAGCTGCCCCTGCAGTACCTGGGACTGCCCAAGAAGCAACGACGGAAAATGACTGCCGAGGCCATGGAACGGCTGGGGTTGGGGGAGCGCGGACGCCACCTGCCCGCGGAGGTCTCCGGAGGACAGAAGCAGCGTGCCGCCATCGCCCGCGCCCTGGTGAAGCGCCCCGCCCTGCTCTTGGCCGACGAGCCCACGGGCAACCTGGACTCGACCACCACGGAAGAAGTCCTGCAGATCTTCGACGAATTGAACCGAGAGGGAAACACCATCCTGGTCATCACCCACGAAAGCGACGTCGCCAAGCGGGCCAGGCTGGAATGGCACATCCGGGATGGGAACATCAGCACCATCCGGGGGGTCTGATGGCGGTGGCCACCGCAGGTTGGACCCTTCCGCTCCAGCTGGCCGTCCAGGAACTGGCCTCGCACAGGATGCGGTCGACCATCTCGGCGTTCGCCGTCTTCTTGGGCGTCGCGGCCTATCTGGTGATGACCTCGTTCTCCCGCGGCATGGAAGAGCGGAACCTCCAGACCTTCCTCCAGATGGGAGGGGCGCAGGTCCTGACCATCGAAACGATGCAGGCCAACGACCCCATCCAGGCGGTGCTTTTCGCGAAATCGCCGGGATTGCACCTCGCGGATTTCACCGCCTTGAAGCAGCGCGTCCCCGAAGTGCAGAAGATGCTGCCCCAGATCTCCAGCAACCTCCAGTTCCGCATCGGCGGCAGGCGCCTGCGAGGAATCGTGCTCGCGCAGGGCTGGGACAATTTCGAGGAGTACAACTACTCGTTCGACTCCTCCGGAGAGGTGAACCGCGAAAACTGGGACCGGGGAGCCGCCATCGCGCTCGTGGGCTCCCGCGTCGCCGACGACCTCCAGAAGGCCACGGGGAAGGTGATTGGTCAGGAAATGTCCCTCCAGAACGGCGGGAGGGTGAAGGTGGCGGGGCTCATCCACACGGACTCCAAGTTCGATCGCCGTTCCTTCGAGATCGACGTCACCATTCCCTGGATGCTTCGCGAACTGGGCACCGACAATCCGGTCATCCCCAGTTCCGCCGTCAAGATCCGCGACATCGACTCGGTGCCTTCCGCGGTGGAGCAACTCAAGCAGGAGCTGCTCTCGCTGCACCGCGGGGTCCCCGACGCCGACGTCACCACCAACGCCGACGCCATGCAGGACAGCGAGCAGGCCATCTTCGTGATGAAGCTGGTGACGGGGATCATCTCCGCCATCGCGCTGGTTTCGGGGGGGGTCGGGATCCTCAACATCCTGTTCGCATCGTTGGCTTCCCGGATCCGCGATCTGGGCATCCACAAGGCCATGGGCGCGACGCCGCGCACGCTTTTCCGGCAGGTTTTCCTGGAGGCGCTGCTCATATCCGGAGCGGGCGGCCTGTTGGGATGCCTCACCGGGATCCTCCCACTGCTTATCGCCCGGAACGCCCTCCCGTTCCAGCCCGTTCTCGGCTTGCCGGACCTGCTCCTGGGGTTGGCCCTGGCCATCGGGATCGGGGTGGGGGCGGGGATCCTTCCCGCGCTGAAGGCCTCCAAGCTCGATCCGGTGGAGGCCATGCGGGCATGAGACAATTTATGTCGTCGTTTCTGGTGGGCTGCGTGGGCGGGTTCCGCGAGATGCGGGTGCAGCCGCTTCGGTCCGCGCTCTCCATGATCGGCGTGGGCCTCGCCATCGCCGCCGTCACCGCCATCCTTTCGATCAACGGGGGACTGCAGGAATACGTCCACCAAGCAGTATCGGCCATGGGCGGACCGGGCAGATTCTCCGTGCGGACGCAGTCCCCCGCCAATCCCGAAGAGGCCTTCGCGGACTCCCGGTCCTTCGGCATGCACACCAGCGACGGCCCCCGTCTCCAGGACGCCCACCAAGGCAAGCTCCAGGCCATGAATTCCGTGAACCAGTGGGCCGACGCCAATTCCGGCGGATTGACCATGACCGTCTTCCTCAACGGTGTCGATCAGGAATACCTGGAGAATTACATGCAGGTGATCCTGCAAAATGGTCGGTTGTTCACGCCGTTGGAATACCGTCGGGGAGACCCGGTGACCATCCTGGGCTGGACCCTCGCCGACCGCTTGACCACCCAGCTGGCCAGCCACGGAAAACCTCTGATCGGGTCGGAAATCCTCCTGGACGGGGTGAGCTACAGGATCGTGGGCAGCTTCACCATGTTCCGCAACGCCGGGTGGCGCTACGCGAATTCGGCCATCATCCCCTACCACACGATGGAGCGCTTCCACATCGGGCCCGCGACCACCATCAACAACATCCAGCTCCAGGCCAGCGACCCCGACAGCATCGAACAGCTCATGACCAGCGTCAACGCCACCATGGAATGGATCCACCGCGGAGCCCAGGACTTCACCTTCCAGATCTTCAACTTCATCCAGGAATTTTCCAGCATGGTGAACAACATCACCCTGCTCTTCTCCTTCGTGGCAGTCCTCTCCCTGGGAGTGGGTGCGCTGGGAATCCTGAACGTGATGCTCGCGAGCCTTGCCGATCGGGTCCGGGAGGTGGGAGTGCAAAAGGCCTTGGGGGCCAAGCCGATGGAGATCGGCATCCAATTCCTGGCCGAATCCATCACCCTTTCCCTCGTGGGAGGCCTCGCGGGAATGGCATTGGGTTCCTTCCCGGTCCTTCTGGGCGACACCTTGGAGGCGGCATTCCATTTTCGCCCCATCCTGGACATCGGGATCGCCTTCCAGGCTCTGGGGGTTACCGTGGTCGTGGGTGTGGTCGCCGGACTATTCCCCGCCTGGAAAGCCATGCGGCTGGATCCCATCGAGGCACTGCGGTACGAATGACGGCCAACGGTGCAAAAAGGCCTTCCGGGGTACTACCCCGGAAGACTTGGAGCAACGGACCCTCTCCGTGAAGCTTGCGGTACAAAAAGGCCTTCCGGGGTAAACCCCGGAAGGCTTGGCGCAACGGACCCTGGACTTCCACTCACCCGGTTTCGGAAGAAGGGTTTGCTCCGTCGCAACGGCGATTTCGTTGATTTAGGTCCGAATCATCCCCGGTGCGTGTCCGCCCGATGCGCAAAGGCTTTCCCGTACGCGGGGTGCGTACAAACATCTCCCAGGTGTCCTGAGATCGAAACGCATTCGCACTTGCATTCACCGGGTGTGGAGGGTATGTTATCCCCAGGGATAAAAGCCGAGTCGCCTTGCATGCGGGGAACGGCGGCTTCGGTGGGCGGTCGGTCGCCGCGGGGATGCACGGGGAATGACCAACAGCGACCTCCGCCCTCCCGCTTTTTCCCAGGCCTACAGCGGCTCGTGCTGGGACAGGCAGTGGAGACTGCCCTGGCCGTAGATGACGTTCCGACAGTCGATCGGGTGGACCTGTCGGCCCGTCGCTCCCTCCAGGCGGCGGATCGCCAGATGGTCCAGTCGATCTCCGAACACAGGGAGCACGATGCCAGCCCTGGAGAAGAGGAAGTTGCAGTAGCTGGCGGGCGTGCGCAAACCCAACTGCACCACGGGGCGCGGCATGGGCAGCGGAATCACCTCCAGCTTGCGCCCCATCGCGTCGCGGAAGGATTTGAGACGACGGAAATTGTCCAAAAGGACGGAGTGGTTCGGATCGTTGGGATCGTCTTCCACCGCGGCGCAGACCAGCCCCGGTGCCAGGAAGCGCGCGAGATCGTCGACATGTCCATCGGTGTCGTCGCCGTCCACTCCTTTGCCCAGCCATAGCACCTGGCGCGCACCCAGGAAGCGCCGCAGGCGCAACTCGATGGCCTCCCGCGAAAGCGAGGGGTTCCGGTTCTCGTTGAGCAGGCATTGTTCGGTGGTGAGAAGGGTGCCCTCGCCATCCACGTCCAGGGAGCCGCCTTCCAAGGTCATGCCGGGAACCCAGCGCTCCATCCGGCGGATCCGTGCGATCCGCGAGGGAACCTGGTCGTCCTGGTCCCAGGGGGGATACTTGCCGCCCCACTTGTCGAAATCCCAGTCGGTGACGGCGATCCGACCGGATTCGCCATCGCGCACGAAGATGGGGCCGGAGTCGCGAAGCCACGAATCGTCCAAGGGGATGTCGTGGATGACGATCTTTCCCGGGAGTCCCTCCAAAGCGGCGAGCATCCGGGTTCGCACGCCAGGAGACCCACCACAGAAATCGACTTCCTCGCCGCCCTCGGCGAGGACACCGGCGAAAGCCCGGAAGGCGCGTTCCACCCCGGGACGGACCGCATCCGGCCACGTCTCGCGGTTGGAAGGCCACCCGAGCCAAGTGCCCCGCCGGGGTCCCCATTCCGCAGGCATCCGAAGCCTGCCGTCTTCGGGCAGGCGCGCGTCGGATGCCGACCGGAAATCCCTGACACGATCCATCAATAGGCGTTTTCGGAGCGCCGGAAGACCAATTGCCAAACGGTCTGGATGCAGATCTTGACGTCCAGCCAAAGGGACCAGCGTCGCAGGTAGTCGATGTCGAACTTCACGCGCTGCTCCATCTTGTCCAAGGTGTCCGTCTCCCCCCGCCAGCCGTGGATCTGGGCCCAGCCCGTGATGCCCGGCTTCACCTTGTGGCGCAGCATGTAGCCGTCGATCTTGCGGCGGTACTCCTCGTTGTGGGCGATGGCGTGGGGCCGCGGCCCCACGATGGACATCGTGCCTTGCAGCACGTTGATGAACTGGGGGAGCTCGTCCAGGGACGTTCGGCGCAGGAAGGCTCCGAACCGGGTGATCCGAGGGTCGTCCTTGGTGGCCTGGTGGACCACCGGGCCGTTGTCCAAGGAGCGCATGGAGCGGAACTTCCAGACTTCGATCTGCTGTCCGGCCAGTCCGTAGCGCTTCTGCTTGAACAGGCTCGGCCCCTTGGAGGTGAATCGGACGGCGGCTGCGATGGCGAGCATCGGCAAGGCCGCCGCCACCAGGAAGGCCAGCGAGAAGACGATGTCGAAGCTGCGCTTGACATACCAGTCGGTTTCGGCATACGGGAGCTCGAAGACGGAGATCGCCGTCAGGCTGCCCAGATGGATCATCCGCGAGTTCACCAGGTTGTAGGTGTAGAAGTCCGGAACCAGATAGACGGAGGCCGTGGTGTCCGCAAGGCGCTGGATGAGATAGCGGGTGCGCTCGGTCGCCGAAAGGGGGAAGGCGAGGTAGATCCTCTGGATGTCCCCTTCCCGCGCCTGTGCGACGAGTTCCTCCAGATCGCCCAGGATCTTGTCCTGGGAAACCGTTGGAATCCTTTCTCCGGCGGGGTCCCGGTCGTCGAACCAACCCGCGACATCCAGCCCGGAGAAGGGCATGGATTCGATGATCCTTCCCACCTCCGCACCTTGTGCGTCCGCCGGGGCGATGGCCACGCGCGATCTGTTCTTTCCGCGGTCGCGGTAGAGCCCCAGCAACAGGCGAAAGGTCGAGCGCCAGGCCAGGAGAACGGCCAGATTGCCCCCGACCCAGATCAGGAACAAGTCGCGGGGGAGGACCATCTCGGGGAGGATCAATTGCAGCAGGAGAGCGAGGATCGCCGACGCGAGGATCCAGACGCACCCCTCGCGGACCAGCTCGTCCTTCAAGGGGGTTCCCCGCCAGGATCCGTAGAGGGAGCAGGGTTCGGCCACCAGGAGATAGAGGATCACCTGGAAACAACCCACGAGGTAGATCGCATCCGGACAGCGATTGGACGAAAGCCGACATGCACCCAGCAGGGTGGCCAGGATGAACGCCGACTCGGCGAAGCGCAGTACCGATGCGAATTTGTTTTGGGTCTGATGGATCAAGGAAGCAGGAATCCGTTGTAGGGCAAAGCCAAGCTAATTCCTCCCCCCTGCTTGCATCGTCTCCGGCGGTGCGATCTGGGCTGGCAGCAAACGACCTCGAAGTCTAGATTTGGACCCTCATGATCCAACGAACCTTCGCCATCGTCAAGCCCAACGCCGTGCGCTCCGCCTTGGTGGGCGAGATTTTGCGCCGTTACGAGACGGCTCGATTGAGGATCGTGGGGGCCAAGCTGATCCACGCCTCCGCGGAGCGGATCGCGGGCTTCTACGCCGAGCACGAAGGGCGTCCGTTCTTTCCCGGACTCGTTTCCTTCATGTCTTCGGGCCCCATCCTGGTCCTGGCGTTGGAAGGGGAGAACGCCATCGAAGACGTGCGCACCCTGAATGGCGCCACCGACCCCGCCAAGGCGGCGGTGGGCACCATCCGCCACGCTTTCGGGCCCACCATGGGCTCCAATGTGGTCCACAGCTCCGACTCGCCCGAATCCGCCTCCCGCGAGATCGGCTATTGGTTTTCTCCCGACGAACTCTTCTCCTACGACCAGAAGAGTTCGGTCGCCGACCAGTGATCTCCACCTGACACGCATCCCACACCGAGGACAACGGATATGAGCGAGAAGAGAGTCTTGATCGTCGGCGGAGGCCTGGCAGGCCTTTCGGCCGCCATGAAGGCCTGCGAACTGGGCCTGGAGGTCGACATCTTCAGCATGGTGCACGTGAAGCGCAGCCACTCGGTCTGCGCCCAGGGCGGCATCAACGGCGCCGTGAACACCAAGGGCGAGGGTGATTCCCCCTACATCCACTTCGTGGACACGGTCAAGGGCGGCGACTTCCTGGGCGACCAGCCGCCCATCCTCTCCATGTGCGAAGCCGCTCCCGCGGTCATCAACATGATGGATCGCCTGGGCGTGACCTTCAATCGCACCCCGGAAGGCTTGCTGGATTTCCGCCGCTTCGGGGGCACCTTGCACCACCGCACCGCCTTCGCGGGCGCGTCCACGGGGCAGCAGCTGCTGTATTCGCTGGACGAGCAGGTGCGTCGCTGGGAAGCCCAGGGCGTGGTGCGCAAGTTCGAAAACTGGGAATTCACGCGCTTGATCCTGAACGAAGAGGGCAAGGCGGTGGGCATCGTGGCCCAGGACCTGACCACCATGGAATTCAAGAGCTTCCCCGGCCTGGCCGTGGTGCTCGCCACCGGTGGGCCCGGCCTCATCTTCGGCAAGACCACCAACAGCACCATCAACTTCGGTTCCGCCACCGCCGCCGCCTACAAGCAGGGCGTCTGGTACGGCAATCCGGAGATGGTCCAGATCCACCCCACCGGCATTCCCGGATCGGACAAATTGCGTCTCATCTCGGAATCCGCGCGCGGCGAGGGCGGTCGCATCTGGGTGCCCCGCAAAAAGGGCGACAATCGGGCCTGGAACGAGATCCCGACCGAGGACCGGTACTACTTCCTGGAAGAGCGTTATCCGCTCTACGGCAACCTGGTCCCCCGCGACATCGCCAGCCGCGAAATCGCCGAGATCTGCACCAAGGAAGGTCTCGGCATCGGAGGTCGCAACGCGGTCTACCTGGACCTGACCCACAAGTCCGAGGAGTACCTCCTCAAGAAGCTGGGCGCCATCCTGGACATCTACGAGAAGTTCCGCGGCGTGGACCCCAAGAAGGTCCCCATGGAGATCTACCCCGCCTACCACTACAGCATGGGCGGGCTCTACGCCGGGTACGAAACCGACGAAACCGGACGCCTGCTCAAGAACTCCCCCAAGAACCAGGAGACGAACATCCCCGGCGTCTACGCCGTGGGCGAGGCCGACTACCAGTACCACGGCGCCAACCGGCTGGGGGCGAACTCGCTGATGTCCTGCATTTTCGCGGGGCTGGTGGTGGGCGAATCCGTGGCCGCCTTGGCCAAGAATTCCAAGACGGCTCCGGCCGCTTCCAGTTTGCTGGAGTCCGAGCGGAAACTGGAGGAGGAATCCTACCGGAAGCTCGCGGCCCAGGACGGGCCGGAAAACCCCTACGTGATCCACAAGGAACTGGGCGAGGCGATGAGCACGTATTGCCTCATCGTTCGCCGCAACGACGAATTGAAGATGCTCCAGGGCATGGTGGACGGGTACGCGGAGCGGCTCAAGAAGGCCTCCAGCCTGGACAAGTCCGGATCGGGGAACATGAGCGCCGTATTCCTGCGCCAATTGGACGGCATGATCACCCTGGCCAAGGCCATCGTGGACGCCGCCCTTTTGCGCGACGAGTGCCGCGGTGCCCACTCCAAGCCCGAATTCGACAATCCGGCACCCTCCATGGAGACCCCCATCACGGACCCGGCTTGGACCGCCTACTACGAGAAGTTCCTGGCCCAATCCCAGACCTGGCTCAAGACCACGATCGCCAAGTACGATCCGTCCAAGTCCAGGCCCGTCATCGACTACAAGCCCGTGGACATGCGCCACCTTTCGCCGGAGCCCCGCGACTACACGGGCGTGGGCAAGAAAGCTTGGAAGAAATTCCTGGAAACGCACCATGCCAACCAGGCCAAGGCCTAAGCGGAGGACATGTCCATGAGCAACACCGTCGAAGTCCGCATCAAGCGCCAGGACAGCCCCCAAGCGCCGGCCTACTGGGCCGAGTTCTCCGTTCCCTACGAGGAGGACATGAACGTCATCTCGGTGCTCCAGGCGATTCGCCGCAACCCCAAGGACAAGTCGGGGAAGAGCGTGGCCCCGGTCACCTGGGAGAGCTCGTGCCTGGAGGAGGTCTGCGGGGCCTGCACCATGGTGATCAACGGGAAGGTCCGCCAAGCCTGTACCGCCCTGGTGAAAAGCCTGGAGCAGCCCATCCAACTGGAGCCCATGTCGAAATTTCCGGTGCAGCGCGACCTGCGCGTGAACCGCCAGCGCATCTTCGACAACCTGAAGAAGGTCAATGCGTGGGTGGAGGTGGACGGCTACCACGACCTTGGGCCCGGCCCCCGGCAGAATCCGGACGACCAGACCACCACCTACAAGTACTCCGAATGCATGAGCTGCGGCTGCTGCATGGAGGTCTGTCCCCAGTTCTCCAAGGTCAACGACTTCGTTGGCGCCGCCGTGTTGGCCCAGGCGAGACTGTTCAACATGCACCCCACCGGGGCGATGCAGATGGGCCCGCGCCTGGACGCCGTCACAGCGGACGGTGGCATCCAGGATTGCGGCTTGGCGCAGCAGTGCGTGAAAGCCTGCCCCAAGAACATCCCGCTGGTGGAAGCCATCGGCCAGTTGCAGCGCGACATCACGCTGGACCGCGTTCTCGGCGCCTTCAGGCGCTGAAACGACGCCGATGGAACTGTTCAGGACCGCAAGCGAAATTCGCGAGTGGTCCAGGGCGCGAAAACGATCGGGCAAAAGCGTGGGCTTCGTGCCCACCATGGGCGCGTTGCACGCGGGGCACGCCTCGCTCCTGCGCGAAGCCAAGAATCGGACGGATTCCGTGGTCCTGTCCATTTTCGTGAACCCCACGCAATTCGGACCCAACGAGGATTTCACCAAATACCCGCGCACCTGGGATGCGGATCTGGAAACTGCGCAGCGCGAAGGGGCAATGGCCGTATTCGCTCCCGGAGCAGACTTCTACCCGGACGGATACCGCACCGTGGTGCAGGTGGCGGATTGGAACTCGTTCTTGGAGGGCCAGATCCGGCCTGTCCATTTCGATGGCGTGACCAGCGTGGTGGCCAAACTTTTCCACTCCGTGGAGCCGGATGTGGCCGTATTCGGGCAGAAGGACGCCCAGCAGGCGCTGCTGATCCGCCGCATGGTCCGAGACCTGGACTTCGGATTGCGCCTGGTGGTGGCCCCCACGGTGCGCGAAAGCGACGGGTTGGCTCTGAGTTCGCGGAATCGGTATCTGTCACCGACCAACCGGGGGCGAGCTGTGGTGCTTTCGCAGGCCTTGGCGAAAGCCGCAGCCGCCTGGGATCATGGATGCCGGAATCCGTCCGAGATCTTGGCTCTGGGTCGGGAGGAGCTGGTCCGGGATCCCCCGGACCGCCTGGACTATTTCGCTCTCCTGGAACCCGACACCCTGCGGGTGTTGGAGGGAGAAACAACCTGGAGAGGCCCAGCCCTGCTGGTCATCGCCGCCAGGTACGGCCAAACACGCTTGATCGACAACGCGGCCCTGGGCGAGGTCTGGTAGGTTCAGCGGATGGGCGGGAGCAGCAGCCGCTCGACGTTTCGACCCGAGCGCAATTCCACGAACCCGGCCTGGGCGGTGTGCTGCGGCGCGATGTCCAGGACCGTGGCCCCTTCCGAGACATGGGCCGTCGCCGACCGCAGGGCGCCCTGCTGGCGACCGCTCAGGTCCAGCACTCGAACCTCCACCACCTGCCCGTCCTGAACGAGACCGGTTGGCAAGCGCAGGCCCTCCGTGGTCCAGGAGACGGCCGAGAGGTGATCTCCCGATGGCAGGATGCCATTGGCGGCCAGGATGCCAATCGATGTGGAGATCCCGGTGGGGGCCATGGTCCACGAACTGGAGACGGTGGCCGTGACCGTCTCACCCGCCACGAACGATTTCCCCAACCCATGTTCGGTGCCGGGTGTCCAGATCGAACTGATGGAGGTTCCCGTTCCACTGAACCCCGTGTAGGTGGCTCCGCTGGTGGCACCCGTGAGCGTGAGCTTCCAGGAAATTGGGTGGCTGAACTGAGCGGTGAGGGTGGTGGAGCCGTTCAAGGCGACGGGATTTGGGGTCGCCTTCAGAGCCTGGGTCGCCTTCACGTTGGTGTCCGGTGGTGTCCATTTGTTCTTCAGGTCGTCCCAGACGTTCCAAGCCAAGCCATCCATGGCCAAAGTTCCCAGCAAAGCCAAGGACTGTGCGTAGTAGTTCTTGTTGGGGGCAGCGGCCGAGGTCGTATCCGAGCTCGACGAGAGCACGAAATAGTTGTGGTTTATGACGCCCGGCTTCAGAGCGTTGAGGCTGCCGCTGGCGGCGGCAGTCCCCGCGGCGGAGGAATCGGCCACGGCCACGGCGGTTGTCCCCCACATCGGGATGGTCAAAGCCCACTCGTATTGGGCATCGGCGTATGCAGGGTTTGCCGTTGCAGTTCCCCAGCCCCACAGCGTGGGGGATCCGGACAAAGTGTACATACCAGCCATATTGGCCTTCACCACCCCGCTGGCCCAAGTGCTCTTGCACCAGGAAATCGCCTGGGTGTGGCTGGGGTACCAAATCGCATCCAACCCGATGCGGTAGGGTACGCGGATGGCGTCGAAGCTCATGTCCCCATTGGAAGGGGTCTCGTTTCCGTTCCCCGGGTTGCCTGCGTTTCCGGACCCATCACACCAGTTGCGCGCCATGCCGTCCTTTGCGAAGGGCTGCTTGTTGAACAGTCCATATTCTGCTGTACGGACGGCGTCCCAGTTCGTGGTTGTGACGCCGTTGGCTGCCCCGAACTCCTTGAAGATCTGGCCCCACCCCGGCATGTGGTAGCTGGGGTTGTAGATGCCATTGGAGCCGTTGTATGATCGAATCAGATTCGACCCATCGACCATATTGGCTTCGATGTTTTTCAAGACCGCGATGGCTTGGGTCTTGTAGGACGGATTGCCATCCTTCCAGTAACCAGAATCCACCAGGGCCGAGGCGAAGATCAAAGCGCCGCAAATGTCCTGGTCCGCATCGCCGGCGAAGTTGTTATCCCTACTCCCAGCAGAAGCCGGACCGATGAACCATGCATAATTGGAAGTGGAGTTAACCCAGAAATTGGTCTGCGTTGCCGCGTAGATCTGGTCAAAAGAATTTTTGTCGTTGAACCAGAGCGCCAGGAGCATGCCGTAGGACTGCGCCTCTGACGTATAGGCGACGTCTCCATTCGGTTTGGTTCCTACGATGATGCCGCCGTTGGTGTTGAACTTGCCCAACCAATACGCCCAGTGCTTCTGGAGCGCGGTTTGCCATCCCTGTTCTGTGGGGTACTTCAGACTGCGTTCCGGGTATGGCAGGATGGCGGCTGAACCGACGGCAGCCCCAAGGCAAAGAACTCCCAACAGAAATTTGAATCGCGACTGGCTCATGGTGTCCTCGAAATCGATCCTGGATTTTCAGGGATCTGTTGTGGAAGCCTGTGTGGACCGGTCCTCTATTTGCCGATCCCCGGAGTTTCGAATCTTACTCTCGCGGCCCTGTTTTCGGTGTCCGTTTCCTCCGGTGAGGCCTTGCCGTGTCCTCTGTTGATTCCGTCGCGGATTGGAGCGGGGACGTTCATCCCAGAATGATGCCGAACAAAAAAGGGCACCCCGAAGGGTGCCCGAAGTTTTTTTCTCGGATGATCCGGAGATCAGCGCGCGACGGCCAATTCGCTCACGAGGCGGCTGTTGGTGCCGCGCACGCTCACCAAGTAGCTGCCATGGCTCAGGCTGACCGGGAGGCTCAGGTTCTGGGCGGTGGCGCCTTCCTTGAAGGAGGCGACCTTGGAGCCGTCAAGCCGGACCACATCCACCTGGGCGGAGGAGCCAGCCACGCTGTAGCTCAGGACCAGACCCGAGCCGTAGGCGACCTTCAGGCCCACATTGGCCGAATGAACACCCTTGATCGCGCTGATCGCGGAAAGGTCTGAGGAGGCGATTCCGTACAACTTGATGTTGCTCACTCCGAAGGTGGTGGGAACGGAAGTGGAATGGATGGCTGGATTGTTCTGGTTCTCGATCTTGATCTCCCAGGAGAGCTTGGTGAGATCGTTGGCGCTCCAAGGTACTGCAGGGGTGTACCAGCTGGGTTGGGCGAGGGCACCCACATCCACGCAGAGGGCTTGCGTTCCATTTCCGCCGTTGATCACTTGGTCCAGCGGGATGCTGACTTCGAATGGCTCCGCGTCGTTGACACTTCCCCGACCGACCTTGAAGATGACCCGCAGGACGTTGGTGGTGTCGAATTTCGCGCCTGGCACCAAGATATTCGCCGCAGCCCCACCGTAGATGTCGAAGGCGATGCCCGTCAGGGCGTTCCCACTGGCCAGATTCTGGAGATCGTAACTGGTGTCGCCCAGACCTGTGGAGCCGTTCAGGTTGGTTCCGATGTCCGCCCAGCCCGAGTAGGGATGGTAAAGGAAATTGGAACCCGTGTCATTTTTCTCCAACTGGGCCGTCAAGAATGCTCCGCCTGCATTGGCCGTGATGATGGGGTTCCACCTCAAGGTTCCGGTGGGAAGGATGACCTTGGACTTGCCCAAGGCAGAGTCCCCGGGGGCGGTGTTGTTGTCGGCAACGGTGTTGTCCGTATCCGTGAAGGCGTACCAGTACCCCCCGAAGTAGTTCGGATCCGTGACCTTGCGCGTGACGCCCATTTTCAAACCCGCCGCATTTATGGTGGCGAAGTCATCGAGGGTCACATACGTGGCACCTGCGCAACTCGAACCAATGATATCGGAGTAGAGGCTGACACCCTTGATCATGATGTTGGTGACCGTGAGGGTGTTGGCGGTAGCGGCAGTGGTGCCCGCCTTGAAGCCGGTTCCCGTTGCGTTCCAGGCAGCGTCCAGGATGGGCTGGATGTTCAGTTCCTTCACCACCTTGGCGATGGAGATCGTCGTGGTCACACCATCGGCGATCCAGCCGACCGTGCCAGCGTAACTGGGGTCGTTCGTCGATACCCAAGTCGGCACGGTGAGATCAAGGGAGGGGTTAACGGTTACCGTGGTGAACGCGGTGGTCAGCGCCAGGGACGCTGGTGAGGTCAGAGCGCCATTGACCGCGGCGACATCGTCCGGATACCCACCTTGGGCGGCGGCGACGGAACCGATGATCAAATGCGTTGTCACACCTGCGGTTGCGGCCTTGATCTGGTACGAGATGGAAGTGGCTTTGCTGAGATCCTTGATGTCCCAGGCGGGGTCAATGGGAATGAGGAACCCTACACTGGTTCCATAGTTGCCAGTACCATCCTGGGCGCTGTATACCAAGGAGTACTGCAGGGAAAGTTCACCGGCGGTGGTTTCCGTCAAACTCGCGGAACTGGCAACGCCTTTGTAGAACGTGGCACCGCAGAGCTTCTTGATCTGGAGCGCATTGGCGCTGGTGCTGTCCAGCGTGACACCATAGGTGGTGGAGATGGCCGGCGTGACGGCCGGAATGGCGATGGGCAGGTCTGCGAAGGCTCCGGTGGCCAGCAGAGAGCCCACCATCAGGCTCTTGGTCAGAAATTGCATGGGAACTCCCCGGTGGTTGGATGTGGAAGACAAAGATGGACGAGTCGGTACGGCAAGGTAAGGTGTTCGCGAGCTTTCTCGCAAGACCTTTTCATCGTTTGTGTCGCAGTTGTGTACGCTGGAGTTCACCAGCGGGGTTGGAAAGATGCACTATTTGACCCGCTCCACGTACTCGCCGGTGCGCGTATCGATTCGGATCTTCTCTCCGTTTTCCACGAAGAGGGGAACGTGGATCTGGGCTCCGGTTTCAAGAGTGGCCGGCTTGAACGGGGTGTTGGTGGTGTCACCTTTCAAACCAGGCTCGCAGTAGGTGATCAGGAGTTCCACGAAGGTGGGGGGTGCGACCCCGATGGGTTTTCCCTCGAACATCATCACCGAGGCGACCATTTCCGGCAGAAGGAACCGCTCGGCTCCATCCATGTGGTCCTTGGTCAAGTCCACTTCCTCGAAGGTCTCTTGGTTCATGAAGTGCCATGTGGTGTTATCCGAATACAAAAACTGGATGGGGAATTCCTCCACCACAGCTTCTTCGAGGCTTTCTCCGGACTTGAAGGTGCGTTCCAATTGGCGCCCGTCCAGGAGGCTCTTGAGGCGGCAGCGCAGGAAGGCCTGGCCCTTGCCCGGCTTGACGAACTCGACTTCCACGAAGACGTAGGGGACGCCCTCGATCTGGACGCGCATGCGCTTCTTCCACAAGTTGGAAGGAATCTGGCCCACTGGATGCTCTCCCGGGTTGTTGGATGCTGAGGGTAAACGAACGGAGGAATGTAGTTCCCCTCTCCCGTTCCCCGAAGACGGCTACCTGCCCGGGTCGGGCGGGTCAGCGGACCGGGGGAAGCAGGATCGAAGAGCGCTGTCCGTCTGGTCCCGCGAGGTCCACGAAGGCGACGCCGGAGCCCCTGGTGGGGGGAGCGAGATCCAGGACCACGTCGCCAATGCCTTCGCGGGCAAGCGCTGAGCGGGTGCCGCCAATCTCATGTCCCCGCAGGTCCAGCACGCGCACCGCATAGGAATTTCCGGCCACCGCAGCCCCTTGGGGCAGATGCAATCCCTGGGCGTTCCATGCCAAGGCGGTCCTGTGGGAAGTTGTTGGCTGGATGGAGGTGGACAGGGTGAGGGTGACCGTGGTGCTGGTGCCCGATTGCGTCAAACCGGAGAACGCGGCCGTGACCTTTTCCGCAACGAAGGGCTTGGCGAGGCCGTGTTCTGAAGCCGGTGTCCAGACGAAGTCCAAGCTGTTCCCGGAGCTCGTCTTGGTATAGGTCGCCTTGGATGTCTGCCCAGTCAGGACGAGAGAATAGCTGATGGACTTGCTGAATGTCGCCGTGAAATGGATGGAACCGTCGGTAGTGGTGCTCGCAGGAGTCGCGGTCAGGGGAGCCACAATCTTCAGGCTGGTGTCGGGAAGAGTGAACAGGCCGGCGTTGGCCGTACGTAGGTAGTTGCGAACGGCCGTGCCACTAGGGGTGAGATCGGAAGCCGCCCAATTGCCGTTGGGTGCTGCAGTGGCTTGGATGGCTGCACTGCCCTGCACCGGAGTCGTCAGATCACCCGGAGTCATGTGCTGGGTCCCGATGTCCCAGTTGCAGGAAGAAACCTTGTCCTGGTCCAGTACTGCCAAGAGGGGAGCGCTGGCTGAACTGAAGTCGTTGTTGTAGGTCTGCCCGTCCGCACCGGTGGTGCCCCATTCTGTGACGAACACCGCTCTCCCCTTGTTGAGCGCATTCGCCAGGGGGCTGCTACTTCCTTGCACGTACCCCGCGTGACCAGGCGCGTCGGCATAGAAGTGAAGGGAGTAGGCGACGTTGTTCTGGGGGTCGGTGACGTTGCCGATCTGGTCGGGCTGGGACGACCAATAACTGCTCCCCACGATCACCAAGTTCTTGTTTCCTGCATTGCGGATCGCGGTGATACAAGCGTTGGCATGCGTCACCACGTCGGAATTGCTGCCCGTGGGTTCGTTCCAGACTTCCCACATGATGTTCGGGGTGTTTTTGAACTGGGCTGCCAAAGTGCCGAACAAGGACACTGCCTGGGTCGTGTAACCATTCGTTGAGGCGCTCCCGGAGTTGGATCCATCCAGGGCATGCCAATCGACGATCACGTAGATTCCTTGCGCGATCGCACCATTGACCACTGCCAGGACACGGCTTAGGTTCGAAGCGGGATCGTCCAGGTATCCTTTGTTTACCGTGCTGGGCGAAACCACCCCGACAGGTACCCGGAGCACGGAGACAAGCCAGTCGGATTGCAGCCACGCCACGGTCTGGGGATGATCGTAATTGTAGCCGTCCGGCTCGCTGCTCCAGAACATGCTCATGCCGCGCAAGGTGACCTGGTTGGTGCCGGTAGAATCATATAGGCCTCCTTTTCCACCCACGCTTTTTGCAATCAGGCGTCCGTACTTGGCCACCGGTGTCAAGGCTTGGGCAGATGCTCCCAAAACAAGAAGAGAACCGAGAAATAGATGTTGTAGTTTCATTTTGAAACACCTTTGCTGGTGCGATCGTGGTTTGGATGGCTCACCAACCACCGACCAAATCAGTTTGCTGAATCCGCAATGTACGTCGCAGCCTCCTGCCTCGCGGTTCATTCGAGCCTCCTGTCCAGTTTTCGGGGTGGACTCTCCAGGAGCTAGGTTGGCGCCGTGGCCACTTTCCTTCCCTATCTGGACTTCCTACTCCACACCAACCTGCATTTGCGGGACTTCTTCCAGGCCCACGGCCCCTGGGTGTACGGACTCCTTTTCCTGGTGATCTTCTGCGAAACCGGGCTGGTGGTGACCCCCTTTTTGCCGGGGGATTCGTTGATCTTTGCGGCCGGAGCCCTATCCGTGGCCACCGGTGGAGCCCTGCGTCTGGACCTGCTGGCCTTGGTCCTGATGGCGGCCCCGCTCTGCGGCGACCAATCCAACTATTGGGTGGGTCGATTGCTGGGCGCCAAGATCCCCTTCAGCCCAAAAAGCCGGTTTCTCAAGAGCACCTATCTGGAGCGTACCCAAGCCTTCTACGTCCGGTGGGGGGCATCCACGGTGGTGGCCGCGCGGTTCGTGCCCATCGTTCGGACCTTCGCTCCGTTCGTGGCGGGGCTCGGGCGCATGCCCTATCTGCGCTACGTGGCCTTTTCGGCGCTGGGCGCGTTCCTTTGGGTGGGACTGTGCCTGGGAACCGGAGCGCTGTTCGGGAACATTCCCATCGTACAGAAGAACTTCTCGGTGGTGGTTCTCGGGATCGTGGGGGTATCGGTCCTGCCGCTCTTGATCGGGGCTTGGCGGTCGCGCCGCAAGTAGATTGGGCCCGGTGAACGCCACCATCCTTCTTCCAGCCTCCAAGACCCTCTCCGATCGGAGCCCTTCCGATCTGGAGGCTTGGCTGGTCTCGCTGGGCCAACCGAAGTTTCGCGCCCGACAGATCCAGGAGTGGCTCTGGAAGCATTTGGCGACCTCCTTGGAAGAGATGACCAATCTCCCCAAGGATCTCCGGACTCTGCTCGCGGACCAGGCGGATTGCGGGGCCCTGAACCTCTCTGAGGAGCAGGTCTCGGTGGACGGCACGGCCAAGTGGGCGTTCGAGGATGCCCAGGGACGTCGCTTCGAAACGGTCCTGATCCCTGACGAGGACCGCCGCACCGCGTGCATCTCCAGCCAGGTGGGCTGCGCGATGGGGTGTTCGTTCTGCCGCACCGCGCAGATGGGATTTTTGCGGAATCTGTCCAGTGGCGAGATCCTGCAGCAGGTGGCGCACGTGAAGCGGTGGCTGAAGAGCAAGAACCAACCGGCGCTCTCCAACATCGTGTTCATGGGCATGGGCGAGCCGCTGAACAATTTCCCCAACGTCCTCTCCGCCTGCGCGACCTTGACCTCCCCGGATGGATTCGGGATGGCGCCGCGGCGCATCACCATCAGCACCTCGGGAGTGGTGGGGCGGATTTCGGAATTGACGGAAACCGCGCCGCAGTACCATCTGGCCATCTCGCTGAACTCCAGCAACGACGAGATGCGCAATGGCGTGATGCCGGTGAACCGCCGCCATCCCATCGCGGAGCTCCTGGAGGCCGGAGACGCGTGGAGCCGCGCCGCCGACTGGCCCGTCACCTACGAGTACGTGCTCATCGGCGACGTGACCTGCACCGCGGACGCCGCATTCGAACTTGTGCAACTCCTGCGCTTTCGCCGCTGCAAGCTCAACCTGATCCCGCTGAACCGGGCGGACGACATTCCGCTCCGGTCTCCGACTGCATCGGAAATCGCCGACTTTGAGGCGATCGTGCGGGACGCGGGCCTGCAGGTGTACACGCGCAAGCCGAAAGGACGGGACATCCTTGCGGCCTGCGGGCAGTTGGCGAAGAAGATGGAGACGGCGGAAACCGCATAGGGCTATTTCCGGTTCCCGGCCGGTTCGTGGTATGGCACATGGTGTCGGGGCGATTGGGTGGGCGGCGTTCCGGTGTGGGGCGAATGGACGGTAGGGGCGAAAAATTTTTCGCCCCTACACCGGATATGCCCAATTCGCCCCGACATCGCGCAACGGCAATGCGGTGATTCGTTCGGCCATGGTCCAGCGTTCGCGACCGGGACCGACGGGCAAAATCCTTGAAATTCGAATGGCTGTCATTCAGATGACAAGGAATTTTGGGAATTGATGCGAACTCGGTGATGAACAAGCGCTTGTGGTGCCGGTGAACCGCCGCCATTTTTCGCGGAGCTTCTGGAAGCCGGAGACGCATGGACCCGCGCCGCTGACTGGCCCGTCACCTACGATCACGTGCTGATCGGCGACGTCACCTACACCACGGACGCCGCCTTCGAACTCGTGCAACTGTTGCGCTTTCGGCGCTGCAAGCTCAACCTGATCCCGCTGAATGCGGCCGACGATATCCCCCTCCGTTCTCCGACGGCGCCGGAAATTGCCTCCTTCGAGGAAATCGTGCGCAAGACGGGACTGCAGGTGTACACCCGCAAGCCGAAAGGACGGGACATTCTAGCGGCCTGCAGTTGGCGAAGTAGGCTCTCTAGAAATTTATTCGTGTTGGTCTTGCAATGGCAGTATCAGTAGTTCCAGCGAGCAAACTGTTTTTCGTGTTCCATCCATAACCCCACACGCTTCCATCTTGCTTAGTAAATAGGGCTGTGTGCCCAAGTCGCACATCTGTGCCAATTGATATCGATGTCACACCTGTCATGAACTGATTGGGAGTTGATGATAGCGTGGGATCATAATAAGTCCACGTCCCATTTGCCCAAACTGTTCCATTCGAAAATAACAAGAAATTGAAATCGTCTCCAATTGCCGCTGAAATTATCCCGTATGCAAGAGCAACCGGGTTTGAAAGCGAAATATAGCTGGAATCAGAATAGTAGATCAAGTTCGAGCTGTTATCTCCCCTTCCCAACACTGTGCCATCGCTTTTCACTGAAAAAAGTGTGCCTGCGAAAGAATTACCCCCTGCGAAAATATTCGTTGTATTACTATCGATTAAGGTTGGAACCAAACATGGAGAATAGGACGCTGCTGTATCCGTGTGAAATTCGCCCCAAACCCACACAGTGCCGTCTGTCTTGAGTGCCGCACCATTAGTGATTTTTTGGACATTATCGAGAATTTTGGTGTAATTGACAACTGGCCCCGTAGTCCCATTTCCCACATTGCCATTCCCTGCGGCCCATAAACTGCCATCCTTTTTTAGGATTTCTCCCTCTTCACCGTAATAGAAGAATCCGATTTGAGAAACATTGGTCATTCCCGAAATTGGTGCAAAACTTTGTGTTGATATCTGAGACCCATCTCCGTGATCACCATCATTATTTCCCGATACCTGCACCGTTCCATCTGTCATCAGAATCATAGTTGTTCCGTTCGCACTAACCACATCGGAGACTCCAGCTGCAATCACTGAGGGAGTCAAGACGTCAGCAGCTCCACCATTTCCAAATTGTCCAGCTAGCGTTTGCAAGTATGCCATATCAGTATTCCATCCAACCGCCCAGAGTGTATCCTTTATAAGGAATAGGGAGCCGTCCATTCCTGCGCAGACCTTAGTGACATTCCTAATTCCCACAGTGTCACTCGTAACCGTTGGGCCAGGGTAATTTTGTGCCATGATTGTCGTCGATGATGTAACCGCAATTGGAGTGGTGTACTTGAGCCAGGTGCTTCCACCATTCAAGGAGTATTTAAGCGAGTCCGAAGCCGTTGCCTTCAATGTGTCATACATCGTACCGATGTATGTACCACTCTTGAGGCTGTGCGTTGGTGCCGGAGCTGATCTGACCAGCACCACCGTATCCGTCGACTTGTTCCCCGAGGCATCCGTTGCCACGATTCCCACCTTCCGCGTTCCGACCAATAGGTGGACTGTCAAGGAATACACGCCGCTGCCGGTTGGGTTGACGGTGGTGTCGCTGATCGTCACCGTTCCCATCTTCACGTCGTCGGTGACGGTCCAACTCACCGTGTAAGTGGTTGTGACGTTGGTGAGGGTCTGGCTGACGGTACCGCTGTTCCGGACGATCACGGGCGGAGTGATGTCGCCTCCACGGGTGATGACGAAGGAGTCCCTGGTGGTGAGGTTGGTGCTGTCCGTGACCACCAGCACGAAGGTGTTCGTGCCGACGACCAGGGTGTCCTTCGAGGAGATGGTCGAGGCCGCCGTCAGGGTGGTTCCATTCAGCTTGACGGAGGCGATCCCGGCATTCGACGAGATGGTCCAACCCAGGGTCACAGTGTTGGTGGCGTAGAGCACGGACTTGACTGTGTCCGCCGCGGCTCGCAGGATGGTCGGTGCCGCCGCATTGGGGTTGCGGGTGATGACGAAAGAATCCCTGGTCGAGAGGTTCGAGCTGTCCGTCACGACCAGTACGAAGGGATTTCCTCCCACGGAAAGGGGCATGTTCTTGCTGACGCTGGAGGCAACCGGAACGGATGTCCCGTTCAGCGTGATGGTCGCGATCCCGACCTTGGCGGAGATGTTCCACCCCAGGTTGATCGAACTCGTCGCATAGGAAACTGCCTGGCTACCCGTTCCCGTCGCATGCGTCACCACGGGCACCGAGGTGTTCTGGTTGCGGGTGATCGCGATGGAATCCTTCGAGACGTTCCCGAAGCTGTCGGTGGCCACGAGCACGAAGGGATTGACGCCCACGGCCAACGACTTCGTCGCGGTCACCGTCGAAGTCAACGGAAGCGCAACTCCGTTGAGGGTGAGGGAGCCCAGCTTGTAGTTGTCGGAAACCGTCCAGGTGAACGTCGCGGACGTGGTGTCGAAGACCACGGAGCGGGTACTGGCTCCAGCGCCTCGCGCGATGGTGGGCGGCACCGTGTCCTTGGCTCGGGTCACCACGATCTGGTCCACGCTGCCCACCTTGTTGGTGTTGGCGACCTGGATCGTGATCGTGAACGCCTGCGCTGTGGCCGGGACCGGCACGTCGGCCGCCCAAGTGGAATCCGTCAACCGCTTGGGAACCACGCTCCCGAACAGGATGGTGGTGGTGTCCAGCGGCACCAGATCCGTGATCTTGTAGACCACATGCAACGTGTCGCTGGTGAAGGCAAGCGTGTTCCCCACGTTGGAGCTGGGTTGCAACAGGGTCAGCGTGGGCTTATCGGTCCCGCTGGGCACGTTGCGGGTGATGGTGACGCTGGTGGAATCCACGGAAAGGTTCTTGACATGGTCCCAGGCCTTGGCGACGATCTTCACGGGCACCCCGTTGGCCGACGGCAAGGAGACGGTGGCCGACCAGTAGGAGCCGGAATCGTTGTTCGCCTTCACGCCCTGCAAGTAGACGGAATCCACCCCGGACAGATCCGTGGCCTTGACCTGGACCTTGTAGCTCGCGACCTTCGCATCCACGCCGATGGAGGTGGAGGGATTGATCCAGGTGACCGAGGGGCCCGTGACGTCGGGACCTCGGGTGATCACGAACGAATCCCGGCTGGTGTTCCCGAAGGTGTCGGTAGCCACCAAAACGAAGACGTTTGGACCCACCTGGAGGTTAGCCGATTGGCTGGGGGTGGTGGACGGGGTCAACGCGACTCCGTTGAGCACCAGCGAGATCACGCTGAAGTTGTCCTTCACGGTCCAACCCAGTCGGACCGAAGTCGTATCGAACGGAACGGAACGCGTGACGGCGGAGATTCCAGGAACGATGACGGGCGCGACGGTGTCCTTGGCGCGGGTCACCTGCACGAAGGAGGTCGCGGCGCTCGCGTTTTTGCCCACCGCGCGGAAGGTGATGGTGCTCACCTGGCCGTTGGGAACGATGTACACATTCTGTCCCCAGGTCGAATCGCTGAGCTTCGCGGCCTTGGATCCATTGATGGAAACGGAGTCCGTGTTGACATCGCCCCAATTGCTCACGCCCCAGGAGACGAAGAAGCTGTCGGTTCCCTGCGAAAGTGCGTTCCCGAGCTGGTTTGACGGGGCCAGCAGCACGATTCTCGGGGTCGAGGGAGGCGCGGTCACTACCTGGAACGCCGCGTGGGAGGTCGCGAAGTAACCGGCATCGCTGGACAAAGTGACAAGCAATGTGTCCGTTCCTGTGCCCGCGGACGCCTTGGCCTGGATCGTCAGGTTGTTCGCAAGGTTCCAGGTGGTAGCCGAACCGGAGGGGAGATTGGAGGTGGCGAAGGTGAAGTTGCTGTCCACCCCTTTGGCGGTGTGGACCTCGAACTTGGGGGAGACGATCTTCCCTATGATTGCGGTCCAGGAGAAGACCCCGGATACGGCCACCGAGCTACCGCCGGGAGTGAGGCTCCCCGCGACGGAGATCGGCGTGGTCACTTGCATCGGATAGGCGGGGAAGATCCGGGTGGAATCCGAAGTGCCCAGCAGCTTGGCCTGGATCAGGACCGAGATGTCCAACCGGATGGTGTTGGTGTCCAGGTGGATGGTGTTGGTGCCCGAACCGATGCTCAGCGACAGCAATTGGTCCACGGACTCCTGGGCCTGGACACCCAGGAGCACGAGCTCCTTCTTCACGGAATCGATGCTCATGCCCACCGGAAGCGATTTTCCCACGAAGGAGGCGTCACCGGACAGAAGCAGGCTGGCGTAGTAGGCGACAAGGCCGGAAGGCCCTTTTCCGAAGGCGGC
>Ga0181516_10000211_pt1 | contig 60766 bp, 53 predicted proteins | sample PEATcosm2014_Bin_25_FD_121104 | JGI IMG/M metagenome (GOLD analysis project Ga0181516, IMG submission 121104) | Peatland microbial communities from MTU Mesocosm Facility, Houghton, MI, USA - PEATcosm2014_Bin01_10_metaG | ecosystem: Environmental > Terrestrial > Soil > Wetlands > Peat | place...
GCGCGTCTGGAACCGGAAGATGAACCAGGACCAGACAAAGATCAACTGGCAGTTTACGCGCCAAAAAGCTCGGCACAAATTCCACTATAAAAGAACTGACTTCATGCGGTCGGAGACCTAGAGTCGATTTGCCAACACCTACACTCCCGGAAACCAGGACAATTAGTTTCGCCACGGTGGCCTTTCATGGAGCGAAAAGTCCCGGGAGTGACGGCTGCTTCTCTGGCGTGGTCTTCCCGGGCAGATCATAGACGGTAACTGGAATTCCATGTGAAGTGAGGTTCATCTCTACGAGTTCACCTACTATGTTCCAGCTGCCGCCTGCTTCCCCACAGCCCAACCGAGACATATGGATAGATGCATGGATTTCTTTCGCTTTCTCCCCAATCTCGGCGAGCCCACGTTCTAAAGCCCCATAGCGTATCCGGGGGCGCGCTGAATCGCCATAGCCGGACTGTGCAATGATGCTCGCTACAATAAATCCTTCTGCCGCGTTGGTAAAGTGGACCTTTCCAAGACGAGGAGAGGTCACCTCTTTTGTGAACCAGTTGGTATATGCTTTCTGCACTTCCGGCCATTTGAGGCGGACCGCAAGTGAAAGTCCCCCGCCCCAGGTCTGAGCCTTGTCGTTAACTAACTGAGTTAGGATCTTTGGACCTGATCCTCTGACTTGAGTAGCATCGCCGCGAACATAGCTGATCTTTGGTAGTTCGGGTTGGGCCAGGCCTGGGTCACGGAGTATTCCGAGTATCCGCGGCTTAATCTGTCCGGGGTAGGGAGGTACTCCTACGCATTGGATCTTGATGGAGCCCATAGCCGGCCATGTCTCGGAACCCTCTGCAGTGAAACCGATCGCAGTGCAGTGGGTGACCAGAGAATTCGAAGGCAGGGACATTCCTTCCCAGACGCGTAGGCCAGGAGACGCCGAAATCACATAGTTAATGGTTGGTCGATTAGACTTTGCATCCAGACTTGCAGCAAATACCGAGAGCCCACAAAGTCTAGCCATTCGCAGCAGCAACGCTTCCGTGGAAACCTTGTATTGCTGCCGTAGTTCAAGGAGTTTTGAGAAATCGTCAGAATAGATCGGGCACTCTAACCCCGACCCAACCGGCATGAGTATCTCCGCTGCACCAATATTGCAGAGCATCTCCAGCTGCCAGTTGTCGCCCTCGTTACCGTGATAGGGCTTTCGGTGCCGAATTGCTTCAGCACAGTCAGGGAATAAGGTATGGGCGACCTCATGGGCAACGGAATATCGTGCTCTATTCACTCCCCGGTTTGGGTTATATTCAATACGAAACTTAGAGCCAGCCGTTACCGTCCGAGCTTCAAGTACATCTTGTGAGGGAACAACGTCAATTCCCAGTAATTCGGCTAACTGAATCGGATCGAATGGCGGCCCAATCCATCCGCGTTCGATCGCGTCCAAGACAAGCGTCCGAATCCGCTGCTGCATTGCGTAAACGGGCTGTTCGTCCCCAGCGAGCTTTAGTACTGACCGATTTGTCCAGTAGCCGCTCGTCGCGATGCTCCTGTTTGCTACATTCTGTGCTGCCATAGCTCTTTCCACAATATTGCGTTATGAAGTTAGTACCGATTCCGTCAACGCTGTTCTATCCTGACAAGATGAATTCACCTGGGCCTACAAGCGCAAAGTCGCGCAGAATCGGGATAGTTCAGCAAATGCATCCGCCACGGAACGGTCGAGTTGACACTCGTCTGCCAGTCGTTCATATGGCATGCTCCAGTCGGTCGGCGGAGGTTCCAGCACCGCGGGAATAGGGTGAGTTGCGCGGCGATCGAATGTGCGCAAAATCGCCTCGGCTACTGAAGAAGTGTCAAGCGTCCCCGAGTGAATCAACAGAATCATATCAACCAAGTCGCGTACCCTGCTGTTTACAGCTCCGGAACGCGGGAGCGTGTACGCATGCAGCTTCTCGGCGAATTGCTGCTCTCTCTGGATTATGGGCACAGATATTGGCGGGATCGCCGCGAATCCAAGCCAATCTTGCGTCTGTACATGCTCCAATGGCTCGATCACCACATCGCCAATGCCAACATCCAGGTGGAACTTCGCAAATGTGCGTTGAGCCATCGCAGCCTCGACCGGATACCGGGAACCGCCGTAAGGAGCACCATCGAGGTCCATCATGGGAGCACCCACTCGGAATGAAAAGAAATCGTTCAGGTCGCGCCGGCCCGTCTCTTGAAGATATCCGAGCACGACGTCTCCTCCCTGTGTGGAGACTGTGCGCACCGTAAAGTCGAGGTCTTTCGTGGTTCGCGCAACCTGGAAGCGAAGTTCCATCGCATAGCCGCCCTTCAGGACCCACTGTGTGTTCGCACTATGGAACAGGCGGGCCAGAAAGCGGTCGAAAGCGACTTGGCGCCGGAGCCTTTGCAGCTCGATGTTTTCCGTTTTCGCGATCTGCCTCAATCTTTCTTCGAGTGCAGCACGCAATGCCGCGCCGGTGGCATATTTGCCCTTTTCGGTCACGCCGCCTCCAGTTCCCGCGCAATGGGTGCGAACCGGGAATCATGCAGCAGGTCAGCAGCTTGTTTCCTGGTGATCTTTCCGCTTGATTTGGCCTGCTGAAATGCCTGACGCAGTGTGTCCCTCGGAAGCGAGCCTTCCTCCCACACATCGAGGATCGTGCGAAGAGCATTGGTCGCAGGGACGCTGAACAGAACGTCCTGTTCTTCATCCGATATATGTCCGTAATGAAGACGCAGAATTCTTGGAACTGGAACCCCACGGCGAAACGGAGACGGCACGGTCATATCCAGCCGGGAAGGATTCACGTCGGTAAGTTCGTGCAGGCTCAGGGCTGTCTGGTGGCTGTAGATGCCGGCCGGTCGATCGGTTCGATCACGAGACCAAAGCCACCACAGGATCAGATCCGGTCGATCAGGCTCCGGGAAGAGAGCCAGCCTATAGATTCCGCGATGCTCGCGGAGCCAGTTACCCGCCTGAACGTGGTAGACCCGCTTGTTGCTGGCGTACCCGAGGGAAGCTGCCTGCTTGGTCGTAAAGTACCCCCCTTGAGCTTCAGCGATTCGATACAGCTCTCTTTGTCGCTCATTTCCAGTCGGCATAATAGGTCAACTTTCCTGACTTATTATGCGGCCAGGAGGCATCCAGTGCAAGTGTCTCTTAATGATCCCAAGGAGCCGGACAGTAAAGGTCCCGGAACAAATAGCAAATAGGGGGCTTCCGGCGAAGCGCCCAAGAGAGCAAACCCCATATAACCCAAAATAAGGAGACTGGAAATCCCGGAAAGGCGCATGAATCTCCGGGAAACTTCGGGTTTTAGCCGGAATTCGCCCATGACGGGCAAACCGTTCTCCAACCCCAATTCAACTCCAAATAACAACTCCCCCTACCTATTCTCAACTACTTGGGGCTCTTCAATCCCACCGACCATACCGTTTAACTAATTTAAAATAATCAACTTACGTCGCTCATAACCCGAAGGTCGCGGGTCGAAATACTGCCCGCGATTCGCTTCAGGGGCTAGCAGCCGAGATGAGAATGGGGCAAATCAGACCAGATGCTTTGAACTTGACAGCACCTCGACCATACCCAAGATCTTCAATTCCATGATCTCGACGCTTGGCTGGCGGTTGCGCACGTAGGCGATCACTTCCTCCAAGCTGAGCGCCGCGAACACCTCTGTCGATGCCGTCGCCGAGCTTCCATCCTCCGCAGCCGTCTCACCCTTCAGCTCGATCAGAAGGGCTCTATGCGGTCGATTCAAAGATGGAAGAACATCCCGATCTTTGCTTTTTGCCATAACAGACTCCCCAGGGGTTAAATCGCGGCGCCCAGCTCCCGACCGTGGCGAATCAGACGCCGCTACGTGGGTGGTTCCACCCCTGGAACCGCAGAGCCGTACAAACAATGTGTCGCATAATACCTCTATTGTGTGGTGCGGTAGTACCATAAAAGCCGGTGGCCAAAAGGGATCATATTCCTTCCCGGCGCACCGGCAAGACCCCACTTGGAGCGAAAGTGTTCTCCTACTACACCCAGGAAGAACGTCGGCTGCTGGAGAAAGCGGCGAAACAGGAACGCCGCAGTCTGAGCAGCTTTGTCGCCCTCGCCTCTCTTGAGCGCGCACAGCGGATTATTGCCGGTAAGTAAGCGCCTCGTACAGCGTCCACCTTGCTCTCGTCTTCGTAATGCTACCATTATGCAGTGTTACACTCACCTGCCTCGGACGAACGCCCAGCGAATCTGTAGCATCTGACCCGAACTGTTCTCTGCTTGCGGAGCGATAGATCTCCTATGTCCTGCATATTCTCTCAGGCACCGCGAGAGAACGGCAGGCCGCGCCCTGCGGCGGGCGGGATTCTGCTTCGTCTGCCGGGCCAATCGATTCCCAGCCAGCCTAGCGAGCTACCTGGCAGACGCCCTGCGGGTTTCGGCTCCCCCTGAAGGTCTCCCCCGAAAAAGCATCCCGCCACCTTGGGAGCGGCCATCTCTCGCGCCCTCCGGGAGTGTGTCCTGAGAGATCACTCCGGGACCACAAAGGAGATCAAGGTCATGCAAGCACAAACTACAGTTCAGAATCAGTTCATCAACAGCATCATGCAGGGCGACTGCATCCAGGTTATGCGCGAGATGCCGGCAAACAGCGTCGATTTCATCCTTACCGATCCGCCGTATCTGGTGAACTACCGCGACCGCGATGGTCGCTCCATACAGAACGACGCGAAAGCCGACTGGCTCAAGCCAGCGATGAGAGAAGCGTACCGGGTGCTGAAGCAGAATCGCGTAGCGGTCATGTTCTACGGCTGGACTAAGGTCGACGCCTTCTTCACAGCGTGGAAAGACGCAGGTTTTCAGCCTGTCGGACATATCGTATTCCGTAAGACGTATAGCTCAAAGAGCCGGTTCTTCAGCTATCGGCATGAGCAGGCGTATCTGCTGGCGAAGGGTAGGCCGCCACTGCCGAAACAGCCGCTGGCTGATGTAATGGACATGCCGTACAGCGGCAACAAGCTGCATCCAACCCAAAAGCCTGTAGAGGCGTTGGCTCCTCTGGTTCGCAGCTTCACGTTGCAGGGTGAGTTGGTACTCGATCCCTTCGCTGGCAGCGGTAGTTCCTGCGCGGCAGCGTTGCTGACAGGTCGCAGGTATGTTGGCATAGAGCTAGATGCAGAGTATTTCCATCAAGCATCGGCTCGGTTGGAGCGTGTACAGGAGAGGATCGCTGCAAGGAAGCGGCCCGCTCAGGTTCTCATTCCCACCATGAGGTGAGTGTGCCCGCGTGCTCATCGCGCCTCAAGGCGACGTTCCTCCTGAGTCGTGATCTCACAGCCTTGACCCGCGCCGAGCCCGCGTATTCTTTGCCTGACATGGTGGGAATGAGCATATCCGCGCAGTTTGCGCAAAGCTCTCAACTTCCGCTAAGCCGATTCGGGAGTAATCGGTGTTGGCGATTTCATCCGCGATTTCACCCTCGTCCTCTTTGCGAAACCAGATGAACTTCAAGTCCAGAATTGTAAAGAGCCCTGGCGAGGCCCGATTAGACCAACCGAGAGCCAGAGACGCACACCCCAACCGTCTCTGCGGATTCCGGATCCACGAAGTATCGGCGTTGGAAGTATAGAGCTAGATTCACAAGCGCGATCATCACCGGTACTTCAACAAGAGGGCCGATTACGGCGGCGAATGCAGCGCCGGAGTTGATTCCGAACACCGAGATAGCGACAGCAATCGCCAGCTCGAAGTTGTTTGAGGCGGCTGTGAACGCAAGTGTCGTTGTCTTTGAGTAATCGGCACCAAGTTTCCGGCCCATATAAAACGAGACCAGGAACATCACCACGAAGTAGATCAAGAGCGGTATGGCGATCCTCAGAACGTCCAAAGGCAGACGCACGATGTAATTGCCCTTGAGCGAAAACATCACCACAATGGTGAAGAGCAACGCGACCAGCGTCATAGGCGTGATCCGTGGAACGAGGCTGTGGTCGTACCATTCGCGCCCTTTTGCCCGAACCAGAACCGTGCGTGTCAGGAAGCCGGCGAGGAACGGGATACCCAGGTAGATGAAGACGCTCTTTGCAATCTGACCGATGGAGATGTTCACCACGGCTCCGCGCAGCCCGAACCAGCCAGGCAGCACCGTAATGAACACCCAGGAGTAGACCGAGTAGAAGAAGACCTGGAACAACGAGTTGAAGGCAACCAGTCCGGCTGCGTACTGTGTATCGCCCTTCGCTAGTTCGTTCCACACGATCACCATCGCGATGCAGCGTGCGAGCCCGATCATGATGAGCCCGGCCATGTATCCCGGATATCCTCGCAGGAATACGATGGCCAGCACGAACATCAGAACTGGGCCAATCAGCCAGTTCTGAATGAGCGAAAGTCCGAGCACGCGCTTATTGCGGAAGACCTCGTGCAGCTCTTCGTATCGGACGCGCGTAAACGGCGGGTACATCATCAGGATCAGTCCGGCAGCAATTGGGATGGAGGTTGTGCCCACACTGAAGCGGTTCAGAAACGGCACAACACCCGGCGCCAGCCAGCCGAGAACAACGCCGAGCGCCATCGCTGCGAAGATCCATCCTGTCAGGTAGCGGTCCAGAAAAGACAACCGGCTCTTTTTCACTCCTGCCTCCTACGACCGACCGATCTGGTCGATTTCGCGCTTGATAGCCATATCCTCAAGTGTCGCGAGCGGCAGCGAGAGAAACAGTCCTATCCTGCGGTCGAGCACTGTAAAGGCGTCACGGAAAGCGCGGGCGATCTCCTCTGGAGTTCCCTTGACCGCAGCCGGATCAGCAATACCCCAGTGGGCCGTCATCGGCTGACCAGGCCAATACGGACACTGCTCCTTCGCGGCGTTGTCGCAAACAGTAAAAACGAAGTCAAGCTTCGGCGCTGACGGACCCGAGAACTCGTCCCAGGACTTGCTGCGCAAGCCCGCCGTCGAGAGTCCCGCAGACTCGATTTGCTGCAGTGCTTCCGGTCGTGGTTGTCCAGTCGGATGGCTACCTGCGCTATGGGCCGTGAACTTCCCTTTGCCTTTGTGGTTCAGGACTGCTTCGGCCATGATCGAGCGGGCTGAGTTTCCGGTGCAGAGAAACAAGACGTTGTATTGAGACATAAAACTCTTCACAATCCTTTCGGCAACCAACGAAGCGCGAGCATCGTACGGTCATCAGTTGGTTGTGCACCGTCTGTATGGTCAACGATGCTGCGATGGATAGCCTCTAAGAGCTCAGGCGCAGACAGGGTTCACTCAGAAATAACTTCTTCCGCCACTCGGGTCAGGTCAAAGTCGTCTCCGGCATTATTGGTGGATTCTGTTACTCCATCCGAATACAGGAACAGAGAGCTTCCTGGACTCACGCTGTGCTTCGAGGTCACGAATTCGGTTGCACAAAACATTCCCAGCGGCAGGCTTGCACCAGGAATCAAGCGCACTGTCTTGTTTTCAATAAGGAAAACAGGCGTGTGCCCCGCATTCACAAATTCGAGATTTCCAAGACGATCTGCCTTTCCCAAAACCAGTGTTGCGAATTGGGCGGGAAGCGTGCTGTGGCAGAATGTGCTACTGGCCGCCCCCAATACTTCTGCAATTGTCTGCATGGAAGGGAGCAGTGTTCGAAGGGTGGCATGTAAGTGAGACATCAGAATCGACGCCGCAATGCCTTTTCCCGAAACATCACCAAGCGCAAAATAGAATTCGTCGGCTCCAGATGGAATCAAGTCCACGTAGTCTCCGCTGACAAATCCTGCGGGCTCATAAGAAAATGCTACTTCCCAGTCGTTAAGACAGCAACGCCGCTCCGGAAGTAAGCTCAATTGAACCTGACGCGCCAGCTCCAATTGAGCCTGCAACCCAGCGTCGAATTGTGATGCTGTCGTCATGCGGTTATGCTCGGCGGTTCGCAGGCTTGATGGCGTATACCTTAACGCTTGCCGCGGCCGCATTGACGTCGTATTGCGAGAGGAGTGTCTTGAGTTCCTCATGTAAGGAAGCCGCTCTGACAGGTGCAGAGGAACAGCACGACGCCTCAATGACCTGAAGCGGATTGGGAGCGTCCATCGTTGGGGAGCAGCAACCAGACTGGTTCTCAACCTTGGCGTATGCGTTAAGGTCCGATCCGCTATCGACGATCTCGACATGCTCGAAACCGGCAGCCAGCAAGCCAGCACGATAAGCGTCAATCTGGATGGCTCCTGCGATGCAGCCCACGTATGCAGCGAGGCTCCGCGCGACATCCTCTGGAAGTTCCTGTTTCAAAGCAATGTCGCTCACGGCCACGCGCCCGCCTGGCTTTAGTACGCGGGCAATTTCACGAAATACCGCTGGCTTGTCCGGTGCAAGATTGAGTACACAGTTGGAAATGACGCAATCAACCGAAGCATCCGGCAATGGGATCCGGTCAATTGTGGACTGGTAGAACTCAACGTTCGTGTAGCCGCCCGCCTGGGCATTTGTTCGCGCACGCTCAATCATTGCCGGCGTCATATCAATGCCGATGGCGCGCCCTTCCGGGCCAACCATCTTGGCGGCGAGAAAGACATCGAGACCTCCACCTGAGCCGAGGTCGACAACTACCTCACCCGGTCTTATATGTGCCGTGGCCGTGGGATTGCCACAAGACAAGCCCATATTGGCCTCGGCCGGAATTGACGTAAGCTCCTCTGCCGTATAGCCGAATGCCTCCGCCACTGCCTTGACGCCGGCATCGTCGCTCGACAGTGAACTCTCTGCCACCGCCCCATACTTTGACTTTACCGACTCCAGAATCTGTTCCGTCATGATCTCCTCCAACAACATATTCGCCAAAACGACTATATCGCTTGCCATCATATTCGTCAAGGCGTATAAGTAATATGGGCTGGGCGGTGATCGTCTTCGACCATGACGGCAATTCAGTTTCAGTTTTGAGGAGAAACAACTCGGAGAATACTAGGGAGCTGAATATGGAAAGAATGGATGTCTCAGACAATCCCTTGCAGTGTGCGTCAAGTAATTGCGGATCAAGCGAAGATGCAACAGGGGCGCGCCTTGGGGCCGTTGTCGTTGAAACACCTGTGCAGAGTCTCTATACCGATGCAGTCGCTGAACTGGTTGCAATAGGCGCTGCCATTGCCGCAAGTTGCGATTCCTGTTTCAAATACCACTTTCAGCAAGCCAGGAAACTTGGCATCTCACGCGAAGACATGATGCTCGCAGTGAAAACGGCTCAGAGTGTCAAAGAGACTCGGGCGCTGGCTATGTTGCAATTGGCGCAACGGTACCTCGAAGGCGATCCTGTTGGCTTGCCGACCGTGCAGAGCTGCTGCGGATAAAATCTATCCATCGAAGTCAACACGCTTCGTCAATAAGGTTAAAGAATCCATGGCGACAAAATTGGTTCAGTACAATATGGAGCGCTTCTTCCAAGCGTTGGGTGACAATACCCGACTCCGACTGCTCAACCTGATGAACGGCAAGGAAGTGTGCGTCTGCTATTTCGTGGAGATACTTGGACAGGGCCAGCCCAAGATTTCACGACATCTTGCCTACCTGCGTCGCGCGGGCATTGTCGCTGCTCGCCGCGAAGGAAAATGGATGCACTATAAGATCGTCGTACCTAAGCACGCTGGCGCAGCAAGAATCTTGAATGAAACGCTCTCCGTGCTCGGTGCGGATAAGGCGATGCAGGCAGATCGAGTGAGATTGAACAAAGCGTGCTGTTCCACGCAGAAACCTTCTGCACTGGAGGCGGCCCCGCTTCCCATTCCTATCGAAACCGTGAGTCTCTGCGCCTGTTGAACTGACGAAGGCAGTCCAATCCGTTCACTGAGCGTCAGTTACGCGCAATTCTCAGGGTTACTCCCCTAAACGCGCTTATGTTGGTCTGAGAATCTGACTCTCCGATCTGCCGGTAGCCGCTATATTTCCATGGTGTCCTGGCAGGACACCGGGTGGAAGATTTTTCCACTCTTTCGATCCCTCCCTCGCCCTACCTTCACATCCAGCACGTTGCACCGAGAGTGGCCACTCGACGGCAAACCACCAAAGGAGAACCCTGTGGAAAGCATCCGTCCGTCGAAGCGGCGCCCTTTCTTCCGTTGGGCGCGCAGCCGCCCCCTCACTCGTCTTGCCGTCCCGCTGTTCCTGTTGTCCGCCCTGCCGGTCTACGCGCAGAGCACTGGCAGCGACCCGTGGGACAACGCAGTCAACGTCCTCAAAACCGCTTTCACCGGCACGATTGCGACCGGGCTGTCGTTGGTCGCCATCGTCGTCGGGGGACTGATGTTCGCGTATGGCGAAGGCCAGTCCAAAAAGACCATCGCCGGAATCGTCTTCGGCGTGGGCATGGCAATCGGCGCAGTCAACTTCATGGCTTGGCTCTTTCCATGAACAAAGAAAGAGAGGAGGTGATCCATGTCTAAGCCAGCGGGCGTGAGGGTGAGTCCGGTGTTCAAGGCCATGAATCGTCCGCTGACTGTCCTCGGAGCGGAGCGACGGCTGTTCTTCGTCGCTCTAATCTCCGGGGGCGCGATCTTCTCTCTGCTTCATTCATTGCTCGGCGGGATTGGCCTGTTCATCGTGGGCGTCGTCATCGCCCGCGTTGTCACGAAGCATGACGTGGAGATTCTGCGCGTGTTGTTCAACTCCGGCAAATTCCGCAGACGCTACGACCCGATGAAGGCCGACGCCACAGAGATACACATTGCGAGGCGCGATGGTCAAAGTTGAGCACATCACGAAAGATTGGCGGGAAGCAGGCTCATTCGCCGCCCAGGTGAACCTGTGCGGGTTCTGGGATGAGCACTCGTTTCTGACGAAATCGGGCGACCTCGGCGCCGCATTGCATATCGGCGGAATCGATTACGAAAGCCTGGACCACTCCGGCCGGGATTACGCTGTAAAGCGCCTTGAAGCGGCCTTCCGCTCGCTCGATGACAAGTGCCGGCTCTACCAGATTTTGTTCAAGCGCAACCGGCCCGCGATTCCCCACGCCGAGTATGAGAACCCGCTGGTGCGCGCGGCTGTGGAACAGCGTAGCGCCTTTCTCGAGTCGAAGGCAGACCGCCTCTACAGTATCGAGATTTATTGGGTCGTCATGATCGATGGCAGTTACGCCAAGACTGGCTTGCTTCACGCTCTGGCCCAGCTTCCGAAACAGCCACGCGTGTCGCTGCGCGACCTGCGCGCGCTGTTCTCCGGCAATAAGGAACGAACGCTGATCTATGAGCAGATCGAGCGCGACCGGCTGCGGCTGCAGCAGAAAGTGAATAGTTTGAGTGGGCAGCTAAGCGACCTCACCACGGTCGAGCTGCTAGGGGCGGAGAGGACCTTCCGGCTTGTCCGGCGTCTCGTGAATTTCCGCCCCTCCAAAATTGATGGCGCGCCTCTGTGCGGAGCGCGTCATCTGGACTGGCAGGTCTGCGGATCGGAACTGGAAGCTCATCGCGGTTACCTGCGGATGGACGACGACTATCTCCGCGTTCTCACGCTGAAAGAGCTTCCCGCCGAGACCCGGCCGCTGATCCTCAATGGCCTGCTCGACATCCCGGCAAACTTCCACGTCGTCACCGAGTGGCATCCGGTAGACAACGCCAAGGCCCGCAAAGAGATTGCGTCACGGCGGCGTCACCACCACAACTCCAAGACCAGCTTCGTCTCCAACCTTCAGGACCAGCAGAACACCGGCAACCAGGACAATCTGGTCGATGATTCCAAAGCCGCCGCCGTCGCGGAGTTGGGTAACGCGCTTACGGTGATGGGCATGGAGGGCAAGAACTTCGGCGAGTTCACCCTCTCCGTGGTGGTTTACGACGAGGACCGCATGAAGGTCGAGCACGCGGTCGCCGAGTTCCAGAAGCTGTTTACGCAGCACGATGGCCTGCTATACGAGGAACGGTACAACCTCCTCAATGCTTTCTTTGCCACTGTGCCCGGCAACAAGCAGTTCAATCTCCGCAAGCAGTGGGCGCTCAACTCCAACTATGCCGACCTGTCGTTTCTCTTCACCGTCGATAGCGGGGCACAGTGGAACTCGCATCTGGAGCGGGAATATTTGGCCGTCCTCGAATCGACCCACGGCACGCCTTACTACCTCAACATCCATAGCGGCGATGTGGCACACACGCTCCTGCTTGGCGCTACAGGCAGTGGCAAGAGTTTTACGTTATCCACCACGCTTCAGTCCGCGCAGAAATACGACCCGCTGACCTTCATCTTCGACCTCGGTGGAAGCTATGAGACGCTGACACGGGCCTTTGGCGGGACGTATCTGAATGTCGGACTGAAAGACCCCGGCTTTACGATCAATCCCTTTTCGCTCGAAGCAACCCACGCGAACATGAACTTTCTGTACCTGTTCCTCCGGGTACTGATTGAGGCTGGCGGACGTTATGAGCTTACACCGGAGGATGAGAAGGCGCTCTTCGCTGCGATCGAGCGGATCTATAAGCTGCCCGCCGAGATACGGACACTCACCAACTTCGCGTCCATCCTCGGCCCGCTCGGTGAGCGCCTGCATCGGTGGACACGAGCTGGGCAGTTCGGGCACCTCTTCGACAATCCCCACGACACGCTCACGTTCTCGCGCTTCCAGACTTTCAACTTCGATGGCTGGAGTGACTACCCGGACATCCTGGAGCCGCTGCTGTTTTACGTGCTGCAGCGTGCGTCGTCCGAGATCGAAAAACCCGTGAATACAGCCACTTTTAAGGTCTTCGTAATCGACGAAGCATGGATCTTTCTTAAGAACAAGACGATCCGAGACTGGATTACTCGGGCTGAAAAAACCTGGCGAAAGAAGAACGCCGCCATGATCCTGGCGACGCAATCGGTCGTGGAGCTGGCCGCGTCCGACATGCTGCACATCGTCAACGAGTCCTGCCCCACCAAGATCTTCCTGTCCAACCCCAACATCGACCGCAGGATGTACGCCGAAATCTTCCAGTTGAACGATACCCAGCTTGAGTTGCTGGAGTCGCTTGTGCCCAAGCGCGAGCTGTTGCTGATCCAGCCGCGCGGCACGAAAAAGCTGGTGCTCGAAGTCGATGCGCTGGGGTATTGGATGGCGACCAATAACGCCCGCGACAACATGCGCAAACAGGATTACTTCGCCCGCTTCGGGCCGGAACAAGGTTTGATCCGGCTCGCTCACGATTATCCTAACCCAGCCAATTCCTGACTTAATTTGCTGGTTTTCTCATAAGGAGATTTCATGCGCCCATTACCCATCGTCTCGCTCCTGCTTGGCCTGGCCGCAACCGTGGCCAACGCCCAGCAGACCGCCCGCCTCGTCAAATACCACGCCAACGACATCGTGAATGTCCGCGCGAAGATGCGCTACACCACGCTCATTCAACTACCGGCCACCGAAAAAATCTTGGAAGTCGCCACCGGCGACAAGGATTTCTGGATCATCGACACGGTTGGCAGCTACTGCTTTCTGCACCCTGCCAAAGAGGGCATCCACTCCAATCTCAATCTCATCACCGACCACGGCAGCGTGTACTCATTCACCCTGGACGACGTTGAGTCCGGCGACCCCGACCTGAAGGTTGTCATCGAGCCCTCCGACCCGTCCTCGCTCGCCGCCGCCAATGGCGTCACGCAGTTCGCCCCAGCTAGTGAGGTAGAGGCCGCTCGCGCTCAGGCGCAAATGGCGCAGGCCCACGCCGCCACTGCTGCTGAGCAATTCCGCGCCGAATACCCGACTCAGGCGCTGAAGTTCGATTACAGCTTTCACAACAAAAACCCGTTTGATGTCTCCGCCATCTATCACGACGACAAGTTCACGTACATCAAGTCCACGGCCTCGGAAAAGTTTTCGGTCTACGCATTGAAGGACGGTCAGCCCGATCTGATTACGTTTCAACTCAAGGACGGGACGTACATCCTCCCCACTGTCGTCGATCGTGGTTACCTCGAAATCGGCAAGCACAAGCTCGATTTTCAGCGGAGAGGCCAATAGCGATGGCAGAGGAAAAACTGACCAACACAACTCCGGTCTCGGAACAGGAGACTCTGGCAGCATCTTCGGCGGTCCGTGACAAACGCAGGCTGCCGGAAGGCGTCGTGCCCAAACAGGCGCAGAGCTACGTCATCGCCGGACTTGCAGTATTGATTTTGCTGGCAGTGATGTTCTCGAAGAACCACCCCAAGCCCGCTCCAAAGGATGTTGCGCCTGGTTCCGTCGCAGTGTCCACGGACATGAACCAGCGGAAGATTCAGGAGTTGGAGCAGGACCTCAGCGCCGATCAGCGCCAGAGCCAGCAACAGGCACTGAAGGCGAATGCAGCGGCACCGACAGGTATGGCGATGGCAACCAATCTCGCACAACCAGGCGTAGCGTCTCCTGCTGCGCAGTTGCCGCCACCCGTGGCGGCTCAACCCACGGAGCCGCCACGCGATCCAGTAGCGGATGCGGAGAAGGCGCTGGCCTTCAAAGCCCGCTTCGCCTCCAATCTCGTCTCTTCCGATGGCGGCGCTCCACGGCCATCGGTCGAGTCAGTCGATCTGGGGGAAAGGTCCGCTGGTCGCCCTTCGAGCTTGCCGCCGATCACTTCCACGCAGGTTGCCACAGCTGCTCCTCCCATGACCGGTAACAAGCGTGCGCCGGAGGTGAACGTCAACTCTGCCCACGGCCAGCCCTTCGTCGTCTTCGAGGGGACGACCATCGACACCGTGCTAGTCAACCGGCTCGACGGTGAGTTTGCCGGACCACTGAAGGTCATGGTGACCAACCCCATCTACAGCCAGGATCGGCAGCATCTTCTGATCCCGGACGGCACATTCATTTTGGGCGATGTGCAGAAGGTCACCGGCCTCGGCCAAAAGCGCCTCGCCGTCACCTTCCATCGGCTGCTGATGCCGGATGGCTACAGTGTCGATCTCGACCAGTTCCACGGTCTCGATCAGGCTGGGTCCACCGGACTCAAGGACAAGGTCAACAACCACTATGTCGAGATATTCGGCGCGTCGATTGCGCTGGGCGTAATTGCTGCTGCAGCGCAGACCACTAACGTCAATCAGGGATACAACGAATCGGGTTCGGAGGCATACAAGTCCGGCATCGCTTCCAGCCTTTCGCAGTCGAGCGCAAATGTGCTCGACCGCTTCATCAATATTCCCCCGACGATCACCATCCGCGAGGGCCATCGCATCAAGGTCTACATCACCCAGGACATGCTCCTGCCCGCATACGAGAACCATGACATGCCGGGAGTGATGTGACACGCATGGTTCTCCACGTTCTCGCCTGTCTCCTGATGACCGGCTGCGGTGTTCCACCGTCGTCTAAGCCATCGCCTTATCGGTACATGACGCCCGAACACGCCGAGGCGCGCTCTCCGTCCTGCACTGTCTCCATCCACCTGTAACTCATCGGAGGTTTCACCATGAAAGCAGCGAAAATCCTTGCATTTCTCTTCGGTCTGCTGACTGCACTCGCGCCCGCGGCGCACGCGCAGTTCGGCAGCGGCATCGTCTACGACCCAACCCAAAGCGCCCATGCCATTCAGCAACTCAGCCAGGGCGAGCAAGAACTCCAGCATTGGGCGACCGAACTCCAGAACTGGGAGCAGCACCTTCAAAAAGAAGAGCAGATTTATACCACCGCGTACCAGACCATGAATCAGGTCATCGCGGCCTACAACCTCGCCTATCAGATGTCGCGGATGCCGCAGAATCTCGCGGCGCGTTACAAAGCCGATTTCGCGCAGTGGACCAATCTCACCAACCCCAGCTTTACCGCGGCAAACACATCCGGCATTACCTCGGCGTGGTTGAATGCGCTCAATATCGGCAACCCGACGAGCGCAGCCTCCGCCTACGGCGGTGCGTCGATCCAGTTGCAGAGCTATCCATCGAGCCGCCTCTCGACACTCGACGCGACGACGCAGGCCGCGGTCCAGAACCAGTACGCCAGCTCTGAGATTGGCCAGGTCAACGTAACCAATCTTCTGTCCACGCTGGGCACGATTCGTTCGGACTCCCAGGCGTTCCAGCAGAAGCTCGCCAACCTCGATTCGGATACCTATTCAACCGATCCTGGCCTACAAACAGAGGTTGGCGTGTTGGCCAAGATCAACACCGCGACACTGTTGCAGGTCCACTCACAGCAGGACGCTAACCAGATTCTTGCTGCCGCCGCACAGCAACAGGCTCTCGATGCAAAAGACAAGCTCGACGAGCGCAACCGGCTTATCAACCAGTCTATCTATTTCCAGCAAAACTTCTCGAACACCATGCAGAACGTGAACAACGGTGTGAGCAATTCGATGCGCAACATCTCCCTTAGCCTCAACGGGAGCAACTGATGGGACAGAACATCTTCTCGGCGCTTGCGCAGGCCATCACACAGTTGCTCTCATCGCAGGGCAACATTCTCCAGGCCACGGGGCTCGATATATTCCGTGGCCTGGCCGTGATCCTCATTGTGTGGTTCGGTGTGAAATCCGCGCTGTCCGCTTCGCAGGGACACGGCGGTGGATTTCACTTCGCGAAATTCGCCGACCTCATCCTCATGATCGCGTTCGGTCTCGGGATGCTGACCTACTACTCGACGCCCATCCCGGGAACGAGCTATAGCTTCAGCGACCTCATCACCAAAGAAGGTTTACAGCTTTCGTCGCAGATCGAGTCCAACCAGACGCAAGAGATAGCCGACACCATCACCAACGCCGAGCAGCAGCTTGGCGCGCCTCCCGGCAGCTTCAACATTCTGGAGGATCTGACCTACCTGCTTATTGTCCTGATATTGGCGGCGATGGAGGCAACGGCCTTCTGCGTCATTGCCTACGGCTATGTTGCCGCCGCCGTGTGCGTTCTTATCGGCCCCATCTTCATCCCCTGGTTCATTGTGCCAAAGATGGACTGGCTGTTCTGGGGCTGGCTGAAAGCCTTCATCGGATTCAGCTTTTATCAGGTCATTGCCAGCGCCTTCATCTATGTCTTCGCAAAGGTGCTGGCCTCGATGTTTCAGGTCATTGGCACCATCAGCATCTCGAACGCATTTACCGTCCTACCCGCACTGCTGGTCACGCTTGCCGTGTGCGTCTACGGGCTCTTCAAGATACCGGAGCTGACGGCGTCGATTCTCAGCGGTCGTGCCGGCACCTGGATCAATCTCACGGGGAACTAATCATGTCCAAGCAAACCACTTTCGCCACTACAAACGCCGGCCACAGGTTCCTCGAATTGTATGCCGAGCCGGTCGTCACGAACACGTATCTGAAAGTCGCGCTCCTCGTGCTCTCAGTCGTTACGCTCGCTTCGCTTGCGCTCCTCTATAGAGCACAGACCGCTGCCTTGCGGCTGAAGCCGCTCGTCATCTCGGTCTCTGACATCGGACGCGGACAGGTCGTGAACTATGCCGACTTCTCGAAAATGCCCGTCGAGCGCGTCAGCAAATACTATCTCGCGCGCTGGGCCGAGCTTTACTACGGCCGCAATCACGCCACGCTGCAGCGGGACTTTGCAGAGTCTTTGAATTTCTTCTCCAACGAATTGCAGTCCGCGACCCTGGCGCGCGTCACCAAAGCTAAAACTCTTGAGACGTTCCTGCTCGATCCCAGCGCCCCAAACGTGGACATCGAGATCAAAGCCGTTGTGCTTGACGATACGCGGCAAACCCCGTATCGCGCCCACATCGAGTTTGAAAAGGTCTTCTATTCGCCCGGCGACCAACAAGAGCAAAGCCGCGAACGCTGGACCGCGAACGTCGTCTACGGCTTCCGCGACGAGGTTCCGAACGCGATGCTGCTAACCAATCCTCTCGGCGTTGTCATCAGCTACGTCCACGAAGATCAGGCGTTCGGGAACTAAGAACCATGCGACCGAAGAAATCCATCCTGGTTTATTGCGACCAGCGCGAGTTGCTGTCGGCTACCGCGTTCGCGCTGCGCCTGCATCCCTATGTGGTCACGGCTGTCGATGACAGCCGGAACGCCGCGGCGCTCATGATGGCAGATTGCACGGAGCTTGTCTGCGGCGTTCTGGTTCACGCACGCCTGGGCGATTCCGCTGGCCGCTTAATCCACCGTCTTCTCGAATCAGATCTGCATGTTCCTCTATTGCTCGTGGACCGCGCCGGCGACCTCGCACCCGTCCGCTACGCGGACATGGTGCTCTATGGACGCAACACTTCGATGCAACACATCCTCGCTTCGCTTCGTGTGCTTTGCGAGCGCAAGTCGGGCCCTAGACCAGGGAGTGCTGCATGAGGTATCTCTCTGTCTGCTCGGGCATCGAAGCCGTTTCGGTTGCGTGGCAACCGCTCGGTTGGGAACCTGCGATGCTTGCCGAGATCGATCCCTTCTGCTGCTGGCTGCTGCGCTTGCGCTATGGCGCGTCGCGCCCCATCTTCATGCCGAGCCCGCACGATGCGGCCTCGCGCAAAGAGGCGAAGCAGCGCGCGGCAGCCATTCGCAACATCGTTGCTCTGCCCGCCGATGGCGCTGTCATCAATGCCGGCGACTTCACCAGGATTGGAAAACAGGATGTGGGAACAATCGACCTTCTGGCCGGAGGAACACCTTGCCAGTCTTTCTCCGTCGCCGGAAAACGAGCGGGACTGGATGACCCGCGTGGCAACCTCACCATCGAGTTTGCTCGACTTGCTGATCGACTCCGGCCCTTATGGGTGGTGTGGGAGAACGTCCCCGGTGTCCTGTCGATTGACGACGGACGGACGTTTGGAGCCTTCCTCCGGATGCTGGTCGAATGCGGGTATGGGATCGCCTACCGAGTTCTCGACGCTCAGTATTTCGGAGTACCCCAGCGACGGCGTCGCGTCTTCGTTGTCGGACATCTTGGAGAGTGGCGAGCTGCCGCGGCGGTATTACTTGAGCGATCTAGCCTGTCGGGGCATCCTCCGCCGCGCCGAGAAGCGCGGAAAGACGTTGCCCCCACCATTAGCGCACGCGCTCATGGCGGTGGCGGGCTCGGAACCGACTTCGACCTCGATGGTGGCCTGATCAGCCAGTTGGCATTCGGCGGGAATAACACCGCTGGTCCCATCGACGTAGCGGCGGCTGCCAATGCCTGCGCCAGCGCATCGGGCCGAATGGACTTCGAGACAGAAACATTCATCACACATTCACTCTCCGCGGATGGCTTCGATGCAAGCGAGGACGGCACCGGACGCGGCGTGCCGCTCATCGCGGGAACGCTGAGCACGCACTTGGGAGATTCCTCCGGACGCGATCTTTCTGACAGTTCCGCGCTGCTGTCCGTAGCCTTCAACCTCCGTGGCCGGGAAGGCGGAGCCATACCGGAACCGGCAGACTCCGCCAGTGTGCGCGCCGCATCCGGAGGCAGCAGCAACAGCTATGTCGCGTTTTCCGCGAAGGACTATGGAGCAGACGTGGATGAGATCGCGCCCACGCTGCGTGGAATGGGACATGAGAGCAGTCATGCCAATGGTGGCGGACAAGTGGCTGTCGCCTTTACTTTGCATGGCAGCGACGGCACTACGAGTACAGCTACGCCGACCGACGTGGCGGGAAGCGTCCGCACGAAAGCTCCAGGCAGCATCGAGAACAGCTCGACGACGGTCGCGCAGCGGGGAATGGCCGTCCGTCGCCTGACCCCGCGCGAGTGCGAGCGGCTGCAAGGGTTCCCCGACGAGTACACCCTGGTCGAGTATCGCGGCAAGCTCGCGGCCGATGGACCGCGCTACCGTGCTCTCGGCAATTCGATGGCAGTCCCAGTAATGCGGTGGATCGGACAACGCATCGCGGTAGTCCACGAAATCGTCTCGCGGAGGTCCTCGTGAGCCGACGGGCGCGAACACGAGCAATGCTGGTGCGGACTTCCCATCGAGTGTGCGGAGGGGGGGCTATTCCTGTTCTCGCCGATCCGTCACGGACAGTGCACAACTGGCCTTCGATTCCGTCGCCCCAGCAGAGGCCCCTCGCATGGCGGGATGCGGAGGACGATGCGAATCACTGGAACGTGCGGTCCATCCACTCTTTGCTTTTGCAGCCGGAAGCATGGCAAGCGGCAGGTTACGGTGCCATTGCCGTGTGGTCGCATCGGCATCCTTATATAGGCGCCTTTCAGGCAAGTGTTTTCATGGCGCGCCAATTCTCCCGTATTTTCCCTGCTCACCCTCGGTCACTCGCTCGGCGCTTTTCCCGCGCCACATCACCCCGTTACGCACAGACCGCGCGCCGGGGATCCCGATTCTGCGGACTGCGAGCTTCTGCTTTTCCCGGACTCCTCCCCCAACCAGATGCGTTGGGTCCCCACTCCGGAAAATGCAGCTCTTGCCTTGGGAGCGGGGCGCACTCGCGTCGCTTCGCGCAAGAGTGTCCCGAGGATAATCCGGGCAAATACAACCAAGGAGAAACATCATGGCACTCTACGAAAACAAGATCACTTTGAAAGGCTACCTGGGCAAGGACGCCGAGAACATCGCAACCAAGCAGCAGCGGACCTTTACGGTTCTGTCGCTGGCCACCAAGTCCGGCTACAAGGACAAGCAGACGCAGCAATGGGTGAACCACACCGAGTGGCACCGCATCGTCGCTTTCGGCAAGCCCGCCGAGTACGCGAAGGCCCTGAAGAAGGGCGACTACGTGGAAGTCGAAGGCGAGTTGCGCTCGACCGAGTACGACGCCGAGGTCGGCGAGGGCAAGAAAAAGGCCACGGTCAAGCGCCGCGGCTGGGAGATTCGCGCCAACATCGTTCGCAAGCGGGCGCAGCCCGAGAGCTCACGTGGAGAGAACCTCGACGCCGAGCCGATCACGGAGGACGACGCCGCGTAAGCGGCGTTGTCCTCCCTCGGGAGGTGCAACCATGACTACTCTTTTTGAAAACACCGTCAAGTTGCGCGGGTTCCTTGGCAGAGATGCCGAGGTGCCCTCGTCGGAGGGCATCACCGATGACGCTTTCGCTGTGCTTACACTATGCGTGGAGTCCGGCGTGTGGTGGCGGCCTTCCAGCGAGTGGATCTCGCGCACTGCATGGTATCGCGTGGTCTGCCCTGGTCCGTTCTTTTGCGGCTTCACGCGTGGCATGAAGCAGGGCGAGTACCTCGAGATCGATGGCCAGCTCGCGATTCACCATTATGGTTCGCTCCATTTCACAGAGCCTGTCTACGAAGTTCACGCCACACATATCCAGAGATTAGAGATTCCTCTGGTTGGTGTGATTGAGAAGTATGACGGATAGGATTGTCATGCTTTCGCGGGGAGGCTTGTGCCTCTCCGCTTTTTTATGACCATGCCGCTCTTTCGTCGCGGCAGAAAGGATACCGATGATCGCCAATGCCGTTTTCGTCGCCACGCTGATCTTTCTCGCGCTCGGCTTCTGGTCGATGCACGAGCTGCACTTCCTTGTGCCGTGGCGCGATCTCATCCTGCACGGCTATCTCAAGAACATCGCGCTCTACTGCGCTCTGCTTTTCGCCAACATCCTCGGCCTCACCATCTGGATCGAGCGCAAGTTCTTTCTCCGCGATACGGGCCGCAAGCTCAGGCATCTCGATCAGGAGATTCACACCGGGCAGAGTGAGTTGTCCAGCGAAATCCTCGCACAGTTCGGGGATGAGGAGGAACTATAGCCGTGTTGAACGAGGACCAATATATAGAACGCACGCCGGACCTTGTGGCCAAGGTCCGTGCGATGCGCGTGGCCGCTGAAAGAGAGATGAACCGCTTCACCCGCGCGTCCGACTACGACGTGCGTCGTGTCGTTGGCCAGAAGCCCAAGATCGCACCGCTTTCTGTCGAAACCGCCGAGCCTTCGCCTGCCGGTCCGCGCTCGAAAAAGTCTGCCACGAAATCTAGTTCCGCCCAGATCACGATTGAGTTTGCGCCTGCTCCAGCGGAGCGCGGCGATGATGGGGAGGATGCATGAGGTTGGATATTCCGCAGGATGTGCCGCACCGCGGCGATGGAGATAGCGCCGAGCCGGCCACGACCGATGCGCGAACACTCCCACGCCAGGTGCCTGAAAGTCCCATACATCGGCATTTGAAGTCGCTGCAAGAACGTGTGGCCGATTACCGCTTGAACCATCCGCCCGTTGAACGCAAGCACCCGGAATCTGCACAAGAAGTGCCACGGGAACGCCGCCGCCCTGTTGCTTCGGCTGACCCGCGCCGTCCGGCGCGCGCCGCTGGCAACATCGTCGGTCTTGCGCTGCGCCCGGAAGAAAGGCAGCTTCTGCGCGAGGTTGGCCGCTTCCGCGTCGTCCGCACAGCGGACCTCCGCGACACACTCTATAACGGCAAACTCCGCCCGCTTGAAAATGACCTGAAGTATCTCCGCGACAAGGGACTCATCGAGACGCGGCGCGTTAACCTCCGTCGTGACGGACGCAGGCGCACGATTGAGCGCATCGAAGTCGTCACGCTCACCAAAGACGGCCGCAATCTGCTTATTAAGCAGGGCGACCTTCCCAAAGATCAGAAGGTCTATGCGGGTCTGGTCAAGCCGCGCGAGGTCGAACACGACTCGCAGATTTACCGGGCATATCAGAAGGAAGCCGAACGCATCGAGCGCAACGCCGGCACCAATCTCCGCGTGCGCCTCGACTTCGAGATCAAAGCCGACGTGCAGAAGGCTATCTACGCCGAACGCAAAGCCGATCCCAAGCGCGACATGGCTGAGATCAAGCAGCAGGTCGCCGAACGCTTCGAGTTGCCGTTTGTCGATGGGAAGATTCAGATTCCCGACGCCCGCATCGACTACGACCTGCCGCGCGACGTGAATCGGGACCCAAGCGCGGATCAAGATCAAGGCTCACGCACCGGACACGAGGATATCGAAGTCCTGACGGCTGCGTATCACGCGGGGCACTTGCGCTCGAAAGCGCAGGCCGGCTTCCGCAACTACGCATCGACCTCCGACCGTTCCTCTCTGACCGCGAGGATCGAGGACGACCAACATCTGATGGAGAACATTCTGGACCTATGACACCGGATTATGACCCGATAGCATCTCTTGAATCCGTTGGCTATCTGACACGCGAAGCGTCGTTCCTGTACCTGGTCGCGGTACATTCCGGCTACTTCCTGAGCCGACAGTTCTGCCAGTTTGCGAAGGGGGAGCGCGGCGCTCTGCCCACTCGCTTTCTCGAAAAGGCCACCCGCCTTCATCACATCCGTGTGATCGAATGTGGCCGGCGGAGGCATATCTATCACCTGGACTCGAAGCCGGTCTACGATGCCCTCGGACGCCGCGACTCACAGAACCGTCGCGTCAAGGGCGACGCACACATCAAGTCCCGGCTCATGGTGCTCGATTTCATCCTCGCCAATCTCGGCGCCAACCTGCTGGAAGATGCAGCCAGCAAGGTCGATTTCTTCACGACACAGTGTGGCGTTTCCCGCGAGCTTCTACCGCACACATACGTTCATCGGCCATTGTATTTTCCCGATGGGTTTCCCGTCCTCGTTACCAACGACGGCATCCCGCAGTTCACATTCTTTGACGAGGGCCAAGTCACCACCACACGCTTTGAACGTTTCCTCAAACAGTACCAGCCACTGTTTGAGGCGCTCGGCGAGTTTGAGCTGATTTATCTGGCCGACACGGAGAGCAGCTCGGCACGCGCTACGGCCATGTTCAATCGGTTTCTTCCCGCGGACGAGCTGCGTGGCGTCACCTCAATGACGCCAATGGGTGTGGAGCACTTCCTCGAATACCTCGCCGCGAGCGAGCGTTACGACGTCAAAGGCAACGTCACCAGTGCCCGCGACCTCGAAGTCCTGCGTGAGGGAGAGCACCTCTACATCTCGCTCGAACACCGCGCTCTCCAGGCCGCATGGAACAACCACAGCACCAACGCCGACAGAATCCGGCAGAGTTTTTTGCAGAAATCCCTGCGCGCCACTTTCACCGCCGCCGTGCTTCCGTACAGCTATCCCATCTACAGCATGGGACAGAACGTCTCGCCTCAGGAGGACCACGGGGCACCCCAGCGGACACGCGAGCGGTCACACCTTAAGGAGGCTTAATGATGCGAATACAACGAGTTACACGGGCAGGTGGGGTCAGGGAGGAGTGTGTACCGGGGGCGGGAGCGACCCCGGTGCTCCGCACCTCCCGCGTCGGCTCCGCCGCGCTGGTCGCTCCCGCGCCCGGCACTATAGGTATCCAGCAAATATCTGGCGCGGATACAAAACACATCCGTACCGGATACAAGCTTGGATGAATTCTGCATCCGTCACTGATCTTGGATAGATCACAACCACATCTGCAGGAGAACCCATGAGCAAACTGAAACTTGAACACGGTATCAGCAGGATTCGGCGAACGAAACTGCAATCCTCTATCGACCAAGCCATCGCGGATGACATTGAGTTGTTGGCCGAGTGGTCGAACAACGAAACCAACTACGTCGTCAACGAGCTGCTGCGCTTCGCGTTGACCCAGGAAGAGGACTTCCTGAAGTACAAAGCCAGCTCTACTGCGAATGCCGCACGGCCAGCAAGCAGCGTGAAACCCACGGCAACAGCCACCAAGTCTGTATCCGAATCTGGCGCGAGGACAGATGCGACGGCAGCGGGCGCAGCGGTTCACGCATAGGAGAGAGGCATCCACCCATGCATTTCAGAGCATTCCTTCAAACAGTCATCCGGCCTCTGGTAGAGAATCGCTTCCTGCTCTCGCTTGGTATCAGCGCGGCCAGCGGCATTGTCCTCCACGGCATGTTTCCGCTCAACACTGCGAATCCGTTCCTACGCCTGATCGAATTGGAACGGCCTCTGATTTTTTATTCCGTCGCATGGAGCTATGGCTTGTTTCTGTATTCGACGCCGTTCCTGGCCTGCTCCATGATCTTCTCATTGATTTACGTCCATCTATATAGAAGTGAGCAGGAATCGGCGGCAGGTTCGTTGCCACCATATCCCAACCCACGGACCAGGGCAGACCTGTCTCTGATTGTTGGCGAGGTCCATCGCCAGCTCGTCCCGATGCCCAGCGCGGCTCCGCAGTGGCTTTCGATTCCCGAGCGCGGCCTCTATACCGGCATCGCGTCCTTCGGCTCTATCGGTTCGGGCAAAACCTATGGGCTGATCCTCCCGGCGATGCGTCAGTTGTTTGCATATAAGGCCAGCGATCCAGCACGGAAACTGTCGGGGATCGTGCTTGAAGTCAAAGGCGATCTCTGCCGCCAGCTTCAGCGCATCCTTAAGTGGTGCGGGCGGGAACAGGATTACGTCGAGGTCTCTCTCGATGGTGATATCCGCTACAACCCGCTCAACAACTCGCTCGATGCTTATGCCCAGGCGTTCAATATCGCGTCCATCATCACCTCGATATGGGGCAAAGGCAAGGAACCATTCTGGCAGCAATCGTACACCGACCTTGTCCGGTATGTGATCATGCTCCACCGCATCCGCGATGGATACCTGACAATGGTCGATCTCTTTCGCACCGTCATCAGCGCCGGCAAGCTCGAAGAGATGCTGACCGAAGTCGGCTCGCGCTTCAGTACCACCAGCTATATCGGCATAGATAAGGATGCGTACCGGAAACATGAGAGTCTGCTGGCTCCGCTTGGCTTCGAGTGGAACAAGGATGCGGATCTCTATCTGATCGCCTGGACCGAAGCCCTGGAGAACCTGCTGACACAAGAGACATCCGCCGACTTCGATGTGTTCACTCGCAAGCCCTATCGACCAGAGCACCGCGACCGCTTCGACAGCATCCAGTATTGGTATTGGGAGCACTGGAAGTTCTTTCGGTCCGAGGTCAAGACCAGCATAGTTCAGGGTATCGCTGTATTCCTTTCGCTCTTCGAGACCGACCCGGATGTGCGTCGTGTTTTCTGCCCGCCGAAGGAACTCTACGACGGCAAACCATGCGCGGCTGATCCCAGCGGCATCGTCCTGGCGCCTTTCGACGAGCTGATCGAATCGGGTACCGTCGTTGGCCTGAACTTTCCCGTGGCCCTGAACCCGGCGCTGGCGAAGACCATCGGCACCATGATGAAGATCGACTATCAGCGTGCCGTGCAGTTGCGCATCCCAAAGATGGACAGGCACCCGGAGCGATACTTCCGTCCAACCGTCTTCATTTGCGACGAGTACCAGAACTTCGCCACGGTTGGCGGTGACAACCCCACGGGCGACGAGCGATTCCTGTCGCTCTCCCGGCAGCCGAAGTGCATCCCTATCGTCGCCACGCAGAGCATATCGAGCCTCAAGGATGCGCTACCTAACGAAGGCGTCAAGACGCTGCTACAGGCGTTTCGGACGAAAGTCTTCCTGACGACTTCCGACCCCGAAACAGCGCGGTACGCCTCCGAGCTGTGCGGCAAAGCGGACCGCACGCGCATCAGCTACACCGTCTCCGAGTCCTCCACCAACGCCAACGTCGGCTGGTTGAGTGGCCGCACCTCGTCCAACAAGGGGTCTGTTTCGGCTTCCAAACAGTATCAAAAACATAAGGAGCCGCTCTTCGAGGAAAAGGTCTTCTTCGATCTAAAGAACGCTCAGACCATCGTTGCCGCGTTCGATGGCGTGAGTCCTCTGCCACCTACTTACTGCTACCTGAAACCCGACTTCCTGCCCGTCACCATGAGCTGGTTTGAGCAGGAGAGGATCGCATTCGATCCAGAGAGGATACCGGCATGAGTTTCGAGGTCATCATCCCATTTCTGAAGCCGATCGAGCATCTGCTGATGAATACGTCAATCTCCGAGATCATGGTCAATCCCGATGGCTCGGTCTGGATCGAAGAGAAGGGCCATATCGTCTTGCAGCCCGGTATCCGGTTTGATGACGGCGCGTTGCTGACGGGTCTTGAAGTCATCGCTAATCGTTTCGGCAAGAAGCTCGATGCCGACTCGCCAATCATGAACCTGCGTTTGCCGGACGGCAGCCGCATGGCCGCGCTCATCCCTCCTGTGGTCAACCCAAGCCCGATGATGACCATCCGCAAGTTCACCTCGCGGAACTTCACCATCCATGACCTGATCGAGCGCGAGGCCTTGACGGAAGCGCAGGCCGAAACTCTAACAGAGCATGTCCGACGTGGCGACAATCTCTTGATCTCCGGCGGAACCGGCTCCGGTAAGACGACTCTGACAAATGTGCTGTCCTCGTTTATCCCGGACGGCGACCGCATTTTGATCCTGGAAGACGTTGCCGAGCTCTATATTAAGAAGCCGCACGTCATTTCCGCCGAGGCCCAGCTCGATACTCACAAGAGTCAGATTGGTTTCGCAGATCTGCTCAAGGCTGCCCTTCGCCACAGGCCAGACAGGATCATTGTAGGTGAGATTCGTGGACCGGAGGCCCGCGTCTTCCTCGATGCCTTGAATACAGGCCATCGCGGATCGTTGACGACCATTCATGCCAATAGCGCCGGAGATGCGCTCCGGCGCCTGGCCCAGCTTGCCATGCGTGGATCGGGAGGAGGTGTCCCTTTGCAAGACGTTGAGGAGGAATGTGGAAGGTCCATCGACGTGATCGTGCATGTGATGAACGAGGTTGGATGGCGCCACGTCACAGAGATTCGCACATTGGCTGGTCCCGCGGATGTTCATCCGTGAGTTGCGCGGCAAGTCCATCTCCCGGAGCCTATTGCCCCGGTACTTCCCAGCCTTTGCTGGTCAACTGCAATCCCGCAACCTCGGTCGTCTTCAATGCTCCGTTGACAGTCGTTCGGATGTCCGAAAACGCCTGCTGCACGTCCGGGCGTTCAGCCCAGGCTGCAGTGTCCACGATCCTGTAGGTGTAGGTGACCTCAGTTTGTGAAGACGATCCCATCGTCGCCGGGTCTGTCCATTTGACGATGGAATCGACATTCCTTTGCCCGTAGCAGAAGCCGCTGGCCTGTCCGAGTGTGCCGGGGATCTGCTGAAAATACTTCCTGCCGTCCTGTGTCAATTCGTATCGCTTCACAGGCTGCGGCGGAGTTGAGCCTCGTAGTGGATCGAGCATCCCGTGAACCACCGCAGTCGTCTCGGTCGCTTGTACCAGGCCAGCCTGCTCCAGAGCCGCAAGCTTTGGCCCTATCCCGGCTTGCTCACTTTGCTCCGACCGTGAAACATCGATGGGGAACTGGCGACCGATCACCGTGCAGGCTGCTCCATGTTTCGTGAGGTAGTCATTGATCGCCTTTGTGAAATTGGTCTCATTCGGGTTCTTTGCACTGTTGCATGCAGCAAGGACGAGCAGACCTGCAATAGAGACGAGATAGAAGCGTCGCATGAATTGTTCTCCGAAAGGTTCAGTTGGGTTGTCGTTATGGTAGTTTGCCTGCCAGATCAATTTGGATGCGCGCGCAGAGCCGCAGTCTCGGCCCACGCCAAGTCTACGAAATCGCTAACAAGCTTCTGAACGTGATCGCGTCGGGTGAAAACGCCGCTCTTCACTGTAAGCAGTCGATCAGAAAGCGGTCTAACAACGACGTCGTAGCGATATGACAAAGCAGAGAACTTCGTCATCAGCGAGACGCCAATACCCTGTGTCACCAGCCACAGAGCTTCCTTCAACGAAAAGGCCTCCGCCGCAAATCTGAGCGAGATACCAAGGCTCTCAAAATGCATCGCAATGTCTTCGTGTCTGCCCGGAAGAGACTTTCGCATGACGGACACCATTGGCTCACCGGCTAACTCTTCTGGTTGAATCGAAGACCTCGTTGCAAGGCGATGGCCTATTGGCAGACAGGCTATGAGGGGTTCCTCCATCAGCAGACGAGCGGATACGTCTGGTTCGTGAATCGGTAGAATCCCAAAACCAACATGGAGATCGCCCTGGAGGACGCCGTCTACCGCTTGCTGGGTCATCAGACCCTCTCTGGTCACCGATATCGAATCGACGCTTTTCGGTTGAATGCGCCTGATTATGTCGAGCAGCTTGGTATTCAGGTGGGTTGAATATGCAATGCGCAGATCGTTCGTCTGCGCTCTCAGGAATGCCTGCACGCGATCCACGCCGAGCAATGCCTGTCTCACCGATTCCCGTGCCGTCAGCAGGTAAAGGTTGCCGGCCTCGGTCAGCACCATCTTCTTTCCCAAGGCGCGAAACACTGGTGTCCCGAGTTCGCTCTCCACACCGTGGACGCGCTTGCGAATGGCGGATTTTCCGATGCCCAGGTATTTCCCAGCGGCTTCAAATGAGCCCTTCTCCGCTACCGCGAGGACGGCGATCTGGCCGTCCATTGTTACTCCGAGCTGACGCATAGCTGGACTGTGAGCACAAGCGCAGGCCAGCCACTGGTCGGTCGTGGGGGAGCGCCCGACACGCTTTTCCTCAATGATTAAAGAGTGATAAATGCAGTCGAAACTGCCCTAGGCCATCGAAAAACTTTTTGGACTGCCGATTTTTCTTGTTGATGCTGGCGCTATGCGGTCAGTCTAAAATTCGATGTATCCAACAGACACACGGAGACTTACGTGGAATAGCTCAATTTGGGATCACGAATTACCTGGCAGTCGTCACGGTATGTAACGGAATATTCATGAAGAGCGAGGGCAGTTTCGACTGTGGAAATCAATCTTTAAGGGCAAATGGATCAAATTAGGCAACAGTTGCGAGCGCCCGCGCCGACGGTCAGGACTGAACAGGTCCTCGAACGGTACTACGGCCAGCTTGTAGAGTGGGGCACTCTGCTGACGCGGGGCGACGAGGTCAAAGCTCAGGATCTTGTTCATGATTTCTGTTTGCACTTTACTGTTACCAGACCAGACCTGAGCGGCATCACCAATCTTGACGGCTATCTCTACAAATCTCTTCGGCACATCTACCTGTCGGGTCTGGCCCGGTCTTCCCGTGAAGCCCTGCAATTCGTAAACACCGCGGAATTCGATTCGATCCAGCTTGCCCTTGCTCCACGCCAAGTAAGCGACCCTCTGCAAAGACAAAACGATTTGCGCAGAATCTGTTGTTACGGCGTTTGGCGTAAGTCGCAGACCAAGGGCGCCAGCTATTTCATCCTCCGCTACTTTCACGGCTATCACCATCAGGAAATCGCCGATCTCGCCTGTACAAATCTCACTGCGATCTACAGCAAGTTCAGAAGATTCCGTGTTGAGGTCCGGTCGTATCTCGAAGAACCGGGCAAACTGCAATTCACCAGCCGAGAGCTTCCGCCTAATCCGCCGTTGCACTGGACTCCGCTGTCTTCGATCGACCTTTTCAAGGAGCTCCGCAAGAGCATCCTCGACGCCCGGACGGGAGATTGTTTACCCGAAGGAGAGTTGATTGCGCTTTATACCTCCGAGCATTCGAGACCAATCTCCTGCTCGCTTCTGTCCCACATCGTCAGTTGTGAACGCTGCCTCGCATTGGTTGACAGCCACCTGCGGCGTCCGACGCTGAAGGATCGTGAGCCGCTGGATCAAATCAGCGGTCTCTCTGACGGTGCCGGCACTGGAGTGGATAAGCCAGCCGCAATGTCCCGCGAGAAATTGCTGCGTTCCGTGCAGAGGTATGGAACCGAGATTCTCGAACACCGCCCGAGGACGCTGTCCATCGCCATCGATGGCAAGATTCTCGCGTCTCTCGACGTCCAGGCGCAGAGAAGCGTGCTGTCGGCCCGAATCGAGCGCCCTGAGAATGCCAGCTTTGTTGAGGTTTTCAGCGAGCAAGGCATACGCCTCGCGTTGATCTCTGTCGGCGAGTTGCCCCCCGAAGGCCCGCACGGACAGACGCAGCGTGTTGCCCTCAGTGACGACCGCTGGCTGGATCTGAGCCTCTCATTCGATGGCCTCGGGATGAATAGCGAGGTTGTCTATTTCGATCCGGCACTGGCGTCTGAAGTGATGGAGGAGGACGACGGGGAGGAGCTTGTACGAGTTCTGCTTCGGCCAGAACTGAATCATGGCAACATATTGTCCTGGCCACGCGCTACGGCTTGGCTTACTTGGATTCGTCGATTCCTTCGTCCAGCGACGCCATCTCCCGTAATTGCCTGGTCTTTGGTCATCGTCTGTGTATTCTGCGTTGCCGGCTATTTAGTATTCCGCAGCGACGAGACCGTGCAGATTCTAAACGCTCGTGAAGTTCTCAACCGATCCATCCAGGCGGAAGCGACAAGTCTGGAAGGACAGACCGAGCATCAGGTGTTCCGCTTCGAGGAAGCAACCGCCGACGGCACCATCCTCGAACAAGGAACCATCGATCTGTGGAAGGATGGCGACGGCAAGAGGTACATGCGCCGTCTCTATGACGCCCAGCATAGCCTCGTTGCGGCTGAATGGACGCAGCGTAATGGCGACCACGGCGAGTATCCGATGGACGAGGACTCACAGCCCTCTGGCGCGGATCGCGAGTTGCTGGCCGACAATCTCTGGAAGCAAGATGTCTCGCCCAACGGCTTCCGTGAATTGAACGGCGAAAATGCGCAGATTCGCGCAACAGAAGATGGCTATGAGCTAACCGCCACTGAGTCAGTTGGCTCCCATCCACAGCTTATTTCTGCAACCCTCGTTCTTGATCGTCACTACCATCCCATTCGTGAGGTTATGCGAATGCGCAGCGGAGCCAACGTGCGCGAAGTGCGTCTCATACAAGCCGATTATGAGCGCAGACCCTCTTCCTCTGTACCCGACGCTATCTTTGATCCGCGAGACCAGGGTTTACGCTCCAGGGCGGATCGGCTCCCCGTTTTTTCAAATGTGATTCCCAGCGGTGTGCAGTTGGCTGAGCTGCACATCGCTGTGCTGTATCAGCTCAACAGCCTGGGCGCCGACACGAGCGAGCCTATCGAAGTTGAAGAGACATCCGATGGGCGAGTTCGGGTCACAGGAACGGTTGCGGATGATACCCGCAAGCAAGAGATTCTCTCTCGTCTGAATCTGCTGGAGAACGGTCAGCTTCTGCAAACACAACTGGTATCCCCGACGGATGTTCAGAGACAGAGTGGCAAGCGTCCGCAGGCAGTCGCCGGTGCCCTCAACACCTACGATGTGGGCCAGACGAAGGCCCCGGCAGATGCCGCTCTGCGTGAATTCTTCCAAGGGCAAGGGATGTCGGGAGGTTCACTAGACGCCGCCGTACTAGGGTTTTCTCGCGACGCTTTGGGGCACGCGCAACGCGCGCTGCAACATGCGTCGGCCTTGAATCGTCTCGGGAATACCATCCCGGCGTTGGAACTCAGGTCCGTCAACTTTGTCTCGCATCAGCAATGGACGGAACTGGTTGCTAAACACTCTACCGCCCTCGAAATCGAACTGCGTGCGCTTCATGACCAGTTATCCCAGTTCTCATCAATCCATGAGCAGCTTCCAGAGATCAGTCAAGCTGGAGGTGCAATCGAGAACCCGGAACAATTTGGGCGCGAAGCGAACCAACTCCTGCTCAACACCCAGGGGTTGAATCGGACTGTGGGTAGTATTTTCGCGTCAAGTCAATCGCCGGACACACAGCCAGTCGACCTCGACTTCGTGATAGCTACAACCGATAAGACGATCCCGCTGCAAGAAGCAGTGAAGATGACCAGTTTCGCTGTTCAGTTGAACGCATCAGGGAGAACAGCGTCGATAAGCCGGCAACAAAGCCGGTCCGATAAGCAGACCCCCAACCGACCGCAGCAGTAAGACGAACGAACAACTTGGAGGACCAATGTCTCGACAGATTCATGCCGTAAATCTGATGTGTCTTTTCTCCCTGGTGCTGCTACTCGCAATCGCGTTACCTGCATTAGGCCAATCATCCAGCACTGCCAGCGTCACTGGTATTGTGCAGGACACGTCAGACGCTCGCATCCCTAATGCAGATGTCAAGCTGATTAACACGCAAACCGGAACAGAGAGTGCATCCAAAACAAATGGCGGCGGTAATTTTGTTTTGCCTAACGTAATGCCAGGGAGTTATACGTTGCAGATTGAACGCGACGGGTTCGAAACAACGCAGTTGACCGGAATAACTCTCAATGTCGGCGACAGCAAGAATGTCATAATTCGCATGAAAGTGGGCAGCTCTCAGCAAACAGTTACCGTCGACGGCAGCTCTCTGACAATAAATACGTCGGATGCCTCCGTCAGCACTGTTATCGATCATAAATTTGTCGAGAACACTCCATTGAATGGTCGTAGTTTCCAGAGTTTGATCCTCTTGACGCCAGGAACAGTGACCGATTCACCGCAGCGTGGTTCCGACATAGGATATTCGGGAGAATTCAGCATAAACGGCCAGCGAACTGAATCGAACTATTACACCGTCGATGGAGTAAGTGCTAACACTGGAACGTCCGTCAACGAGAATGGCGCTGGACCAAGCGGCTCACTATCTGCCTCGACGGTACTGGGAACCACCCAGTCTCTAGTTTCCGTCGACGCATTGCAGGAGTTTCGCGTGGAAAGCTCCACATACTCGGCTGAATACGGACGCAATCCGGGAGGTCAGTTCTCCTTCGTGACGCGGTCAGGAACGAATGACTGGCATGGAACGACCTTCGACTACTTCCGCAACGAAGCACTCGATGCGAACAATTGGTTTAACGATAATACCCTCCCCATCACACCCAAGACCCCCGAGAGGCAAAATGATTTTGGTGGAACCCTTGGCGGGCCGATACGTATACCACATCTCTATGATGGAAGGAATCGCAGCTTCTTTTTCTTTTCATATGAAGGGCTGCGCCTCATGCAGCCGCAAGCTGCTTCAATCAACTATGTACCGACTGTCGCGTTACGCCAATCCGCGCCCGGAGCGCTCCAGCAGGTACTAAATGCCTTCCCGCTGCCCACAGCAAATGCGCCGGACCTTGGTAATGGCCTAAGCGAGTTTGTCGGTGGCTGGTCGAACCCAAGCAATATAGATGCAACCAGTGTGCGCTTCGATCACGACCTCGGACAACGAGCACATCTGTTCCTCCGATTCAGCAACACCCCGTCAACAGGCAATGTACGTGGCGCCTCCGCGACGGACTACTCGAGTCCATCCGCAAACACGTCGTCGCAATACCTGTCACGTACATACACGCTCGGGGCAACGGTCCACCTTACGAATGGGATCGACAATGACTTCCGATTGAACTTCAGCTCCAACAATCTGAACAGCGTTTCTACGAATGACAGCTTTGGTGGAGCTGTGCCTGCGAATTTCGTAACACTCAGCCAATTGCAGGGATACCCATACGCGGCCGTCACAGTTGCACTGTCTTTTGGGACATACTACGAACAGATGGCGCAATCAATCTATCGAGCCGCACAGAGGCAGTGGAATCTGGTCGATACGGTAAACATAGATCGAGGCAGGCATGCCCTAAAACTAGGCATTGATTGGCGACGTCTCACGCCCATCATCGATCAACCCACCCCGAGCGTAGAGTACATTTACTCCAGTGCAACCTCAGTGGTGTCCGGCGATGTCGACGAGGGGTTTGCTGCAACCTTTGCGCCGTTTTATCCCGTCTACACAAACTTTTCAGCATTTGTGCAGGACTCGTGGCGCATTGCACCTCGCCTCACGATATCGACTGGAATTAGATGGGACGTAAACCCGGCTCCAGGAGTGTCACACGGCTTGATGCCGTACACCGTCACGGGCCTGAACGATCCTGCAACCATGACACTTGCGCCGCAAGGTACACCGTTATGGAAAACTTCTTGGTACAACCTTGCACCTCGCGCCGGGTTCGCATATGTAGCCAATCCGACAGCAGGGCGTGAGACAGTTGTTCGTGGTGGAGGAGGCGTCTTTTTTGACACGGGTCAGCAGAACGGTTCGTTTGGCTTCAATGGGCCCGGTTTTTCAGCAGACAGTTACTTTGGCACAGATTTCGGAACTACAGCGGGCTTCCCTGTACCCGTGGCAACCGCGACGCCGGTAGTCCAGAATCCACCAACCGCTCCTTACCCCTACATTATCGCGAGCCCTCCTCACGTTCAACTGCCCTACACCCTGCAGTGGAACGCCAGCATCGAGCAGGCATTGGGGAGATCACAGTCGTTCACGATTTCGTATGTCGGCTCGAATGGCAGGAAACTTCTCAGAGAGGTTCTTTCCAACGTCTCGGCAATCAATCCAGACTTCTCTTACCTCTACGTGTTCAAGAATGGACTGACTTCGAGCTATAACTCGCTTCAAGTTAAATATCAGAGACAAGTTACTCATGGCCTTCAGGCTCTTGCCTCCTATACGTGGTCTCACTCGCTTGACTACGGTTCTTATAACCAGGCATTTCCGTACCAGCGTGGAAATTCAGATCAGGATGTACGCAATAACGCTACGGCAGCTCTCTCCTACGACCTCCCGTCTGGCAGGGGGCAGACGTGGGTGCGTACACTCACGTCGAACTGGGGAATTGATGGACGTTTCACATCGCGGAGCGGGTTTCCCATAACGCTGAACGGGAGTGAAGCCACAGATCCAGCTACAGGGCAATTTTACTTTGGAGGGTTGAACTTAGTCTCCGGAGTACCGCTGTATCTTTTCGGTTCGCGGTCTGTGTACCCGGGAGGAAGGATTATCAATCCAAGCGCATTTGCTCTACCCTCCGCTGGGCAGGCTGGTAATGCACCTCGCAACTTCGTGAGAGGTTTCGGTGCAGTCCAGACCGATGTGGCGATGCGGCGGACCTTCCCAATATATGAACGCCTGCAGGCGCAATTCCGCGCAGAAGCGTTCAATATTGTCAACCACCCGAACTTCGGTCTCATTGATCCCAACTATGGTGATCCTCAGTTCGGAGAGGCAACAGCAACGCTTTCACAAAGCCTTGGAACATTGAGCCCGTTGTATCAAATGGGCGGCCCACGTTCCCTCCAACTTTCATTGAAGCTGATCTTCTGACGAATACCCAAATCCAAAGGAATGAATGATGCGTTTCGTTTATCGTTTTGCAGCGAATTTTGTTGTGCCAGTTCTCATAATTCTTTGCGGTGGAAACGGATTGGCTCAAGAAAGAGGTATCACCCCCAGGGACTGTGTGGCCGTCAAGTACATTGAGGGTGTGTGGATGAGTTGGAGCGGTAAACGAGTCGCCTATCTAGTGAAAGCTCCCAACATCGCTCAAAACCGCAATGAGTATCAGTTGTATGTCCGCGAGGTCGACGACAGGAGTTTGTCGCCAGGAGCGCTGTTATTTACCGGAGCGGAGATCTCCGATCTCAAATGGCTGCGCGACGACAGTCGCATTGCGATGCTCCTCCCAGGTGATAGCGGCAAAAAGCTCGTCTTCCTTAACACAATCACAGGAGTCCTAGAGCCGTCGATCGACACGCCGAACAATATTGAGGAATACAGTATCGACTCGACCGGAAACACATTGGTCTACAGGGCTGCGGAGATGGGAAAGCAGAGGAGTGATGTTTCCGGTCCAACCCCGGAGGAGATCGCCAGCGGCTACCGCATCAAGTTCGGCGAGAAGGCCACCGACGGCTTCCCTATGAGCACCCTCTATATTCGCCGGCACGAGACAAGTGGAACATGGTCTGCAGCGCAGGCGCTAACGATTGAGAATCCGTTCACGCATGTCAGAACCAGTCTCCTTCCGTTTGCCCACGGGATCAGCCTGTCACCAAATGGAAGGCGTCTCCTTCTCTCATATTTGAGCACTAAGGTCCCTGACGAGTGGATGAACGATCCCGTAGTCAAACGCCAGCCGGCAACAACGGACTCACTCTTCGAGATAATGGTGCTCTACGATCTCGACAACTCCAGCACAAAACTCGCGTTCCAGTCAGTCGCTCCCGCAAGCACGCCACTATGGTCAAACGACAGCACTTCTTTCTTCGTGAACGCAAGCTCTCCTATCGGGAGTCGGTGGGAAGCGGAGGACATCCAAGATCATCGTGCCTCGCCTGCAGACGGGAACCTCTTCCTTCAAAATGTGGACTCGGGAGAAGTTGAAGAGGTCCTGCGGAATGTACCAGACCATCGTGAGCCACCACTCTTTCTGCAAGAGGACGGAGACGTGATTGTTCGCGCCTCTTCAACGTCCATCGTGCATCTTCATCACCTTAAGGATTCCTGGCACGAGTCAGAGCGTACTAAGATTGCTCAAAAGGATGAGGATCGGTTTCTGTACCTAGTCTCGAATGGTAGGGAGATCCTCGGGACCCATGAGACCGTGAGTACCCCCAGAGATCTGTTTGTCTACGATCCACGACAAGGTCAAGCCCGCCTGCTTACAGACCTCAATCCGCAACTGGCAAAGATCAAGCTCGCCCCTGTAGAGGTCGTGCATTGGACCACTGCCGATAATCTGAATGTCAACGGGCTCCTGTTCATGCCCCCAAATTACTCTCCGGGTACACGCTACCCGCTCGTAATCGAGACTAAAGGAGATGACGGTGAGTTCACCTGTGATTCCGGCTTCAACGATGATCCTTCATTTGCCCCACAACCTCTGGCAACGGCCGGCATCATGTATCTGGTGCGGACCAGGGACGAGACATGGAAGTACCAGGAGGAGATTGACAAGCGTCCGAAGGGTTATCCAGGGGGCATTGGCGAAGCCGTCCAACAAATGGATATCTGGGATAGCGCCGTCGATGCCCTCGACAAAATAGGGATGATCGACCCATCGAAGGTCGGCATCATCGGCTTTAGCAGGACCGGGTGGTACGTAGAGTTCGACTTGATTCACTCGCACATCCGATATGCTGCAGCAACGGTCGCGGATAATGTGCAATATAGTCTGAGCGATTATTGGTTGATTCCGTGGGCCTCTGCGGAGGGTGAGCAGATGTATGGCGGTCCCCCGTATGGAGACACACTTGCGAATTGGCAGAAGTACTCGATCTCCTTCAATCTTGACAAGATCCATACCCCAATGTTGATGGAGGAGATGGGGTACGGCACGCGCGACGACAATCAGCTTTTGATTCCGCTAAATCTAGCAGTTCGCTATGAGGTTTCCAGGGGGCTTGCCCGGCTTGGTAAGCCCGTAGAAATGTATTTCTATCCTGACGAGGTGCATCAGCCTGAGCACCCAAAGGCGCGTCTCGCGAGCGTGCAACGCAACGTAGACTGGTATCGCTTCTGGCTTCAAGGGTATGAACGCCCAACTCCCGAAGATCCTGACCAGTACAAGCGCTGGGAGCATTTGCGAGAACTGCGTGATGCCGACGCCAAAACTAAGGAGCCTACTCGGGGCGATGCAGTCGCACCGAACTGAGAACGGGAATGGACGATGTATTGTGATCGCACAACTTTTCTAAGAGCCAGGGAAGCATACTCCGAGCAGACTGCAATCTCATGCAAGAGGGAATTGTCCTCTTTTGTAGTGCTGGTAGTGGCACTGGTAACGACCTGCGGGAGCGTTTGTGCCTTTGCGCAAATCAAGTCTGAAACTCCTGGTGCTTCCAAATCGGCGATGTCTCAGTTATCTCATGTGCAAGTTGGCGGCTATTTGGCTGGAAGGGAGCCGGACTTTCTCGACATTCTGCCTCCATATCCCAACTTCGGCTCCATTCAGGATCAGGCGGATGTTACAACTCTGCGACAGTGGCAACAGCCGGGCGACTCGGCGCGTTGGCAATTGGCAAATGAGGACGTCAAGATGTCCTATGACCGCTTTGCTCAAACCTTCGGAACGAAGATTAGTCAGGCGAATACGCCGCTTCTGGTCCAGCTGCTCGACCGCGTGGAACAGGATGTACAGACTGTGGCTTTCTCGGCCAAGGGTTTTTACAACCGCCCGAGACCTTTCCAGCGCTTCCAGATGGAGCATGTCTGCGGTGCTGAGAAGGCGCCGGCTGCCGAAGCCTCACCAAAGGGTGGCAGCTCCTATCCATCGGGGCATACATCTTTTGGATGGGCGGCTGTTTTGGTTCTGGCCGAAGTCGCTCCAGAAAGAGCGCCAGAACTGCTGGCTCGCGGACGTGAATATGGCGAAAGCCGAATCGTCTGTGCCGTGCATTATCCGAGTGATGTGGTTGCTGGCGAGCTGATAGCAGCTACCGTCGTTGCGCGGCTCCACGCCGACAAGGAATTTAGCGCCGATCTCAATTGTGCTGAACAGGAGCATGCACTCCGAAAGTCAAGCGCCCAACTCAGCAAAGCGTGCCAAATCCGGGAGGGAGAGCTTCGTCAACAATAGAGGGACAACCCACAAAATCCCAACCAGTACAAACAGTGGGAGCACCTGCGCGAGGTTACGAGGTGCCAACTAAACGGGTGCCGGACCAGCGGACGGCGATTCGCTAATATCTAAGGTTCCACACCAATTGTTGTAGCGTTTGTCGTCACTAAACCAATCACGATCATGACAGAGCACCAGCGCCAAACAGAGCTTCAGCGGGTTGACCGGGCCATCGAGGAGCACAGCACGGCGATTGCGCGGCTGCTGCAAAGTTGTGGATCTAACCGGAACTTTGATGAAGACCAGATGCGGGAGTTCCAGCGACTATTTCGCGCTCGCCGGCGCCTGATCGTTCGACTGGCTCGGCTCGAACGGAGTCGAGTCGCGCGGCCCCATCATGAACTCTGCTTGCCGTCAGGCATCGAGGCAAAGTCATGACCTTTCAATGCGGTGCTCCTAGAAGTGCCCACGCGAGTCGTACTGTTCTGGTTTCCGACCATCTGCCTTGCACGCCTCACACTCACTAATATGCGCGTTGCGTCGTGAATAAGCCTGATGAACGTCCCGAGCCGCGTTCGCAATGGCCTCTTGTCGTTTCTTCTCGGAGTTGTAAGGGTACTGGCTTGGCGAACTGCCTCTAGCCATGTCCTCGCGCATCATAGCTTTGTACCGATCATCGTTCAATTTGTCGTATTCAGGGCAAGGCATGATGTCAGAATAATCTAAGCGCGCTCAAATAGTTTTGATTGAAGGAAGACTACGCGATGCGGCAGACCGAGCGCGTCCTATGAAGGCTTGCGCATGACCGCGACAGTAAAAGGATGCTGGGCAGCATCACTAGGGAACTGCGAAGGCAAGATCAGCCGGGAGCATCTGGTCTCGCAGGCTCTCTTTCCAGATGGCAACATCACGGTGAGCGGTCTGCACTGGTGCAAGGATGAGCCGAAGACGGTTGGACTAGCGGCACTCACGGGGAAGATTCTTTGCCAGAAGCACAACAGCGAACTCAGCGAATTGGATGACAATGTAAAGCGGGCCTTTCAAACATTCGATGAGTCAATGCAACTATTCCAGACCCGAAGCAAACTCCAAGGCAGACGGTGGACAATCAAGACGTTCACGATCGACGGCGCATTGCTCGAACGATGGTTTCTCAAGACGCTCATCAATCTCAGTCACGGCGGCCAATGGATCATCGGGGAAGGTTCGCATCCCGCTGGGTTGCCGAATGATGAGCTGGTGAAGATCGCGTTCGACAAGGCAGCATTTCGAGAGAAGGCCGGGCTGTACACTGCCGCACACGATGGTGAGCAATTCACACTCCGGCAGGGTCTGCGTCTGACTCCGAAGACGATAGGAAACAGCTTGCTCGCGGGTATGTTTTCTCTATGTGGCTACAGATTCTTTCTCAGCCTCCTGCCGAACGAGTTTAAGGAACATCAAGGCTCTCATCTCATGTATCGGGATGCGCATCACTGGTATGCCCCGCGCGACGATAAAGGACGGCCTGTGCGGTCGCATCGTCTCGACATTTCATGGCCGTGATTTACGCGGGCAGCTTCGACGCAGGCGTAATTGATTCGCCTTGATTCGCCTGTAAAATGAACTCGGTGATCGTATGCAAATGGCTTCTAAATGCAGTGAATGTGAATGTCCGATTCCCGCTGGCGAGGAACATTGCCCAGATTGCTCCGTGACGGCTGTCGTGTACCGAATTCCCTTGGGAGACGGCGGTGAGCGCTTCGGCGTGAGGTTCGAATCCCGCGGGAGAGTTCAAGAACTCGCCGATGCGGTTCCCTTGGATCAGGTTCGGCAGATGGCGTTGCCATACCTTGCGCTGAACATTGAAGATGCCAAGGAAACACTACGGACGCACCATGAATGGGCGACAACTATCAGCGTCCCCGACCATACGCGCGAGTTTATCTTCGGGGAGCCGTGAGGTAGCGGAGGCGGTACTTACCCCGTAACGCATTGACAAACAATACGGTTGTGGTTTCACTCGACCTTCAAGCTGCGGATTCAGCCAACGATTTCTCGAACGGGACTACGAGGAAATTCGAGACGTTGCAGGCCCCCGCAACCAATACTACAATTTCGATCTCAAGAGACTTCCAGACGGAGGTCTTTTTGTTTTTGCGAACGTTCAGCCCAGGGTTCAACCCAACGAAGGTGCCATTGCTGGCACCTCTTCTTGTATCTAGGCCTTACTTCAACGACTTCCGCACAAGTATCGGGCGCACCGCCTGGCTATTCGCCAAACGCTGATTCTCCATCGGCATCTCGGCGTACTGTGCCGTTGTCTGGATATCGGAGTGCCGCATCAGCCGCTGCTGCACATCCAGATGCGTGTTGTGCTTCCGCCGAAGCGTTTGGTACTTGTGCCGGAAGGTGTGCCATCCGATCCCGCCGTAGCCTGCCGCGGTAGCCGCCTCACGGCGCACCTGATGCACACCGATGAGAGGACGCGCGTGGCGCTTGACCGGGAATCCGGTGCAGCGAACCCCGGGTGCGGCCCCGCACTCCGGACACTTCACCAGACACCAACCGGCGCCGGATCCAGTCCTGCTGGGGCGGCGATGCGTGGGAGTAGAGCCCGGTGATGCGGCTTGGAAACACGAGGCCCGAATTTTCCGCATTGCTGGCCAGCTGCAGCTGAGCAGTTTCGTGGCGAAATCCGGATCGAGCGGCAGCTCATCGTCCGAGTACTCGGTCTTGACCGGCCCAGCACGGCCATGCACCGTAGCCTCGTCGACCTTCATGCAAAGGCGTTCGAAGTCGATTCTCTCCCAGACCAGGGCGAGACTCTCCTCGATGCGCATCCCCGTGCACAGACCTGTCGACGCCATGGTGTAGTAGGGCTCCGGTAGCAGATCCAGGAAGAAGAAACACTGCTCGATGGTCAGATCCGCCTGCTTGACAGTGCGGCGTTATCGCGATCTGACCGAGGCATCGATGGGGCGTTCGCTGCTGGAGTCGGCGGGGATTTGCTATTCGTCGGTTCCTAAGTAGTTACGAAGAGATTAAAGCGAAACCCGGCGCTTGCCCCGAGCATTCCAATGCTATCGGAAAAACATGACCCTTGGAAACACCTGAGGGCCTATCTGCCTGTCGATGAGCGCCGCGGCGGAGATAAGGCATGAATCGCGCGTTCGTGGAGGCAACCTTGTAATCTTCACCGCTGCGTTGCTCCAAAGAGTCACGGGGGTTCTGAGAAAATAATCGCAGGCGTTCTGTCGATTTGGCGGAAGCGTCTTCGTCATAGGAGTGAGGCGGCCAACGCCTACGATCCAAGATGGAGGATGAGATGCAATATTTACTGACGCTTTACGCCGATGAGTCCGGGTGGGACAAAATGACACCTCAGCAACAGCAACAGGGAGTCGCAGCCTACGCGGCTTATACGGAAGCGCTGAAGTCTGCGGGCGCGCTGATCGGCTCTAACCGACTGCGGCCCTCGGCTACGGCGACGACCCTTCGCACGACCAACGGGAAGACGCAGGTGCTTGACGGACCTTTTGCAGACTCGAAAGAACAACTGGGCGGATACTACCTGATCGAGGCCGCAGATCTCGATGTAGCAATGCAGTGGGCTGGTCGATGCCCTGGGGTGCAGCATGGAATCGTGGAAGTGCGCGCCGTCTGGGCGATGCAGCGGTCAGAGTAGCGGGTGCTCGTTTTTCCGGTCGGCGGTCACTGCACTTCAAGGGGACTGAATCGATGCGGCGAAGCTCGACTTCGCCGCATTGAGTGAGGCAACGATGCTGAACCAATCCTTCACAGCACAACTCATCAAAAGCTCAAAGCCTGGCGGTTGGACTTATGTAATCTGGCCAGAATCAGCAGCGTTCTTTGGGACCCGCGGGCTGGTTAAGGTCAAGGGGACCATTGATGGATGGCAGTTCCAAAGCTCGTTTATGGCATTGGGAGATGGCAATCACAAGCTGCCGGTGAAGGCTGAAATCCTGAAGGCGATCGGGAAAGCACCTGGAGAGACGGTGAGGGTCAAGCTGCTCGAAAGGATCGCTCCGGCCGGCAAGCAGAAAAGCAGCAGTTGAGCCGACAGCAAGATGGGGTAACAGTGAATCCTGCAAACGACGATAGGGCGCGTGAAGCGGCGGAGGCTGTGGCGCTTCGCAGCCGGGGCAAACTGATTGCGTACCTTGCGGCGCGATTCGGAGACGTTGCATCTGCGGAAGATGCCATGTCAGAGGCCTTTACATCGGCCTTGACGGTATGGCCAAAACAAGGCTGTCCCGATAATCCGGAAGGGTGGCTGCTGACCGCGGCTCGGCGGAAGCTTATCGACCAGATTCGGAGGAATCGCGAATCGTCGAGCGAGGATGAACTTGAGCAGTTGGCCGATGCGATGATCGCAGACGCGGAAGACACATTTCCCGATCGGCGACTTGCGCTGCTATTTGCCTGTTCGCACCCGGCGATTGATCCAGCTGTCCGCGCACCACTGATGCTGCAGGTGGTGCTCGGACTTGATGCGGCACAAATTGCCTCCGCTTTTCTGGTTTCGCCGGCTGCAATGGCTCAGCGAATGGTACGGGCCAAGACTAAGATCCGCGAGGCCGGAATTCCATTTCGCATCCCGGAACACAACGAATTGCCAGACCGGTTGGAATCGGTGCTCGATTCAATTTACGCAGGATTCGCGGAAGGATGGATGGATGCCACCGGAGCGGATCCGGCCCGCCGGGAACTGGCGGGAGAAGCGATCTTTCTAGGCCGGATGCTGACGCAACTTCTTCCGGACGAGCCGGAGGCTTGGGGCTTGTTGGCGCTGATGCTTTATGCGGAAGCGCGCAAACAAGCGCGGCGCACGGCCGAAGGGGAGTTCATCCCACTTAGCGGCCAGAACAAGATGCTGTGGGATTGGGAGTTAATCAAAGAAGCAGAAGCGGCGCTTCACCATGCGAGCCGCTGCAAGCGCATTGGACGATATCAGTTGGAAGCAGCCATTCAGTCGGCGCACGTCGAGGGCGCCCGGACTGGATCCGTGTCCTGGGCCTCCGTTGTAAGCCTCTATGACGCGCTGGCGCAGTTGACGAGTTCGCCCGTTGCACTGGTCAACCGCGCTCTGGCAGTCGCCGAGCTATCAGGCCCGGAAGCTGGATTGGCGGCAGTAGTGGTTGCAGACGCGGATCGGCGGTTAGAATCCTACCAGCCATACTGGGCCGCTCAGGCCAACCTGCTAAGCCGAACCAGATCGTATGACGCTGCGCGCCATGCATATCAAGTAGCGATCGGCCTAGAACAAGATCCAGCCGTCCGAGAGTACCTGCGCCGGTGCTGCGACCGTCTCCCGAAAGTCGGTTGACAGAAACAGTCGATGCACCCATCCAGCGAGGTTTGCATGCCAAAGGGCGGATCGGGGACGAAAAACGATAGATCCCTATCGGGACTGTCCGGGCGCGCCGAAGGTGTCCTGTGGCAGGAATTTCTGCCGGGACAGTTTCGACGGGCCGTTTGAAGTAAGTCGCTGGCGTTTGCGACAGACGCGGTGATCCGCCTATGGGATTTCAATGACCGACAGTTGGCTCAACCGGAGTTTGCAGGGGCAGCGGGCGACGGTCTGTGCGGTGCGGACACCGATCCGGGTGCGAAATTCAGGCCCGTTTTGCGCCTCCGGACGAACGTTGTCGCGGTAATGATCGCAGTTCGGGCGCACCTCTGCGTTGCGTGCCGGCGCACGACGTTGAGAAGATTGGACGGAAACCGGTCGAACGTTGAGGCGCTGGCGCTCATGACCGCAGCAGCAATAGCACCGACATGCGCGTGACGATGTCATTATTGGCTTGGATCGGCTATCTGGCGGCGTCCATAAGGTGAAACACTTCGGCATGTCGAAGGCCGGGGTTCAGACCATTCGTCGGGCGCACGCAGTTCAAGCGGTCACCGCGGTGCAGAGCGAATACTCGCTCTTCTGGCGCGGTCCGGAAGCAGAGCTTCTGCCGGCGCTGGAAGAGCTTGGCATCGGCTTTGTGCCCTTCAGTCCGCTCGGCGCGGGGTTCCTTGCGGGCAAGATCGACGAGAACACCAAGTTCGATCCGACGGATTTCCGCAACATCGTGCCCCGCTTTACGCCCGAGGCCCGCAAGACCAACATGGTGCTCGTTGACTTGGTCAAGGCCGTCGCCGTACGGAAGAGTGCGACGCCGGCGCAAATCGCACTGGCCTGGCTGCTGGCGCAGAAGCCCTGGATCGTGCCGATCCCGGGAACCACCAAGCTTCATCGGATCGAGGAAAACCTCGGCGCAATGAATGTCACCCTGACCGCAGACGATCTCCAACAGATCGACGAAGAAGCTTCCAGGCTGAATCTCGAAGGTGCGCGGCTTCCCGAGTTCGTCTTGAAGATGACCGGACTCTGAGTGTGAACTCAAAAACGATCCGAAGGGAAAAACTGAAAAACTTGAAAACAAAACTCCACGTCATCGCTCTCGCGGCGAACCTTTTCTTCGTCTCCCAGGCCAATGTACAAACAGCGGAACCGAGCCGAAGGTGATGCGTTCGGTATCGCGAAGCGGTCGCTGAACGCCGGGATCGGCCATTTTCGCAGAGGTACGGGGGCACGGTAGAATGTTGATGGAATCAGGTTTTGGTGTGGGAGATTCCGCTTTCACATTCAAGGTGTTCCTGAAAAGACCACCGTGGCCCGCATAACAAGCGTTAGCTCAGACAAGAGACTGTGTTGTGTTTCCTTGCCACATGAGTGCTCAAGAGGATCGAAGGCATCCATGAATCGCTCAAACCGATTGGCTGAGAAGGAAGAAGTCGAAGCAGTTTTATCCTCTTCGCTTTTTGTAAGGTCTAAGCTTCTTTCCCGTTTGTTGAGATATCTGGCCGAACATTACTTTAACGATTCTCAGGAGCACCTGAAAGAGTACACGATTGCAATTGAGGCCTTAGAGCGGCCGGAATCGTTCGATTCACGTGATGACTCGAGCGTTCGAGTCATGATGCACAGGCTTCGCGCACGAATTAGTCAATTCTACGAAGGTGAAGGAAAGAATCACCAGACGCGCCTCATCCTCGAAGACGGGCGCTATACGCTGCAGTTCTCCCACAAACTCGATCATGCCGCAGAACAAATTCCGCTCTGCCCCGATAGTGAGCAAATTCATTCTGTTGACGCGTCCAAGCAAGCAGGCCCACCTGAGACGCCCGAAGCGCCTTCCGCCGAACCGGCCCGACAACGTCGCGTCTGGAGGAGTCTTCCCAGTTGGATTGTTGCTTCCGTCGTAATCCTTTCCTTTTCCCTTCTCTTTATCTCTATCCAACGCTACATGCAAAGAGAGGGCGGATCGCTCAGACTCTCCGGCAAGCAGGACCCCTCCAATCTCGCGTCGCCTGCCATAGGAACGGATGACGGATCGATTCGCATTCTCTGTGGCAATTTGAAGGATAGCTACAAAGATAGTGACGGACATATCTGGGGCCAAGATCGTTTCTTTGCCGGCGGAACGCCTGTTCAGCAGCAATTCAGCTACCTGCAAGGTACAAACGACAGCATCATCTACAAACACGCGCGAACTGGGCCGATTCAGTACAACATCCCGGCGCAGAACCGCCCGTACGAATTGCATTTGCACTTTTCAGAGGTCAATTTTGGACCGGCCACCGATCCGGTTCGAGTAGATACTTCCCGTCTTTTTGATATCCGCCTCAATCGCAAGACGCTGTTTGAAGAGGTGGATATTCTGAGCAGCTCGGGTGGCGATCATCGCGCCCTGATACGAATTGTCCGCGATGTTTTCCCCGACAAGGACGGGATGATCCATCTTGATTTTGTCAAACGAATAGATCAACCCCTAATCAACGGGATCGAATTGATTCCGCAGGATAGCAACATGCCTAATCCCATGCGAATCGTCACTCAGCCCAATTCGATCACCGACGTCAAGGGCGTTTTCTGGGGAAGAGATGATTACTTTATTGGCGGGAGCTTAGTTGACCGTCACAACTTTCCCGACACAACCGTGCAGTCTCACGTCTACGATGGTGAGCGATTCGGCCATTTTGCCTACCAGATACCGGTAGCGCCTGGATGCTATTCGCTGAATCTGCATTTCATCGAACGCCACTACGGTCAGAAACTGGACTCACCATTCGAAGACCTCACGCATGACGTGGATGGACGCCTTTTTGACATTCTGGCAAACGACAGGATTCTTAAGACGAACGTCAATATTCTGAGACTGGCAGGAGGGCCGAACAAGCCATTCGTTCTCGACTTCCACAATATCCCTTCCAATGCCTCCGGCCAAATCCTTCTCGAATTCAACCCGTCCAGAGGATACGCCTTCATCAACGCCATCGAGATCACATATCAAGACGCGCAATGCAGGAATCAGAACTGAACACGGCGCCTGGAGAGGGACTTCGTTTGCGGTTACGATTGGTCCCGCAATTCATGCGATGCCGGATTCCCAACGGAATGAATGCCGTGAGGCTGACGCTCCCGCGATAAAAAAGTCTGTTCACACCACAGCGATTTAATCGGGTAGTGTGAACAGTCCTCTAAAGGGGACAACTCAGGTAATGTTCTGCAGAAAACCCTGATGATACCTCGTCGCATGAAATCCGGCAGAGCCGTCATCTATGACCTCATGAGACATTCAGTACCGAATCTGCAATAACAAGCCTCTAAGCGAACAGGAAAAGTCAGCTGTTTGAAAACTATCGACACCCGATGTCCGGGTCAACACGTAACGTGTTACATCTAACCCTCTGCCGACAAACCGATGCTTAAGCCCTTTACACTGAGTGCAGGTTACATGAACTGCGACGCGGCACCTTTCTCTTCACTTCAGTTGGGCCACTGTCATCGAGGAAGACTGACAAACTGGCAGCCAACCAAGAAAGTGAATGCGCCCGGAAGCAACGACCACTTTCCCGTAATTGAGCCAGACAGTCCAACCAACGCGGCGCGTTTTCTACTTGCTTGCTTGATTGCGCATCACCTTGACGAGCACGACATCGTTGCTGTTCATCGGCAGGGCAAGCTCAATTGTGCCTGCGGATCCACTTCGCAATACCTTGTCGGTTTCCGGCAGATCGCGCGTCAAGTTGTTCAGGCGCTCAACTTGCGCCGCGCTCAAAATCTTGGGCGAGCCCATCTCGATGTAGGCGGAATACGCATCATTCGCGCGATATCCGACGCGGTAAACTTGTACGGCGTACGCCGCGTTTGCCTCCAGGTGTGTAATCTGCAACTGCACAGGCGATGCCGCGTGCGCGGGAATCAGCTTGGTATAGAAGGACCGGTTGCTGACTTTCTGATCCGGTTGCTCGAAGTCCCAAATTACGGCCGTGACACTTCCATTCTGCGTGGCCAGCATAGCTTGCGGGTCAGAAGTCCTCAGGCTCTCGCCCTGGAGCGCGTGCAGGTACTTGTATGCGAAGAACGCGGGCTTGCGAATCCCTTGCGGGTTAAGCAGTCCAAACCCACCTTGAAACGCCGCTGTGGGCGGTCCGGGCTCTTCGAACAGATCGGTGTAAGTCCAGTAACTCATGCCCTGCAACAATCCCTGGCAGGCCTTGAGCTTGGCCAAGATATAGGGCGCGCCGATGTATGAATCATGCACAGAATCGCGCGGCGTATAGCTTGTGCTCCACTCGGTAAAGTACAGCGGAAGGCCGGGAAACGCCGAAGCAGAAATCTGCTCGCGGACGTGTCGGACATCGCCGATGATCGCGTCGGGGGAAGCAGATAGCTTTGTATCTTGAACGCCATTCTCATCGAGGAAACCGCCTTCAACTCCATACGTGTGCGTGGTCACAAAGTCGACTGCAGCGCCGCTTTGCTTTGCATGAGCAAGGAACTCGGGCACCCAAGCCGCTCCCGCGGTGCTTGGCCCTCCGACCCGCAATGCAGGGTCAATCGATTTGATGGTCTTCGAAGTCAGATCGTAAAGCGCGAAGTATGCCTTCTGATCGCCGCCTTCCCAGAATCCTGAGAGGTTGGGCTCGTTCCAAACTTCAAAGAACCATGTGCGCACTTCGTCTTTGCCGTAGCGCTGCTCGATGTGGCGGACAAACGCTTCGACGAGATCTCGCCATCCATCCGGCTTTGGATGCGATGTGTTCCCGTTCCAATAGAAAACACTGTTCTGCGATGTGGCAAGCGCCTGCGGCGTGAAACCGAGCTCGACAAATGGCCTGATATGGTGGGCCAGAAGGTCGTCATATAGCTGGTCAATCTTGGACCAGTTGTAGACGGTCTTGCCATCTTCAACGCGCACGGTTCCCAGCACGTCGTGAAAGATGGCGTGAAAGCGAATGTAGCGAAAGCCGAGCTCATCCGCAGTCAGCTTGAGTTGTGCTTGACTGTCGTCCCGAATCAAAGTGCCCGGAAAATCGGATCCGACCGACAGATCAAAGAAGCGATCTACTGGCCCCGCGGAATTTTTCAAATCCACAACAATTGTCCGTGCTGGTGTTTGTTGCGATTGAGACATAAGAGATGTTGACGAGGATGCAACGAAAGAACCGACGACCAGGAGTGAAATCTTCCAAAGAAGAGAACGGAACATGATTTGTACTTCCTTCAATGTGATGATTGCGAAGCTAAGGCAAGACGATTGAGCTCAAAGCAGGTAGGAGATTGCCCCGATCGGAACTGCAGTCAGGAGGCAAAGAGAACCAAGAGGGCGCAGACGAGAAAATACCCACGGGTGAGGCCGGGCTATGTGGCTCATCGGACCTGTAAAAAGAGAGGGGTTGGCATTGAGCCAGCCCCTCTCGATCGCACTTTTCTATAGGAACTTAGAAATAGTACTTGGCTGCGAATTGGATCCAGCGATAGCCAACCTTGTTGAGCGGCGTACCGGAGGTGCTTGGGTTGCTGTTCTTGGTCGCGGCAGACGCTGTGCTAAGGCCGTTGAAGAGCAGTTGGTTGTCCGAATTTCCGTTCAGGCCGAACTGCGCGTTCGGGTGATTGAGCCAGTTGGTTGCCGAGATACGAAGCTCAACGCGCTGAGCGTCGGTCACGCGAAATGCCTTGAAGATGGCCATATCGCTGCCCCAGTAGTGCGGAGTGCGGATATAGGGCCAAATGTTCTGCCCCATCTGGCCGAATGACGAAGCAGTCGGGGGCAGAGGAGCTGAGAAGCAGCTGGGGTTGAAGTACTGACCGGACTTCAGGCCCTTTCTGGGATCGCAGGTGAGGACGGGCTCAAGGCCGTTCTCATACAGGTTTGTACCCAGCCAGGTGGTGGTTCCGATGCTGTAGGTGGTATTGCCAGCAACAACGGGGTTGCCGTTCTTGTCGTTGGCGACCGCGGTGGCGGACAGTGGCATAGTGATGGCGGTGTTGGTGGTCTTGCCGTTCACCGTGGTCTGCTCGTAATTCATGTTCATGTTCGGCGACACAGTCTGATAGGGTGCGCCGTCTTCATAAGTGGTGTAACCCGAAAGCTGCCAGCCGTTGACTAACTCGCCGAGCGCCCAGTTGTTGTGAATCGGCTTGGGAAGCTTGTAGCTGAACGACAGGTTGAAGACCTTGGTGTGGTCAAACTCGAGTTGGCCATAGTTGCTGCCCAGATCGTAGGGGTTGACCACGGGTCCGTTGCCATTTCCGTTGTTGGTGGAACCATCGCGGGTACCAAGGACCTTGCCGAAGGTGAAGTTGGTGAACAGGAAGAGATTGCCGGACTGCTTCTGCGCCGCGATCTGCAACGAGTTGTAGTTCGAGTATCCAGCATGGGTCTGCAGGAAGATATCGGCATAGTTGCTCATCGGACGCCAATCGTTCTGGTTAGCGCCGGTAAGGGCTGTGCCGGTGTTGGGATTGCCGTTGGGGCCGATCGGGGAGACGTTCTCGTAGAGGCCGTTCTTCGGGTCGGGCGTAAAGAACGCGCCATAGGCAACGCCGTTGATGTCGGCAACGTGACCGTTGCCGCCGTTCTCGAACTGATTGCGGCTCAAGCTGCCAACATACGAAACCTCAAGCACAGTGTGTGCAGGCAGGGCCTGGGCAACGCCGAAGCTATAGGTGTCGGCGAATGGAACTTTGTCATCGCCTTCCTTGAGTGGCTTGATGCTGGTGCCATTCTGGTTCAAGCCGGAGGGGATGGTAAGGGTCATGGTGCTGGTGCATTGGCTGTTGAGGCCCGAAGCGCCGATGGCCGTGCAGATCTGTCCATTGCCAACGCCGTAACCGTAGAAGCCATTGTTGCCGGAGGTGGTGTTGGTGGCGAAACCGAAGGAACCAAGCGGTCCGGCCATGCCCCCTGAGCCATCGCCCGAGGATACCTGATAGCGGAAGGTGCCGAAGCCGCCGCGCACAACTGTCTTGCCGGTGGCAAAGACGTCATAGGCGAAACCGACACGGGGGTTATAGAGGAAGAGATCGCTCTTCCAGCCGGACTTTGGAACATTTGACGTGACACCCTTTTCGCCATACCACAGAAGGCCTGTGTTGGCGGGAGCGCTGGAGCTGTTGTTGTAGGATGCCTGGTCCCAGACTTCGTTGCCGCCCAGTTTGTCATACCACTGGCCCATGTGATCGGCGCGGAGGCCTGCGTTGATGGTCAGCTTCGAGCTAGCCTTCCAGGAATCCTGAGCCCACAGGGACCACTGATGCCAAAGAATGTCGGGCACGACATCGGTGTTGTTTTCACCGTAATTCTGCACGCGGCCCATCAGGCGATCGAGGGTCATGTTGTACGTCGAGCTGGCGCCCCAGTTCTCGAAGTCGTAGTTACCGTTAATGTCGCTTCCGTTGGACTGCAGGTTCTCCTGGGTATCCCAGTAGAAGCCGCCCTTGAGGGAGTGGGTCTTGACGATCTTGGTGAAGGTGTCGGTGATCGCCGGGGACTTCGAGGTCTTACCGAAGGTTCCGGGGCCATAGATGCCACTGTTGAAGTCGAACTCGTTGATTTCGGTGAGGCCGGAGTTCCAACCACCTGTGGAGTTGGGCATCTGGTCGGTTTTCGGGGTTCCGAATAGGCTCATGGAAGGGAAGCCTAGAGCTGCGCGGCTGACCAACTTGGCATTCGATTCCGAATCGTTGTTCTCGAACTTGGCATAGGAGAAGACGAATTCGTTGGTGGTGGTGGCGTTGAAAACGTGGGTGAAGTTGATGAGGTAGACGTTCGCGGTTTCCTTGCCCACGGGCTTGGAGGGATAGGGAACGGTCCACTCAGGAGCCCACCAGATCGACAGCGGATGGTCGTCAACCTCGGTCTGGTATGCGTACGATCCCCAGAGTTTGTTGTTGTCGTTGAACGCGTAGGTGACCTTGCCGGTTGCTTCCCAGCGGTTGGTTGGGGTGACAGGCGAATAGCTGTAGTTGTTCCAGCCGTTGTTTGCCGTTGGGGTCATGTTGGCCGGAGGATTCATGTTGGTCAGGGCAACGCCGCTCTTGTCGAAGTAGGGCGTCAGATTCGGAATGACCGCGTTTTGACCCCAGGGAGAAACATTCTTGCTGCAACCCTGCCATCCATCGTCGGTATTGCAAGGGGTGTTGTACACATCGCCCCAGGTATTGATGACATTGGGGTTGACGCCGGTGTTGTTGAAGTCGCCGCTCAGCTGGGCAGCGGTCGGGACATTCATCACCACAGCCTGGTTGTAGGGCTTCTGCAACATCTTCTCGTAGCCGCCCCAGAAGAACAACTTGTCCTTGTTACGGTTGAAGCGACCGATGGAGATGGGGCCGCCGACGTTGCCGCCGATGTAGTAGAAGCTCTGCGGGGTCAACACGTTGGCCGCCTGGGCTGCGGTATTGGTTCCGCCATTGGCGTACACAGCGTTTTCCTGGCCTTCTTTGTTCAGCCAGTCGTTAGCGTAGCCGATTCCCGTATTGCGGGCATAGAGATAAGCTTCACCGTGATACTTCTGACCGCCGGACTTGCTGAAGGCCTGCAGAACCGCAGGCCCTTTGGCATATTCAGCGCCGTAGGAGGCCGACAGATACTTGACGCTGTCGGTCATGTCCTGGTTGATGTTGGCGACCTGGGTTCCGGCGTTGCCCGGATCGATCAGGTTTGCGCCGTCGAGGATGACGGCGGTTGAGCCGTAAGGCTGCGCACCGTTAGAAGAGAAGGTGCCCGCCGGGCCGTTATTCGTGCCGGTGACCTGGCTGTTGAAGCCAGAGCCTGCGTTGCCGGCGTTGTTGAAGGTGACGCCAGGCATCATCTTGATAAGTTCTGCGGCGTTGCGGCCGGTCAGTGTGGCGGAGTCAACCAGCTCGTTGTTCAGCGTGGCGCTGATTTCAGCGTTGTCCACGGGAACTTCCGCATCTTCGCCGGAGACCACGGTGACGGCGGTGGTCTCAGTGCCAATCTTGAGGTGAATGGCGGGGATTGTGCGGGAGTCGCCCTGGTTGAGCAGGATCCCGGTTTCCTTCCACGGAGCGAAGCCCTTGGCCGACACTTCGACAGTGTAGGTGCCGGGGATCAAAGCGGTGACAGCGAAGAAGCCCGAGCTATCGGCCTTGGAGTCGCGTGTATCGCCAGATGCGTCGTTCACGATCTTGACCTTTGCGCCTGCTACTTTGGCGTCGGTCTGATCTGTGACGGTGCCGCTGAGTGTCGCAGTCAGTTGCTGCGCCTGGGCAATGGTCAAGGACAGGATCATTGCTGGGATGAGCAGCCAGATTGTCCGTAACCACGTTTTTTTACCTGGAAACATTTGTGTTGCCTCCTGAATAGTTGTTCTTTTTTGAACCCCAGGCGCGGGACACTCTCCGGTGTTCCGGATTACTCCAGACCAAGGGTTCGCCGATTCATCATTTGCCCTTCAGAGCGAGAAATTTTCGCGAGAAGGACCTAGACAATGGGTATTCGCGCTAGAAGAACGCGTCAATGGATATGGGGAGACGTAACAGTTATCAGCGGTATACGTTTTCTCTGCAACGACTTGGGGACGTTACATTTTGCGTTACATCCTCCACTTCCCGTTTTGCGGCCGGGCTTTTGAAAAGAAAAATGGCAAATCCGCCAGCCCGCTGGCGATTTCCATCGTCAAGGGCGGCGACTTCAAGAAGGCCGGCGTATACCAATAGGGTGAACCGGACGCAGTCGACGAACCCCGCCGCGATGGCGGGGTCCAATGCTTGGGCATCGGATTTGCACGATCTGGGGTCTTATGCGTCTATCCTCTGCATTGCGGCTTCGTCTTTGTTCGAAAATCGGCAAAGAACTCCTAAACCTTGCCATATGGCGACTTGCGGGACCGATCTCGCTGAAGGAGGATAAAGCTCCTGATTTTGATATCTTGTCGTTCGTTTTCGGAGGCGGAACAGCTGGGCGGAGTTTGCGGGATATTCTATCGCCCCTGAAAATTTGTCTCGGGAATCAGATTTTGAGGACGACTCCAATTATTTCTGTCACATCTTCACCTTGTCCGGGTACTTATACGATGAGGCATGGCGATGACCACGAAAGCATCGGGCAACAGCGACGCGCAACTTGTGGAATGGACTCTGGCGGGCGACCGGGCCGCGTTTGCGACGATCATCAAGCGCTACCAGTCGCTGGTTTGCTCGATCACATACAGCGCCACCGGCAGTTTGAGTCTGAGTGAAGACCTGGCGCAGGAAACGTTTCTTGCAGCGTGGAGACAGCTCTCCGAATTGCGCGAGCCGACACGGCTGCGGTCCTGGTTGTGCGGAATCACGCGCTTCCTGGTGGGGAAAGAATACAGGCGCCAAGGACGCGAGCCAGTGCATGCGGCCGAAAGCCTGGATGCCATTGAAGAACCGCACTCGCTGGAGGCGTCGCCCGCGTTGCAAGCCATGAGCCGGGAAGAGGAGACGATTCTTTGGCGTGCGTTGGAGCGGATTCCCGACACGTACCGCGAACCGCTGATCCTGTTTTATCGCGAAGAGAAGTCGATTGAGCGCGTGGCGGCTGAACTGGAACTGAGCGAGGACGCGGTGAAGCAGAGGCTTTCGCGGGGACGCAAACTGCTGCACGAAGAGGTGGTTGCGTTTGTAGAGGGAACGCTGAGCCGGACAGCGCCGGGACAGAGTTTCTCGATCGCGGTGATGGCGATGTTGCCGGGTGCGTCGGCGGCGACTGTGGGCGCAGGCGTTGCGGGCAAAGGCGCGGCGATGGCCAAGTCGGGGTCGTTGGCGGCCTGGCTAGCTCCGGTGACGCCGTTCTTGGGTGTGTTTGCCGGCTTGATGGTGAACTGGATATCGGTGCGGTCAGCGCCGACGGCCCGCGAGCGGCGCTTTCAGGGCATCTGGCTCACATGCTTTTGGATTTTCGTGCTGGGGTGGGCCGTGCCCGGGCGATATGCAGTGGAGGTTCTGCGCCGCGGATACGCTTGGAGCGACACGACGTCTTTTGAGGTGATGGCAGCCTTCTATTGGTTCTACGCGATGGTGGTCGGGACATTCATCGTACTGATAATGCGGCGGGCTGCGTCGATGCGGCGGCAGATAGAGCAGGAGCCGGGGAAACGGGAGAGTAGCGGAGCGCCGATGACTCTAGCCTCGAGAGTTGCGATGGTGGTCGGTATTTATGTGGCGATGTTTTCCGCGCTGATCTACCTGGCATTCAAAGCCCACGACTGGCTGGCAGGCGTCATCCTGTTGGGAACGATGATTGTGCTGGGCGGTTGGCATTTGTTCCATGTGAACAGCCGGGATGCCCTGGCAGGCTGGAGGCGGGCGACGAGGCGGCTGGTGCTGGGGTGGGCAGTAATTCTACTTCTGCTGAATTGGCGGCTGGGAAGCTGGTTAGCTGCTTATCGGGGTGTGGATCTGGCCGTGATTCATGGGCTGTTGCCGGCGTGGGTGATTCCGGTGGCGACCCTTATTTTGGTGGTCTGGATTGGAGCGTTGGTGGCCTGGACGAGGCCGGGGCGCGGCGGAACTGAACCCATCAAGTAAGCCTTTACCCTTCATACACGCGAAATCCTCGGCAGCCTGAAGCGGCGCGCGCTTGAAAGCGCTGGGCTGTTCGGATCTCCCCCCACCGAATGTAGGAGCTCAACAATGAGATTGCAGAAACAGGTTGCGTTTTTCGTGATGTGCATGGTTCTGATTCCAGAGTCGGGTTTTGGCGCGGATCTTTCGCCGGCAAAGTGGAAGGTGGAAGAGAAGGCGCGGGCCGAACAGGCGGAACAGATGCCATGGCCGCTGCAGGCGCGCCTGGTTGAGGGGCAGCATGGACTGGTGACAGGAACCATGTCGCCCATCGCGGTGCATGCGGGAATGGAGGCGCTCCGGCAGGGTGGGACAGCGGCCGATGCAGCGGCAACCATGGCTCTGACGCAGGTTGCTACGGCGCTGGGTTCCTATGTTTCATATGCGGGGATTCTGGAGCTGGTCTACTACGATGCCAAGTCGGGCAAGGTATCTACGCTGAATGCCGGATGGAATTCCTATCTTGGCGAAACCGATCCGAAAAGCATCCCTGTGGACGACTTGGGAGCGGTGGCCTTTGGTATGAAACCGACCGAAGGCGCAGAGGGACGCAAGACGCTGGTCCCAGGGTTTATGGCGGGCATCGAGCAAATGCATAAGCGCTTTGGGCGGCTTCCGTTCCGTGAACTGTTTCAGCCCGCGATCTGGTATGCGGAAAATGGAGTCACAATTTCACCGATGCTCGGGAAGTTTTTCAGCATGCGCGAAAAGTACCTCTCGCGTACCGCGGAAGGCCGGGCATTCATGAATCAGGTTGGCGGTGGTATGCCAAAGTCGGGAGACCGCTTTGTTCAGGCGGAACTGGCGAAGACACTTCGCGCCGTTGCCAGAAGCGGGTCCAGCTATATGTACACAGGTGCGTGGGGAGAACAGTTTGTTCAAGCCGTGCAGCGCGAGGGCGGAAAAGCGACGATGGAAGATATGAAGCGCTACCGGCCGATCTGGGAAGAGCCGCTCAGCACCACCTTTCTCGGCCATACTATGTTCGTTCCGGGCAAGAGCAATGGAGGCGGGAGCCAAGTGCTCGAAGCGCTCAATCTGGCGGAAGAGTTGAAGCTGGACCAGAGGGGATCCTATGAACGAGACCCGACGGCATTCCGGACACTCTCGCGGATCCTTCGAAAGGTCGAATACGACAGCTATGTGGCCAAATACCTTCGTTCAAATGAAACAGGTTCGTTGTCGGAAGATCGCATTTCGAAGGCCTATGCCAAGGCGCAGGCCTCTGCTCTTGACGAGGTTCGGGATCCGTCGCAACCGGCAGATAACCATCACAGCGACTCGGTGGTCGTGGTTGACCGCTGGGGAAACGTCGCCGCTCTCGTGCACTCCATCAATACGGTTCTATGGGGCACAACCGGCATCGTAGTTGGCGGCATTCCGATCTCCGATGCAGCGGGATTTCAGCAAGCAAGTATGGCGATGATCAAACCGGGTGACCTCGTTCCTCATGACATGACGCCGGTGATTGCCATGACTGGCAACAAGCCTGTGCTGGCAGTTGCGAGCATCGGCGAATCGCTGACTCCGGAGACAGTACGTGTCCTTGTGGGGGTCCTTGCAAATCACCTCGATCCGCTCGCTGTAATGACCGCGCCACCCCTGCTTGTCAATAACGAGCCTGAAAAAGCAGGCGAAAGTTTTTCGACAAAGCCGGAACTTGTCCCTGAAGGCGTCTATGACTCGAAATTCCTTCAGCATCTCCGGGCATTGGGGATCAATACAGAGCAGAAATCCAAGCAAGAGGCCAATACGCTCAGAGGAACCGCCGTTCTCGGAACGATCGATCCACAGAGTGGTGTTTTGCGCGGTGCTGAAACACCGGGTGTTTATGGCTTTGCGGTTGCCTACTGATCCCATCGCACAGAACGCCGCAACAAACAGCGAGATTTTCTTGAGGTTGAAGAGGCCAACCCTATTTCTCGCGACGCGGGAATCGATACCGGATAGGATCTCACTCATGCGAAACTCTATCGTCAAATCTTCGAATTGCGATCTCCCTTCCCTTCGCAGGAGTGTAGCTCTGAACCTCGCAGTTATCGCAGGCTTCTGCCTGCCAATCGCCGGCGCCTATTGCCAGGCGCATGTCGCGGAGGCAGTAAGGATTCCGATGACTGCCGACCGGTGGACTACTTTCGCGGGCGCGGTGAATTCTATCGAGTTTAACGGGAAGCCGTCCATCGAGCTGAAACAAGGCAACTACGCGGAGCACATTCAATCGGGTGCGGCATTGCTGAATGGGCTTACCTTTCGTAACGGAACCATTGAATACAATGTCGCGTCAACCACAGATACGAACGGCACGCCATTCGCGCCTTCGAAGCCAATGCGATCGACTATCTGCTCAAACCCTTCAGCGACCAACGACTTGAATCTTCTTTGACCCGCGCCAAGGCCCGGCTCAAGGAACGAAGCATGGATGAGTTTGGCCGTAGCGTTTTGCGCATGATCTCCGCACGGCCGGCTGTAGACCGGCGCCTCGACAGGCTTGTCGTCCGATCGGCAGGAACAACCCGCTTCATTCGCGTGACGGAGATTGATTGGATCGAGGGTGCCGGCGTCTATGCCAACCTCCACATCGGAGGGAAGGAGATGCTCTATCGCGCATCTCTGAACGACCTGGCTGACAGGCTGGATCCGTTGCGTTTCATCCGCGTCCATCGATCCACAATCGTCAACATTGAGAGCATCCTCGAGCTTCAGACCATTTCGCACGGGGAGTTCGACGTCATTCTTAAAGACGGTCACCGTTCGCGCGTAAGCAGAAATTATCGAGGTCAACTTGAAATGCGACTTGGCCAGTCCTTGCGATAAAACAAGAAAAAACGATTGTCCCGGGTGACGAGAATAGGCCAGGTTGTATTGAGTCGCCGGCAGCCCCGAAAACTCAAACTGGCGATTGCGCGTCGATTGAGAAACCATGTTGGCAGCCGTGAGATGTTGCGCGTTCTACACGAGAGCGGCTTCCGGACCTCAATTACAATGCTCAGGGGTCTCGGCAGCCGCTCTTCGCGATGGGATCAGTTGCGCTCCCAAAACGGCGGCGGCTCAATGCCGAGTGCGCGCAAATAGACGTATCCCTGCCCACGGTGATGGATTTCGTTGTCGATGCCATATTGAATGGTTACGATTCCAGGGTTCTCCCACTGGTCGAACGCCTTGTCGACTTCGCTGAATCGGTGCAGCGGAATGTTCGGGAACTTCTCATCCAGCTCTCTGGTCTGTGCATCCCATAGGCGGAGCAACTCACTCTTCGTGGTTGGCTTCGTCTCCTTGAACTCCTTCCATTCGCCGGTGGACACTCCATCCACAATCGGCACGGCCATGCGGATGAACTCCCATACCATGTCCGCAAAGGGCCGCATGCCGCCCACTGAAAACGTGAAGAGCTTGTCCTCGGGAAACGCTTCGATGACCCTGCGCGTCAGTCTCCTGTGCCCCTGCCAGTTGCTTAGAAGTGCGTCCGCGGTTAAAACGCTGATCTGTGCTATCTCGATGCTCATTTACAACCTCCGTGAGACCCCTTTGGGGCTCGACTACAGAGTAAAAGGCATTCCCGACAGCTTCTGTCGTAAATTAGAGAAAGAATCGGAGTTCATATGTATGACCCAGTCATGCGCGTCCTAACGGTTCTCGAAATCCTTCAGACGCGCGATCATGTTACCGGAGCGGAACTCGCCGAGCGTCTGGAGGTGGACCTGCGAACGGTGCAGCGTTACATTGTGCGCCTGAAGGATCTGCACATTCCTGTTGAATCTACTCCGGGTGTGGGTGGGTCTTATCGTCTGCGGCCCGGTTTTCGCCTGCCTCCGCTTCTGCTGACCAATGAAGAAGCGTTTGCACTCTCGCTTGGACTGCGTGCGCTGCGGCAGATTGGATTGTCGGCATTTGCTCCCGCGACGGAGAGTGCGCTGGCCAAGTTGGAGCGCGTATTGCCCCGCTCAATAGGCGAGAGCATCCGAACGGTCGAAGATGTGGTGGCCATCGAGCCTGGCCCGTGGGTGATCTCCACATCGGTGGAGTGCCTGATCCGCGCCGCGTCGGCCATCCGCACCGGAAAGAGGATTCGCTTCGCCTATCAGTCGCACGGCGGCGTTGCTTCCCAAAGACAGATTGAGCCCTACGCGGTGATGCACACCGATGGGCGCTGGTACCTGATCGGCCATTGTCTGCTACGCAAGGCGTTGCGCACGTTTCGTATGGATCGCATTTCGGACCTCGACATCGGCACCGCCAGCTTCCGCCGCCCGAGCAACTTCGATGCAAGCCGCTACCTGCACAAACGCATGCCGTTCATCCAATCGGACTTCCAGATTGATGTATGGATCGACATGCAGATCGACGAAGCCAAACGTATTTTTGCTCCGATGCGTGTTATTGCGGAAGACATGGAGGGCGGGACCCGCCTGCGTTGTGGCAGGGATCGCCTGGAGATGTTTGCCGCAATGCTGCTGAGCATGGGGCGCAGAATTGTGGTCCATAGCCCTGCTGAGATGCGCGAGACATTTCGGCGGCTAGCGCGCCAGGCGATTGCAGCCGCGGATGAGCCCTCGGATCGCGAGAAAGAAACTCGGCAGTGAGTTGCGCTTGGAGAAATTCAGCGGCGAGCACATAGAAGAGAGTCGGCGTGGTTGCGACCGGTCAACAGGCTCATTCTGCATGCGCGATTCACTCAATGGAGGTGAGGCACCTCAAAACGTTTCTTTCAGGAACGCTGCCACGCACATTCGAAGTCCTCAGCGCGGAAACAACGCCGGGCGGCATCCCTTTCAATCACTACAAGGTCGTCGGCCCTTTGAAGATCGGATAGGATGGCAGCTTGCGGGGGCTACGGCGGTTCCAGGGTCGATGTACCCCATGCCACAACACTCAAGTCGATGCGAACCCAGGAAGCAGCGACGCTGAATTCCCTCGAAAATGGGTATAACTACCCTGGAACCACTCCAAGCCGCCAC
>Ga0181516_10000212_pt1 | contig 60672 bp, 50 predicted proteins | sample PEATcosm2014_Bin_25_FD_121104 | JGI IMG/M metagenome (GOLD analysis project Ga0181516, IMG submission 121104) | Peatland microbial communities from MTU Mesocosm Facility, Houghton, MI, USA - PEATcosm2014_Bin01_10_metaG | ecosystem: Environmental > Terrestrial > Soil > Wetlands > Peat | place...
GGCTTTGGCGGTGAGGGTTGCTCATTGCTGCGGCGTGATGGCGTAAAAAGTGAGAGGCGGGATGGGCGGCATGGAGGGCTCCTTGAAAGGCAGAGAACAGAGATCAGAGATCAGAGGACAGAGGACAGTTAACAGCAAAGGCGGTCAACAAGCGAAAACGAGTCGTTTTTCCGCCGAAACAGGCGAAGATAGGGCGAACGAGGTAGGGGAGGGGTATGCAGCCCGCCTGCCTCTAAGTAATTTGTTTGCAACAAACGCTCTCGCGAAGGTGCGTGCTAGGCGAAGATTAAGCGAAACAGTGAACCGTGGTCAGTAAAACAGGTGAAAAGTTGAAGAGCCGTGAGCTCTCGGACAGCGAACCGGACCGAAACGGTCGGAGTTCTGCTGAGCCAAAAACTACAATCTACCTGTGGAAAACTGCAAATTCAGGAGGGGGGTGGGGGGTACCCACTCGTTGCCCTTAGCTGGTAGTCAGAGAACAGAAAACAGGTCTGTGTCGCTGCCTCTTTTTCTTATGCTGAATCTATTGTGAACTTTTGCGCGAATTAATACGCAAAATCGAGCAAGGAGAATTCGTAATGGAATGAGGGAGTTGCAAATTATTTTTCGAATTACCTATTGACAAGATTTTTGAATGCGAGCTTCCGGCTGACCTGGTGTGTGCTTATCCAGCCATGTGGGACATGATTCGGAATTTGGCGTTATGTCTGGTTAGGCGGTGATTCGACCGGAACGCGATTATTCGATAAGCGGCTAGGCGACCACGCTCTTGCTGAGCTCGTCCAATACCCAATCTCCTGGCTGCTCCAGGTTTGTTCTGTTCTGAATGCGGAGAACGAAACAGCTCGGAACCCGTGTAACATCTGGCCTCTTCGCGCGTACTCTCTGTGACAATTGTGACGATTCAGGCAAGGAGAACAATGAAGAATGCAATCATCAGAACATTCATGGTCATGGCTGGGATGGCCATGGTGCTTTCGGCGCGCTGCGACGCGCAGGCTGCGACCACAGGAATCAACCTGGCTGGCAACTGGCTGGGCACACTGAGTGCGGGTGGCACCGATTTGCGGCTTGTGCTGCACATCGTTGCGACCAAGGACGGCTGTTTGACTGCTACCATCGACAGCCCGGATCAGGGCGTGAACGGCATCCCAGTGACATCCGTGACGCTCAAGGATGCGAAGCTGAGCCTCGTAGTCAATGCAGCTAACGGGACTTATGACGGCACGGTGAACAAGGATGCATCGGCGATTGACGGAACATGGACGCAAGGCCAGCCGCTGGCACTAACCTTCAAGCGCGTTCAGGAAGAGCTGGCGGTGGCGCCTGCGCCCAAGCCTGCCACGCCGTCGGACATCGATGGGACATGGGTGGGAATTCTCGATCCCGGGCCGGAGAAACTGCATGTTGCATTCAAGATCGTCAACGCCGCGGACGGCCTTACTGCGAGCTTTCAAAGCACTGACCAGAGTCCGATTTGGATGTCGGCAAGCTCGGTTTCGCGAAGCGGGAGTGATGTCACCATCTCCTTGAACGGCATTGGCGTGAGGTATGAGGGCAAGATCGGCGCAGACCTGAGCTCGATTGACGGGACATTTCTACAGGCGGGCAATGCGCTGCCGCTGGTGCTGACGCGGGTGAAGGATCAGGCGAAGTAAGGCCAGCCGGGCTTTCACGGTGAGATTGTGAGTCGCCTCCGATTGCCGACGGATCACCAGAGAAGTTGTACACGAAGTCAACGTGCGCCTGTACGACCTTGCTTTTTCAACCATCGCCAGCGCGGCGCCGGATGAGAAGTGGACGCCCGATCCGTTTGACCGGCTGATTGTGGCGAATACCCAGGTGAATGGATTAGCGCGGCTGATTTCGGCGGACGAGAAGATACGCGAGCACTATTTGCGGACGGTTTGGTAAATCCTAATGCAGAGTCTGGATGTTTGTTCTGTTCTGAATGCTGAGAACGAAACAGCTCGGAACCGGTGTAACATCTGGCCTCTTCGCACGTAGTCTCTGTGACAATTGAAACGATGGACTTCCAGAGTCTTTACGAGAAATACGCGCCAGCGGTGCGGCGATTTGCGCTGTATCTGTGTGGCGACCGCTCGCTGGCGGACGATATCACCTCAGAGACTTTCCTGCGCGTTTGGTCGACTCGCGGCCGCATTCGGGAACTCACCCTGAAGAGCTATCTGTTCACAGTTGCAAGGAATGTTCACCGCGACTTGCAGCGGCAAGGCTGGCGAAGAGTGGAGCTGGACGACAAGCACACGGACCCAGGAGCTAGTGTGCACAAACGCCTGGAACACAGGCAGGAATTGGAGACGGTGTTGGCAGAGCTCGGGAATCTGCAGGAGACCGATCGCGCCGCGCTGCTGATGCGCACGCTCGATGAAATGCCGTATGAGGAGATCGCTGCTGCGCTGGACATCACGCCGGCAGCGGCCAGGGTGAAAGTGCACCGCGCGCGGGCGAGGCTGATGGCGGTTCGAAATCCGATCCGCGGGCAATTCAACGTTTCGGGAGAAAAGCGATGAATGTAACACGCGATGTGATGACCGATTTGCTGCCGGTCTATTTTTCTGGTGAGGCCAGCGAGGATACGAAGCAACTGGTGGAGAACTATTTCCGGGAGAACCCGGACTTTGAGCGAATCGCGCGAGGGGCTGCGATGCCTCTCGAACAGTTGCGCGGGACAGCGCCGGTAGCAGCGGAGGCGGAAAGAGAAAAGCGCGACTTACAGTGGGCTCGCAAAGAATTCTTGCGGCGTCGCGTGGTCTTTGGGGTAGCTCTCTTTTTCACTTTCGCGCCGCTCATGACCGTCTACAGAGATGGGCGGGTGGATTGGACCGCGTTTCTAAACGATCCTTGGCTGCTGGCGCTCTTCTGGTGTGTCGCAGGGCTTTTCTGGTTTCAGTATGTCGCCCGTCTAAGCAGGCGAACAACCGCGACGATTTCAAGCATCTTCTTCGCGCTCCTGCCAATTGTGGTTGTATTCCATCTATTTCTGCCTGGCTGGCAGACTGGTCTGAGCAACAGGTTGGTGCTCGCTATGGCGATGTGGCTTACCGCCCCCATGCTCTGGGTGGGTTACCTTTGGCATAGCTGCAGGCACAAGGTACGCATGCCGTGAACGGCAATGCGCATGCTTCGATCTCAGTCGTTGACTTCAGGTCAACTCGCTCATTGACAAGGCTGTGGGTGGTTTGTCGGCTACGCGGAAGTAACGCCACCTTGAAAATCTCAAAGGCATCCGCAGATTCTTCACTGCGTTCAGGATGACAGTGCTGTGGGCGGAGGACGACGGTGCCAATGTGCATTGTGGATGTATCGTCGCCTATCCGCGAATTACCTATTGACAAGATTTTTGAATGCGAGCTTCCGGCTGTCCTGGTGTGTGCTTATCCAGCCATGTGGGACATGATTCGGAATTTGGCGTTATGTCTGGTTAGGCGGTGATTCGACCGGAACGCGAGTTCATTGACTCCGCCCGTCGCATGAGAGAACCTTGACGGCATAGTGCAGAGCAAAAGATTCGGACTGTCAGTGCTCCTCCTTGTGTTCGCTGGGATCGCCAGCTTGGCGATGTCAGCCTTTGGTTTATTCGCTGGAGCTTGGGGAGGCTTTTGGAGCGGCGCGAACGCCAGTGAAGCAGTCCTGCATTTACTTTTCTGGTTGCTGCCGGCAGGAAGCATCGTGGCCTTTGGATGCTACTTCTCATCGAAGGTCATCGGCGTATCGTTTTCGTGGGCCATTTCCATAGGCAGCATGATCACCGTCTTCACGATCAATCTGCAGTCTTGCCTTGCAGGGAATTGCACAACCACCAATCTGGTGAAGATTGCCCTCGGGGTTTTCTTTCTCCCTCACATTTGGATTCTCTTGGCCGCTTCAATCACCCTGTATTTGGCTGCGGCATCTGCAAACAATTCTCTGCACGATCCGAAAGAACAAGCGGGGAAGTAATCGGTCGTGGGCGGTTTGTGGCCTATCCGGACAGTATCCCCGAAAAATCGAGTTCAGTCGGTTTGGACGATTCATGGATGGGACACCCCCGGTGAATGGATAGTTACCTGCCGATGGGGTCGTTTGATTGCGCGAAAGCCGGATTGAGCGACGGACTTCCCATTCCAGTCGCGGGGCGTCTATTCTTGCAAAGCCCCTTGATATCGAAATCATGCGCAGGAAGCGGAGGCCGTTTGGCGATCAGCAGACACTGGGCGCTGTTCTCACTCGTGGTAGGTCTGGCGGTTGCGGGATGCAGCGGCGGCACGGCCAAGACCAATCCGCCGCCGCCTCCAACTTTGATTCCCAGCCTGCAGCCTTATGCCACGCCGACGGGAACGGTGTCGACCTATACGACCGCGGGAACCATCAACCCGAGCGGGATTTTTTTCACGGCGCTGGGAACGAACCAGCGCAGTTGCACAACCTGCCACCAGTTGAACCAGGGCATGAGCCTGAGCTCGGCGAGTGTGCAGGCGTTGTTCACAAGTTCGAATGGAACGGACCCGCTGTTTGCGGCGGTCGATGGAGCGAACTGCCCGACGGTGGCGGTGGGCGACAGCGCGGGGCATAGCCTGATGCTGAACAACGGACTGATTCGCATTGGAGTGGCGCCGCCTGCGGGCGCGCAGTTTCAAATTGCAGTGGCGCAGGACCCGTATGGGTGCGCGAAGGTTCCCAATGCCACGACCGGGCAAGAGAATGACTCGGTGTATCGGCGGCCGTTGCCGGCGACGAGCCTGACGTCGTTGAGCGGGGTGATGTGGGATACGCGATTCACGCTGTCTCCGTTGAATTCCTCGGCGACGCTGAGCGCCAACCTCGATGCAGACCTGGGCGCGCAGGCGGCGAACGCGGTTGCGACGCACGAGCAGGGAACTGCGAACTTGAGCGCAGCGCAGTTGATCGAAGTTGAAGCGTTTGAGGAGGGGCTCTTTACCGCCGAGGCGACGGACACCGATGCTGGGACGCTGAGCAGTGGAGGGGCCACGGGCGGAGCGGCGGCATTGGCGGCGCAGAATTTTTATCCCGGGATCAACGATGCGTTTGGTGGAGATCCGCAGGGCGCGGCATTTAACCCGGTGGTGTTCACGCTGTTTGCGGCGTGGGAGAACAGTACGAACCCGGCACAGGCGAGCATTGCGCGGGGCGAGGATATTTTCAATTCCGCTCCGATGGTGATAGAGAATGTGCGCGGGCTCAACGACAATGCTGCGCTGGGCAGCCCGGCGACGTTTGCGGGCACGTGCGGCACATGCCACGATGCGCCGAACATCGGGACGCACTCGCTGGGATTGACGTTTGATATCGGCACGAGCGTGCTGGCGGCCAACGAGACGGACCCGAATATTCTGAATGGCCTTGAGGAACTGACGCCGCCGGCGTTGCCGGTTTATCAGATCACGGGGTGCACGGACGCGAGCGGCAACGCGGTGATGTATGTAACGACGGACCCAGGGGTGGGGCTGTTTTCGGGGCAATGCGCGGACGTGAATCGGCTGAAGGTGCCGGGGCTGCGCGGGCTGGCAGCGCGGGCGCCGTATTTTCACAATGGATCGGCGGCGAGCCTGGAGGATGTGGTGAAGTTTTACGATCAGCGGTTTCAGATGAATCTGAATCCGCAGCAGCAGTTGGATCTGGCGCATTTTTTGAGCGCGCTGTGAGCAGTGAAGCAGGGTGCGGGCTGGTGGGCGCGTCAGTGACGGAGGGCGGCTTGCCACTGCAATCGAGGGCCGCGCATAATGCAGTGCAGCAGTCTTCCTTTATTCCCATTGCAAGACAGTTGAGGAGAGCCCGCGCGATGCGGAAGTCAGCATATCTATTGATGGTTGGTGTGATGGTTGGCTCCGGGCTGACGGTAGCGGCGGCAAATGCGGGCGGGCAGACCAATTTCAGCCAGGTGGAGGTGGGCAGCAGCGCGACGGCGACGGTGACGTTCAATCTGCCGAGCGCGGTGACACTGGGCAGCGTTGCGGTGGTGACGCAGGGCGCGGCGGGGCTGGACTTCAATGACGCGGGCACGGGCACATGCGCGGCGGGAATGACGGAACAGACCTGCACAGTGGATGTGAGTTTTACGCCGCGGTTTCCAGGGAGGCGCATTGGAGCGGCGCTGCTGAAGGACGGGTCGGGCCACGTGATCGCGACCAACTATCTTGCGGGAGTTGGAGCGGGACCGCAGATCGCGTTCGATCCTGGGACGGCGTTTGCGATTGACCCGACGGTGAGCGGCTACTCCCTGAATGGGCCGTTTGGCATTGCGGTCGATGCAGCGGGAGATTTGTTTGTCGCGGACGGGGATCACGAGCGGGTGGTGAAGATTCCGGCGAGCGGGGGCATGGCGACGGCGATCGATCCGATTGTGAATGGGAGAGGGATAGAAAATCCGGGCGGCGTGGCGGTTGACGGCGCGGGGAATTTATTCATTTCGGACTTGGACGGCGACGTGTTGATCGAGGTGCCGGCCGATGGCAGCCCGGCGACTGCGAGCGATCCAGTGGTGAACGGTGTGGGGCTGAAGTATCCATGCGGCATGGTGTTTGATGGGCCGGGCAACATGTTTGTGGCCGATGTGGACAATGCGCGCGTGCTGGAGTTTCCCGCAGGTGGAGGGCCGGCGACGGTAGTGAATTCGGCAGTCAATGGCGTGCCGTTGTCGTATCCCGTGACGGTGGCGATGGACGGCGCGGGCGATCTGTACATCTCGGACGAATTCAACAACCAGGTGGTGGAGGTGCCGCCGAACGGGGGCGCGCCGATTGCGATCGATCCCACGGTGAATGGGCAAAGCCTATATCAGCCTTACGGCATTGCGGTGGATGCGGCGGGGGATTTATTCATTGCCGACTCAAACAATCGCGTGGTGGAGGTGCCGGCGGGCGGCGGGGCGGCGACGGCGATTGCGCCGGTAGTGAACGGCAAGGGGCTGAACGATCCGATTGGAATCGCCCTCGATGGCGCGGGCGATTTGTTTATCGCGGACTGGAAACAAGCACGAGTGATTGAGGTGCAGCGATCGATTGCGCCGGCGCTGAACTTTGCGGCGACGAGTGTGGGCACGGTGAGCAGCGACAGTCCGCAGACGGTTGAAGTGGAGAACACAGGCAACGCACAGATGACGTTTGCGATTCCAGCGACGGGGAACAATCCGGCGATCACGGCGGGGTTCACGCTGGATAGCAGCGGAGCCTCGGATTGCCCGCTGGTGACGGCTGGCGCGGCGCAGGCGGGGACGCTGGCGGCGGGCGCGAGTTGCCTGTTGCCGGTCAGCTTCGATCCGGCGACGAGCGGGAGTGTGTTTGGATCGCTTACGCTGACGGATGACAGCCTGAATGCGGCAGGGACGCAGACGATTGTCTTAAGCGGCGATGCGCCGGTGGCGACGCTGTCGCTCCTGACCATGGCGTTCAGCACGCAGCAGGTGGGAACGGCAAGCGCGGTGCAGAAGCTGACGTTGACCAACACCGGCAGCGCGGCGCTGGCGATCACAAATATTGCGGTGACGGGGACGAATGCAGCGGCGTTCTCGTTCCCGAACACATGCGGGACGAGCCTTGCGGTAGGAGCGAATTGCGTGCTGCAAGGAACTTTTACGCCGCCGGGACCAGGTGTGCAAGCGGCGAGCCTGATCTTCACCGACAACGCCAACGGATCGCAGCAAGTGGTGGCGCTGACGGGAGCGGGCATTTACGTCCCGGATGTCACGGTGAATACTTCGCAAGCCAGCATCACGACGGCGCAGGCCTTGACAATCACGGTCGGAGTGGGCAGCGTGATCGGGTATGCGACGCCGACTGGGACGGTGGCTGCGACGATCAGCGGCTATACCGTTGTGCCAGCCACGCTGACGAACGGAAGCGCGACGATTAACATTCCCGCCGGTTCGCTGGCCGCGGGATCGCACAGCATTGTTGTGGCCTACACGCCGGACAATGCGAGCGCGGCGGTTTATGGAGATGCGTCGGGATCGAATTCGGTGACGGTGACGGCCGCAGTGACGGCCACCGCGCCCACAGCGACCACCGGGGCGGCCTCTGCGGCCACGGCCAGCTCAGCCACAGTGGCAGGCACGGCGAACCCCAACGGCGCAGACACGCAGGTCTGGTTTCTCTACGGGACAAGCAGCACATTGAGCGGAGCGAGCCAGACGGCGGCGCAGGATATTGGAGCGACGGCGGCGAGCAGCGCGGTGAGCGCGAATCTTGCGAGCCTCAGCCCGAACACGACCTACTACTACCAGCTGATCGCGCAAAACAGCATTGGCACGACCAGCGGGGCGATCTCATCGTTCACGACGACGGCTGCGCCAACGTTCACGATGAGCGCGGGGACGGGAGTTTCAGTATCGCCCGGCGCGGCGACAGGCAACACGTCGACGGTGAGCGTGACGCCGATGTACGGATTCACAGGGGCGGTCAGCCTGAGCTGCGCGATTTCGCCGGTGGCCGCGAGCGATCCCGCCTCGTGCAGCGTGCCGGCCTCAGTGACGATCAGCGGGACGGGGGCGCAATCGGTCACGGTGACGGTGAATACGACGGCCGCTTCGGCGATGAATGAGCCGCGGAAGCTGTTGTGGCCGGCGGCGGGCGGGGGAGTGCTGGTTTGCGTTGTGACGTTTGGGATTCCGCGGCGTGGCCGTTGGCTGGCCATGCTGGGACTGCTGGCGCTGTTTGCCGCGCTGGGCGTATCGGCCTGCAGCGGCGGTGGTGGCGGCGGAGGCGGCGGGGGACAATCGAACCCCGGCACCACGGCGGGAAACTACACCATTACCGTGACGGGAATTTCCGGAGCGACGACGACGACGGCGACGGTTGCGCTGACGGTGCAGTAGGCGGCGGCTCTGCAAAAGTTCTGAAGATCTTTCAACGATTCATGCGCTGCAAAAAAGCGCTATGCGGAGTCAGTGCGGGCGGCCGGGCAGGATGAAGTGATCGGCGCAGCGTGGCTCGTAGAAGTCGCCGGCCATAATGATGGGGCTGGAATAGCATGCCGGTTTTCCGTCGATGAGGCGCTGCGGGTAGAGAGCCTTGGCTCCGCAACTGCAGTAGGCGACCAGTTCTGTGATGTTGCCGGCGTAGGTGCGCACGAGCCAGGAGAGGGAAAGCATTTCTCCGAAGGGCAGGCCGCGGAAGTCGAGCTCGAGGCCGGAAACCATGACGTCGTAGCCGCGCTGGAGCAGGCGCTTGGTGAAAAGGAAGAGGTCGGCGACAAACTGGCCTTCGTCGATGGCGAGGCACTCCACACGCTTGCCGATTTTTTGTTCGGTGGCGGCGAGGATGGGCAGCACGGCCCAGGGATCGGCGGAAGGAAACTCGACGGCTTCCATTTTTCCGCAGCCATTTTGATTGCGGCTCTCGACGACGCCGGCGGCGGCCTTGGTGTCAGCGCTGGGCTTGAGCAGCAGGATGTGCTGCTTGGCGTATTGGCGGCGGATCTCGATGCGACGCAGCAGCTCTGCGGTCTTGTTGCTCCGCATCGGGCCGACGATCAACTCCAATTTGCCTGGCACAGGTGACTCCGGCATGATCCCGACAATTATTGTCGCCGGGCGGAGCGGGTGCAGGGGCGTGTTCAAAACGGGGGCGGGAATGTGGATAAGGGGGAGGGAATGTCAGCGCCACCACTCGGAGCGGATTTCGTGGCCGGCGACTACTTCGGTGGGAGTGCCGGGCTCGGGCGACCAGAGCGGGAGGTCTTCAACGGCGTAGATGCTCACGATGGGGTCGGTCCAGTAGTGCAGCCCGAGATCGAAGAGACCCCAGTGGATGGGCATGAACAGGCCGCGGCCGCCGAGCGAATGGAAGGTGCGCACCGCTCCCTGGGGGCCCATGTGGATGTCGATCCAGAGGGGATTGGACGCGCCGATTTCGAGCATGGTGAGGTCGAAGGGGCCGAAGCTTTGGCCCACTTCGCGGAAGCCGGGCCACTCTCCGGAGTCGGCGCCATAGAAGACCTTGTGGCTTGGTCCGGCGAGAACGAAGGAGGCCCACAGGGTTTGAAAACGATCGAAGAGGCCGCGCCCGGAGAAGTGGCGGGTGGGCATCGCGGTGATGGTGAGTGCTCCGACCTTCGCGGATTCGGTCCAGTCGAGCTCTTTGCAGTGGCTGAGATCGACGCCGAGACGGGAGAGGATGGCGCCGACGCCACGCGTGGTGACCCAGCGCGCATTCCGCGCAGCGTCTAATCGAGCGAGGCGGCGGATGGTTCCCGCTCCAAGATGATCGTAGTGATCGTGTGAGATGAGCACGACATCGATCGGGGGAAGGTCTTCAAGCGCGAGCGGGGCGGGGAAAAAGCGTTTGGGACCGGACCACCTTGTGGGAGAAGCGCGCTTATCCCAGACTGGATCGATAAGGATGCGCACGCCGTCAATCTCAAGCAGTGAAGACGAGTGTCCGAACCAGGTAACACGCAGGCCGGACTGGGGCTGCAAGTCGTAGATGCGTGGATCGGTGCGAAACGGGCCGGGAGCAACGCGAGGTGACCGGGCGGCTGCGCCGAAGAAGAAGCTCGGAGCAATCTTGAACATGACGGAGAGTCCACCTGCGCTGGTGGGGATTGGGTTCACGAAGCGCTGGCCATCGCGCTGGGCTGGACGGAGGGTCATGGTTGTTGGATGGCGGATTGCAGGTGGAGGGTCCGGGATGATGGTGAATTTACGCTTCAGTCGGCGGCGGCGGTGATTTTCTTGGCGGAGGACCTGGATTTGGAGGCGGGCGGAGCGGCGGCGGGCTTGGGGATGGCGTCGAGGTCGGTTTTGCCTTCGGCGAGGTGCATGAGGAAATCCTGCGCGGAGAAGACGGGCGCGTCTTTGATGAGCCTGGAGGCGCGGAGGTAGGTGCCATCGGGTTGTTGCAGGCGGGCCTTGACGGTGTCGGCGAGATAGGTGGGCAGAATTTCGTCGTGGATGCGGGCTTTGACGGCGGGGTCGCGGACGGGGAAGACGACTTCGCAGCGCTCGAAGAGATTGCGGGGCATCCAGTCGGCGGAGCCGAGGTAGATTTCGTCTTCGCCGCCGTTGGCGAAGTGGAAGATGCGGGAGTGCTCGAGGAAGCGGCCGACGATGGAGCGGACGCGGATGTTTTCGGAAAGGCCTTTGACGCCGGGGCGCAGGATGCAGAGGCCGCGGATGATGAGGTCGATCTGGACACCGGCCTGGGATGCGGCGTAGAGCGCTTCAATGACGGAGGGCTCGAGCAGCGCATTCATCTTGGCGACGATGTGAGCGGGGCGGCCGGCGCGGGCGTGCTCCATCTCGCGGCGGATGAGGCCGAGGAAACTCTCGGCCATGGTGAGCGGGGCGACGAGCAGGGGGCGATAGTCGTCCATCTCCGCGTGGGCGGTGAGGTAGTTGAAGACCATGTGGACGCGCTCGGTGATCTGCGGATCGCAGGTGAGCAGCGAGAGGTCGGTGTAGAAGCGCGCGGTGACGGGGTTATAGTTGCCGGTGCCGAGGTGGCAGTAGCGGCGAGTGACGCCGTCTTCGTCGTGGCGGACGAGCATGGCGAGCTTGCAGTGGGTTTTGAGTCCGACGACGCCGTGAAAGACCTGGACACCGGCGTCCTCCATGGAGCGAGCCCAGCGGATGTTGGAAGCTTCATCGAAGCGGGCCATGAGCTCGACGACGAGGGTGGCCTCTTTGGTAGCGGCAGCCTCGATGAGGGCCTGGAACATCGGCGAATCCTGGCTGGTGCGATAAAGGGTCTGCTTGATGGCGACGACGGCGGGATCGACTGCTCCGTGCTCAATGAACTCGACGACTGGATCGTAGGAGTCGTAGGGGGGGGGGAGGAGGATGTCGCGGTGGCGCAGCTCGTGGTAGATGTCGGGTGAATTGCGACTCAGCACGAGAGGCCGCGGCGTGAAGGGCGCGAATTTGAGTTCGGGGCGCGCGACGTCGCCGTAGAGAAACATGAGCCGCGACAGGTTGATGGGGCCGTTGCTGCGAAAGACCTGGTCCTCATCGAGTTCGAAGTTGGTGCGCAGGCGCTCGATGGTTTCTGCATCGGCATCGGATTCGATTTCGAGGCGGACAGCGTCGCCTTTGCGGCGATTGTGGAGTTCGAAGCGAATGGTCTCTAGCAGGGAGCGTGCTTCTTCCTCTTCGAAGTAGAGGTTGGAGTTGCGGGTGACGCGGAAGGCTGCATGCGACAAGACTTCGTAGCCGCGGTACATGGCGGCGAGGTTTTGTTCGATGAGGTCGTGGAGGAGCAGGTAGTCGTGTGCGCCGTCGCTGCCGGGGAGGCGAATGAAGCGCGGCAGCGCGCGCGGCACGGTGACGACGCCGAGCACCTGCGGGCCGGAACTCTTGCGCTTGCGGCGCAGCAGCAGGGCAAGGCAAAGGGCTTTGTTGAGCACGCGCGGAAATGGATGGGCGGGATCGATGGCGATGGGGGTGAGCAACGGATCGACTTCGCGCTGGAAGTAGCCCTGGGCAAAGGTGCGGGCGGATTCGTCGAGCTCGTGCCACTCGAGCAGGCGCACGCCTTGCTTGCGGAGCGCAGGAAGGAGTCCATCATTCCAGCAGCGGTATTGGGCATCGACGAAGGTGTGAATCTCGGCGGTGAGCTGGGCGAGGGATTCGTCGGGGCGCAGGCCGTCGTAGCCGGGTTCGCGGTAGCCGTCCTCAATGCGCTGCATGAGGCCGGCCTGGCGGATCTCGACGTATTCGTCGAGGTTGGAGCCGGTGATGGCGAGGAATTTGACGCGCTCGAGGAGGGGGTTGGACGGGTCTTCGGCCTCCTCGAGGACGCGGCGATTGAACTGCATCCAGGAAAAGTCGCGTCCGTTGAAGAGGTTTTGTTTCTGCGAGGTGCGGGGCATCCGAGTCCGTCCAGTGCGTGTTGGTCAGTCTACCGCGTTTCGGGCGGGTTGCGGCAGCACGGATGCGGCCGGAGGGAGGAAATGCCCGCTGAGGACATTGATAAAGGATGGGCGGACTGAGCGGTGTTAAGGGACGGCTAAAAAGCATTGCATGCAGCGGACCCGTAAGACAGAAGAGGCTGGATGACGGTTGTGGGGCAAGCTTTTATCTTTGCCAGCGCTGGGCGAACAACAGGAGTGCGACGCCGACAGCGGCGGCGATACCTCCGCGCCACGCCCAGCGGAGCTGGCCGGTCATGAAGCTGCCGGGGAGCACGTTGATGCCCTGCAGAAACCAGACGATTCCCAGGGCGATCAGCAGGAAGGCGAAAATCCGCAAGGCAATTTTCATGATTACGCTCGCAAAAGGTGAAGCGAAAAATGGCAGATCATTGGACCATGCCCGCGGAGTTCTCGAGGATCACTTTGCTGAAGACGCCGGTGTCGACGGTGGCGGGCAGGTGGGAGCAGAAGCCGATGCCGACATAGAACGGCGCGTCGAAGTGGATCTGGATGGGCGGCCCGAACTGGTGCATGGGTTCGCCGGTGAGGCTGACGAAGATGGCGACCGAGTCGCCGTGCTTCTCGATGCCGATGCGTTTGGCGTGGACGCCGGCGAGGCCACCGCCGAACCGGTATTGCTCGTCGGTGACGAGCTGGCCTTTCTCGGGACGCTGGGCGAGGTGGATCATGCCGGCGCCGTGCTCGGCGATCATGGCTTCTTTGGAGTCGTCGTCGAGAGACTGGCGGATCACGAGCACGACTTTGCGATCGCCGTATCCGTCGGGATTGGGAAAGCTGACGTCGGCGGCGAGAGAGACGTCGCCAGACATTTTTTTCCAGACATAATGGAACTCATCGCGGGTGTACCAGATGTTGTAGCCGGCGGAGTTGATGGTGTAGGCGCCCGCGGCGGGGTCGAATGTGGCGCTGCCGGGCACGACCGCGCTGCCGATGTCGGACTGGCCTAAGAAGATGCCAATGGGAGCAACGACGGTGGTCGCTGGGCGGTGAAAATCGGCCGGGGGCGGCACCTGCTTGTGGGTCGCAGAGCCAGGCTGGGCCCAGTCAGGAACGGCAGGCGCCTGGGCACGAAGGGCAGCGACGGCGATGAGAGCGAAGGCAACGAGGGAGAAGACTGCGAAGGATTTGAAGCCGTGGCGGAGTGAGCTTTTGTTCATAGCAAAGCACGATACGGCATTTCAGGAAATTCTGCAGCCGTTGCGGCCTGGCGCCGGGTTGCCGCTGCTGACCGGAAGCCCGTTTTTAGTTAGTCAGCCCGAAATGTGTTCGCGAATACCGCCCGCCGAGACGCCTATTCGGTACACTACATTTACATTTGCGAACCCGGCCGGCCGGTGGTGGCATCCATATAGATGCAAACACCTTCAGGCGGCCGCTGACACGATTTAAGGCACTTCGAAAGACGATTGATGGTCTCAAACGGTTCAAACAGTAAATCCCTCATTTCTTGCGTTGCGCTGATACTTGGCGTTGCGATGGCCGCGTCCGCGACGGCGAGCGCCCAGGCGGTGCCGGGTCAGGCGCTGCAGCAGGGTTCGGGCCCGACGGCGCAGAGTTTTCAAGGCAGCGTGGCGGCGGGCGAGGCGTCGGCGCAGCCCATCGATCTGTCGCTCGACGATGCGATGCAGCGCGGGCTCAGGAACAATCTGGGCGTGATTTTGAGCAGTACGCAGACGGCCTCGGCGCGCGGACAGCGGATGAGCCAGTTGCAGTCGCTGCTGCCCGAGGTGGATTTCAAAGCGCAGGAAAGCGTGGAGCAGGTCGATCTGCCGGCCGAGGGCCTGCGCATTCCCGGGTTTCCGACGATTATCGGGCCATTTGGATTTACCGATCTGCGCGCTTCGCTTACATGGTCGCTGGTGGATGTGGGCTCGCTGAGAAATTATCTGGCGGCGCGCCACAACTTCAACGCCGCGCAGTTGTCGGCCGAGGATGCGCGCGACCTGGTGGTGCTGACGGTGGGCAACGCGTACTTGCTGGTGATTGCCGATCAGACCCAGGTCGAAAGCGTCGATGCGCAGGTGAAGACTTCGAAAGTGTCGCTGGATCAGGCGGTGGCCAACCACGAGGCGGGTACCGCTCCCCTGCTCGATGAATTGCGCGCGCGGGTGGACTACCAGACGCTGGAACAGCAGTTGATTGTGGCGCAGAATGGCCTTGAAAAAGACAAGCTGGCGCTGGCGCGGGTGATTGGATTGCCGTTGGCGCAGAAGTTCAACCTGACGGACACGGCGCCCTATGCGGCGTTTGACCAGATTGACGTGGATGCGGCCATTCGCGACGCGCATGCCAACCGCAAAGATCTTGCTGCCATGCTGGAACAGACCAAGGCGGCCGAGGAGCAGCGCAAGGCGGCAACGGCGGCGCGGATACCCAAGCTGCAGGTTTCCGGCGATTATGGCGATATTGGCGTGAATGTGAGGCACTCGCACGGCACGGGCGATGCGCAAGGGACAATCACCGCGCCGTTGTTTGATGAATTCGCGCTGCGCGGGCAAGCCGAGATCGCGCAATCGCAACTGGACACGTCGCGGGCGCAGTTGAGCGACGCGAATGCGCAGGTGGATGCGGATGTGCGCGACGCCCTGCTGGACATTGCGTCGGCGCAGCAGGAGGTTGAGGTGGCGAAGTCGAGTGTCGATCTATCGAATGAAGCGTTGAGCGAGGCGCAGCAGCGCTATGCCAATGGCGTCAGCGACAATCTTGCAGTGAGCCAGGCGGAGCAGTCGGTGGCGCAGGCGAGCGATCAGTATGTCACCAGCCTTTACCGGCACAATGTTGCGAAATTGAGCCTGGCACGCGCGCTGGGGGCAGCGCAGAATTACAAACAATATCTGGGAGGAAAGTAGACGTGGCGGAAACGACAACAACAGCCCGTCCTGAGAGGGATGAGAGCACAGAAACCCTGCAGCCGAAGCGCAGCCGCCGAGGCATCATCATCGTTGTGGTCGTGATCCTGGTGCTGGTGGCATTGGGTCTGTGGTGGCGCTCCACGTACAGCGAAGACACGGACGATGCGCAGATCAACGGCCATCTGATTCAGATCAGCGCGCGCATCGGCGGGCAGGTGATCAAGGTGGACGTGGACGAGAATCAGTTTGTGCAGGCCGGGCAGGAGATCGCGCAACTGGATCCGAGCGACTACCAGGTGGCAGTGGAGAATGCCGAAGCGGCGCTGGCCAGCGCGCAGGCCAATGCGGCTGCGGCGCAGGTCAACGTGCCCATCACCACGATCAACACCGGCAGCAGCCTGACCTCGGCGGGAGCGGACGTGACCGGCGCGCACGCCTCAGTGGAGCAGGCGCAACAGCAACTAAAAGCCGCCGAGGCGCAGGTGGCGCAGGCCGACGCCAATAACGTGAAGGCGCAGGCCGACCTGGCGCGCTATACGCCGCTGGTGCAGAAAGACGTGATCAGCAAACAGCAGTACGATGCAGCCGTGGCCTCGGCCGCTGCGGCAGAGGCTGCGCTGGCCAATGCAAAAGCCGGCCAGCAGGCAGCCGCGGACGGAATTCGCGTAGCCCGGGAACGGGAAGCGGGCTCGGTTGCCCAGCTGCGCTATGCCCAGACCGGTCCGCAACAGGTGGCCGCGCAGAGCGCTCGCGCCAAGCAGGCGCAGGCGCAGGTGAAACAGGCCCAGGCGCAACTGGACCAGGCAAGGCTCAACCTCAGCTACACGAAAATTGTGGCTCCGGTAGCGGGAATTATCACGCGCAAGAGCGTCGAGATCAACCAGAATGTCGGCGTGGGACAGAACCTGATGACGCTGGTTTCGCTCGAGGATCTCTGGGTGACCGCAAACTTCAAAGAGACACAGTTGAGACACATGCACGCCGGACAGGCGGTGAAAGTGGCGGTCGACGCGACGGGAAAGAAATACAACGCCAAGGTGACGCAAATCGGCGGCGCGACCGGGTCGGTGCTGTCGCTTTTCCCGCCGGAGAATGCGACGGGCAACTATGTGAAGGTGGTGCAGCGGGTGCCGGTGCGCATCGACTTTACAGATTTGAAAGATGAAGACTCGAACCATTTGCTGCGCCCAGGGCTGTCGGTCGAGCCGACGGTGCAGGTGAAGTAGGGACAGCGGCTAGCCTCTAGCTCTTAGCTATTAGCTATTAGCTGTTAGCTGAAAGCAAAGGCAAGAGCAAAGGCAACGGCCAACGCGAAGTCAAAGTCAAAATCAAGGGCAAAGCTGAAGGCAAAAGAAACCAGCTCTCCGGAAGATCGGAGAGCTGATTTTTTTGATGCTGAGAATCGGGCGGGCGCTTGATCGATGGGCGCGGCGCCTGGGGAGTTGGGCCCGGAGCGCGTTTACGCTTGCGAAGCGTCTTCGAGCACGGTGAGCTTGGTCTGAACGGTCATGCCCGACCGCTTGCTGGTCAGAGACATGTTGCCGGTGGCGACGAGGCCTTCAAAGCCAACCTTGGGCTTGAGGACTTCGACGACCTTGGCGATGTGATCGCGGCGTTGGCAGAGGCTTTCGAATTCGCTGTGAATCTTGCGCAGTTCGAGGGTGGCTTCGTCGTAGGCGGCTTGATAGATGTCTTGTGGCACTTCGTTGTTCATAGTTATCTCCACGACCCTGATTCTAGGGTTATCGGCAGTGGAGCGTTATCGCACGATGGTGGTATCGGAATACAACTGTCTGGCGCGGCAGATGCCGCAGTATGTGTATCGGACGAAGGTCCAGTGGATCTTCGTGTTGAGCGGATGAAATGTCGGCGAGCCGGGCTTTGATTATGGACGGAATTAGAACACGCCTGGAGACATCAGATTAAGTTGTTCTCTCTAAGTTACTTAGCTTGAAGCTTCAATCCTGGAACGGGTTCGGGGAGCGTGCAGGACTGAGCACGCACGCCCGAGAGGAAGCTCGCGATGGTTTGGGTGATGACGGGCTCGGCTTTGTCGGCTCCGATGCCCGATCCGGCGAAATTCATGTGGGAAGCGCCGTCGATCACGCCCAGCCACTGGCAATGGCCGGCGGTTCCGGGCATGCCGCGCCAGGGGATCTGACGCGCCTCTGGGCCGCCCTCGAGCGATTGATCGCGGGTGCCGGTGAGTACGAGAACGGGTTTGTGGATTGCGCCCCAGGCGTGGTCGGGAAAGATGATGCCGGGGCCCTCGGGAGACATGGCCACGTAGGCGTCGAAGCGGTCGCGGTCGGCGGGCGGCGAGGCAACGTGAATGACATTTTGGGCGCCCGACTCGAGCATCACGGTTTCAGCGCCCATGGAGTGGCCAAGCAGCACGCGAAAGGGAGCACGGCATTGGCTGTCGGCCCATTTGAGCGCGGCGGTCACGTCCAGCAAGCGAGCGGATTCAGCATTGGGGTCGGCGACGAGATTGCGCAGGCCGGGCAGGATGCCGTCGCGGCGCATATCGGCGGTCAATGCCTCGAATCCGCTCTCGCGATGGCCCATGACGATGGTCGTGAATCCGCTGTGCGCCATGAATTCGGCGAGGTAGCGATAGCCGTTTTCAGAGCCGCCTGCGCCGTGAGAGATGATGGCGAGTGGTGCGCAGGCTGAGCTTTGACCGGAAGCGCGATAGACGATCAGGGGCGTGGATTGGCCATCTTCGCGAGGCGCTGAGACGCGCTCTTGTGCGCAACCTGCCAGCGGGACCGCAAAGAGAAATGCGCAGGCGGCGATGCGCAGACGAGGCCGGGCAGGAATGTGCACGAGCAAATGTCCCATGCAGTAAGAGAACACACGGCGCGAAGAAAACACTCGCGGGCGGCGGAATTTCTGACGGCAGGGCGATTAACATGGGTGAGACCACCATGAAAGACGCAATCTTCGTATCGAAGGAGAACTACCTCAAGGCGATTCTTGAAGCCGAGGCGGAAGGGCACCAGGTGATTCCGGCGACTCTTGCGCACTGGCTTGAGGTCTCTCCGCCGGCGGTGACCATGGCGCTGAAGCGGCTGAAGCGCGACGGCCTGGTCGAGGTGGGCGGTGACGGCATTGTGCGTCTCACGGCCGCGGGTCGCGAAACGGCCTATCGCACGGCGCTGCGCCATCATCTCATCGAGCGCATGTTGAGCGAAGTTTTTGGGATGGAGTGGTACCAGATTCACGAGGAAGCAGAGCGGCTGGAGCATGCCGTCTCGCCAGCTTTTGAGGCCAAACTACGGGAGAAACTAGGCGAAGGAGGCGCTTGCCCTCATGGCAATGCGGTGCTGCCGGAGAGTCCCGCGAAGCGCAAGAAGCGGGGCGAGGTGCCGCTATCGGAGGCTGCCGAGGGCAAGAGTTACACCGTGGTGAGCCTGCACGAGCGCGACCCCAAGCTGTTGCTGTTTCTGCACCACATGGGGTTGGGGCCGACGCGGAGCCTGCGCGTTGTGAGCCAGAACTACGACCAAACCGTTTCGATTGAGCTACCTACGGGAGTGTCGATCCTGGGCCGGCCGGCTGCGGAGGCAGTTTGGCTGAAGGCCGCAAGTCGGATGTAATCGAAAATAAGAAAATTCATTAACTATAATTAACTACCTGTGGCATACTCCTGTTGTGGAGTGCCTGAGCTAAGGCGCAGGTGCGCCCGCCGGCCGTCCCCCAATTCTTATGGCCCCTGAATTCATTTCGACCGCCCCGATTACCGAGCCGTCGTTGCCGGAAGTGTATTCGACGGTCAGCGTGTCGCGGTCTCCGATCTACTGGCGGCGCCTGCTGGGCTTTCTGGGGCCCGGATTCCTGATTTCAGTCGGCTACATGGACCCCGGCAACTGGGCGACAGACATCGCGGGCGGGTCACGCTTTGGCTACACGCTGCTGTTTGTGGTGATGCTGTCGAACCTGATGGCGATCCTGCTGCAAAGCCTGGCGCTCAAGCTGGGTGTGGCAACGGAGCGCGACCTGGCGCAACTCTGCCATGAAAAATATGGCCGCGCAGCGAGCTTTGCGCTGTGGATCGGCGCGGAGATTGCGATTGCGGCATGCGACCTGGCCGAGGTGATCGGATCGGCCATCGCGCTGCAACTTCTATTTCATATTCCGCTGTTTTATGGCGTGCTGATCACGGGGCTCGACGTGCTGCTCATCCTGCTGCTGCAGCGATGGGGCTTCCGGTATGTTGAGGCGCTGGTGATCACGCTGATTGGGACGATCCTGGGAATGTTTGGGGTGCAGATGTTTTTGTCGCGGCCGGATTATTGGCCTGCGCTGCGCTGCCTGTTTGTGCCGTCGGCCTCGATTGTGACCAATCCCGCGATGCTCTATATCGCCATCGGCATTCTGGGCGCGACGGTGATGCCACACAATCTGTATCTGCACTCGTCGATTGTGCAGAGCCGCAAGTACAAGCGAACGCCGGCGGGAAAGCGCGAAGCGATTCACATGGCGAATGTGGATTCGGCGCTGGCGCTGACGCTGGCGCTGTTTGTGAATGCGGCGATTTTGATTCTGGCGGCGGCAGTGTTCAACCGCAGCGGGCACTTTGAAGTGGCGGCGATCGAGGACGCTTACAAATTGCTGAGCCCGATGTTGGGAGCGGGGTTTGCGAGCACGCTGTTTGCGGTGGCGCTGCTGGCGTCGGGGCAGAACTCGTCGATCACGGGGACGCTGGCCGGACAAGTAGTGATGGAAGGCTTCATCCATTTGAAGGTGTCGCCGTGGCTGCGGCGGCTGATCACGCGCAGCCTGGCGATTATTCCCACGATTATTGTGGTGGCCATCAACGGCGAGCGAGGCACGGAGAAGCTGCTGATTCTGAGCCAGGTGATTTTGTCGCTGCAATTGAGCTTTGCGGTAGTTCCGCTGGTGCTGTTTACCAACAGCCGCAAGACGATGGGCGAGTTTGTGAATTCGACGTGGCTGAAGGCGCTGGCGTGGACCACGGCCGTGGTCATCGCGGGGCTGAACGGGTGGCTGCTGGTGCAGACGGCGATGGGCCGCTGATTCCGCGAATCTTCCCGGAGGTCCTCAATGAATCACGCTGGCCGTCTCTGGCATATCTCCTTCCTTCTTCTTGCATTAATCACGGTTAACGCAGGAGATTTATCTGCGCAAAGCGGCATCAGCAGCGCTCTTTCCGGCACCATTTCGGACCAGAGCGGGGCCGCGATTGCAGATGCGCGCGTGACCGCGACAGATGTGGATACCAAGGCCGCTCGCCAATCACAAACGGACAGCGGCGGACATTTTCTTTTCTCTCAGCTCAATCCCGGGACTTATCAGTTGACTGTGCGGGCTGACGGCTTCGCGAATGCCGTATCGCAGGCGACGGCAGTGGGCGTGGGCCGTACCGTGGTGCTGAATTTCACGCTGGCAGTGAGCTCGACCAGTCAGACGGTCGAAGTCAGCGCGAAAGAAGGGTTGCTCAGTCTCGACAATCCAAATGTGACCTCGACGATAGAAGCTGAAACCATCAAGGGTCTTCCCAATCCAGGCCAGGACCTCACCTATATCGCGCAATTTGCGCAGGGCGCACTGATGAACACGGCCGGCTCCTCGAATGATGCGAAGGCGGCGGGCGGCTACGGCAACGTGGAGTTCAATGGCCTGCCTGCTACTTCCAATGGCTACATTCTCGACGGCTACGATAGCAACGATCCATGGCTGGGGTTGAACATCGGTTTGTCGACCAATCTTGTTATCGGGCTCGACGCTGTTCAGGAGGCGACGGTCAACACGAATTCCTTCTCGGTCGATCAGGGCCGTTACGCCGTCGCGCAGGTGAATTACTTCACCAAATCCGGGACTAACGGGTTGCACGGCGATTTTTACGAGATATGGAATGGCTCATTGTTGAATGCCGAGAACTATTTTCTTCACGCGAACGATACGCCCGGGAATGCAGCGAAGAAGCCGCGATCGACCGTGAACGAATTTGGTGTGAGCGCCGGCGGACCGATCCGCAGGAGCAAGCTCTTCTTTTTCGGTCATTACGAAGGAATCCGCATCGCTCTGCCGCTGGTAACCGAGCTCACACTGCCTTCGCCTGCTTACCAGCAGTATGTGCTTGGCCAGCTTGCGACCGGCGGTACGGACCCGGAGACGGGGACGGCTCTTCCCGCGCAGCCCGCGGAGATTCCGTTCTATCAGAACCTTTTCTCGCTGCTTCCCGATTCCACCGGAACTCCCGTTCAGGTCATTGGCTGCCCGCTCGGCGCGAACGGCGACGGCTGCGCAAATCAGCGACAGGCTTCGCTGAATAACAGTGACGGTGAAAACCTGATCGTGGTGAAGATCGACCACACCATTGATGCCGAGAACAGCGTCTGGTACCGCTTTCAGCAGGACACCGGGCTGCAGGCCGCATATACCGATCCGGTGAACCCGATTTTCAATTCCTACTCGCCTCAGCCGCAGCGGACGCTTGTAACCGGCTATACCCACGTCTTCAACAATCGCCTTGTCAATCAGCTCAATCCGGGAGCGAGCTGGTACTCCAGCATCTTCGAGCCGAACAACAATGCAGAGGTGTTGCAGCGGTTTCCTATCGTGCTGATGGCGGGCAGCTCGAGCGTCCCATTCACGACGATCGGCGGCAACGACCAGACCTATCCGCAGGGGCGCAAGGTGACGCAGTGGCAGGTGAACGACGACCTCACCTGGAGCCTGGGCAAGCACACGCTAAAGCTAGGCATCAACACGCGGCGCCTCGACATGAGCGACTATGACCTCGGCGAAGGCACCGTGCCCACCGTTGTCTACAACGATCTGGCGCAGTTCACCTACGGAGCGGCGTACACCGCGAGCCAGACATTTCCTGTCACGCTCAAGGAGCGGGTGGATGCCGGAAATCTCGAGTACTATGCCATGGACACGTACAAGCCGACGTCGAAGGCCACATTTACTTATGGAATGCGCGTAACTTGGAACACGAATGAGACCAACCGGCACGGATTGTTTGCACGCCCCGCCGGCTCCTTTCTGGATATGGCGCACCAGCCTGGCCAGCCGCTGGAGCAGGCGATCCTGAGCCACGTGCACGATCTTTTCCCTGGGACTCCGCTCTTCATCTGGCAGCCGCGTGTTTCGGCTGCATACGAGCTTCCGCGCGGGTTTGCAGTGCACGCCGGGTTTGGCGGGTTCAACGACATCATTCCTGCGCAGATTGCCGATCTTGGGTCAGGTAACGCGCCCTTTGCCCCCACATTTGTGGGCGGCCTGGGCGGGCAGGTGGGCGGAGTGGGCATTGCACCAGGCGTATCGGGCAGCGCTGTCGACGCCGCCGCACATGCGAACATTGCGTTTCAAACGGCGTTCGCATCGGGTCTAGTCACGCCGTATGCGGTGGGACTGAATACCTTTCCGAGCGGCAGGCTGAAGACGCCGTACTACTACCAATACAACCTTGGCATCGAGAAGCAGGTCGGCGCACAAGGCGATCTGCGCGCGGATTTTGTGGGAACGCGCGGGCTGCATGAGCCCTTTCAGGTGGAACTCAATGGTTATCAAACGGTGTGCCCCGGCTGTTTTGCTCCCTATGCCTATGCGGAGCCCACGGATGCGCGGTTCGGCAATGTAAATGAATTTCGCACCGACGCGAACAGCAGCTATGCCGGCCTTCAGGCGGTCCTGACAGAACAGATCGCGGGACTCGCGGTGCGTCTCAACTACACGCTGAGTCATTGCCTCGATGAGGTTTCAAATGGCGGCCTGCTTTCATTTTCGTCGCAGGGGATTTTGTCGCCGCTGCCGGGCGAGCTGAGCCGCAGTTATAGCAATTGCGATTACGACGTGCGGCAAAATGCTTCGGGCTACGGAATCTACAAGGTACCGTTCCAATCTCGCAACGCGGCGCTGCGCCAGATCCTGGGCGGCTGGTCGGTTTCAGAGACTGTCTTTCTCCACACGGGACTGCCATTCACGGTCCTAAGCCAGCCATACACCTTCAACGGTGGCGGAGTGTTTCAAGCCAGCGGGCCGCAGTTTGCCCGCAGGGCTGCCGGCGTGCCTCTCTATCGAAAGACGCCCTATGCCGGTGTAACGGTGGCGGGAACGAAGCAGTGGCTCAATCCCGACGCGTTTATCTCCGTAGTCGATCCGGCCACGGGCAGCTGCGCAGGGGGGGACTCCCTGGTTAACTGCCAGTTTGGAGACTCGGGACGAAATTCGGTACGCGGTCCGCACTACACGGGTTCGGACCTTTACCTGACAAAGAGCTTTCGCATTGCGGAGGGGAAGACGCTGCGCTTCGATACGCAGTTGTTCAACGCGTTCAATCATCCGAACTTCGCGCTGCCGAGTAATGTGGAGGCCGGCGTTCCGGGAGGGTCCAACCTTGATATTCCGGCTCGTTTCGGCACGTTGCAGAGCACGATTTCGCCGCCAACGGGGTTGCTTGGAGTGGGCCTGGGAGGCGACAGTTCGCCGCGCATGATCGCGTTTCAGGCGCGAGTCGAGTTCTGACTTCGACTACCATGAAGGCGATGAAGATTTTGACTTCAGCTGAAATGCAAGCCTGCGATCGCGCGACGGCGGAGCGGTTTGGAGTGCCGTCCCTGGTGTTGATGCGCGGAGCGGCCACGGCGATTGCAGCTTTTGCGCGGGAACAATTTCCCGATGCGAAAAAGGTAACGGTGCTGTGCGGACGCGGCAACAATGGCGGCGACGGGCTGATGACGGCGCGCATGCTGGCAACCGCAGGGCTCAAGGTCACGACCATTTTGCTGGGGACGCCGGAAGGCATGGGGGGCGATGCCGCGGCAGCGTGGAAGGAGCTGGCAGGCGCTTCGCAGGGTCTCATTCACATTGTGAAGACGGCGAATGAGCTGGCGCAATTTAACAGCGCGCTGCAGACGGATTTGATTGTGGATGCTGTGGTGGGGACAGGTTTCACTCCTCCACTGAAGGGCCTGGCCCTGGCGGCGTTGGAGTGGATCAAGGCGAGCAAGGCTCCAGTATTGGCGGTTGATTTGCCGTCGGGCTGGCCGGCGGATTTTTCTTCTGGCGCTTTTGACGGAGTGGCTTTTCCTGCCGATGCGGTCATTACATTTACTGCGCCGAAACCGGCGCATGTATTCGGGCAACTGACGCGGCGCTGGGATCAGCCGATTGTGGTGGCGTCGATCGGCTCGCCGGATGCGGCGATTGTGTCGGAGCAAAAACTCACGTGGGCAGGCTCGTCGCACGCGTTGACGGAGACGGCGCGGCCCGCGGATTCGAACAAAGGCAAGTATGGGCACGTGCTGGTGGTTGGCGGATCGTTTGGGTCGGCGGGCGGCAAAGCCGGCGCGCCTGTGATGACTTCGCTGACGGCCATGCGCGCGGGCGCGGGGCTGGTGACGGCTGCGGTTCCAGAGCCTGCGTTGGCTTTGGTGTCAGGCGCTGCGCCGGAGCTGATGACGTGGCCGATCAAGGCGAATGCGGCGGGACAAATTGCCGCGACAGGGTTGACGCCGGAGTTTTTTGCTTCGCTGGCCAAGGGCAAGACAGTGCTGGCGATGGGGCCGGGACTGGGACAGAGCACGGGCACGCTGAAGTTTGTGTCGAGCCTGCTGGCCGCGACCAAGATGCCGGCGGTGATCGATGCCGATGCGTTGAACATGCTGGCGGCGCATCCGGAAGCGCTGGCAAAGCTGGCGAAGATGGGCAAAGCGGGACGGACGATTGTGTTCACGCCGCATCCGGGAGAGATGGCGCGACTGGCGGGCACGAGCATTGCCCAGATTCAGGCGGACCGGCTCAAAGCGGCGCGGACATTTGCGCAGAAGCATGGCGTGACGCTGGTGCTTAAGGGCTGGCGGACGCTGATTGCGCATCCCGATGGAAACGTGGCGGTGAATACGACCGGGAATCCATCGATGGCCAAGGGCGGCAGCGGCGACATGCTGACGGGATGGATCGCAGGCCTGCTGGCGCAATATCCCGAGGAACCGGCGCGCGCGGTGGAGGCGGCGGTCTATCTGCATGGACTGGCATCGGACTTCGCGGTACGCGGAAAAGACGAACGGACTTTGTTACCCACAGACACGCTGCGCGAATTTTCTCAGGCTTTTAGCTTTCGCTCGCGCGGGGGGAACGGTTATGTTTTCATCCAGGGTACTGCGTGCAGCAGCCCCGTAAGGGTTAAGTGACGAGAGTAAAACTGCAGGCCGTTGCAGGAAGCAGACCTCAATGAGCGCTGAGGATGAACGAACATCGCAGCATATACTGGCATCACACGAGGGCTGGGCATGACAAGCGCCACACCGACCGCTGAAGGCAGAAAGCACGAGTTCACCACCCAGAGCGGCGCGGACACGATCGAAGTGGGACGCAAGCTGGCGCACATTTTGAAGCCGCCGCAACTGCTGCTGCTCAAGGGCGATCTGGGCACTGGCAAGACCACGCTGGTAAAGGGCATTGCGCAGGCGCTCGACGCCGCCGAGCCAGACGAAGTGACGAGCCCGACTTTCACGTTGCTGCACGAGTACGACGGCACCCAGGACGGCAAGGCGGTGAAGCTCTTTCACCTTGACGTGTATCGGCTGGAAGGCGAGCGGCAGCTTGAAACGCTTGGTCTGGATGAACTGCTGACGCCCGACGCGCTGGTGCTGGTGGAGTGGGGCGACAAGTTCAAGAGCATTCGCAAAAAGGCAACCGGCGAGATTGAGATTGCCTCGGCCGGCGGCGACGCGCGCAAGATCACCGTGACACTGAAGGAATAACAGGCTCTCGGCCGTGAATCAGGGCGTGAAGCCCACGCTGAGCCAGAGCGGTGCGGGGTCATAGACTGCGCCGGCGGCGATGGTGCGCCAGACTTTGCGGGTGTTGTGGATGTCGACGAGCGGATCGGCATCGAGCAACAGCACATCGCCGCGCTTGCCGGCTTCGAGCGAGCCCGATTGCTTTTCGACGCCGAGAGCCCGGGCGGGCACGATGGTGGCAGCCTGAAGAGCCTCGAGCGGCGTGAAGCCTGCTTCTACATACAGCTCCAGCTCACGATGCAACGAATAGCCGGGGATGGACTGATCTGTTCCGGCGACGATGGGAATGCCCGCCTGATGGAGTGCACGCAGAGTGGCCATCATTGCGGCCCATCGAGCCCTGATCAGTTCAATCCGGTCGGGCGGCGCAGGCGGGCTGTCGAGGGCTTCTCGCAGTTGTGGGGCAACGTGATCGATTCCCGGCTCGAGTTTTTCCATTGGCTCGATGTGCATGAAGGTTTCAAAGACCACCAGCGTGGGATCGAGAACGGTGTGATGCGCCTTGAGAGTCTCGATCAGTTGCTTGGCGCGCGGGCTGTCGAGCTCGAGAATCGGAGGCTTGGTCCGGTCGGGCTTGCCGTCGGGGCCTGACGGTGTGCGGGTGAAATAAGGCAGCTCATAGGAGATGTGATTGATCTGGTCCATGCCGTCGTCGACGCCCTCGATCGCGGTCATGCCCTCGGGGATATGGCCGGTGACAGTGAGGCCCCGGGCGTGGGCATCGGCAGCGATGGCTTTGACGACTTCAGGCTTGACGGAGCTGTAGATCTTGATCTGGCGCGCGCCGGCGGCTTTGTATCTCTCGACCCATTCGAGGGCCTGCTCGGGCGTATCGGCGAGTACCGCGCCCAGAGCCATGGGACCGACGCCGTCGATGATGCCCGCAAATTCAAGATGCGGACCGATGGCGGAGTTGCGCTTGCGGTCGAGCTCTTCGTGCAAAGTACGGATGAAATCAAACTCGTTGCCGCAGTCGCGCACACTGGTGACGCCGGCGGCGAGATAGATAGGCCCCCACTCCACCTGCTCGTAGTGGGCATGCATGTCCCACAGGCCGGGGATGGCGAATTTGCCGGAGGCGTCGAGGATTGAGGCGTCCCTGGGAATGCGGATCTGGCTGCGCGGTCCGGCAGCGGTGATGACGCCATCCTCGATGACGATCACACTGTCTTTCACCGGCGGCGCGCCCGTGGAGTCCTCAAGCGTAGCGCCGACAATGGCGAGTTGGCGTGCGGGCGCAACGCGGGCGGACGCGGTGAGCCGGGTAAGTGCGGCGAGGTTAGATTGGACAGCGGCGGCGATAAACGTGTCGAGACTGGCTTCGTAGGGCTTGCGCACCGCTTCAAAGTGGTCGAACTCGGCATCGGTGCTGACGAGAGCAATTAGATTTTGCGCGTCGTCAAGCCACAACGATTCCTCGCCCCAGATGAGGCCCCCGACGGTGTAGCCGTGCACCGCGTGGCCCTTGATGGAGAGTGTGGGAGCCGTGGAGATGTGCACTTTGGCGGCTGCCGGATAGACGGTGAACTCGACGGGTTTGCCATGCGCCAGCCACCAGCGCATCATCTGCTCCTGCATGGCCACGGGCGAATAGCCGTCGGTGATGAACCACGGGCTGGAAGGAGCGACGGTCCGTGCTTTGCCGCCTAGGGTGATGGAGAGGCCGGCGGGGCTGACGGCGAGGGTGTCGTTCATCTCGGACATACGCGAGGATTGACCATGGGCGACGTACGCCAGCGGCCCACCGTCAGTCTTTGCGGTAAATGTAGTTTCAAGCGGGACCGGAGTGCTGCGATCTGTAAAAAGAAAGTCCGAGGTAAGCGTGTAGGTGTCGCCCCTGGTCTCGATCGAATAGGTCTCTTTGCCGATAGCCTTGGCGAATTTGTGGAGGATGAATGTGCCGGAGGCGGCAGGCTGCTGCGCGAAAAGGCTGAGCGCAGCAAGCAGGGCAAAGGCAAGAATGAAAAAGCAGCGCCGCGCAGTGTTGACCATCAGAATCCTTCCAGTCCTTAGCGAGTTACCGGATGAACGGTGTTGAAAGGATTCTATGAGAGAGGAGGCGCAGGCAATAAGATCTTTATCTCAGAATTCAAGGTTGCTGAGCGCCGACCCAAGCATTTTTCCTGATGGCCTGAGCGATCTGATGCGGCCCGGTCGACGCGAATCTCAGGCACGGCCTCATCGCAGGAATTCTGATTTTCGGCAGAACCGGGGAAAATGCCTTATACTTTGGCGCACGGGGTTCCTTTTACATGCTTTCCTTCTTGAAGGGATCGAGCGTTGCCTTGCTGCTGGCCGCGAGCATGGTATTAGCGCAGCAATCCTCAGGCAGCCAGCCACTTACCGCGAAATCCCAGACTGCAGCGCACAAATCAACCGCGAAAAAGCACGCCGCACATAAGACTGCCTCGCAGCCTTTCACCGTGGATGTTATTAACGGGACGGCGCGGCGGACTGTAGTTTTCAGCGGGCAGACGCCGGCGGCATCGCAGACGGTTGCGAAGTCGAGCACTCGAAAAGGCGCGACGGGCGTGACCAACGTGGAGATCCTCAACGGAACCCGGTTTGAAACGCGAACGTTTCACGGAGCCGTAGCGGAAAGCAGTGCGCCGCGCATCCAGCATGGCAAGACGCCGCCGGTGGTGGTTGGCACTGAGACCACTGGGGTGCGAACCGGCAAAGAAGATGCGCCACCGGTGGTGGTGGGAATCGAGTCGAGCGGATTGCAGAGTCCGCATGGAACGGTGCAGCCGGTCGTGGTCGGCGTGGCGTCGATCGGAACCGAGAGCCAGAAGCTGCCGACCCAGTCCCTGGCAGTGAGTGCGTCGCCGCGGCCGTCGAAACGGCCTCCGTATCGCAGACCGGCGTCGCCGGCCTCGCGGTAGGGCTTCGCCCAATTTGCGAATCAATCTCATCCGAACGGTCAATTTCTCAGGGTCAGGGTGAACTGCATGGTTGATGCGACCATTCAACTGCAACTGGTGCGGCAATATCGGGCGGCGCTTGCGATGCTCAAGCAGGCGATTGAGACGTGCCCCGAGGAACTCTGGCTCGATGCAAAGCCAAGGAACAAGTATTGGCACATCGCGTATCACGCGCTGTTTTACGCGCATTTTTATGTGCAGGCATCGGACAAGGATTTTGTGCCATGGGCGAAGCACCAGCAGGACGCGAATTTTCTGGGGGCGCGGCCCGGTGCGCCTAAGGAGCCGCAGGCAGTGATCGAGCCTTATTCTCGCGAAGACCTGCTGGAGTACGCGGAATTCTGTCGCAACGAGGTTTCGGCGAAGGTGCCGCTGGACAATCTCGATGGACCGTCAGGCTTTTATTGGCTGCCGTTTGATCGGCTGGAATTGCATCTCTACAACCTGCGCCACCTGGCTCACCACACCGGTCAGTTAGCAGACCGGCTGCGCAACGCGACGGGCAAAGGTGTGGGCTGGGTGCTGCAAGGCTGAGGATCAGCTCAGAAGCCCATGATGTTGCAGCCGTAGTCGACGTAGGTGACGCCGCCGGTGACGACACTTAATGGGGGTGATTTCCGCGCGAGAGCCAATAGAAAAGGCAGGCGTACCAGAACGGCGCTGTGGTGAGCAGACAAGAGAACCACATACCCGCTTTATAGAGAAATCTGGCATTGCTGCGGGCGTGGTCCGGAGCCATTTTTCTCTCCCTCAATTCGTTGATCCAGCCCAACGTGTAGCCGAGGTTCGCCAGGAATGCATAGGCGATGACTCCGAGGATCACTCCAAAGGGTTCTTCGCCATCGTCGCCGGGCGGCAGGGCCTTGCTCATTAGAAATACATATCCGGCGACACTGAGAAATCCGATAACAAGAAGCAATAAATTGAAGAGCAACCTGCGCCGTTCCCACCAAACGATGATTTGTCTCGGAGAGAGAATTTTCTGCGTTTCGTTCATTTGACTTCTCCCGAAAGTTAAAGAGGACGGAAGATTCAGCGGTCGGAAATTATGCGTATTGTCAGAAGCCCATGATGTTGTAGCCGCAGTCGACGTAGGTGACTTCGCCGGTGATGGCGGTGGAGAGGTCGCTGGCGAAGAAAAGGGCGAGGCCGCCGACCTCCAGTTGATCGACGTTGCGATGCAGCGGGGCGCGCTCGGCGTGCTGGCGCATCATTTCGCTGAGGTCGCCAACGCCGCGGGCGGCGAGCGTCTTGATGGGGCCGGCGGAGATGGCGTTGACGCGAATGTTTTTTGAGCCGAGGTTCCACGCAAGGTAGCGAACGGTGGACTCGAGCGCGGCCTTGGCCACAGCCATCACGTTGTAGTTGGGAACGACTTTTTCTGCGGCGTAGTAGCTGAGAGTCATGATGCTGCCGCCTTCGGTCATGAGCGGCGCGGCGGCACGGGTGACGGCGATGAGCGAGTAGACGCTGACATCGAGCGCGACGCGGAAACCTTCGCGGCTGGTGTTGATGAATTCACCGCGCAGGTCGGCGGCGGGCGCATAGGCCACAGCATGCACAACGATATCGAGCCTGGCGTACTTCTCTTTGAGCGCGGCAAAGAGCGCATCGATCTCGCTGTCGACGGAGACGTCGCACTGGAAGCCGCTGGCGCCCCGCAGATCCTTGATCAGGTCCTCGGCCTCGAGCTTCATGCGCTCGTTCTGGTAACAGATGGCCAGGGTGGCGCCGGCCGCCGACAGCTTTTGGGCAATGCCCCAGGCGATGGAACGCTTGTTGGCCAGCCCGAAGACCACGGCCGTCTTACCTGCCAAATCGATCATGCTTTTTCCTGTTCCTCCAGGGCCCGCTCTTAGTGAGGGAGATGTCGAAGCAACGCTTATTAGGATATCAGCCTGAAATCTCAGCCGCCGAGGTCGACCAGCTCGACGTTGCCGACGGGGCGGCCGAGAAAGCGGGAGCCGAGCCGCTCGAATTTCTCGACGGAGTCGGTGGCGAAGCAGCGGATGACCTGCGCGGTCGGCGGGACGCGGCTTGCGCCGCCAGAAGGCGTAGCGGGATCGGCAGCGACTCGATGGTTGCCATTCACCAGTTGCACGGCGGCGTCGGCGGTGGATTCGGCGGAGTCGATGACCTTCATTCCAGCGGGCACGGCGCGCTCGATCAGCGGGCGCAGCAGCGGATAGTGGGTGCACCCGAGTACCAGCGTGTCGGGATTAAGGTTTTCGGCCGCGGCGGCGGTGAGAAGCTCGTCGAGATAGATGCGGATGACCTGGTCAGTGACCGGGCTCGTCGTCCAGCCCTCTTCGACCAGCGGAACGAGCAGGGGGCAGGCTTTCTCGAGGGCGCGCAGGCCGAGCGCTTTGCAGGCGGAGGCGTAGGCATGGCTATGGACTGTCGCGTCGGTCGCGATGACCAGTACATCGCCCGTCTGCGAAGCGGCGCGGGCAGCGGTGGCGCCGGGCTCGATCACGCCGAGGACGGGGACCGGCACCGCGTCCTGAATGGCATCGAGGGCGAGGGCGCTGGCGGTGTTGCATGCGATAACGAGGAATTCAGAGCCTTGTTCTTCGACAAGGAAGCGCGCGCTTTGCGCGGCATAGCGGGCGATGGTGCGGCGCGACTTGGAGCCGTAGGGCAGGCGCGCGGTGTCGCCAATGAAGGCGTAGTGCGCGTGGGGCAGGCGATTGACCAGCGCGCGCAATACCGTGAGCCCGCCGAAGCCGGAGTCGAAGACGCCGATGGTGGGCGCGTGGGGGATTGCGTTCATAGCGTTCTCGCTCACTGTGTGGCGCCTCCTGCGGAGACCGCGTCGGCGGTGAGGTAGGTGCGGGTAAGGTCGGCGTGGCCGGCCAGGTTGGGCCGCTCGACGCCGTCGACCAGGAAGCGTACCTGGGTGACGTGCGGCAGGTTGGCGCGGAGCGTGCCGCAGATCGAAAGCACGGTGAGCATCTCGGTCTCAAGGCCAGACGGGTGGCCGGCGACAAAGTTGGACGTGAGATTGACGACGGCGAGTTGCGCGTCAGGGTCGGAGGAATCCTTGGCACCGGGCGCGGGCATGAGAAAGATCTGGGCTACTCCGGCGGCGCCGCCGGCCACGGAATGCGCGGCGTTGGGCTGGGCGTAGAGATCGAGCAGCTCGCCAAGGACGACGCGGGCACGCGCGCTGGGGTCGGCGGGCAGGGGCAGCGAGCGCTCCTGCGTGAGGAGGGAGCCATCGGCGTCGTTGGCGACGAGCAGCGTCGCTTTCTCATCGGGCGCGATGAGGGGCGCCTTGGTTGGCGCGGAGTCTTCGCCGGCGAGGAGGCGCTGGTGGGCCCTCTGGCGCAGATGCCAGAGAACGCCCCCCATGACCAGCGCGGCCACGAGCAGCACGATGAAGAGGATCTTCTGGTAGCGGGGAATCATGGCTGGCGCGCACCCATATCCGGGGCCTCGACATGGCCCGCGTCGGTGCGCCACTCCAGAATCGCAGTGGCCAGCGTGGTTGCGATGCGCGCCTGATAGTCGGGGTCGTCGGGCTCGGCAGTAACTTTGCCGTCGGGGCCGCGCTCGGGCGCAATCTCAATGGCGACGGCCGGGCAGGTCATGCTGTCGACGCCGATCAGCGCGGTGCGGCTCAGGGTCACGTTCAACCCCTCATGCAGAAGGGCGGAGTTAAGCGCGCCGGAGAGCGCCATGCTGCGCTCAACCCATGCGGCCTGCGCGGTCTTCCACGCAACAAAGCGAGAGGGCTGCGCGGGAGCGAGGTCTGAGGTGAAGAGATGAACTCCCGCACCGCTCTCGGTAGCGTGCAGGCTGAGGCAGGCGGCGGCTTTGGCGTGGTTGGCGATGGCCGCGCGGCGGTCGGGGTCGAGGGTCGCATCGGATTCGCGGGTGGTGACGACAGCGATGCCGCGCGCGGCAAGCAGGGAACGCAGGCGAACGCTGAGAGCGAGGGTCGCGTTCTTTTCCTGTTGCCCGCTGGCGAGACGGCCGCCTGCGTCGTCGCCGCCATGGGCAGCGTCGAGGACGACAACGAAGCGTGGTTGAGGCGAAGGAGCTGGAGGAGTGGGCGCTGGCGGCGCCTGCGCGGAGATGGGCATGGAGAGAGCGGCCGCTCCGGCGAGAACAAGAATCGCGCGCGTCGTGCTCTGTCGCGGAAGCGCCTTACTCCAATGCATAAATGGCAAGGCCGCTCAGCAGCTTGGGGAAGAAGTCGGTGGACTTTTGCGGCATGACTGAGCCGGCAAAGGCCACCTCTCTGAGCTGCTCCATGGTGACGGGGTTGGTGAGGAAGGTGACGTCGGCTTCGCCGCGGCGCGCTTGATCGACGGCTTCAGCGGCATCGCGCAGATAGCGAATATTGGTCTGCTCGCGAACTCTTTCGGCGTCGAGGCCGAGCAGGCGGTCGAGGATGATGGTGTGCAGATGGCTGAGATCGAGCTGACGCTGGTGCTCGGGCAGGGCGGCAAGGGCTCGCGCAGTGGCGGCCGGTCTGGAACGCAGCAGGAATGCCCCATCGCGCGTGACGGCGACGAAGGCGGTGCCGGTTTGCGCAGCGAGAGTGCCGATGAGGTCCGGAGTCTCGGCTGTATGCAAGGCCTCAACGGTGAAGAACTCTTCGGCAGCTTTGGCGAAGGCGGCCGGGTCGAAATTGGCGAGGCTGTGCACGACACGATGCGTAGGTAAGATTACAAGGCCGTCGGAATCCATATTCACGAACGTCATCATGACGGCGGCTTCGGGAAAAGCGGGCTGCGGCAGTTGGCTGGTGCTGTGCTCGGCCTTCGCGGGGCCTCCGGCAGCATGTTCCTTGGAATAATTCAGGGCTGTTTCATAGCGATGATGGCCGTCAGCGATGATGAGTTTCTTGTCGGCCATGGCGGTTGCGAGCAGACTGACCACCTTGGGATCGCTGACGCGCCAGAGGCGATGGAGCACGCCGTATTCGTCGGTGACCTCAGCATCGGCGGGGCCGCTGCCGTCGTAGAGAATCTTTTCGATGCTGCCGGCGGGGTCAGAGTAAAGCATGAAGATTTGTCCAAAGTGCGCGTGGGTCGCCTTGAGCAGGTTGAGCCGGTCGCTTTTGGGCTTGGAGAGCGTGTATTCGTGGCGAAAGACGACCTGCTCGGAGTAGTCGTGCAGCTTGCCAAGCGCGATAAAGCCGCGGCGTTCTTTCACAATGCCGGTGCCGGGAACTGTGAATCGCTGTGCATAGGCGAAGACGCAGGGTTCCTTCTCCTGGGCGAGCACGCCCTGTTCGCGCCATGCCTTGAAGTCGCGGGCCGCGCGGGTGTAGACACTTTCGCCGCGCTCAGCATCGAACAATTCAGGCAGCCCGAGGATGATGCGCACGAGGTTGTAAGGGCTTCGCTGGTAGTAGGCCTGCTGCATGGCCGGTGAAATCTTGTCATAAGGCTGGGTGACAACGTCGTCGAGCCGGACCATGGACGGGTTGTAACGCCAGGCGCGAAAGGGATAAATACTGGCCATGAGGAAGGTCTTGCTCCCCGTTGAAATGGTTGGATTTGCACACAGAAAACCGGCTGCGAAAACAGATGCTGCGACCTTTGTGCGCTCAGGCTCGATTGTATCCCAGAGCGCGCGCTGCACAGGTGCAGGTGTCGGGTCTGGTTTTTAATGTCGGCAGAACGATGACAAAGCGATGACGCCAGCAGTCTACCAAGCGTGCTAAGATCGCCATCAATCTCTGGGATCCCCCGATGAATACGGAAACCGATCGGCTCGATTTTTTACGTTGCAGGAGATGGGATCAGAACGCGCCGCGGTGGCGTGTTTGGGGCTGCCTGCTCGCCGGTCTGTTGCTCGCTTCCTCCGCGCTTGCCCAGGACGATCCGCTGAACAAGGTGAATGTGACGCCTCCTCCGGCCGCCACGCCGGGCACGGGCGCGCCCGCCGGAGCCCAGCCGCCGGTCATCACCGGGGCCGCCGCCAATACCGCGCGTCCCGGAGCCCTGATTCGCATGAATGTCGACATGGTGCTGGTGCCGATCACGGTGACCGACCCGATGAATCGCCTGGTGACAGGCCTTGAAAAAGAGGATTTTCAGATTTACGAGAATAACGGGGAGCAGAAGATCTCCAACTTCGCCAGCGAGGATGCGCCGGTGTCGATCGGCATCATCTTCGACCTCTCCGGATCGATGACTTCGAAGCTGATCCGGGCGCGCGATTCGATCTTACAGTTCGTCAAGACTGCCAACCCTGAAGATGAATTTTTCGTCATCGGATTCAATGACCGGCCCGAGCTGATCGAGGACTTCACCAGCTCGACCGAGGACATTGAGGCGCGGCTGGCCACGGTGCGCAGTGGACACCGCACGGCCCTGCTCGATGCCATTTATTATGGCGTGCAAAAGATGAGAGAGGCCAAGCACGAGCGCAAAGCCCTGCTGGTAGTTTCCGATGGCGGCGACAACCGTTCCCGCTATACCGAGGGCGAGGTTCGCTCGCAGGTGCGCGAGTCTGATGTGGAGATTTATTCGATCGGCATCTTCGACCCATACGCGGCCACGCCCGAGGAGCGGACCGGGCCGGGGCTGCTCAACGAGCTTTCAGAAGAGACAGGCGGGCGGCTCTATCGCGTCGACGATTTATCTGAAATGGGCGACATTGCGGAGAAGATTTCCACCGAGCTGCGCAATCAGTATGTAATCGCCTACGCCCCCAAGGACAAAAGCCGCGACGGCAAGTGGCGTAAAGTGAAGGTGAAGTTAAATCCTCCCTCGGGATTGCCCCCGCTGACGGTTCATGCACGCACCGGCTACTATGCGCCTTTGCAATAACGCGATCCTTGCCCTTCTTTTTTCGGCCTCTGGACTGACGCTTTGGGCGCAACAGGCGCCGCAGAAGCCGACCACTCCTGCGGCTCCCTCCCTCACCGAGGACCGCGACCCGGTGCGTTCGCCCGACGGCGAGCCGGCCTCGACGGCGCCCGGCGGACCTCTGCACAAAGAGGGCGAAGGCTACATTCTGCGCACCCACGTCGACGAAGTGGTGCTGAACGCCTCGGTGATTGAAGGCACGCACCTGGTGCAGGACCTGACCAGGGACGATTTCCAGGTCTTTGAAGACGGCGTGAGGCAGACGATCATCAGCTTTCAACACACCGATCTGCCGGTGTCGATTGCGATGGTGGTCGACAACTCCGGGTCAATGTCGCGCAAGCGTCCGGCGGTGAACAAGAGCGCGCTCGACCTGATCCAGGCGTCAAACCCGCAGGACGAAGCGTTTGTGGTGAATTTTTCAGACGAGGCGTTCATCGATCAGGAATTTACCTCGGACGTGAATAAACTTCGCGATGGATTGGGGCACATCGAGTCGCGCGGCGGGACCGCGCTCTATGACGCGGTGGTGGCCTCGGCGGACAAGCTGGTGGCCGACGGCAAGCGGCCCAAACAGGTGCTCATCATCATCACCGACGGCGAAGACAATGCGTCAACACTGTCGCTGGAGCAGACAATTCGCCGTGTGCAGCAGTTGTCGGGGCCGGTGATTTATTCAATTGGACTGCTGTTTGGCGACGAGATGACCCACTCCGAGGTGCGCCATGCGCGGCGCGCGCTCGAGATGCTGTCGGGTGAAACCGGCGGCGCGGCTTATTTTCCCAAGTCGATCGAGCAGATCGACGAGATCGCCGCTGAAGTGGCGCGCGACATTCGCAGCCAATACACCATTGGGTATCACTCCACCAAGCCGAGCAGCGAGCCCGGTTTCCGCCACGTCGAGGTGAAGGTGCAGGCGGCGGGCAAGGGCAAGATGGAAGTGCGCACGCGGACAGGATATTTCCCCGCGGCACGGGTGGCGAAGAAGGCGCAGGGACAGTAGGAATTGACGCGCAATATCTGGCGCTACTGAATCGATGACTTCTGACTATCATCTTCGAAGAATGGTTTGACGGCAAGTCTCAGAGCGCTAAGCCTTCCATTTAATTGTTCCGCCCACTCCGGGGTTGCGGGTACATTCACTGGTGGCACGCCTTGATCGGGAGAGCCAGTTTCGCCTTTTCGCGCCAATTCAACCCACCTCTCCATTCCTGCAAGATAGGTTTCAATTGCCTCCGCAGGAGAACTACAGTCCTCCAGTGGCAGGTAGGCTGGCGGAACATCGCCGACCATAATCCACATCCAGGGATCGACACCTTTGCCGCTTGGTTGAATGTGAAAAAAGAAAACCGCAAAGATGCCACCAACGCCGCCGCCAAAGTACGCGCCGATGATAGTTTTGCACCATGAAAACGAACTGATGTACCGATTCGCTTCTTCTCCCAGTTCTTGAAGCAGTTGTGTGTCAACGTCGTCGTCACCGCAGATTTCGCCGATCGGGACCAAGCCAGAGGCGATCTGCTCTCCAGTCAGTTCGGATTCCGAGCGAGGTTCCATGGTGGTCATCGTACGGCCTTTTCGATGTTTCGGCGAGGGTTTAACTGATTGTCTCCCGAACATCATCCGATGTACTCCGCGCTCGCCGCGATAAGCTAGAGGCTGAGACCCCAAGAGCCAGGAGCTATCGCTTTTCATGTCCGACTACAAATACTCGACCCTTGCCGTGCACGCCGGGCAGCATCCCGACCCGTTGACGGGCGCGGTCAACGTGCCCCTCTATCTCTCTTCGACATTTGAATTGACCGGCATCGGCACCGACCGCGGCTGGGACTACTCGCGGGCCGGTAACCCGACGCGCGATCGTCTCGAGACGGCGCTGGCGCAGCTCGAAGGCGGCCACAGCGGGCACGCCTTCGCGAGCGGCATGGCGGCGATCTCCGCGCTGGTGGCGATGCTGCGCACGGGCGATCACGTGGTTTGTTCGCGCGACGTGTATGCGGGCACGGTGCGGCTGTTTGACCGGATCGTGTCTGGCTACGGGATCGAGATCGAATACGTGGACACGAGCGATCTGACAGCAGTCGAGAAAGCCATTCGTCCAACGACCAAGCTGGTGCACATCGAGACGCCCAGCAATCCGCTGATGATCTTGACCGACATTGCGGCGGTGTGCAAGATCGCCCACGCGCGTGGAGCAGAGGTGAGCGTCGACAACACATTTATGTCGCCGGTGCTGCAGAGCCCCATCGCGCTGGGCGCGGACATCGTGATGCACTCGACGACCAAGTACCTCAACGGCCACTCCGATGGCATTGGCGGCGCGCTCATCGGGACCACTCCCGAGCACAAGGAGCGGTTTGGGCTGGTGCAGAAGGCCGCGGGCAGCATCCTGTCGCCGTTTGAGTGCTACCTGGTGCTGCGCGGCATTCGGACGATGCCGCTGCGGATCAAACAGCACGAGGAGAACGGCCGCGCGGTTGCGGAGTTTCTCGCGACGCACCCCAAGGTGAAGAAGCTCGCGTATCCGGGGTTGAAAAGCCATCCGCAACATGAGTTGGCGGCGCGGCAGCAGAAGGGATTCGGATCGATGCTGAGCTTTGAACTCGATGGGCGCGAGGCAGCGGCGCGGTTCCTGGCGGCGATCAAGATTTTTTTGAATGCCGAATCGCTGGGCGGGGTGGAGTCGCTGGCGTCGCACTCGGCAACCACGACGCATGGGTCGGTGAGCGCCGAGGTTCGCGCGACGATGGGGATCACCGAAGGGCGCATTCGGCTCTCGATCGGCATCGAGGACAAGGAAGATCTGATTGCCGACCTGGAGCAGGCGCTCGCGGCGGTGTAAGCTTCTGGCGTATGGGCAACGCAGATAATTTTCCCGACGGGCGCAAGATGCTCATCGGTTCGCCGTTTCGGTCGATGAGCTTCCTGATCGATAGCGTTCTTTGCTTTAGCGCGATTCTAGCGGCCGCCTACATTCTTAGCCGGCATTGGCACACATTGAACTCCGCCATGGTTTTGGTGATCGCCGTGTTTATTGGCCTTCAATTGTTCTATCAATGGTTGCGCGCTTTGCGATATTTCGAGAGACTGCGAGAGCTATATCTTGCGGCGGAATCTGAGCCTGGGCGAGAGGGGTCCAATCTCGATATTGCGCTCAGGGCCGCGGCGTTTGGAATGACCGATTTGCTCTTCTATCACTTTGCGATGGTTCTGCTGTGTCTGGTTCTTATCGGTTCTCTCCTGTTTCGCATCGACGGCATAAAGTAGCGAGAACCGTCGCCGCTTAGTGCACGGGCGCGGACGCGGTGGCTTTCGGTGGCCGCTTCATCAGGAATGGCAGCGGGACCAGGCATGCCGTGACGCCGACCATAATCCAGATCACGTCGACGTAGGCCAGCAGGCGGGCCTGAATCTCGGCCATGCCGTAAATCTGCGCGCCCGCGTGATGCATCGCATCGGGCATGGCTGAGCCGCGCTGCATCCACGCGCCGGCCAGGCCCGAGCTCATCCTTTCATACGGCGGATTTCCGGGCGTGGCGTGCTGGGTGAGCATGGCCAGATGCCGTTGGCTCGAACGCGCCAGCAGAGTGGTGACGGTGCTGATGCCCACGCTGCCGCCAAGATTGCGCATCAGCGCGGTGAGTCCGCTGACCTCGTTGTATTTTTCCTGGGGAATGCCGGCGTAGCACAGCGTGTTAATGGGGATGAAGAGGAACGGCAGGCCCAGCGCGATGAAGACGCGCCAGCTCACGGCCATGCCGAAGCTGATGCTGGGATTGATCAGCGTCATGCGCCACAGGCCGAATGTGGTGATGACGAAGCCGATGGAGACGAGGCGTCGCGGATCGAACTTCGGCGCGAGTGCGCCGGCGACGGGGAAGAGGAACATGAGCACCAGTCCGCCGGAGGAGACGGCCATGCCCGCCTGGCGCGCGGAGTAGCCCATGATCTCCTGCAGAAACTGGGGAATGAGTACGGTGGACGAGTAGAGTGAGACGCCCACCATGAACATGACGAGCTGGGTCATTCCCACGTTGCGGCGGGTAAAGAGGCGCAGGTCGAGGATGGGGTGCTCGACCGAGAGTTCGCGCCAGAAGAAGAGGGCCAGGCCGATGACCGCGGTGACGGCGAGCGTCGTGATGAAGTGAGAGGAGAACCAGTCGTCTTCCTGGCCCTTGTCGAGCATCACCTGCAGGGAGCCGATGGCGACGATGAGCAGGCCGAGGCCCCAGTAGTCCACACCCTCGCGGCGCTTGCGAATCTCGGCGAGATAGGGTGGATCTTCGACGAGGCGATTGCTGAGGTAGAGCGAGAGAATGCCGACGGGGATGTTGAGGAAAAAGATCCAGCGCCAGCTATAGTTGTCGACGATCCAGCCGCCGACAGTGGGGCCGAGCACGGGCGCCATCACCACGGCCACTCCGTAAACCGCGAAGGCCATGCTGCGTTTTGCCGGGGGAAACGTGTCGGCGAGGATCGATTGCTCGCTGGGTTGCAGGCCGCCGCCGGCCGCGCCCTGCAGCACGCGGAAAAAGACCAGCATGGGGAGCGATGGGGCCAGTCCGCAGAGCAGCGAGGCCAGGGTGAAAAGGAAGACGCAGCTCATGTAGAAGCGTTTGCGGCCGATGCGGTTGGCGATCCATCCGCTGATGGGCAGCACCATGGCGTTGGCGACCAGGTAGCTGGTGAGCACCCAGGTGGCCTCTTCTGCGCTGGCGGAGAGGTTGCCGCCGATGTGCGGCATGGCGACGTTGGCGATCGAGGTGTCGAGCGCCTCCATGAACGTGGCGAGCGTGACCGTGATGGCAATGGCCCACGGGTTGGCGCGGGGACGCCACGTGTCATGAAATGTGGGTGTTGCCGCGGCCGCCAAGGGGAGTCCTTTTGATCGATGTTGCGCTGGTGTCAGTCGCCTGTTGCAGGTGTCGCTGACACCAGATTACCGGAGCGGGCGGAGAAAGTTCGCGCGGTGCGGTGTGGCATTCTGAGAGGGAGATGCAAGACAGTCAATCAGGGGCGGTTGCCGGGCGCAGAGCCGGCGGGTTTGTGCTCGGTATCGACACCTGCGGACCAACGGGCTCGGTGGCGCTGGGCCGGTTTTCCGGGCCTTTGGTGGAGATGGTTGGACAGACCGAACTAGAGGGGCGAAGCTATTCGGCCACACTGGTGGCGGCGATTGCGGAGCTGCTGGCGCAGGCGAGAACGAGCGTAGGACTGCTCGATGCAATCGTGGTGGTCAACGGCCCGGGCAGCTTTACCGGGGTGCGCGTGGGGCTCAGCGCGGCCAAGGGGCTGGCCGAGCCGGCGAGGATTCCAGTGGTTGCGGTGTCGCGGCTGGCGGTGCTGGCATGGAAGACGGGCTTATTGTCAGCCGCACTGGACGCGCACCGGCACGAGGTGTTTTTGCGCGTGGCGGGAACGGAGAATCAGGCGCGCGAGTTGCTCGCAGGGGCAAGTGATTTGGTGGGAATCGCGCCGCCGCAGAAGGTTGCAGTGTGCGACGAGGCGGCCGCCGAGTTGCTGGGCGCGGCGTGGCCGGGCGCTGAACTTGTTCGCGTCGTGGCTCCGACCGCGGCGGACTCGCTTCAACTGGCTGCGCCACGCATCCGGGCCGGAGATTTCGACGACGTGGTGCGGCTCGACGGACACTATCTGCGCCGATCGGATGCGGAGATTTTTGGCGAACCAGTAGCAGCGGCTGCGCGACGGCATGAAAGCTGAATCAATCATCGCCGGCTCGGGCCCAATCCGGGTTCGCCGGATGACCGCGGACGACGCCGACCGTGTCATGGCCCTGGCCGCCGGGCTGCCGCACACGCCACACTGGTCCCGCGAGGTCTATCTCGGTCTGACTGACGCGAAGGCCGCGGTTCCGCGCATTGCCCTGGTCGCGGAATTGCCGGCGAGCGGGGAGTTGGCGGGAATTGTGGTTGCGAGTCTTGCGCCCCCTGAGGCCGAGCTTGAAACCATCGCTGTCGCCGCGCCGTTTCAGCGGCGGGGCATTGCGCGGCAGCTCATTGACGCTGTCGAAATCCACCTTCGCGCGGCGCAAGTGAGCTGGGTGACCCTCGAGGTGCGGGTCTCCAACCTGGCAGCCCAGGCGCTTTACCGCGCTATCGGCTTTGAGGAGGTGGGTTGGCGTCCGGGCTACTACGCAGAGCCGTTGGAGGATGCGATCCTGATGCGCTGGACCCTTGGACCGCCGGATGCCCGCCGATCCTAATTCAAAATGGGGACAGAATCCGGCAGAAATTGTGATTTTCGTCACTAGAAAAGGGTTTGCCCCAAAAAATCCACAGAGTCACACCCTTTCGTGCTTCTTCCCCCTTGCCCTTTGTTAAGAAAGAGAGCTATATGTAAATGTTCCGTGAACTGCGGAGGTGCTTGATGGATGAAATAAAGGACTCGACGCTGGGCGAAGAAATTGGTCGCCTGCAGGCAGAACATCGTCGCTACGCTCAGCGGTTGGAAGAGTTGATTCAAAAGCCCTATCTCTCCGAAGATGAACAGCTCGAAGAGGTGCGTCTGAAGAAGCTTAAACTCCACGCCAAGGACTTGATTTACGCGCTAGAACACCGCATAGCGGTCTTAGCGTAAGTCTTTCAGGGATTCGGCGATAGCGGGCGATTGGTGAACCGGCGGCGCAAGCTGCCCTGCTGGGTTACTGTGTGCGCCCTGCGGCGTATGCGTCAGGCAAATCAACCGTATAATCGTTGGGGACGATGGTTCGCGACGGTTACATATACGGATTGAGCTTGCTGGCTGTGGCGGCCATTGTGGCATGGGCCACCGGCGCTTGGCTGTGGGCCACCCTCCCTATCCTTCTCGCATTCTTTTTCTTATGGTTTTTCCGCGATCCCGAGCGGATGATTCCGGCCGGAGACGGCCTGATTGTGTCTCCGGGCGACGGACATGTGACCGAAACGGTGGTGATCGATACCCCATACGGCCCTCGCCAGCGCATCAGCATCTTTCTCAGTGTGTTTGACGTGCACGTAAATCGGTCGCCGATTGGCGGAGTTTTGACCCAGGTGCGCTACCAGAAGGGGCAGTATCTGAACGCCATGAACCCGGCCTCGGCCGAACGCAACGAGCAAAACGTCGTAACCGTGCGTGGAGAGGGGATCGAGGTTACGTTCAAGCAGATTGCCGGGCTGCTGGCGCGGCGCATCGTCTTCAACCTTGCCGAAGGCGCAAATGTGGAGCGGGGGCAGCGCGTGGGTCTCATCAAATTTGGGTCGCGCGTCGATGTGGTGATTCCCGCCGAGGCGCTGGTGCAGGTGAAAGTGGGCGAAAAGGTGCAGGGCGGTTCGAGTGTGCTGGCGGCGATGCCGGAAGCAGAGACCGCGGTGGTGACGTCAAAGACTCTGCGGACCATGACTGCGCGCGTGTTGCCGGGCGAAGCCGAAGGAGCGAGCGCATGAATCATCGCGACTCAGCAGAGGCGAGAGCCAACGCGCAGGCGCGGTTCCGGCGCGGCATGTTTCTGCTGCCGTCTCTGTTCACCGCTTGCAACATCGGCGCCGGATACTTCGCAATCACGCAGACCATTGAGGCGATCGGCACAAATGCGCCGATCCACCTGGATTGGGCTGCGATTGCCATTCTTTTCGCGATTCCTTTTGACGCGCTCGACGGGCGCATCGCCCGCATGACAAATACATGCAGCGACTTTGGCAAGGAACTCGATTCGCTGGCCGACGTCATTACGTTTGGAGTGGCGCCCAGCCTGCTCGCATTTGTATGGGGCTTCCACTATCTGCCCGACTCCGTCAACCCCACGCTGCGCGAGCATCTGATGCAGGCCGGCGCATTTGTCTGCTTTCTCTACCTCATTGGCGGAGCGTCGCGGCTGGCGCGGTTCAACATCAGCCACGATGCGCAGCCCCGCAATCCTGGCCGGCCCGATCGCAAATATTTTGTCGGCATGCCGATTCCCGCGGCGGCGGGTCTGCTGGCGGCGACGGTCCACTACTTTTACGGGATTCCTGTGCAATCGTGGTGGATTGCGATTCCCTGGTTGCTGCTGGTGGGCCTGAGCGGCTTTCTCATGGTCAGCACCTGGCGCTTCTGGTCGGGCAAAGAGATCAATCTCACGCGCGCGCATCCATTTCAATTGCTGTTTGTGCTGTCGATTGCGCTCTACATCATGCTGCGATACTCCAACGTCGTCTTCATCGCAATTGCGCTGGTCTACACATTCTCGGGAATCTGGGCGCGTGCCATGTATTCGTGGTCGCGGCGGCGCAGAGGGCCGCGCCGCGACTCTGCCACGGTGCAACCGGCACCTGCCGATCCGGCCGTCGATTCAGGACCACCCATCCACTCCTAACACTCCCCATCAAAAAGGAAGCCTGTGTACAAGATTGCAATTGCCGGCGCATCAACCCTGCTGGGCAAGGAGTTGAAAGAAGCGCTCTCCGAATCTCCGCTGGCTGCCGCGGAGATGATGTTGCTCGATGAAGCCGAAGGGCTGGGTTTGCTGGACCAGGTCGGCGACGAGGCAACGTTTATCAAGGCCATCGAGCCGGACACCTTTGAGCATGTCGACTTCACTTTCTTCTGCGGATCGGTCGGCATGACGCAGAGACACTGGCGGCAGGCCTTGCGCGATGGTTCAACAGTGCTCGATCTGTCTGGAGCGCTCGACCAGGAGACTGGCGTGCTGGTGCGCGCTCCTTGGATTGGCGCCGATGAGGGCGGCGCCGATCTGTTCACGCCGGCCATCGTTCCCGCGCATCCGGCAGCCCTGGCGTTGGCGCTGATCATGGAGCGGCTGCAGGCGGGCGTGCCGGTGCAGAGAGCTTCTGCCACCGTGCTGCTGCCGGCCAGTGAATTTGGCCGCGCCGCCATGGATGAGTTGCATCAGCAGACCGTGAATCTGCTCAGCTTTCAGACGCTGCCGCGCGAACTCTTCGATGCGCAGGTGGCCTACAACCTGCTCTCAGGGTTTGGCGAAAACGCGAAAGTGAGTGTTGGCCTCGTCGAGGCGCGGGTCCGCCGCCACTTTGCCGGTCTGGCGGGCAATCGCTGGCCCGAGCTGACCCTGCAGGCGATTCTTGCGCCGGTTTTTCACGGACACGCTTTCTCAATCGCGGTGGAACTGGAGCGGCCGGTGGAGATCTCGACGCTTGAAGACGCGCTGAGCGGCGATCATCTCGACCTGGTGTTAGAAGACACCGATTCGCCGTCGAATCTGGCTGCGACGGGGCAGAGCGATGTGCTGGTGCGGCTGCGTCCCGAACCGGGTGCGCGCAACCCGGCAGAGACCCGGCGTCTGTGGCTGTGGGCTGCGACCGACAACCTGCGCCTCTACGCGCTCAACGCCGTGGATTGTGCGCTGGACCTGCGCCGCCTGCGACCCCAGGGGACCGTGCAGTAGGCCCCGGATCGGACCCGGCTTTTCCGCATTCGGCGCGCGCAACGAAGGTGCTATCGTAGCCTCAGGTTCTGGCTATGGCCGACGCAATCACGCTTTATCTTCATTTCCCGTGCTTTGATGGCGTCATCTCCGCGGTTCTGGCGAGCGAGTACCTGCGCAGAAAGCACGGATGGGAGACGCGGGAGATCGTTCCTGTGGACTACGCGCGGCAGGCGGAGTGGGCTGCCAGCGCACTCAAGGAACCCGCCGTGGTGGTTGATTTTCTTTATCACCCCAAAGCGATTTTCTGGGCCGATCATCACCAGACGACCTTCGCCACTGAGGCGCTGAAGGCCGACTTTGAGCGACGCAATTCTCCCGATCTGCTCTACGATCCAAAAGCAACCGCGTGCGCGGAGGTGCTGTGGCGCAAGGTCTACCGGCTGTTGCGAGAGCCGCGGTTCCGCGACATGGTGGCGTGGGCTCGGCGCATCGATGGCGCGCGCTATGGCGATGTCAAAGAGGCAGTCTGGGGAGACGCGCCGGCGCTGCGCATCAACCAGAGTCTGATGAACGATTCCTCGGCGGAGTACTGCCGCTACCTGGTAGAGTCGCTGCGCACCAAGTCATTGCGCGAGGTGGCATCGTCGAGCATGGTGCGCGACCGATACGCAACGGTTCGCAAGGCCATCCGGCGCGGACAAAAACTTTTCACGGCTCAATCGCACATGGAGCGCGACGGCGTGGTTGTTTTTCAGTTGCCCAAGCAGTCTGAGAACATTCTCGTGAGCCGCTACGCGCCCTATCTCGCTTATCCCGATGCGCGCTATTCAGTTGGAATTCTTGCCCAGGGAGATGGCGCCAAGATCACGGCGATGCGCAACCCATGGCGGCGTTTCAAGAGCCTTCCGCTGGGACAGATCTTCAGATCGTTTGGAGGAGGCGGCCATCAGCGCGTTGCATCGGTGCTGGTCGACGACACCCACAAAGCCGAGTCGGTGCTGAGCGACATCGTGAAGCAGATTCAAAGCGGCGGCAGAAGCGCGAAAAAGACCGGAGCGCGCGCCCATGATTGAGCGCTTTAACTTCTATGACATCTACGGATATCTTCTGCCGGGCACACTGCTCTTCGGGCTGTTTTGGATTCCGTTTGGCTTGACGTTGGGGCTGCCTTCGAAGGAAATATCGTCGACCCTGCTGCTGCTGGTGCTGGCTTATATTGCCGGCCATGTGCTGCAGACCGTGGCCCTGGTTGTGGTCCCTTCAAGAGTGCGCGATCCAAAAGGGAATCTGCGCGCGCCCTCCAATATTTTGCTCGACGCTGACGATCCGAAGTTCAATGAAGACTTTAAAACCGATCTGACCGACAAGCTGAAAAAAGCTTTCAACAAGAAATCGCTGGCGGAGGATTCAGGCCGCACCGACGCGTTCTTCCAGGCCCGCGCCTATTTGATTCGCAACAAGGCCTCCAGTTACGTTGAACAGTTTGAAGCGCTCTACGCGATGATGCGCGGGTTGGGATGCGCTTTCCTTGTGGGGTTCGCCTACCTGGCCGGGTGGACCGTTTCGTTTCACTGGAAGGTGCAGGGCGTAGGTCTGGCGATGTGGTGCGTTCTCGCTGCTTCAATCGGTGGCGCGATTGTGGCGACCGGAGTCAATAAATACATCGCCGAGCATCCTGCGACGGACAAGGACGAACGTAAGACTCTGCAGGAGCGCGACCTGGATGCGACAAGTTTTCTGGCGCTGTGCGGGCTGTTGTTCGCCGCGGGCATGGGTTATTTTCTCGGGACATGGAAGCCGGCTCCAGCGCGCATGGAGTTTTTTCTTTGGACTGCGCTGCCGGTAGCGTGGATTGCCGCGATGCGCTGTTTGCAGGCCTACCGGAACTTCGCGGAAAGCTTTGCGGAGACGGTGTGGAGAGATTTTGCGGGACTCTACGGCGATGACTCTGCACCGAAGCCAGGCGATGATCCGAAGAAAAATGGAGCCCACGCCGCGTAAAGGCGATCAGGCTGCGCCGCCGCAGGCACTCTGCCAGCTTTGTTCAACAAACGTGTCGGTCATGCCTGCGATGTAGTCGGCCACGGTGCGCGCCAGGCCTTCGGTGGGAATCTGCGATTGATGATCGTCGGGCAGCAGGCTGGGGTTGGCCATGAGCGCAGCAAAAAGTTCCGCGACAACTTCATCGGCGTGCCGGTGCACCTCTTCCATGCCCGGTGAGTTGTAAAAATTGTCGTAGAGAAATTGCTTTGCGGCAGCGCGTTCCTCTTCGATCGCCGGGCTCAGCGCGGCCAGCCTCGCGGGCGCGTGGCGAACAGCGTCGAGCGTGTTCGCGCCGAGCGCAGCCACCGACACGCGGGTCTCGCCAATCAGGTCTGTGACCAGCGCATTCAGCACACGCGTGAGGGTCTCGTGAATGGCGAGCTTGGGCCGCGCATCGGGATACTCGCTCACCACCATGTCGTGATGGCGGCGAAAAAGCGTGACGCCGTCGCGCACCTGGCCTAGCGACAGGATGCCGGAGTCGAGCCCGTCATCAAGGTCGGCGGTGAGGTAGGCGATTTCATCGGCGAGATCGATTAACTGCGCCTCCAGCGGCGGCCGCGCATCGAGGTAGTATTCGACCAGCTCAGGATGAGTCGCGGCGGAATAATCGCGTGAGTGCTTGATGATGCCCTCGCGAACGCCCAGGGTCAGATTCAGTCCGCGATAGGCAGCCGACCGCTCCTCAAACCAGGTGACGATGCGCAGTGCGTGCAGATTGTGGTCGAAGCCGAGTCCATGCGCTGCCAGCGCGCGATCGAGCGCTTTTTCTCCTGCATGGCCAAAGGGTGGATGGCCAATGTCGTGGGCCAGCGCGAGAGCCTCAGCCAGATCCGTATTCAGCCCCAGCGCGTGGGCCACGGTGCGCGCGATCTGGGTCACCTCAAGAGTGTGGGTGAGACGGCTGCGGAAATGGTCGCCGGGCGGGTCGACCGCGAGGCGCGCAAAGACCTGCGTTTTGCCGGCCAGGCGCCGAAACGCGCGAGCGTGCAGAATGCGCGCGCTATCCCGCGAAAATGCGTTGCGATAGGGATGAGGCGGCTCGGCAAAGGTGCGATTGGCCAACTCGCCGGACGTGTCCACGGCGATTCCAGTCGGAGGGGCATCGGGCATGTTGGAGTCCGCGGGCATAGTTCTCGCGATCAAGTCCCGTTATACCGCAACCGGGGGCATGGGCGCTCCTTGCGCGGGCGAGCGTGCTCTGAATCACGTTTAGGCGGCGGACCGGAGTGCTATAAAGGCGTTCGTGTGGCGAGCGATGGACAATGCTTGGGATCGGGGAGTACCATCCTGCCGATATTTTGATGTCGCGGGCGCCCGATTCTGCGCGGCTCGCAGTTTTTTCGACTTCTGAACCAGGAGGCAAGCATGAGATCACTGAAACAGTTTGCGCTGACAGTGTTGGCGATTGGAATCGCATTCACATCCGGGTGCGAGCGGCACTCGAATAAAGAGGTCTTTTATCTGGTGTCGACGAACTTGTCGCTGCCCTACTGGCAGACTGCCGCGGCCGGATTCAACCACGCCGCTGCTCAGTTCAAGGTGACGGCCAAGGTTGTCGGTCCTGAGAACTACGATCCGCAGGCCGAGTTGACCGAGCTGAAGAATGCCGTCGCGGCAAAGCCATCCGGCATCCTGATCTCGGTCGCCGATGTCTCGGTGCTGCAGCCGGAGATCGATGCGGCGATCGGAGCGGGAATTCCCGTGATCACGATGGACTCTGACGCGGCCGGAAGCCGCAGGCTCTATTTCATCGGGACCAACAACCTCGAGGCGGGACGCGTAGGCGGCCGGCGCCTGATTGAGAAGCTGGGCGGCAAAGGCAATGTTGTGTTCTTCACCCTGGCCGGCCAGTCAAATATCGAGGAGCGGCTCAAGGGATTCAAGGATGTTCTGGCGACGCGGCCCGACATCAAGATTGTTGACGTCTTCGACACCAAGAGCAATGCACAGATCGCCTTTGACCAGGCCCAGCAACTGCTGGCGCTCACCGGCCCCAAAAAGATCGATGCCATTGTGTGCCTGGAGTCAGCCAGCGGCAAGCCAGTCTCCGACGCCATCACGCGCGCCAATGCCAACGACCGCGTGTTGATTGCGTGGGACGCGAACCAGGATACGCTCGATGGGATCAAGGCCGGAACGATCGACTCGACCATCGCGCAGAAGCCCTTCACCATGGGCTACTTCGGATTGAAGGCACTGGACGAGATTTTCCATGCGCCGCCCGCGCAACTCAACAAGGATTACAACGCCGACCCGTTCTCGCCTTATCCGGTGTTTGTGGATACAGGCACTACGGTGGTCGACAAGAACAATGTGGATATGTACATCGCCGCGGCGGCGCAAGCCAAGTAGGCTTCTTCGGCGCTTTGGTTTCGCACTGCGAAAATGACAACGGCGGCCTCTCGATAGGAGCAGGCCGCCGTTGCTGTTTCTTGACCTCGGTGGGTGCCGATTATTCCGGCTTGTCCACTCCGGTGATGCTTTCTTCCTTGGCAAGCTTCACGCGGGCAGTCTCAAGTTTGTGTTGCAGCTTGGCCACGTCGCCGGGATCGATGTCGGCCGCGGCGGAGTGCGAAAACTCGTTGAGCGACAGTTCCCACTGCGCGGCTGCCAGACGAATGCGGCCTGTCTTCTCGTAGAGATCGCCGAGATGCTCGTGCACCGTGGGATCGGTCTGATCGCGTTCGACCGCCTGTCGCAGATTTTCTTCGGCGAGCTCATACTGGCCCAGCTTGAAGTAGACCCAGCCCAGCGAATCGAGATAGGCGCCATTCATCGGCTCCTGCTCAACCGCCTTGCGAATGAACTTCAGCGCCTCCTGCAACCGAATTCCTTTGTCGGCCAACATGTATCCGAGATAGTTGAGCGCCATGGCGTTGGTGGGATCGAGATCGAGCGCCTGCTGAAAATATTGCTCGGCCTGCTCCATGTGCTTTTGCCGGTCGGCCAGCTCGCCGCGGAGGAAGAGGAGATAAAGGTGATCCTCCTTCTTTGTCGCCAGAGGCTCCGCCTTGTTGAACGCGTCCTCGGCGTCTTTCCAGCGGCGCAGTCGAATGTTCATCTGCCCGATCGCGAACCAGACCGCGCGGTCGTCGGGCGTATTGTTGAGCAGGCCCCTGGCCATCGCCAGGCCATCGTCGGGCTTGCCCTGGTCGGCAAGTTCGCCGGCCAGCATCAACTTCATGTCGCGATTTTTGGGATTGGCGTCGACCGCCTTGCGTGAAACTTCGACGGCCTTGTCAAATTGCTTGGCGTCGCGGTAGGCATCCACCTCGCCCTGGTAGCCGCGGACCGCGGCGTCCCCGCCCAGATCGATCATTTTCTGATACGTCGCAACCGTCAGATCGATCTTGTTCTGCTCCAGATAAATCGCGGCCAGGCGCTCGAGAAAGATGCTGCGATTGCTTTTCTCTTCATCGGTATAAGCGCCGTTGGCATGAGAGATGGCCGGCTGTTCCAGCATCTTTTCGTAAATCTGGGCGGCATCTTCGTAGCGGCCAAGAACATCGAGCAGCAGGCCTTCGTTGTAACCGGCCTCGAGATTGTCAGGTTCCTTCGCGGCCGCTTTCTTGATGGTTGTCAGCGCATCTTCATACTTGCCCTGGCGGCGCTGAATCTCGCCGATGTGCACCAGCGTTGAAACGTCGTCGGGATCGGCGTCGGCGAGATCTTTGTAGACCTTGAGCGCCTCGTCGAGCTGGTCGTCAGTCAGCAGGGCCTGGGCCAGGGCGGCCAGTGTGTGCGGGTCGCCGGGCTCAATGTCCACCGAACGCTGATAGGCGGCAATGGCGTCCTTGCCGCGCTTTTGCTGGTCGTAGGCTGCGCCCAGCGCAAACTCCATCTTGGCGGTGCGGTCCTGCACCGGAACCGCCTCGATGATCTTGGCCGCGTGGTCCAGATCGCCGCTTTCGGCGTAGAGACGGGCAAGATTCAGCACCACTTCTTCAGAGTCAGGGTCGATGGACTGTGCCATCTTGAACTGCTCCTCGGCCTTTTGCGGCTGGTGCTTTACCGTGTAGAGCTGTCCGAGCACCATGCGGTCTTCAACATTTTTCGGCTCGAGGTCGATGATGGTCAGGTATTCCGCGATAGCCTCGTCGAGCACGTTGCCGTTGGGCGACGTGGACGATGGTGCATTCTCTGCCTCGCTGAGCTGGCGCAGGTAGAGCCGGCCGAGCAGCTTGTGCGCATCAATGTCGTTAGGCGATGTCTTGAGCAGCCCGCGCGCCGTGGCTTCGGCTTCGTGAATCTTTCCGGTGCGGAAATACAGGTCCGCGAGCGCGTCGTTCAGCGCTGCCGAGCCGGGATCTGCGTTCAGCGCGTCCTTATATTCCTCGATTGCGTGAGTCACATACTCCGGCTGGCCCGAGTTGATCGCTTCCTCTTCGTACAAATCGGCCAGCGCCGCGTGAAAGTAGGACTTGGCCCGGTCGACGGGCTCCCCGGCGGGGTCATAGGCGGCCCTGGCGGGCGCGGCTTGAGCCGGGGAGGCGGGAGCGGCCTTGGCAGGATCGGTCTGCGCGTTCAACACCAACGCTGGCAGCAAAAGCAGAGCTGCGGAGACAATCGAAAGCCTGAATGGCTGACTTAACAACTTTGAATTCATCATCCTAGGGGGTTTCCCTGCCTTTCGGAACGGGCAGAATGTAAGCGATCTTGTCCCGGAAGACAAAAAGGCCATGTGAGCAGGAATCCGGGCCGACCTGCCTACTGTAAAGACGATTTTACCCGTGAATAGTCGCGGCAGCACACGGGAATGCGCGAATTTCCCACTAGAACGAGCCCGGCCGCTGAAAACGCGCGAAGCAGCAGATTCGATTCAGCCCCGGCGCTGCTGGACGCCGGCCCCGGTCCAGAGGGCGCTGCTGATTCTTGCGGCGACGCAATCAGTGAGTGAAATAGATCTCTAAATCAATGCCGGAAGTGGCGAATGCCGGTCAAGACCATCGCGACTCCTAGCTTGTCGGCGGCGGCAATCACATCCTGATCCTTCACCGAGCCGCCCGGCTGAATCACTGCGGTGGCGCCGGCTGCGGCCACAGCCTCAAGCCCGTCGGGGAATGGAAAAAATGCGTCGGACGCGGCGACCGTACCCTTGAGCGGCAGCACCGCTTTTTGCGCGCCGAACTTTGCAGCGTCAACGCGGCTCATCTGTCCCGCGCCGATGCCCACGGTCTGTCCGTCGCGCGCATAGACGATTGCATTCGACTTGACGTGCTTGCAAACGCGCCAGGCAAAGAGCAGGCCGCGCAACTCCCCTGCGGTCGGCGGACGCCACGTGACCACGTCGAGTTCGCCCTCTGTGATGCGCCCGGCGTCGGCGTCCTGGAGCAGCAATCCGCCGGAGACATTTTTCACCACCGGGCGCAGCGGCGCGGAGTGTACTTCAACGAGCCGCAAGTTTTTCTTCGCGGCAAAACGCTCGCGCGCCTCGAGCGAAAACGACGGCGCGGCAATGGCCTCGACAAACAGCTTGGCAATCTCTTCGGCGGCGGCTGCGTCGACTTCGCGATTGATGCCGATCACTCCGCCGAATGCCGAGACGGGATCGCAGGCCAGCGCCTTCTGATAGGCCTCGAGAATCGTTTCGCCGGTCGCAGCGCCGCATGGATTGGTGTGCTTGATGATGGCGACCATGGGCTCGTCAAACTCCTGCGTCAGCTCCCAGCAGGCGTCGAGGTCGACGAGATTGTTAAAGCTGAGCTCCTTGCCTTGAAGTTGCTTTGCCCCGGCGATGCCGAGGCCCGAGCCGTCAGAATATAGCGCCGCTCGCTGATGCGGGTTTTCGCCATAGCGCAAGGATTGAGCCAACGGAAAATTGATGCGCAGGGTCAAGGGCAGGGAAGCGGCGTCAGGCGCGGCAGGCACTTCCGGCGCGGGAGCTTCGGCAATGCGCTCGAGCGTATTGGCAATCGCGGAATCATACGCGGAGGTGAGCGCGAAGGCCTGCCTGGCAAAGCGCCAGCGCGTCTCGCGGCTGATCGCACCGTGGTTCGCTTTCAACTCGTCGATCAGCGCAGGATAGTCAGACACGCGGGTCACGATTGCAACGTCTTCGAAGTTCTTCGCGGCAGAACGCACCATCGACGGGCCGCCAATGTCGATGTTTTCGATCAAGTGGCCGAATGCAACGCCGGGTTGGGCTGCTGTCTTCTCGAACGCGTAAAGATTGACCACCACCATGTCGATGGGCGCAATGTCATGCGCGGCGACGGCAGCTTCGTGTTCCTGATTGCCGCGAATGTAAAGCAGGCCGCCATGCACGCGCGGATGCAGCGTCTTCACACGCCCGTCGAGCATCTCAGGGAAGCCGGTGAGATCGCTTATGTCTCTAACGTTCAAGCCAGCCTCGCGCAGTGCACGCGCCGTGCCGCCGGTCGAGATGAGCTCCACGCCAAACTCTGCAAGGGCACGAGCGAGTTCCACCAGTCCTGTCTTATCCGTCACGCTCAAAAGCGCCCGTCGAATCGGTTTTGCCGTAGTTGAAGATGAAGTCATGAAGCCGCTCCTTGCGATCCCGATCGTCCTCGATGCATCGTGCCCTTGATGCATCGATTGAGGCAGGGGACCATACAACAGACTACAACCCGTGCGCTGCCGGCTTTGTGACCGGCCGTCTGTGCACAATGCAGCAGAAATCCGATTTCAACAGGCACATCAGGCGTTTAAAAACCGGCAATCTTCAAATGCATTACGATGAAAGCATGGGAAGCAGTCCCCCAATTCCTGCGCCCCACCGACAAGGACCTGTCGGCAGGGACCCCGTGCTGCAGCCTGAGATTCTGCCGCCCGGCGCCGAGTACGGTCCGCCGCCGCAGGAGCGCAGGAAGCCGCGCCCTATCTGGCGCGCCGCTCCGGCCACTTATCTGCTGGTGGGTATCAACTGCGCGGTGTTCCTGGCCATGGTTGCGCGCCATATCAGCCCCATCAGCCCAACGACGGATCAGTTATACAACTGGGGTGCAGACAACGCAGGGGCGGTGTTAATTGGTGGAGAGTGGTTTCGCATCGTCACTGCAATGTTCGTCCATGTGGGAATCATTCACCTGGCGACAAACATGTGGTGCCTGTGGAACCTGGGGCTTCTTGCTGAACCGCTGATGGGGTCCGCGGGCGTGCTCGCGGTGTACATCCTGACCGGCGCTGCAGGCGACCTGCTTTCGACACTATGGAGCTGGGTGACGAGCGCATCAGAGTGGTCTCAGACGCATGACCTGAGCGTATTTCCAGTGGGCGCAGGTGCATCTGGCGCCGTGTTTGGCATTGCCGCGGCGCTGATTGTGCTGCTGAAATCTCCGCGATTGCCGGTGCCGCCGATTGAACTGAAGAAACTGCGGCGTTCGGTGATCTATTTTGCCGCGATCAATCTGGTCATTCCGTTTGCCGTGAACTTCGGCGCTGCCCAGATGCATGCCGGGTTGCGAATCGACATCTCCGCCCACGTTGGCGGATTCCTGTGCGGACTGTTGTTCGCGGCTCCCATGATCCCGCGGATTGGTTCGCCGCGTCCGCAGTTCCGAACGCGCCTGGGTGTCGCGACAGGGGTGACGGTCGCGGCGCTGGTGCTGTTCGCTTTCTTTATTGTCAGCGTAGCGGGATAAGCGGTTCGATTCCGCACTAATTCCGGGGTCGTGTATCCTGTTGCGGCCGCGACAACGACGTTAGGCGCGCTGGTGGAAGAGCAACGACTCCTTATGCAATCAAAGCTACGTCTCCTGGGGATTTTCCTGTTCGCGCTGGTGATGGCTGGCGCGCAAACCGGTGGTCAACAGCCGGCGGCGAAAGATCGCTCGGCTGGCTCGGGAGACACGCCCGACGTAGCCGGTCCGCTGGCGACCGATCTCTCACCGTCACTCACGCCAACGGCGATCGCCAAGGCCATGCGCAAAGTGGGTGACTGGGAGCTCGAGCATTCGCAGCAGAAGTTCAGCCAGGACTGGACCTTTGCCGCGCTCTATCGCGGATTGCTCGCTGCGTCCGACACCCTGCACGACCGAAAATACAAAGACGCGCTGCTGGCCGCGGGCAACCAGTTTGAATGGAAACTGGGTCCGCGCGAAACCGAAGCCGACGACCAGGCCATCGGCTACGCGTATCTTGCACTCTATCGTGAGACTCACGACGCAAAGATGTTGGAACCGACCAAAACGCAATTTGATCGCCTTCTCGCGCTGCCCGACGTGTGCACGGAGACTTGCCCCGAGGGTCACAACCAGACAACGCTGCGGTGGTGGTGGTGCGATGCGCTGTTTATGGCGCCGCCTGTGTGGGCGGAGCTCGCCGGCATCACCGGCAATCATGCCTACCTCGACCATATGGACAAGCAGTGGTGGGCGACATCAAAGCTGCTCTACGATCCCGACGAGCATCTCTACTCGCGCGATGCCGGCTTTCTCGATAAACATGAGGCCAACGGAAAGAGGCTTTTCTGGTCGCGCGGTAACGGATGGGTCATCGCCGGGCTAGCGCTGGTCCTCGAGCAGATGCCGCACAATTATCCGGGCCGCGCGCGTTACGTTCAGCAGTTTCGCGAGATGGCCGTAAAGCTGAAATCGATTCAGGGCGAAGACGGTCTGTGGCGTCCAGGGCTGCTCGATCCCTCGGCATATCCGCTGCCTGAGGTGTCAGGCTCGGCGTTCTATATTTACGCGATGGCGTGGGGAATTCGTCACGGTCTTCTCGATCGCGCGACTTATTTACCCGCCGTAACGAAAGGCTGGGCCGGACTACTGTCGCATGTCTACGCAGACGGTCGGCTCGGAAGCATCCAGCCCATCGGCGCCGCACCCGATCAATACAAGCCGCAGACCAGCTACGTCTTCGGCGCCGGCGCATTCCTCATGGCCGGCTCAGAGCTCTACCAGTTTGCCGAGAGCGGACGCTGAGCGCGCACCGCCGAACAAGCGCGCGCGAAACCTGTGAATGCGGTAGTTGGACTCTAGGGAACCGCGGTTGCGGCGAACTTCTTGACCATCGCGAGCAGCAACTTGCGATCGCTCTCGTTGAGGTTGGTGGAATAGCGGCGAATCTGCGTGAGGAAGCGCAGTTCGTCGTCGGAGAGCCGCTGCGTATTCAGCTGACGCCCTCCCACATCGTCCGTAAAAAACTGGGCGATGGGAAGATCGAGAGCCAAGGCAATCTTTGAGAGCGTGTCGAGCGAGGGAACGGTGTGGCCGTTCTCGACGCGCGAAAGATAGCAACGCAGCAGGCCGGTCTTTTTCTCAATGTCACCTTGCGAAAGCCCCTTCTGGAGCCTGTGCGCACGGATCGTCGTGCCAATCTTCATCATGGGAGAGGTCCTGTCTTGTGCTCCCGGGGTTACTCTTCCGGTAGCTACCAAGGAGTTATTGGCTCAAGAGTTAACATGGGCCAGAGATGAAAGCAAGGATAATTCTCGGGCCCGATACCTTCCTGCAACGGGGGCAGCGCACAGGCTCATCTCGCGCGTCTGCGACGACCTCAAAGAAACTTGACCAGATACGCGAGTTCCTCCACGGGATTGTCGTTATAGGCTGCGCAAGGAACAAATCCCAGTTCGAGATAGAGCCGATGCGCGGCAGACATTGCAGCGGGCGCGGTGTCGAGATAAACTGCGTTGCGACCGGCCGCACGTGCGCGGGCGAGAACGGCTTCGGTCAAATTACGGCCCAGGCCAAGGCCGCGCGCGATCCGCCGCACCCACAGTCGCTTCACCTCCCACGCCTCGGGGGAAACTGTCGGCGACGACGCCAGCGCACGCCACGCGATGAAGCCCGCGGGTTCGCCGTCGACGAACGCAATCAAGCTGCCGCCGCCCTGTTCGCCATAACTCTGCGGCAGCCGGGCAGCTTCCGATTCAAGTGAGCCGAAGCAGAATCGCGCCGCGCCGGGCTGCGCGATGACCCACCGCCCATACTCCAGCAGCAACTCCCGCGCCTGGGCGAGGCTGGCCTCCGTTGCGCCCGGCACAATTTCTTCGATCCGAACGACTCTGGGCCGTACCGGTTGCGTCGTCATGCCTGAAGTTTACGATGGATTTAAGTGGCCTGTGGCCGTAAACCTTAGGAGTCAAAAAGCGTCTTTCTCTTTACAGGCGCGATCTGTTCACAGTCGTGAAATACCCGGGAGATTGCATGCGGCGAGCGAACCTTCGGGTCCGAGCGAGTCTTCTTATCTTGTTTGCGCTGGGTGTCGCAGCCGCCTCCATCGCCGCAGGCGCGCAGACCTCTGCACCTGCTTCGCCCCAGACCACGCCGTCTCAGACCCCGCCGCCCGCAGCCGCTCAGCAAAACGCAACACAGCAGCCGGCAACACCGCCCGCAACTCCGGCGCCCGCCTCGCCTGCCCCTCCACCACCTGACCAGGCCGTTACCGGCGGCCATCTGCACGGCACCGTCAAGAGCGGCACGATTCCACTGCCAGGTGTGACCATCACGGCGCAGAACACTCTAACCGGCAAGCGCTACTCGACCACTTCCGACATCACCGGCGCATGGTCGCTCACCATTCCTCAGAATGGCCGCTATGTGATTCGCACCCAGTTCGCTGCCTTCGCACAAGGCGCGCAAGAGGCGGTGCTCAACGCAACCAGTCACGATCAAACCGTAAACTTCACGCTCATGCTCGCCTCTCGCGCGCAGCAGCAGGAGCAGCAACAGGAAGGGCAGGCCGCGCAGGTGGCGCAGGCCGTGCGACAGTTGGCCGGCAACGGCGCGCAGAGCCTGAGCCTGATCAGTGCGCTGGCTTCTGACACCGATGCGCAGGCGGGCGTAACCGGCAACAGCGGCGCCGCGCTGCCGTCGATTGCAGGCAACTCCGACTTCAGTGATCAGTCGGTGGCCATCAGCGGCCAGGCCGGCGCGGTCAGCCCACTGGCCGGTGTGGATATGGATCGGTTGCGGGATGCTTTCGAAACCTATCGCGCGCAGAATGGCGGCCAGGATATCGGCTTCGGCGGCGGCGGAGGCCTGTTTGGCGGTGGCGGATTTGGCGGCGGTGGCGGCTTCGGCGGGGGTGGCTTCGGCGGAGGCGGCGGTCGCGGCGGAGGCGGTGGCGGCCGCGGCAACTTTCGCGGATTCAATCCCAGCCAACCGCATGGCGCGATCTTCTGGTTTGGTGGCCCGTTCTCAGCAATCGATGCGGAGCCCTTCGCATTGTTTGGTCAGCAGCAGAATCAACCGACGTCCGGCAGCAATCGTTTCGGCCTCACCTTCATGAGCGCGCCTTATCTGCCGGGGCTCACCAAGCCCAGCGGCAAAGACACCATGTTTCTCACCCTGAGCGGCACGCGCAGCTCGAGCCCTCAAGACGATTACGCGACTGTGCCCACCGACGGCAACCCTGCATTCGGCACCGTGAATGAGCGTGCCGGCGACTTTGATGCGGCAGGCCTGCCGGCGATCTACAACCCTGCAACCGGGGTGCAGTTTCAAGATCCGGTAACGGGTCAGCTCAACGTGATTCCGTCGGGAGACATCTCGCCGCAGTCGACCAATCTGCTTGCGTATTTCCCCAAGCCCAACCTGCCCGGCTATGTGCAGAACTACCATCTGCTGACGACGCAGCAGTCCAACTCCACGCAAGCGGGAGCGCGTTACATGCGCAGCATCGGCTCCAACGCATCGCCTCTCGGCTTTGGCGGCGGGCGCGGCGGAGGGGGCGGAGGCGGACGACGTTCGCAGCAGAATCAGGGCCTGCGTCAGAGCGTCAACGCTAACTACAACTGGACCCACACGGCGTCAGACAGCGTAAACATTTTTCCCCAGCTCGGCGGCAAATCTTCTTCCGAATCGAACTCCGTGCAAGCCGGATACACCATCGGCTATCACAAGGTCACCAGCATCTTTAATACGAGTTGGAACCGCAGCAACAGCCAGGCCACCAACTTCTTTACCAACGTGCAGGATATTGCGGGCAATCTCGGCATCCCGGTTCCCAGCGGAGACTCAGCGACCGCGACGCCGATCAACTACGGCCTGCCCAACATTGAGCTCAGCAACCTGCAGGGCCTCAATGAGCAGCAGCCAAGCTTTTCGCTGTCGCAGACCATTTCTCTCTCTGAAACGCTGAGCTGGATTCACGGCAAGCACAACCTGCGCTTCGGCGGCGACTATCGACGCGTGCATCGCGATTTTCTCGCCGGCTCTAACGCCACCGGCAGCTTCACTTTTTCCGGGCTTTTCACCGAGGACCCGGCAGGCGATCCAACCACCGGCACCTCCTTCGCGGATTTTTTGCTGGGCCTGCCGCAGGAGACGACGCTCAACTCCAGCACCACCAAGAGCTATCTCCGCGACAATGTCTACGACGCTTTTGCGATGGACGATTGGCGCGTGCTGCCAAGCCTCACACTGAACTACGGCGTGCGCTACGAGTTTTACGCGCCGTACACCGAAAAATACGCCCACCTTGCCGAGGTTGATACCAATCCGTCTGCGCATTTCACGTGCACAGGAGAAGTGACGGCAGGGGGCACGGGGCGATGCAGCAATCTCACGCTGCCTTATTCGCTGGTCAATCCCTTTCGCACCGCGTTCGCGCCGCGGCTGGGGCTTGCCTGGCGCGTTCCCAAGTTGAAGCAAACCGTTCTCCGCGCCGGTTACGGCATGAACTACACCGTCGGCGCCTACGCAACGTTTGCCACCACCATGGCGCATCAGCCGCCCTTCGCCAACGAACAGACCAATCAGGAAGCCGCGGCCGATGGCACGCCATCCTCCGCATGCGCGCTTACTGGAACCTGTCTCACGCTGGCCAATGGATTTCCCGCTCCGGCCGGCAACGGCAATTACGCGCTTGATCCGCATTTTCAGTTGCCCTACGTGCAGGCCTGGAATCTCGATATTCAAAGAACCTTGCCCTGGGGCATCGTGATGAATCTCGGATACAACGGGGCCAAGGGCGATCATCTCGACATCGTCACCGCACCGCGAGCCATTGACGCCGCGACCGCCGCAACCAATCCCGAGAATCTGGTTTTCAGGTACGAACAGGACGCAGCGTTTTCAA
>Ga0181516_10000213_pt1 | contig 60606 bp, 49 predicted proteins | sample PEATcosm2014_Bin_25_FD_121104 | JGI IMG/M metagenome (GOLD analysis project Ga0181516, IMG submission 121104) | Peatland microbial communities from MTU Mesocosm Facility, Houghton, MI, USA - PEATcosm2014_Bin01_10_metaG | ecosystem: Environmental > Terrestrial > Soil > Wetlands > Peat | place...
GTGCGGGTGGACCAGAGCCTCCAGGCCGCGTTCATCCACTACGGCAGCCAGAAGAACGGCTTCCTGCCCATCGGCGAACTGCCCAAGGACCTGGTGAGCGCCGATGGCCGGCGCGGCCGGATCCAGGACCTGCTGAACCGGGACCAGGAGATCATGGTCCAGGCGGTGCGCGAGGAACTGGGCAGCAAGGGCGCCATGATGACCGCGCAGATTTCCCTGCCCGGCCGCTACCTGGTGCTCACCCCCGGCAACCCCACCAACGGCATCAGCCGCAAGATCGAGTCCCGGGAAGAGCGCGAGCACTTCAAGAAGCTCATCGACGAGCTGGAGATCCCACGCAATTTCGGGGTGATCGTTCGCACCGCCTCCCTGGGGGTGACCAAGGAGGACTTCCAGCGCGACCTGGACTACCTGCTGGACACCTACAAGGAGGTCCAGACCCGCTACAAGCACCGCCAGGGCGCCGGCCTGGTGTGGCAGGAGGATGACGTGGTCACCCGCACCCTCCGGGACGCCTTCACCGCCGACATCGAGGAAGTCCACATCGACGACCTGGAGACCTTCCATGCCGCCCAGGGCTTCTTCAAGCGCACCATGCCCCAGTACCAGAACGTGCTGAAGCACTACATCGGCAAGAAGCCGCTGTTCTCCAAGTTCTCCACCGAGGAGCAGATCGACCGCATCTACGGGCGCAAGGTGCCTTTGCCTTCCGGCGGGGCCCTGGCCATCGACCAGACCGAGGCCCTGGTGGCCATCGACGTGAACTCCGGCAAGACCACCGGCGACAACGTCGAGGACATGGCCTTCAAGACCAACATGGAGGCCGCCGAGGAGGCCGCCCGGCAGCTGCGGCTGCGGGATCTCGCCGGCCTGGTGGTGATCGACTTCATCGACATGAAGCGGGAAGGCAACAACCGCCTCGTGGTGGAGAAGCTGGTGGACTGCCTCAAGGAGGACAAGGCGCGCATGGAGGTGGGCAAGATCAACCGCTTCGGGGTGCTGGTCATGACCCGGCAGCGGCTGCGGCCCTCGCTGCAGCACGTCACCCACGAAGCCTGCCCCACCTGCCAGGGCACCGGCAAGGTCAAGAGCATCGAGGCCCTGGTGCTCAGCGTGGTGCGCCGCATCAAGGCCATCCTGAGCCGGGAGCCCATCGCCGAGATCCGGGTGAAGCTCATGCCCGCCATCGCCATGGCGGTGCTCAACCAGAAGCGCCAGGATCTGACCACCCTGGAGGACGTGTACGAGTCCCACATCCTGATCGTGGCCGACCCGGAGATCCCGTTCGGCGAGATGGCCGCGGAAATCGAGCGCGCCGAGGAGGTCGAGGGCGAGAAGCTGCCCGCCCGCGCGCCCCGGGACAAGCACGTGGAGACCGAGGACGAGACCGTGGTCCTGAGCGGCGACTCGCCGATCTCCTTCGAGAAGGCCCTGGCCGAGGACAACGGCGGCCGCAAGCCCGAGGGCGACGGCGCGCGCAAGCACGAGGGCGACGGCGCACGCAAGCCGGCACCGGTGCGCGAACCTACCGAAGCCGAGATCAAGTACGACCGCCGGGATGCCCAGCGCGCCGCCCTGGACGAGCGGGAGCGGCTGCGCGCCCTGTTCGAGAGCGCCAAGCCGCTGGACGAGAACGGCGACGTGGTGGTGGAGGCCGAGGAAGCCGCGCCCGAAAAGGCCGGCGCCTCCCGCGGCCGCAGGCGCGGCCGGAAGCCCGCCGAGCCCACCGCCGCCAGGCCCGTGGTCGACACGGAACTCGCGGTGCCGCCGGCCCTGGCCGCCCAGGCTGCTCCCGCCGTGCGGGAACAGCCCCGGGAAGAGCAGCCCCGCGCCGCGGAGCCCCCGGCGATCCGTCTCACCGCCGATCTGGTGGCGGACATGCTCACCCCCTCCCCCCGGCCCAGGCTGATGGGCGGCGCCGCCAAGGCCCAGACGGCCCCGGCTCCGGATCCCGTCGCCCCGGCGGCCGCGCCCGCCCCCGCCAAGCGGGGACGGCCCAGGACCCGGCCGGTGGAAGCCGCCGCCGAGCCCGTCGCCGCCGTGGCCGCGCCGGCCAAGGCCAAGCGTGGGCCCAAGCCCAAGGCCGAGCGGGCCGCCCTGGAAACTGTCGCCGCCCTGGCGCCCGTGCCCGCAGCCAAGCCCCGCAAGAAATAACCCGACCCGTCGGCCATGGGCTCCCAGCCATCCAAAGCGAAGCGCGGCTGGCTGAGAGCCGGTGGGGCCCTGGCCCTGGGGGCCCTGCCGCTGGCCCTGGCCGGCCAGGGCCTGCCGTCCATTCCCAGGTCCGCGGCCGTTCCCCCGGCTCCGGACCTGGGCGCTTTGCTGCCCCTGCGCCCCATGCCCCTGGAGCCGGACCAGGAACCGGCCGAACCCCTGCGCATCCGGGGCCGGAACGTGGGCCAGAGCCCGGCCGGCTGGACCCTGGAGGACGGGGCCGTGGAAAGCAAGGACCTGCTCCTGCTGGCGGACCGGATCCAGTTCAACCGGGCCACCGGCGAACTGGAGGCCCAGGGGCACATCCGGCTCGAGGGGCCGGGCCTGCGCCTGCGCTGCGGCCGGCTGCGCATGGACTGGAGCAAGCGGGTGGGCGAGGCCTACGCGCTGGAGCTGGAGCTGCCCCCCAACTGGCTGCTGAAGAGCGCCAAGGTCGAGTTCAACACGCTGCAGCACTGGGAGTTCGACAAGGTCGAGCTGAGCCCCTGCCCGGAGGAGAAGCCGGGCTGGAAGGCCAAGGTGTCCAAGCTCACCGTGGACCTGGACCACTACGCCAAGATGCGCAACCTGTGGATCTGGGTGTTCAACCTGCCCACCTACTACTACCTGCCCTATGCCATCTACCCGGCCAAGGTCGAGCGCTCCTCGGGCGTCCTGCCGGTGAGCATGGGCTTTTCCGGCCCCATGGGGGCCACCTTCGCCATCCCCTACTACCAGGTCCTGGGCAACAGCGCCGACGCCACCCTCACGCCCCAGTTGTTCTCCAAGGAAGGCGTGCTGTGGGGCGGGGACCTGCGCTGGAACCCGGAGCCCACCCACAAGGGCGAGATCTCCGGCGAATACATCAACCAGCGCACCGGCGACGAGCACCGCTACCGCCTGAACATCAAGGAGCTCTGGCAGCGGGAAGACGGCTGGCAGTTCACGGCGGACATCAACCGCGCCTCGGACACCCTGCTGGATTCCGACTACGGCAGCAACCTGGACCGGCTGGGCACGACCACCTTCGACAGCGCCACCTACCTGGGCAAGAACTTCTCCTGGGGCAATTTCAACATCAACGCCGCCCAGCAGCAGACCTACTTCACGCCTTCCGACCCCTTCTACTCGCCCAGCTTCCCCACCTCCATGCAGCGGCAGAACCTGCCGACGATCCAGGCCAGCATCTTCCCCATCCCCGTGGGCCCGTTCTACCTGGACGGCGGCGTCCGGGCCGGCCGCCTGGCCTACAACCTCGACCTGGGGTCGGTGGCCTCCGCCGTGCCGCTGGCTTCCAGCTACGCCTGGGACCGGGAGGACGCGGTCGCGCAGCTCTCCGGGCGGCTGGGGCAGTGGGGGCCGTTCCGCACCGACCTCCAGGTGGGCGGCCGGTTCACCCACTATTCCGCCACCCTGGGGACCTCGTTCTACGACACCGACAACGCCGTCAGCGGCGGATCCCTGGTGCCCACCGCCACCGCCGCGCTGCCCTTCATCGTCAACGGCCCGTCCGCGGACCGGCTGCTGGGTTCCGCCCGGATCCAGTTTTCCGCCCCGCCGTTCGGCCGGGACTATCCGGACCTCCACGCCTTCGGCTTCCGGGGCGAGGTCAAGCATGTGCTGGACCCCTATTTCGCCCTTACCCAGACCAGCCGGTCGTCCGCCGAGGGCTACCTGCCGCATTTCGACGGAGTGGATTCCCAGCCGGGGGTCGGAGCCAGCGCCGCGGGCGAGGAGAGCCTGGAACTGGGCGTCAAGCAGCATTTCCTCGGCCGCCCGGGCGCGGGGGTGCCCTTCCTGGACCTGGTGCGCTGGAAGATCTCCACCAAGTACTACTTCCAGACCATCCTCCTGCCCGACGGCCAGTTCCAGAAGGGCTGGGGGTCCCTGGACAACGACATCGACATCGAGCCCAACGACAAGCTGCGCATCAGCTTCCGGCAAAGCACCAACGTCTCCAGCGCCGGCTCCGACAACGCCATTTCCGCCGACTACAACGCCGGGGACGGCACCAAGTTCAACTTCGCCTTCTTCTCCTCCGGCATCGACCAGCTGCTGGTGCGCCAGAGGGGGATCCAGATGGGCGGCATCCAGCGGCTCTGGAGCGACCAGGTCCGGCTGGAAGCCTCGTGCAACTACGACTTCACCCAGAAGGGCTTCAGCACCAGCCAGCTCGCCATCGCCTATGTCCAGCCGTGCGTGTGCGAGTCCCTGCGCTTTTCCCACGTGGCCGTCATGGCGCCCAACGCCCTCACCAAGGAGGACCGCCTCGACCTGGTGATCACCCTCCGGGAGATCGGCGACCTGTTCACCCAGACCCTGTTCTAGGTGGCGAGCGCCAGCGAGCCGGAGCCGCGGCGACTGCAAGTCCGGAACCCGCGCCAGCACCCCCGCTAATCCAGGCTGGGCAGGACCTCGACGCGATTGCGGCCCTTGCGCTTGGCCAGGTACAGGGTCTGGTCCACCCGGGCGAACAGGGTGGCGCTGTCGGAGCCGTCCGGGGCGCCCAGGCCGAAGCTCATGGTAGGGAAGACGTTCTGGCCGGATTCCAGGGTGACCGGCAGCTCGTCGATGCGGCGCCGGATCTTTTCCGCCACCTCGGCCCCCGCCTTCAGGCTGGATTCGCTCAGCAGGATGGCGAACTCCTCGCCGCCGATGCGGAAGGCCAGGTCGGAACGGCGCAGGGAGGTACTGATGCGCTGGGCCACCGCCGTGAGCACCTTGTCCCCCACCAGGTGGCCGAACCGGTCGTTGATGAGCTTGAAGTAGTCCAGGTCGCCCAGGATCAGCACGAAGGACCGCCGGTGCCGCTCCCACTGGTTGATGGCGTGGTCCAGGTTCTGGGTGAACGCCCGCCGGTTGAGCAGCTCGGTGAGGGGATCGGTGAGCACTTCGCTGCGCAGGGCGCTGGTCTCCAGTTCCAGGGCCCGGCGCTGCTCCACCAGGTCGTGGATCTGGAACTGGCACTCGTGCTGGATGCGCCGCATGTGGATCCATTCCTGGGCCTTCCGGCAGGCATGGAGCAGCATGGGGTCCGACAGCGGCGGGGTGAGCCAGTCCATGGCCCCCGCGGTGAGCAGGCGTCTCTGGCCGGCTTCATCCAGCAGCGGGCCCACCAGGATGGGGTAGGGCGCCCGGGGCAGGGCGGCCAGACCGGCCAGGAGGGCCTGGGTCCGGTCGATGGAGCGGCCCAGGCCCAGGAACACGATGGGCGGGACCAGCGCCCGGGCCTGGGCCAGGGTGCCGGGCTGCAGCTCGAAGCCCAGGTGCCGCACCACCGCGTTGACCCGGCGCGCCGCGGCGGCGGGGAGCCCGAAGGCCAGGATCCGGGTCCGGGCCTCCTCGCCGCGGTGGCCGGCCCCTTCCAGGAGCGGCCCCAGGACCGCGAGCAGGGTCTGGATCGGCGCATCCGCCTCCAGGAACCCGTCCCCGTCCATCTCCAGCAGCCGGGCCCGGTCCGCCTCCGTGGGCGGGTGGTCCAGGATGATGAAGATGGGCAGGTTCCGGAACAGGCTGCGGGACTCGGCCCGGAGCAGGTGGCAGAGCCGGTAGCCGTCCAGGGGCTCGCCCGCCCCGTCCGCCAGCATCAGGTGGGCGCCGTTCCACGCCTCGTCGGCCAGGGCGTGCAGATGGTCCGGCACCGCGGTCACGCTGTGCCCGGCCCCCTCGAAGGCGGTGCGCAGCCGTTCGAGGAGCATGGCGTGCTGGGTGATGGCGAGCAGGTTCATGGGGGGCTTGGGAAAGGCATGAACGGACCAGAACCCTGGGCTCAGGGATGCGGAACGTGCGGAACATGCGTGGTCGCTGAAATTTATCGCGATTCCGCCCGCGCGGGGAAGGATATTTGCTATTCCGCCAGGCCCTGTTCCGCCAGCCAGCGCTCGGCGTCGATGGCGGCCATGCAGCCGGAGCCCGCGGCGGTGATGGCCTGGCGGTACAGGTGGTCCTGGACATCCCCGCAGGCGAACACCCCGGGCTTCCCGGTGCGTGAGGAGCCGGCGTCCACCACCAGGTAGCCGGCCTCGTCCATGGGCAGCTGGCCCTTGAACAGGCCGGTGTTGGGCGCGTGGCCGATGGCCACGAACAGGCCCTCCACCGGCAGTTCCGATTCGGCGCCGGTGACCGTGTCCTTGAGCTTCAGGGCCCGGATCTTGGTCACCTTCTCGCCGTTGGGCAGGGCCTGCTCCTGGGTGGGGATATCCGTCACCACGGCATTCCACAGGAACTTGATCTTCTCGTTCTTCATGGCCCGTTCCTGCATGGCCTTGGAGGCCCGCAGCCTGTCCCGCCGGTGCACCAGGGTGACCTTGGCGGCGAACTTGGTGAGGAAGGTGGCCTCCTCCAGGGCGGTGTCGCCGCCGCCCACCACGGCGATCTCCTTGCCCCGGAAGAAGAAGCCGTCGCAGGTGGCGCAGGCGGACACGCCGCCGCCGGTCCGGCTCAGTTCCTCGTCCTTGTGGATGCCCATCCACTTGGCGCTGGCGCCGGTGGCGATGATGAGGGCATCGCAGGTGTACTCGTCCTGGTCCGTGACCACGGGGATGGGGCGCCGGGACAGGTCCACCTTGACCGCCGTCTCCGCCCGGATCACCGTGCCGAACCGCTCCGCCTGGGCCCGCATCTCGTCCATGAGCGCCGGCCCCTGGATCCCCTCCCGGAACCCGGGGAAGTTCTCCACCTCGGTGGTGATGGTGAGCTGCCCGCCGGGCTGGGCCCCCTCCAGCACCAGCGGCGCCAGGTTGGCGCGGGAGGCGTAGATGGCCGCGGTGTAGCCCGCCGGCCCGGTTCCAATGATGATGACCTTGAAGTGCGACACGAGGACTCCCGGGGTTTGGCGGCCGGGCATGGGTGCCGCGGCCGACCCATTCTAACCTCAAGCCGCGTCTTGAGTCTCAAGCTCCCAGGAACCTGTCTACGCAATTGTTCGTGGCCCAGACTATTGCCCGTGGTCGCTTGCAGAGAGGCGCGCATGCGCGCGCCTCTCTGCAAGCGTAGGTGCAGGATTCCAAGGTGCCCTTCCACGGTGACCTTTGTAACCCTCTGGCTGAGCGCCCCAGGGGGGTGAAACACGAAACCCCGCGTCCCTGGACCTCCGTTTTCGAAAAATCGTGCTCCGCACGATTTTCTCGAAAACGAACAGGGCGAAATGTTGGGACCCGAATGATTACGTCGACGGGCTCCTAGAACTGCGCGGCTTCCGTGCTCCCGGTCAGGGCCAGGGTGGAGACGCCGTCGCCGCTCACCGCTTCGGCCACGGCGTCGAAATAGCCGGTGCCGACCTCCCGCTGGTGCCGGGTGGCGGTGTAGCCCCGGGCTTCCGCGGCGAATTCCGCGGTCTGCAGCCGGGCGTAGGCGGTCATGCCCTCGTCCCGGTAGGCGTCGGCCAGTTCGAACATGCCGTGGTTCAGGGCGTGGAACCCGGCCAGGGTGATGAACTGGAACCGGTAGCCCATGGCCCCCAGCTCCCGCTGGAAGCTGGCGATCTCGGCGTCGCCCAGGCGCTTGCGCCAGTTGAAGGACGGGGAGCAGTTGTAGGCCAGGAGCTTGCCCGGGTGGGCGGCCAGGACCGCCTCGGCGAAGGCCTTGGCCTCGGCCAGGTCGGGGGTCGAGGTCTCGCACCAGAGCAGGTCGGCATAGGGGGCGTAGGCCAGGGCCCGGGCCGCGGCGCAGGCCTGGCCGCCGCGGATGCGGAAGAATCCTTCCGGGGTCCGCTCGCCGGTGAGGAAGGGGCGGTCCCGCTCGTCCACGTCCGCGGTGAGCAGGGTGGCGGAATCGGCGTCGGTGCGGGCCACCAGCACCGTGGGCACGTCCAGCACGTCCGCGGCCAGGCGCGCGGCCACCAGGGTCCGGATGAAGTGTCCGGTGGGCACCAGGACCTTGCCGCCCAGGTGGCCGCACTTCTTCTCGCTGCTCAGCTGGTCCTCGAAGTGCACCCCCGCGGCGCCGGCCTCGATCATCGCCTTCATCAGCTCGAACGCGTTGAGCGGTCCGCCGAACCCGGCCTCGGCGTCGGCCACGATGGGCAGCATCCAGTCCCGGGTGGCGCCGCCCTCGGCGCATTCGACCTGGTCGGCCCGCTGCAGGGCGCCGTTGATGCGCTTGACCAGCGCCGGCACCGAGTTCACCGGGTAGAGGCTCTGGTCCGGATAGGTGGCGCCGGCCAGATTGGCGTCGGCCGCCACCTGCCAGCCCGAGCAGTAGACCGCCTTCAGCCCGGCCCGGGCCATCTGCACCGCCTGGCCCCCGGTGAGGGCGCCCAGGGCCGGGACGTACGGCTCCAGCTTGAGCAGCTCCCACAGCTTCTGGGCCCCGCGCTGGGCCAGGGAGTAGGTGATGGGCACGGAGCCCCGGAGCCGGAGCACCTGGCTGGGGGAATAGGGGCGGTGGACGCCGCTCCAGCGGGATTCGAGTGGTGTGATCATTTCAGTTCACCTCGGAAAGGACAGGGTTCATGAGCAGGTCGTAGGCGGCGGGGATGAGGTAGGGGGGCGGCGCGGGCAGCAGGATCTGGGTCTCCAGCAGGTCGGCGGCCTCCAGGTAGCGGCCTTCGGCGAACGCCTCGTCGCCCACTTCCGCCTGGATCTGGTACAGCGCGTCCTGGACGTGCCAGTGGAACAGGGGCCGGTCCATGCTGCCGCAGCCGGCCACCTCCACGTCGTGCTTCACCCACTGCCAGAGCTGCATGCGGGCCAGCTCCGCGCCGGCGGCGTCCTCCAGGAGGCCGTACAGGGCCACGCTGCCCTCGCCGTTCAGCCAGGCCTCCAGGTAGCGGATGCCCACCCGCAGGTTCTGGCGCAGCCCGCGCCCGGTGCGGGGCCCGGCGGGCACCTGCAGCAGGTCCGTTTCCGCCACCGGGCCGGGGATCCGGTGCAGCTGGTTGAGGCCGGGCATGCGCTCGTCGAAGACCGCCCGGGCCAGCGGCACCAGGGCCGGGTGCGCCACCCAGGTGCCGTCGCAGCCGTCCAGGATCTCCCGCTCCTGGCCGGCCCGGACCCGGGCCGCCTGGGCGGCCGCGTCCGGGTCTCCCGCCTCCGGGAGGATGGCGCAGAGGCCGCCCAGGGCCAGGCAGCCCCGGCGATGGCAGGTGCGCACCAGCAGCCGGGTCCAGGCCCGGAGGAAGGGCTGGGCCATGGACCCTTCGCCCCGGTCCGGAGTCACCGCCGCCGGATCGGCCCCGAGGGTCCGGATGAAGCTGGACAGGCAGCCCTCGCCCAGGTTCAGGCCCACCGCCCGGTGCCGGTGCTCGTGGAGGATCTCGTCCATCTGGAAGGCGGCCGGCAGGGTGTCGATGGCCAGGGTGGTGCGGATGCAGCAGGCGGGCAGGCCGAGGTCGTTCTCCACCGCCTCCAGCACCCGGTTCCACCAGCGCGCCTCCAGGTGATGCTCCAGCTTGGGCAGGCACAGGTGCGGCACCGCGCCCCGGGCGAGCATCTCCCTGGCGTTGTGCCACAGGAACAGCCCGGCGTCGAACAGGCAGGCCGGGACCGGCTCGCCCTCCACCGCCAGGTGGCGCTCCTGGAGATGGAGCCCCCGGGGCCGGACCATCAGGGCCGTGCTCCCCGGGCCCGGCGGGACCTCCCGGGACAGGACGCCCCGCACGGCCCGGTGCAGGGTCTGCTGGCCGGACACCAGGTTGTCCAGGGTGGGGGAGAGCCGGTCCTCGAAATCGGCGACGGCGCCCCGGGCCCCGCTGTGCAGGGCCGCGGCCAGGGCCCCCGGGGCGGGCGGGCCGATGATCTCCACCCGGCGGTCCATGAGGGCCACCGGCAAGGGCGCCACGGACCAGTCGTCCTGGCGGATCGGCCCGGTGGCCCGAAGCAAGCCGGGGCGCCCGCCCCGGTCGAAGCCGGCCTGGGCCTGCTCCCGCTCGGCCAGGAGCGCTTTCAGGCTGCCGCGGAAACAGAGGGTGAGGCTCTTGACGAAGGCCAGGGCCTCCCGGGTGAGCAGATCGGGCTCGGCGCAGGGCAGGGGAGCCGACAGGGGGGCATGGATGGGGGCTGACATGGGCCACTCCGGAGAATTGATCTCAGTCACAAATTGACTTAAACTGGGGAAGCCGCAAGAAGATGTTGATTTCCAATGAGTTAATTAGTCAAAAAGAGAAAACCGAGTGCTTCGATGTTTGTAAATTATGTAAAGGAAACCGGTCATGCCTGAAACCCCCGCTTCCAGGGCCCTGCCCCGACTGGGGGCGAAAGTGCGGGCCCTGCGGCGCCAGGAGGGGCTGAGCCAGGTCCAGTTCGCCGAGCGGCTGGCCATCAGCCCCAGCTACCTGAACCTGATCGAGGCCAACAAGCGGCCGCTCACCGCCAACCTGCTCATCCAGCTGGCCCAGTCGTTCCGGGTGGACCTGAAGACCTTCGCCCCGGACACCGACCAGCGGCTGGCCGAGGACCTGCTGGAAGCTTTCGGGGATCCCCTGTTCGAGCCGCTGGACCTTCCGGCCGCAGAGGTCCGGGACCTGGCCCAGAACGGCCCGGCCCTGGCCCGGGCCGTGTTCCTGCTGTACCAGTCCTACCGGGAGGCACGCCGGCAGATGGAGACCCTGTCCGACCAGCTCAGCGACGGCCAGGGGTTCCCCCAGGCGGCCTCGCCCCTGCCGTCCGAAGCCGCCGGCGATTTCATCCAGCGCAAGATGAACCACTTTCCCGAGCTGGAGGAGGCCGCCGAGGCCCTGTGGCCCCAGGCCGGCCCGGGCCAGGAGCTGCTCTACGCCGGGCTGGTGGGCGCCTTCAAGGAGCGCGGGATCCAGGTGCGGATCCACTGGGCCGAGGAGGCGCCGGGGATCCTGCGCCGCTACGACCCCGACCAGCGGGTGCTGAGCCTGTCCGAACTGCTCTCCCCCCGCAGCCGCACCTTCCAGCTGGCGCACCAGTGGGCGCTCCTGGTCCGGGGGGACCTGCTGGACCGGCTCACCGAGGATCCGCTGCTCACCGGGCCGGTGGCCCGTTCCATGGCCCGGGTGGCCCTGGCCAACTACTTCGCGGCGGCGGTGCTCATGCCGTACGCCCCGTTCCTGCGGGCGGCCCAGGCGGCCCGCTACGACATCGAGCTGCTGTCCCGGCGGTTCCAGGCCAGCTTCGAGCAGGTCTGCCACCGCCTCACCGCCCTGCGCCGGCCCGGGGCGGAGGGCGTCCCCTTCCACTTCCTGCGCATCGACATCGCCGGGAACATCTCCAAGAGCTTCTCCGCCTCGGGGATCCGCTTCGCCCGCTACTCCGGCTGCTGCCCCCGCTGGAACGTCCACGCCTCCTTCCTCACCCCGGGCCTGATCCGGACCCAGATCAGCGAAATGAACGACGGCCGGAAATACTTCTGCATCGCCCGCACCTTGCACAAGGACACCGGCAACTACCGGGGCCAGCACGCCATCCAGGCCCTGGGCCTGGGCTGCGAGATCGGTCACGCCCGGGAGCTGGTCTACGCCGATGGACTGCTGCTGGACCAGCCGCCGGTGCCCATCGGCGTCACCTGCCGGCTGTGCGACCGCGCCGACTGCGAGCAGCGGGCCTTCCCGCCCCTGCACCAGGCGATCCAGGTGGAGGAGGACGTGCGCCGAAGCAGCTTCTACGCCCACCTCGCGGAAGGCCAGGTCCGGCGCCGCGGCCAATGAGCCATCAAGGATCCGCCGGCCAGGTGCGGGACCACACCGTCCGGGACGCGTCGTAGAGCGGCCAGCTGCGTTCCCACACCCGGCCCAGCAGCGGCAGGTCGACGCTGAAGCCGGCCTTGAGCTGGTAGTCGGCATCCAGCTGGGCGCGGTCGGAGCCGTGCGCGGCGCCGTCGCCCTGGACCGAGCCCACCACCATCAGGGTGTTGGAGCACCGGCCTTCCAGCAGATGGGCGATGAGGATCCTGGGCGTGATGGCCATCCAGGGGCTGAACGAGGCCCTGCCGTCCACCTGCACCCGGTTCTCCGGCAGGCCTCCGAACACCAGGGAACTGCGGGACACCGGGGCCGGGGCGTCCACCTGGACCCCATCCCAGCCCCAGGTGGCGGCCAGGCTGGCGCTCCAGCCCCAGCTACCGCTGGCGCTGAGCCCCGCCACGGACGAACCGGTGCAGTCGCTGTCCGCCGCCAGCCCCACCGTCACCGGCAGGGATACGGTGATGGGCACCCCCCAGACCGGGATCCCCACCTTCGGCTCGGCCAGGGTCCAGGGACCGAAGCTCAGGTTCCACGGGCAGCCGGCCCGGTAGGTGGCGACCAGGCGCAGCCGCTGGTCCAGCTCCGCGTCCACCTGGGCGGACACCCCGTAGTAGTTGACGTTGGCCGTGAGGGCGAGGCTGACGCCCAGGTGGGCCGCGGCCCGCAGATCGAGCCGGCCGAAGGAGCTGTCCATGAGGGTCTGGGTGATGTCGAAGTCCACCAGGTCCTGGCGCCACTGCCCCAGGCCGGCGGTCCCGGGCCGGTAGCGCCGGACCAGGTCGGCCAGCGGGCCCGAGATGCGCACGTAGGCCGCGCCGAACACCTCCTGGAACAGGAACGGTGTCTGCGGGACCGCGTAGTGCAGGTCCAGCCCCCCCGGGGTCCGGTGCACCTGCTCGATCCGGCCGAAGCTGCCGGACTCGGCCTCCACCATCACATCCCCCGGGGCGGGCTCCACGGCGAGCGCCGGGCCGGCGTACGCCAGGCTGAAGGCGGCTCCGCCCTCCCGGGCTCCACAGGCCGTGAGCGGCAGGCCATCCGACTGGAAGATGAAATGGCCCCCGGGGGTCACCCCGGAAATGCCGTAGGGGTACCTGGCTGCGGGGAAGGCCTCGGGCGCCAGGGCGAACATGGCCGCATGGGCGGCATCGCAGGGAAAGGCCAGCAGCGCATAGTCCACCGCGGACGCGCCCGCCGTCAGCGGCTGCGCCGGCGCCTGGAAGGCCAGGTCCGCCAGGCCGTCCCCGGTCAGGTCCACGCTGTCGCCCCGCCGCAGGGTGCAGGTCCTGGCCGGTCCCAGGTTGCAGCCGGCGTCCCGGAACGCCACGGTGAAGGTGACCCGGTCGGGGGACAGTTCCTGGAACACCAGCTGGCCGTAGCGGACGCTGCCCGGCGCCTCGGTGCCCTGGAGCGACGGCGCCGGCCCGGCCGGCGCCGTCAGGCGCGACAGCCGGATGGGCAGCACCTGGCCCCGGACGAGATGGCCCTGGGCCCGGTCCGGGTCGGTGACCACCAGGGCGCCCCCGCGGTAGGCCCCGGTACGGTAGGCGGGCTCCCCGGCTCCCAGGCAAAAGCCCCAGGCCAGGGCGGCGACCACCGGCGGGACGGTCCATCGTGGTACGGACATGGCTGGAACCTCTGGCCCTTAGATGCCAGGACCCGGTGCCGGTGTGCCATCGGCTGGCGGAGGTTCGACCACGACCTGACGCCATGGCCGTGGCGGCCCCGGCGGGGCGGAAAGGAAGCAGGGCGGAAGCCTTGACAAGGGAATTAATATAAATAAATTAAGAATCGCCTCCTTCGCTTCCGTGCCGCCGGGCGCGCCCCGCGGATTTTCATGAACACCATGCGATCGTGGGATTCCTTGCCTTGAGCCGCCACCCGGGAGTTGCCATGAAACCCGAACCTATTTATATCCGTCCCGGGACGTTCAGCCTCGCCGGTTCCCCGGTGGAGAAGCACATGCAGGACCTGGACATCCATATCGCCAGGCTGCACGGACTGCTGGGCGACGAGCTCAAGACGGCGCTGGCGGGCATGGGCGACTCGCTGCAGAACGAATCCCTGGCCCTGATCAGCTTCACCGGGGCCTTCACCGGCATGTCCACGCTGCTGACCTTCTGTTCCTTCATCCGGGGCGTCATCGCCCTGGAAAAGGGCATGGAGACCCAGGCGGACAAGAACCTGGTGGCCACCCTGCGCAAGCTGCTGGTGCCCATCGTCACCAGCCAGTGCGAGATCCTGAAGGCCTCCATGGCCACCCAGCTGGCCGCCGAGGCCGCTTCCCTGCTGCAGTGGTACGAGGAGGCCCACGAGGCGGTGCAGGCCATCCACGGCTTCATCGGCCGGCTGGGCTGACCACCGTCTCGATCCAGCCCCCGCCCAGCACCTCGTCCCCGCCATAGAACACCACCGCCTGGCCCGGGGCGATGGCCCGCTGGGGTTCGCGGAACACCACCCGCACCCGCCGGTCCCCCAGGGGCTCGACCACGGCCTCCACTTCGGCGCCCCGGGAGCGGATCTTGGCGCGGCAAGGGAGGGGACCCTCCGGCGGCTCCAGGCACCAGCTGGTGTCCCCGGCGGTGAGCTCCAGGCCCAGCAGGTCCGCCTCGCCGCCCACCCAGACCGTGTCCGTGGCCGGATCCACCCGCACCACGAACAGGGGGGTCGGGTAGGCGATGCCGATGCCCTTGCGCTGGCCCACGGTGAACCGCCAGTAGCCCCCATGGCTGCCCAGCACCCGGCCGTCCAGATGGCGGATGGGGCCGGCCGCGCCCGGGACGGGGGCCCGGCCGGTCTCGTCAAGGTAGGCGTCGTAGCGGCCGGGAATGAAGCAGATCTCCTGGCTCTCGGCCTTGTCCGCCAGGTGCAGCCCCAGGTCCCGGGCCAGCTGGCGCACCTCCGGCTTGCTGAACCCGGCCAGGGGAAACAGGGTCCGGGCCAGGCTGGCCTGGTCGTGGGTGAACAGGAAATAGCTCTGGTCCTTGGCGGCGTCGCCGGCCTTGCACAGGTGCCAGCCCCGGGCGTCCCGGGTGATCCGGGCGTAATGGCCCGTGGCCACGAAGGCGCAGCCCATCTCCCCGGCGCTGTCGAGCAGCGCCCGGAACTTCAGGTATTGGTTGCAACTGATGCAAGGACTGGGTGTTTTGCCATTGAGGTAACTGGCCACGAACGGCTCGATCACCGCCTCCCGGAAGGCGTGCTCCAGGTCCAGCACATAGTGGGGGAAGCCGGACTGGAAGGCCACTCGCCGGGCATCCTGGAAATCATCCAGGGTGCAGCATTTGCCTTCGGCCTCCGGGACGGTGCCGCCGCGGGTCTTGTCGAACAGCTGCATGGACACGCCCACCACATCGAACCCGGCCCGGTGCAGCAGCGCGGCCATGACCGAACTGTCGATGCCGCCGGACATGGCCGCCAGGACCCGGTCCCCGGGCGCAAGGCCCGGCTGGGCCCGCAGGCAAGCCAGGGCGTGGTCCAGCAGCAGGGAAGGTGTAGAGTCCTGGTTCAACTGGCACTTACCTCCAAGAGTTGCGGCGCCTGCGGGATCATCCGCCGCCCCAGGGGGCGGCGGGTGCAGGCCCTGCTTCCATCTTATCGCCAGAGCAGCATCCGTCAGACCTTGAACCGGGAGACCAGGCTGTTGAGGGTCTCGGCCAGCCGGCTCAGCTCGTTGACGGTCCGGGTGGTCTCCTGGAGGGTGGCGGCCATCTCCTCCGTGGCCGCGGCATTGCCTTCGGCGATGCCGGCGAGGCTGGCCATCGCGCTCACCACCGTGCCGCTGTCCTGGCTTTGCGCCTGACTTTGACTGCCGATGGCGGTCATCCGCGCACCACTGGCCCGGACCGCCTCGGTCATGCTCTTGAGCGCGCTGCCGGCGGTGGTGACCATGGCCGTTCCGTTGCTGATGCTGGCTCCCGAGGTCTGGATCAGGGCGGTGATCTCCTTGACCGCTTCCGCGCTGCGCTCGGCCAGCTTGCGGACTTCCTCGGCCACCACGGCGAACCCCTTGCCTTGTTCCCCCGCCTTGGCCGCCTCGATGGCGGCGTTCAGCGACAACAGGTTGGTCTGGTTGGCGATCTCGGTGATGGCCGTCAGGATATTGGCGATCTGCTTGGCGTTCTGGCCGATTTCCTGCATTCCCGAAACGGCCGCATCGATGGCGGAGCCTCCGTTGTGCGCGGCCTCCTTGGCCTCCTCGAAGGCGCGCAGAGCCTCGGATACCGTGTGGAAGACCACCTTGGAGGAACTGGCAATCGTGGCGACGCTATGATTGGCCTGGTCGATGCTGGACTTCTGCCGTTCGGACGACTGGGCGATGCCGTTGGCCGTGCCGGCCATTTCGGCCATCCCGGAAGTCATCTGCAGCGAGGCCGACGCCATGCTTGCGGCGATGGTCGCGGTCTGCTGGACGATTTTCTGGATGTTCTCCACGAAATGGTTGAAGTCGGTGGAGAGTTCCGCGATCTCGTCCGTGCCGCGCACGTCCAGCCGGGCCGTGAGATCGCCCTCCCCCTCGGCGATGTCATGCATGCGCTTCTTGATCATTTCCAATGGTTTGGCGATGGAATTGCCAAGACCCTTCGCCGCGCCGAAGCCCACCGCGACCATGCCCAGGCCCAGGGCCAGCATCCAGGCGAAGCTGTCGCGCAACTCGCGGTTGATGCTGTCGTTGTTCATCACCACCATCACGTAGAACTTCTTCGTGAGGTCGGTGTCCGTGAGCGGGATGGGGTCGCAGATCACCCGCCAGCCGGCTGCCGAATACTGAGTCCGCCCGGCCGCCGCCAGGGGCCCCGCCAGCGCCAAGGCATCCATCTTGGCCTTCTCGTCGAATTGCGCCTGGAAGACCACGGCCGGCTTCTGGCCATCGACGGTCACTACGGCGGCGAGGCTCACATCCTGGTCACCCTTGATGAAGCCGAGGGTCCGTTCGGTGACGCCCGAGGAAAACCGTGCTTCCCGGACGATGTTGGGCGCGAAGGCCTCCCCGAAGATCTTGGAGATGCTCCTGCCCTTGATGTCCATGGCGTTGCTCTGGGCCTTCTGCAGCATGACCCCGGTCACCACCACGGCGGCGATCCCCAGAAGGGCGGTGAGCAGCATGATGGAACGGGTGAGCTTGCTCTTGATGGTCAGGTTGCTGGCAGCAATCATTACGCCTCCATGGGGTTGGCGGAAAATTTCGAGAATATTCACCTGTCGGGACAGTCCTGCGGCCCAAGGCCCGGGCATCGTTCAGCAACCGACGATTACATTGGTATTTTCAAGGAGTTCTATTACTGTGAACGTTCACATAATCCGTGTCAAGGCCAAGCGGTGTTCCGGGACGGCCTTTTCCCACCCCAGCAGCCCCGGTGCCTTGGATGCGTCAGGTGCGCAGCCGGTGCAGCCGGCTGAGGCCGAAGCCCAGCATCAGCAGCATGGGGCACAGCACGCCCCAGAGGGAAGGGAACTCCCCGGCCTTGGCCGCGCCGGTGAACAGCGCCTGCATGCCCATGAAGATCAGACCCGCCGCCAGGGCGTAGCCCAGGGCCTGGCCCCGGCCGCCCCGGGGCGAGGGGAAGGAGAAGGAGAGCATGCCGAACAGCAGGCTGGGACCGGCCAGGAAGCCCAGCAACCGGCTCCAGATCATGGTGGCCCGTTCCGGGGCCGGCGCCCATTTCTGCCAATGGAACAGGTCCACGGTGGCGGTGCCCTCGGCCGAGGTGGTGTCGCGCAGCGCCCGGTCCGGGAACAGATCGGTGGTGAAGGGGCCCGCCACCAGGTTCAGGCTGTCCCAGGGCAGGGCCTGGGAGCGGATGCTCTGCATCTGCCATTTGAGCAGGATGGGCACGTCGCCCCCGGCCGCCTTGAGCGGGAAGCCCCAGCGCACCGGCCCATCCAGGAACCAGACGACCCCGGTGGAGCCGAGGTTGAGCCAGGCCGGCCGGGTCTGCTGGGAGCGGACGGGGCGGCCCAGGATCTGCTGGTAGAGGCTGTCGGCCCGCTGGAAGGCCTGGGGCGCCACCCAGGCCTGGAGCACGAAGGTGAGCGCCAGTACCGCGCCCCAGGCCCGGGCTCCGGCCCGGCACCACTGCAGGAAGCTGGCGCCCCCGGCCCGCAGGGCGACCCATTCCCGGGTCATGGCGGCGTCGGACATGGCCAGCACCCCCCCCAGCAGGAAGGCCAGGGGCAGCACCACCGCCAGGAAGGTGGGCAGGTTCCACAGCCAGTAGCGGACGAAGACCAGGTTGGACACATGGTTGTGCACCAGGTCGCCGGCCAGGCTGGCGTATTCGATCAGCAGGCTGAGCGCCAGGAAGGTGCCCATGACGGCACCCCAGCAGCGCCACCACAGATCGTTGGTCCAGGCTGTCAGCACGGTTGCGCGGCTGGAAAGCCCCAGCCAGCGCCCGGGCTTGATGGACAGGGCGAAGTGCCACAGATGCCGGCAGGCCCGCCCCAGTCCATGGATCACCCGGGCAGCCCGGGGGGCCTTGCGCAGCAATGCGGCCATCGCCTGGACGCTGGCCAGATCGCTTAGACGGTTGGCACGATGGGGACGCAGCCTGCGGGTGAGCAGGACAAACCCGGCCGCCAGGAACACGAAGGGCAGCGCGAAGATGGCGATGCGTGGCCAGAGCATTTCAGTTTTGGCCACTAACACTTGGTTTTCACAGTACTTAAGCAAGAGATAATAGATCACGATCACGCCCAGGCTCTTCACCATGGCGCCGCCCTTCTGGAACCGGGGATGGCCCAGGCCCAGGGCGATGCCCAGGAGCAGCAGGGCACAGGAGGCCAGCGGCAGGGTGAAGCGCCGGCTCAGTTCCACCAGGGCTTCGGGCGTATTCCGCTGCAGCAGGTCGCGGGTGGGACGGAACCGCATGTTGGTGGACTGGAGCAGCCTGGGCACCGGCGGCACCGGGATGGTGTAAGTGTGTTCTTTCTCTTGGATGAGCGTGACCTTGCCATCGGTCTTGTGGAAGGTGATGCCTCGAAGGTTGTCCATTCGAAGGTTTATGTCCGAACCTTCAACCGACTTGTCGCTCTGGCCCCATTCCATGGATGCCGCCACCAGGTGCTGGACCCGGTCGTTGCTCACCTCCATGAGGTGGATCTGGCCGTCGGGGGCGATCCACACGGCATTGCGGGGCGCCCGGGGCGGGAACCAGGGCGGGGCTCCGGGCCGCAGGAAGCGGGTCCGGGCCTCTTCCAGCATCTGCGCCTGGACCCGCTGGGAGGTGGCGTTGGCCCAGGGCACCAGAAGATGGGCGTTGAGGGTGGCCAGGACCAGGATTCCCGAGGCGAGCAGCAGCCAGGGCTTGACCAGCGCCCGCATGCCCACGCCCAGGCCCTGGGCGGCCACCAGTTCGGAACCCTCCGACAGGTACTGGGTGCCCATGAGACCGCCCAGCACCGCGGCCATGGGCAGGACCATGCCCAGGTTCTCCGGCACCGCCAGCAGCAGCAGGGGTGCCACCCAGCGGAAGGGGGCGCCGATGGAGAAGATCTCCTTGGTCACGCCCACCACCTCGAAGGCCATGAGCATGCCGCCGTAGAACACCAGCGCCCCCAGGAAGGGCAGGAGCCAGCGTTTCAGAAGGTATTTGAGGAGCGTGGAGGGCACGTGAGCAACTTTCCATCAGCCATTCTAGGGTTCTGCAGGGTGTGGCGGTAGCTTTCGATAATGTATATTATGTAACCTTGGGTCCCAACCAGCCGTTCGGCTGGGCGCTTCAGGCTCAGATCACCTTGGCGGCGAACAGGTCGTGGATGTGCACGACCCCGCACACCTGCTGATCGTCCCGCACCACCACGAAGGTGATCTTGCGGGCCTCCATGCTCCGGGCGACCTCCACCGCCAGGGTCGTGGACGGGGTGCACACCGGGTTGGGGGTCATCATGTTCAGGGCGGTGAGGCTGAGCGGATTGCTGCGCATGCGCTGGGCGCCCTGGAGCGCCCGGCGGATGTCGCCGTCGCTGATGATCCCGGCCAGGGCCTCGCCCTCCATGACCGTGGTCATGCCCAGCTTGCCTTTGGTCATGGCCTCCAGGGCTTCCACCAGGCTGGCTCCGGGGCTCACCCGGGGAAACTCGGTGTGCATCAGGTCCTTCACCTTGAGCAGCCGGGCGCCGAGGTTGCCGGCGGGATGGAACTGGGCGAAGTGCTCCAGGGTGAAACCGCTCTCCACCATGTGGTAGGCGGCCAGGAGGTCACCCCACACCAGCTGCAGGGTGGTGCTGGCCATGGGCGCGAAGTTGAGCGGGCACCCTTCCCCCTTGGGCATGGTATAGGTGAAGCACCAGTCCGCGGCCTGGCCCAGCCGGCTGTCGGCCCGGGAGGTGATGGCGCCGATGCGGACGCCCAGGCGGATGAGGCTGGGCAGGAGCCGGAGGATCTCTTCGCTCTCGCCGCTGTTGCTGAGGATCAGCACGGTGTCCTCGGCCATGACCATGCCCAGGTCGCCATGCAGGGCGTCGGCGGGGTGCAGGTAGAAGCTGGGGCAGCCGGTGGAGGCCAGGGTGGCGGCGATCTTCTGGGCCACCAGGCCGGACTTGCCCATGCCCGACAGCACCAGCCGGCCTTTGCTCTGGGTGACATGCCGGGTCCAGGAACCGACCAGGGCCTCGTCCCAGGTCTCCTCCAGGGCGGCGACGGCCAGGCGGGTCGCCTCCAGCAGGTGTCTGGCCGCCAGGGCGGGATCCGAAGTCAGGGACTGGGACAGAGGCGATTCTTGGACCACGCTGGGCTCCCGCTGGCGGTTCGTGCCGAAAACCATGCTAACAGAGCCGGCGGCGCCTCATTCCAGGCCGGCGCGCAGCTGGCGCGCCAGCTCGGCCAGGATCAGCGCCGCGCCCTTGACCGTCATGCGCCGCATGCCGGCCGGCTTCCAGGCCAGGGGGCTGAACGGCCAGCGGGCGTGGGCCGCGCTGGGCTTGACGTCGAGGCTGCCGGTGCGGGCGTGCACCAGGGCTTTCTGATGCACGGCCAAGGCATAGCTTGCCCCGGCGGCGGCCAGCTGGCCCTCCCGGCGCTCCTGGTCGTCATGGGCCGGGGTCCAGCCTTCACCGTCCACCTGGCGGATCCGCTCGGCCAGGATCAGCTCCACCGCCGCCAGTTCCGCCGGGCCGCCCAAGGCCTCCAGGCGCAGAAGTTTCTCTTGGATGGTTGCCATGCTCATGTGGAACCCCCGAGCGCTTGCCCATGGGATCCAGGATACCGGCGCTCAAGCGGTCAGCGTCAGGGGCAATCGGCTATTCCCAGAAGGGCGGGTGTCCGTAGTAGCTGAACACGTCCCGGTGCCACTGCTCCTCGTTCATGGCGGGCCAGTGTTCCGGGTCGAAGCCAGGGGCTTCTTCCAGCCGCTCCTTGGGCAGGTCGAGGATGTATTCCATCTTGTTCACGTCGTACTTGAACAGGCCGAACGGCATCGCGAACAGCTTGCCCTTCATGCGGAAAAAGCCGCCGAACGACACGACCACGTAGGCGACCCTGAAGGTCACGGGCTCGATGACGAGCTCCTTGATCGTCCCCAGGCTGTCGCCTTCGGGGTTGGCGACGTTGGTGCCGATGATTCTTGATGCCCTCACGGGCGTGTTGGCGAACAGGGACTGGGTGCTCATGGCGATCCTCCTTGGGATGCGGGTTGGTGGGTGCTGCGCGGAAATCCAGCCGGACCGGCCAGCGGACCGGCCGCGATGGGGGTCATTCGTCGCCGATATCCTTTTCCTCCTGCTCCTCCTCGGCTTCGCCGTTGGTGAGGAACTGCTGCCCCAGCAAGGCCTTGGTGTCCTTGATGGCGGCGTAGACGGACGCCTGCATGGCTTCGGGGTCGTCCTCGGCGTCCGGATCGGCCACCGCGACCTCCAGGTCGGAACCCAGGGTCTCCTGGTCGTAGTTCACCACGACCTGGACCTGGGCCTCGGGGAACAGCTGGGTCACCCGGGTGAAATAGACGTCCTCCAGCTGGCTGGAGAAGGTGGCGGCGACATCCTCGGGATCGGCCCAGCCATCCCCCATGGATGCGATGGAAACCGTGTCGGTGATGGTGATGGTGGCGGGCATTCCAGACTCCTTGAGGCTGGATGAGCACGCTTCGTACCAAAGTTTAACTATAATAATATCAAAAATTAAATCAACGATGGGGGCCCGGTCCGATCAGACTGGAGTACCTGATCCGTCAATTCGGCGAGGTTCCGGGCTGCGGCGGGCCTGCCGTCTGATTCCTGTGCCATTTATCTCTCGTTTGGCTAAAATTTCGTGCCGATGCGTCGTACCGGAAGGATCCCCATGGAATGCCTTGAGTCCAGCCGTTCGCCCCTGCCCTGGTCCGGCCGGCGCATCGCCCACCTGGACATGGACGCCTTCTTCGCCTCGGTGGAGCTGCTCAGCTACCCGGAGCTCCGGGGTCAGCCGGTGGTGGTGGGCGGGCGGCGCAGGCGGGACCCGGAGCCGGGCGACGCCAAGCGCGGGTTTGGCCGGCTCAAGGACTACGCGGGGCGCGGCGTGGCCACCACCGCGACCTACGAGGCCAGGGCCCTGGGGGTGCACTCGGGCCTGGGCCTGATGAAGGCCGCCGCCCTGGCCCCGGAAGCGATCCTGTTGCCGGCCGATTTTCCGGCCTACGCCCGCATGTCCCGGCTGTTCAAGGCGGCGGTGGCGGCGGTGGCGCCGGTCATCGAGGATCGGGGCATCGACGAGATCTTCATCGACCTCACCGACGTGCCCGGGGAAACGGTGGCGCTGGCCCAGCGGATCAAGGACGCCGTGGGCCGGGCCACCGGCCTGAGCTGCTCCATCGGCATCACGCCCAACAAACTGCTCTCGAAGATTGCCTCGGAACTGCAGAAACCGAACGGCTTGACAGTACTCACCCTGGACGACCTGGCCACCCGGGTCTGGCCCCTGCCCTGCTCGGCCATCAACGGCATCGGCCCCAAGGCCAGCGCCGCCCTGGAGGCCATGGGCCTGTGCCGCATCGGCCAGCTGGCGGCGGCGGATCCCGGGGCGCTGGTGGCCCGGTTCGGCCGCAGCTACGGCGCGTGGTTGTGGGAGGCGGCCCACGGCCGCGACCCGCGGCCCCTGGTCACGGAGCGGGAGGTCAAGTCGGTGAGCCGGGAGACCACCTTCGAGCGGGACCTGCATCCCAGACGGGACCGGGACACCCTCACCGGGATCCTGCTGGACCAGTGCCAGCGCCTGGGCGCGGACCTGGAGCGCAAGGGCCGGCTGGCCCGGACCATCGGCATCAAGCTGCGCTACGACACGTTCCAGACCGTCACCCGGGATCTCACCCTGGCCCGGGCCACCGCCGATCCCCTGGCGATCCGGGACGCCGCCCGCGCCTGCCTGCGCCGGGTGCCCCTGGACCGGCCGCTGCGGCTGCTGGGCATCCGGGCCGGGTCCCTGGAACTTCCGGGGGCTTCGGCCGGGGAGGATCCCTTCGGCGAAGGGGCGGCGCGAGTCTCGGGGATGCTGCTGCCGCTGGAGCCCTGAGCCGCTACTCCGGCTGGGCGGTGAATGCGGGCCGGAGGCTGATGTCCCAGTCCTTCTCCCCTTCCAGCTCGGCCAGGTCGGCCTTGAGCCGGGCCACGGAGACGCTGCCGTCCAGGATCAGGGTGGCGTGCAGGCGGAACATCGGGGCCCCGGTCCAGGGCGCCGGCAGGGTCTCGGTCTCCAGTTCCTCGATGTTGATCCGGTGCCGCTTGAGCAGGCTGGTGACGGCCTGGACGATGCCGGGGGTGTCGAGGCTGACGGTCTCCAGCCGGTAGGGCCGGCCTGCGGCCGGGGTCCGGGGCCGGGAGGTGCGCTTGAGGGCCAGGCGCAGCGCCAGGTCCGGTTCCAGGCCGGGCAGGGCGGCTTCCAGCCCGGCCAGGGCGGCATCGCCCATGGCGATGAGCATGATGGCGGCGAATTCGCCCCCCAGCACGGCCATCTTGGATTCTTCGATGTTGCCGCCCCGGCTGGTGACCAGCCCAGCCAAGTCCTCGACGATGCCGAGGCGGTCGGCACCGATGGCGGTGAGTACGGAAAAGGCTGGGGCGCTCATGGCCTGAAGTATATCGGGGGCGGCGCCGGTGCCGGAACAGAAAACGGCCGGTGCTTGACACGTAATATGTATAAATTATATTAAGCTTGATCGCCTGCCCAGGAGCCTCCCGCAATGACCTCCAAGACCTGTTTCCAACTGCTGGCGTTGCTCACCTTCGGTGCGGTCGCAGCCGCGCTCCCCCTGGCCTGTGACCGGACCGCCCAGCCCGAGCCCCCGAAGCCCGCCGCCAGGCCGCTGCTGTCCTGGCGGGTGGCCACCGCCTACCTTGAGGACATTTTCGCCAAGATCCCCAACAGCTCCATCGACGACTTCCGGGCCAACACGCCGCCGGAGGAACGCCAGCTGGTGAACGCGTCCCACGGCGAGGCGGGCCTCAAGGAGGACAACGCCCACGTCTACGGGGAGCCGGCGCCGGCCACCGCCGACCTCATGTTCGCCCGGCTGGGGCTCGGCCCGGACGATGTGCTCTACGATCTCGGCTGCGGCCGCGCCTTCTTCCTGATGCAGGCGCTGCTGACCACCCCGCTGAACCGGGCGGTGGGGGTGGAACTGGCGGCTTCGCGCCTCGACATCGGCAGGACCGCCCGCTCGATGATGCTGGACCAGGGCCTGATGCCGCCGGGCAAGGTGCTGGACCTGCGCGAGGAGGACATGACCCGGACCCGGCTGGAGGACGCCACGGTGGTCTACATGGACTCGGTGTTCTTCTCCGACCAGCTGCTGCTGACCGTGGCCAGGAACATGTCCCGGGCCAAGAAGCTGCGCTCGGTGGTCATGATCATGAAAGGCCTGCCGCCCAATCCCTGGTTCGAGCTGGAGCGCACCGAAAAGTGGAAGATGAGCTGGAGCCCCAAGTACGGCTCCGACGTGCTGTTCTACAAGCGCACCGCCGCCCCGGCGGAGTGATGCGGGGAGGCTGCAGGTTCTGGATCTACCGGACCTGCACCGTGGCCTCGGCGCCGCTGGAAAGGCCCATGGGCGAAGTGCAGCGCAGCCGCACCCGGGCGCTGCCCGGCACCACCAGTTCGCCTGCGGCGGTCAGTTCCATGAAGCCCACCCCGTCCCCGCTCTGGGTTCCGGCCACGGTGCCATCCGCTTCCACGAACTCCACCGTGTACGCAAAGGCCAGGGGGAAACCCACGGAAAAGGTCACCACCAGGGGCCCGGCGGCCATGGTCCCGGGGCCCTGCAGCCGGGGCGGCGCCAGCAGGGGATCCAGGGTGTTGTCCAGGTCGACCCGGGCCAGGCGGGATCCGGTGGTCACCAGGAATTCCCGGGTGTACCGGGTCTGGAGCAGGCTCCGGGGCGCCGCCAGGGTCGCGAAGCGGGCGTCCGGCGGCGGCGCCATGCCGTCCCGGAGCAGGCCCCAGCGGATCCCGCCCTGGCCGGGATCCCCCACCAGCGTGCGCAGGGTGCGGCTGGCGAAGCTGAAGCAGCGGAACGCATGGTTGCCCCGGTCGGCGATGCTGAGCTGCCCGTCATCCCGGCGGAGGCCCCAGGGGTCGTTGAGGCAGGGCTGCTGCAGGGCCGCCTCCCGGTCCTCCAGGGAATCCTGGCGCGCATCCTGGAATCCCGGGCTGGCCACCACCCCCAGCAGGGTGCTCACCTTGGCTTCGGGCAGGCTGATGGCGCGGATGGCGTGGCCGTCGGCCACGTAGAGCGTCTCCCGGGAGTGTCCGTGCAGCGCCGCCGCGAGGCCCTTCAGGGTGGTGAACCGGGCGGCGGCGCCCGTGCCGTCCTGGCTGCCCGGCTCCCCGGGCTGGCCGGCGACGGTGGTCACCATGCCCTTGGGGGTGATCTTGCGGATGACGCAGTTGCCCTGGTCTGCCACGTAGAGGTTGCCGTGATGGTCCCGGGCGATGCCCAGGGGGCGGTGGAATTCGGCCTGGAGGCCCGGGCCGTCCTGGTGCCCGGCCCTGCCCGGGACCCCGGCCAGGGTGGAGACGGTGCCGTCCGAACCCAGCAGCCGGACCACGTGGTTGCCGGTGTCCGCCACCGCGCAGGACCAGGTGGAGTGGCCCCGGGCGGCGATGAAGCTGGTGGCGGCGAGGAAGGTGGGCCCGTGGAAACGCGCCTCCAGGGCCTTGCCGTCCCGGTGGCCCGGCTGGTCCGGATCGCCGGCCACGGTGGTCACCCGGTCCGGGGTGCCCAGGGCGCGGATGCAGTGGCTGCCGGCATCGCTCACCAGGACGTCGGTCATGATGCCGTCCTGAGTGTCGTGGTACACCGTGTCCAGATCGAAGGGCTCCCGGAACCGGGCGGCGAGCCCGGTGCCGTCCAGGTGCCCCGGATGGTCGCCGCCCGCGGCGGGCAGCATGCCCCGCTGGCGCACCAGCCGGGCGCTGTCCCAGCTCCGCCAGCCGCTGCCCTGGCGATACAGCGCCTCGATGCGCACCGCCTCGACCCGGCCCTGGAAGGTCAGTTCCTGCTCCCGCTGGCCGGTGACGTCCTTGCGGATGACCTGGTCCCCGTCCCGGTAGGAGAGCAGCTGGCCCTCGGCGCCCGGGGGCGGGTTCCAGGTGACCTGCACCGGCCGGCCGGCGGGCGCGAACAGGACCCCGCTGGTTTCCGGCTGCCGGTGCTGCGCCGGGCTCCAGGCCGTCACTTCCGCCGGGGCGAAGCGCCGCCCGGTTTCCAGGTCGAGGAACGGCAGGCGCTGGGAGAAGGTGTCCTGGAGGAACGGGGCCAGGGTCTGCCGGATGGGGTAGAAGGCCTGGGGCAGGACCAGCAGGGTGGTCTCGGACCAGGGTCGCGCTCCGCCCGGCCAGGTGGCCCGCACCCGCACCAGCTGCGGCTCCTCCCGTTGCGGTGCGGCGTAACCGCCCTGGGCGTCCAGGGTCCCCCATTCGGGACCCGCCACCGGACGTCCCTCGCCATCGTGGAGCGTCCATTCCCAGGCCGGAGCGGGTGGTCCCAGCTTGGTCCCGGCCTCGTGCCGGGCCGTGAACCGGCGCTGCTCTCCGGGAAAGACGAAGACGGATTGCGGGGTCACGGTCACCTGGGCCGCGGCCTGGCCGGCCAGGGCCAGACCGAGCGCCCAGGGAACCTGGTGGCGCATGGGAGTCATGGGATGGTTCCTTGAATGAAACATGGGGCTGGCCCGCAGCGGGCACGATGCCCTCTGGGTGGAGCCAGCCCCGGGATGGTTCCCGGTGCGGGAGCCATTGCTTCCGCTCCGCTGGCTGTGCCAGACTGCTCTATTTTTGGAGGCTGTTTTGCAACCTATGCTTTGGCGTTCCCTGCTGGCCGCGGCCCTGGTCTGCTGCCTGGCGCCGCTGCCCGCGGCCCAGGCCGCGCCGGACTGGCCGGCCATCGCCGGCACCTATCCGCAGCTGGGCAGCCTGCCCTCCCGGGAGGAGCTGGCCATCATGCACTGGCTCCAGGACACCCGCACCCGGGCCGATGTCGCCCGGGCCGACGTGGAGAGCCACCCGGACCTGGACGGCTTCCTGGGCGCCCTGGGCGGGTCCGCGGACGCCTCGGACTATCCTGCCACCGTGGCCCTGCTCAAGCAGGCCAAGGACGACATGAAGCCGGTGGTGAAGGCGCTGAAGGCCCAGTTCGGCCGGCCGCGGCCGTTCGTGAGCGACACGACCCTGGCGCCGGCGCTGCCCGAAGCGGAGTCCTGCTCCTTTCCCAGCAAGCACGCCACCGAGGGGATCCTGTTCGCGAGCCTGCTCAGCCAGCTGGACCCGGCCGACCAGGCCACCCTCCTGGAAGAGGGCGGCCTCATCGGCAACGACCGGGTCATGGCCGGACTGCACTGGCCCAGCGATGTTGCGGCGGGCCAGCGCCTGGGCAAGGCCTTCGCCGCCTACTGGCTGGGGCTGCCGGAGAACGCGGGGCTGCTGGAGGATGCCGCCGCGGAATGGAACGCCGGCGGCACAAGAGTTACAGGGGGCAGTCCGGTCACTGTTTCAGGGCCACACCATAGTAGTACGAGTAGGTGACCGGGTCCTGCAACGTGGATGTGCTGTAGGTGAAGGAACTGAACAGCATGGCCCCGTTGATGAATTCGACATAGACGTCCCTCTGGGTACTTCCCGGCAGCGGTACCGTGTACGTAAAGAGTCCCGGGGAGGTGTTGAGCAACGTGCCGCCCTGCAGGTACGCGGTGTCGTTCACGGGCACGAGCGGATGGGCCGTGCCCGGGTTCCCATTGCTGTTGATGGTGAGGTCGCCCCCGCTGGTAAGGTTCATCGTGTAGCTGGCGATGCCCGCCACGCCCACTTCGTCATTGCTGCCGGGGGCGATCGTGACGCCGGTCTTGCTGAAGGCCAGGGCCTGGTAGGTGCCGGCGGTGGAGGGATCGAAGGCGGTGGAGGCGGCCTGGGGCACGGCGATGAGACTGCCGTTGGCCATGTCCACCACGAAGAACCCTCCCTGGGTGCCGAAGATGGTGTCGGTGCCGCCCGATTGGTCCGGCATGGTCATGGAGGTGCCGCTGGCGTCAGGAACGCAGTCCGTCGCCTGGAAAGTGGTGACTGGGTCCCAGGTGGAATCGCTTGGATAACCGAGCGACTGGAGCGAGGCCTGCATGGCGCCGAAAGGCCAATAGCCCGCATGACTCACGAGCCCGCTGCCGTCCACGGTCACGTTGCCCACCGACATGCCCCCGATGCTGGTGCGCCACTGCATGTAATTGAAGTTCTGGCCCTCGAGCCAGGCTGGCGAGATCGGGGCCTGGAGGATGGCCGTGACCAGGGAGGTGGTGTGGTGCGAGGGGCCGGTGTTGTCCGCTTCGGCCACCAGGGCGAGGCCCGGGATCTCGATGGCCTGGATCAGGCTGCCGTCGGGGCTGGTGACGGTGTAGACCCCATCGGCTCCCACCGTGTAGCCCAGCGTGCCGGTCTGGCCATTGGTGTGGTTGGTGTAGGCGATGGTCTGGGCGGCCGGCTGGACGGTGATGGTGAGGAAATCGCCGACGCTGGCGGTCCCGCTGTAGACCCGGTCCGAGGCACTGGAGGAACTCCCGCCGCACCCCACCAGCCCGGCCAGGGCCAGGGCCGCACCCGTCAGCAACACACTTCGGCTCGATCGCATGGGCAGTCTCCTTTTCCCTCTTGTATCGGCTGCCGGCACGCCTCTATTTAGAAGAAATCAAGTCGGGTCCGCCCGGTCTCCCGGGAACCATGCGCACCGCCGGGGCACCCTGTGCACCTAGGAGCCCGGCCATGTGGCAGGTCCGCTTTACCCGAACGGGAGATCCGCGCTACCTGGACCTGGTCTGGAACGAGTTCTTCGTCTCCAGGGGGCGGGGCCTGGCCCTGGAGGCCCACTTTCCCTGGATGCTGCGCCCCGGACCCCGGGTGCTCTATGCCGAACTGCTCGAGGGGGACGAGCTGGTCGGGGGCCTGGTGCTCCGGGACAGCTCCCCCTGCGTCCCCGGGATCGGACCCGTCGCCTCGGTGGGGCTGGTCTGCCTGCGGGAGGGCCACCGGGGCAAGGGGCTCAGCCGGATCCTGCTGGCGGAGGCCATCGGGCGCGGGCGGCGGGACGGCTTCGCGGCCCTGACGCTGTGGACGGGCAAGCCGGGCGTGTACGAACCGCTGGGCTTCAGGGTGGCGGACCGGTCCCTGTTCGGCTGGGTGGACAACCCCCGGGGGGATGCGGGCCGGGACCCCTTCGCCCAGGGTGCGGCGGGCGCCGGCCCGGCACGGCCCCTGCCCCCTTTCGCCCGGGAACTGGTGGTCCTGGCCGAGGGCGAGGCGTACTGCGCCGTGGCCGGCGCCGGGACGGGCCCCATCGTGGTGGAACACCGCGGCGCTGCCGCGGCCGTCACCGGGATCCTGGGCCGGCACCTGCCGCGCCGCTGGCGCCTGAACGCGTCCCTGGGCGACCCGCTGCTGGAGGCCCTGGGCCGGGCGGGCATGAGCCTGGAACTGCGTCCCGGCAACCTGCAGATGTGGCTGCCGCTGGAGGCCGGGTTGACTCCGGAGTCCTTGGCCGGGCGGGCGCGGTACTCGGTCCTGGACCGGATTTGATGCAATAGCCGAAAAGGGGTCCGACAACCATCAACCGCCCTCGCCCAGGAGCCGCTCCAGGGTCTGCTGGATGGAGCCGATGATGGTGTTCCGGTCGAAGTCCCGGGCCAGGGCGGCGGCGGCGTTGGCGGACCACTGGGCCACCTGGGCGGGGGGCGCGGCCCGCATGGCCAGGAACCCCCGGGCGATGTCCCCGGGGTCCCGGGGATCGGTGACCACGCCCAGGGCACCGTCCCGCACCTGCCGGGACACCTCGCCCCCGGCGGCGCACAGCACGGGCTTGCCGACGCTCAGGTACATCTGGAACTTGGCCGGGACGGTGAGCCGGAGCACGGGCTCGTCGGCCAGGGACAGGACCAGGAAATCGGCCTGGTCATACTCTTCCCCCATGTCCTGGGCGGGCCTGCGGCCGGGGAACTCCACCGGGACGCCGGCCATGGCCGCCTGCTCGCGCAGGCCGTCCAGGGCGGAGCCGTCGCCGACGATGCGCAGCCGGGCGAAGCCGGGCTCGGCCCGGCAGGCCCGGGCGAAGCCCTGCAGGACGTTCTCCAGGTTCTGCACCTTGCCGATGTTGCCGGCGAACAGGAACACCGGGACGCCCGGGGCCCTGGCCGGGACCGGGGCGGGACGGTAGGGGGCGAGGGGCCAGTTGGGGGTGTAGGCCAGGGGCTTGGGAGTGTAGCGGCCGAGGATGTCGCTGAAACCCCGGCAGGAGATCATGATGGCGTCCGCCTTGGCGTAGACCCAGCCGACGAACGCGTCCAGGCCCCGGGCCAGGAGCCGGGTCCGGCGGAAGCCGTAGGCGTAGACGGAATCCGGCCAGACGTCCTGGGTCCAGATGGCCACCGGCTTGCGCCGGGCCTTGGCGGCGACGATGCCGGGCACGGCCATGGTCAGGGGCCCGGTCTGGTAGATCAGCACCAGGTCGTACCGGGGCAGCCGGAACCGGGCCACGAGGGCGCCGAACAGGGCGAACCACAGGTAGTTGCAGAGCTTGCGCGGGAGGCTGTCCCGGTAGCCGAGCACGGTCCGGAAGCGCAGGATGCGCACGCCGCGCCAGTTCTCCCGGCTCAGCAGCCGGTTCCGGTAGCCCTGGAACAGCCGGCCCTGGGGATAGGAGGGCTGCTGGGTGAGGACGGTGACCCCCGCCCCCCGGGCCGCCAGCTCCGCGGCCAGGTCGTTGATGATGAAATCCTCCGGCCAGAAGCGCTCGGTGACCACCAGGACTTCACACATAGTGCGCATAGAGCTCGGCGTGGGCGGCCATGAAGGCCCGCAGCTCCTCGAACATGGTGCGGTACGGGGGCACGGCGTGGCCGAAGTCGCCGCGGGTGCACACCAGGCTGCGGTCGGAGGCCACGCTGTCGTCCCGCTGGAGGGTGACGCCCCTGGGCCCGAACACCTCCGCCAGCAGGGCCAGCAGGTCGTGCTTGCTGATGGGCGCGCCGTTGGTGAGGTGCACCAGGCCGGTGGCGGGATGGGCCACGATGTGGTCCACGGCCTTGGCCAGCTCCAGGGTGGTGACGCCGCCCCACAGGGCCCGGCCGAAGCCGCGCACCACCCCCCGCTGGCCCATGAACCAGTGGAACAGGCCGGAGCCGGGCTTGAGCTCGGGGCCGATCTTGGAGGTGCGCACGGTGAGGGCCGGGGGGGCGAGCACTTCGCCCAGGGCCTTGGTGCGGCCGTAGGTGCTGTCGGCGTCCCTGAGGTCCGTCTCCCGGTAGGGGCCCCGGGCGCCGGAAAAGACGCAGTCGGTGCTGGTCTGGATCAGCCGGAACCCCTGGTCCCCGGCGGCCGCCGCCAGCACCTGCGGCAGCAGGGCGTTGAGCCGGATGGCCCGCACCGGGTCCTGCTCGGATTCCTGGATGAGCACGCCGGTGCAGTTCAGGACCCACTGGGGCCGGGTCCTGGCGGTGAAGGCCAGCAGCGCGCCGGTGTCCTCCACGTCCAGGCGGGTCCAGTGGGGCGAGGCGCTGCGGGCCACCGCGAGCACCTCGTGGCCCCGCTCGGCCAGGTGGATGCGGGCGACGTGGCCGACCATGCCGTCGGCGCCGAGGATCAGGATCCGGGCCATGGTCACATCCTCCAGGTGGCGCTGCGCACGTAGCGGGTGAAGCTCAGGATGATGCGCAGGACCTTGCGCGAGACGTCGTCCACGTCATAGTCGGGGACCACCCGGGGCCGGTAGCCCTCGGCGTGGTCCTGGACCACCACCCGGATGGCGTCGTCCACCAGCTCCGGCTCCAGGCCGGCCATGACCAGGGTGCCCACGTCCACCCCCTCGGGGCGCTCGTGGGCGTTGCGGATGGTGATGGCCGGGAAGCCCATGAGCGAGGACTCCTCGAAGATGGTGCCGGAGTCCGAGACCACGCAGCGGGCTTCCAGCTGGAGCTTGTTGTAGTCGAAGAAGCCCAGGGGCTTCAGGATCCGCACCTGGTCGTGGAACACGGCGCCGGTTTCGGTCATGCGCTTCAGGGTCCGGGGGTGGGTGGAGAAGACCAGCGGGATGCGGTATTTCTCGCCCAGGAAGTTGAGGGAGGCCACCAGGTTGCGGAAGTTCACCGGGTCGTCGAGGTTCTCCTCCCGGTGCGCGCTCACCACGAAGAACCGCCCCGGTTCGAGCCCGAGGCGGCCCAGGATCCCGGAGCCTTCGATGCGGTCCCGGTAGTGGCCCAGGACCTCCTTCATGGCGGATCCGGTCTTGAAGACGGTCTCCGGGCGCAGCCCCTCGGCCAGCAGGTAGCGCCGGGCGTGCTCGGTGAGGGTCAGGTTGATGTCGGCGGTGTGGTCCACGATCCGGCGGTTGATCTCCTCGGGCACCCGCAGGTCGAAGCAGCGGTTGCCGGCCTCCATGTGGAAGATGGGGATCCGCCGCCGCTTGGCCGGGATCACCGCCAGGCAGCTGTTGGTGTCGCCGTACACCAGCAGGGCGTCCGGCGCCTCCCGGGCCAGCACCGCGTCGGACTTGGCGATGATGTTGCCGATGGTCTCGGCCACGGTGGCGCCGGCGGCGTCCAGGAAGTGGTCCGGCCTGGCCACCCCCAGGTCGTCGAAGAAGATCTGGTTGAGCTCGTAGTCGTAGTTCTGGCCGGTGTGCACCAGCAGGTGCCGGGTGTGCCGGCCCAGGACGGCCATGACCCGGGACAGCTTGATGATCTCCGGGCGGGTGCCGACGATGGTCATGACCTTGTACATGGGGTTCCTTTCACCGGGCCGGGGCGGAGCACAGCTGGTTCTGGATGAAGTCCACGCCGAGCAGGAGCTGCTTGAGCTGGCTGCGGTTCAGGCGGCGGGTGTTGTGCGAGGTGTACTCCCCGCTGCGGGTGATGCCGGTGTCGCCCACCTCGAAGTACGCCTCGTAGTTGAGGTCCCGGGTGTCGGCGGGCACCCGGTAGTAGTCGCCCAGGTCTTCGGCCTTGGCCGCCTCCTCCCGGGACAGCAGGGTCTCGTAGACCTTCTCGCCGTGCCGGGTGCCGATCACCTGGATCGGATTGCGCTCGCCGAACAGCTCCAGCAGGGCCTCGGCCAGGTCCAGGATGGTGGCGGACGGCGCCTTCTGCACGAACAGGTCGCCCTGGCGGCCGTGGTCGAAGGCGTACCGCACCAGCGCCACCGCGTCCTGGAGCGACATCATGAACCGGGTCATGGCCGGGTCGGTGACGGTGAGCGGGCCGCCGGACTTGATCTGCTGGATGAACAGCGGGATCACCGAGCCCCGGCTGGCCATGACGTTGCCGTAGCGGGTGGCGCACAGCCGGGTCTGCTCGCCGGACAGGTTCATGGACTTGGCCACCATCACCTTCTCCATGAGCGCCTTGGACATGCCCATGGCGTTGATGGGGTAGACCGCCTTGTCGGTGCTGAGCACGATCACCTGCCGCACCCGGTTGGCGATGGCGGCGTCGATGGTGTTGCCGGTGCCCAGGATGTTGGTGCGCACCGCCTCCAGGGGGTAGAACTCGCAGGAGGGCACCTGCTTGAGCGCCGCGGCGGAGAACACGAAATCCACCCCGCGGGTGGCGGCCAGGATGGAGTCGTAGTCGCGCACGTCGCCCAGGTAGAACTTCACCCGGCCGGACTGGTAGCGGTGGCGCATGTCGTCCTGCTTCTTCTCGTCCCGGCTGAAGATCCGCACCTCGGCGATGTCGGTCTTGAGGAACGCGTCCAGCACGGCGTGGCCGAAGGAACCGGTGCCGCCGGTGATGAGCAGGACCTGGTTGTTGAACATCGGGGTCACCTCGCAGCAAACATTCAGGCTTTCAGGTCGTTGAGATCGGTGGCGGGTATGGCGGGCCGGTGCGGCGGGTGCCGGCGCAGGCCCGCGTCGCGCAGCACGGCGTCGGCGGCGGCGATCATGGCCTGGGCCCAGGGGGCGGGATCCCGGGGATCGGCGTAGGTCGCGCCCGGGTAGCCCCGGAGGATCTCCCGGGCGTATTCCGCGTCGGCGCAGATGATGGGCAGGCCCAGGGCCGAGGCCTCCACCAGCGGCAGGCCCACGGTCTCCACCAGGCTGGGGAACAGCAGCGCCGCGGAGCGGGCGTAGCACGCGGCGACCTCCTCGCGGGTGCAGCTGCCCAGGTACTCGATGGGCGTGGCCATGCAACCCAGCTCCCCGGGCCCGAGGGTGAACAGCACCCGGACCCGGCCGCGCAGGTCGGGGCGCCTGGCCTCCAGCAGCGCCAGGGCGCGCCCGAGCACGGCGTGGTTCTTGTGCGGATGCGCCGTGGCGGGGTAGAAGAACGCCACCGTGTCAGCCCAATCAGGCCTGGCGGCCCTTGCTTCCCCCGCGGCGCAGTGGGGGAACCAGCAGAGGCTGGCCAGGCGCCAGCGCCGGCGCACCCGGGCGGCCATGGTCCGGGTCTGGACGATGACCCGGGCGGAGGTGAGCTTGATGCTGATCCACATGAAGTAGCCGTAGAGCTTCTGGTAGAACAGCGGGCCCAGCTCCCGCCGGTCCAGGCGCCACTTCAGTTCCGGGTAGAAGGGCAGCGACTGGTGGATGTAGACGTACTGGCGGATGCCCCGGGCGCCGAGGATGCCGAGGTTGTTCAGGGAGACCAGGACGTCGGCCGGCCTGCCGTCCGTGCGCAGCAGGCCGCGGATGCCGAAGCACTCGAACAGGAGCCGGCGCCACAGTCCCAGCTCGCCGGTGACCGGATTGCGGATGCCGGCCAGGTGCAGCGGCCGGGTGGTGATGAAGGTGTAGGCGGCGGAGGGGTCGGCCTGGGCCAGCCGGGCCAGCTCGGTGACGATCCGCCAGGCGCCGCTCTGCCTGGCCGCGGTGGCGACGAAGACGATGTGCGGCTTCGCGGCGGGGGGCATGGGGCCGGCGGCGCTCACGGGGCACCGGCGGGATTGGCCCGGGGCCGGGCCGGCAGGTTCCGGGACAGGGCGACGAACAGGGCGAACAGGCCCAGGACGAAGGGCCCGGTGAAGTAGCCGGCGGAGCGGATGACGCCGGACACCGAGACCATGCTCAGCAGGCTGAACAGCGCGACCCGGTTGGCGGGGAGCACCGGCGCTCCGGCCGGGAACCACGCACGGCCGGCCTGCCAGGTGAGCAGCAGGAAGCCGCACCAGATGGCGATGCCCACGCAGCCCAGCTCGCTGCCCAGCTTGGCCAGGGTGAAGGAGCCTTCGAAGGCGTTCTGGTCGTCCAGGTCCAGGGCGGCCAGGTAGCCCGAGGCGGCGGTGGCCGGGTTGCGGCCGACGCCCATGGCGTTGAAGCCCACCCCGCGGCCGCGGCTCTCGTCCAGGTAGGCCGCCAGCAGCATCCAGCCGTTCAGGTAGACCAGGCTGGACAGGTTGGAATCCTCGCTGAACGCCAGGATGTCGGCCACCCGCCTGCGGGTGGGTCCGGCATAGGGGGTCTGCAGGAACCCCAGCAGGACCATGCCGGTGGCCAGGGCGGGCGCCAGGAGCCGTCCGGCCTGCTTCAGGGTGGTGGTGGCGGCCAGGCGGAACAGGATGGCCATGCCCAGCAGCAGGAACAGGAAGGTGGAGGAGGGCGACAGCAGGAACAGCGCCAGCCCGGCCAGGGCCACGGCGGGGCGTTCCCGGCCGGCGGCGGTCTGCCACAAGTAGAAGAGCACCGGCGCCATCACCATGGCCAGGTGGCTCGGCTCCGCGAACAGCCCGCTGGCCCGCCCGGGCTGGCCCTGGAAGCAGAGCACGGCCTCCTCCGCCCCGAGGCCCAGGAGCGCCAGGCCGGTGACGGCCCACAGGTCGCCCCGCTCCAGCAGCGGCCGGGACAGGTCGATGCGGGCCGCCAGGTTCTCCAGGGAGAGGCAGACCAGGATGAACAGCACCGAGGAGAGCAGGACCTTGCCCAGGGCGGCGTCCAGGAAGTCCAGGCCGAAGGCCAGGCCGCCGTAGAGCAGCGCCAGCAGGGCCAGCCCGGTGCCCAGGCCGGCCCGGCGGCGCTGGGCGCCCCGGGCGAGGAAGCTGCACAGGAGGGTGGCGAGGATGTTGACGCCGATGCTGCCCTGGGGCAGCGGCACCACCCGGAGCGCCAGCAGCAGGTTGGCGGCGACCATGATCCGCACCGCGGGGATCTGGCCCGGCTGGGCGGCCAGGGCGCCGTGGCGGAGGGCGGCGAGGCGGCTCATGAGGTTTGCCCGGAGGGGGGATCTTCCAGCCGCAGCAGCACCCGGTGCGCCTCCAGGTGGTCCTCCAGGGTCCGGTAGGCCTGGCTGATGCAGGTGAGGCCCGGCAGCGCCCGGGCCGGGCCGCCCGCCCGGGGATGCCGGAGTTTGGCCAGGATGCGCCAGGCCAGGTCACGCAGCTCCTGGGCCAGCCCGCCCAGGAGCGCGACCAGGGCACGGATTCCGGGCCTTCCGGCCCCGTGGCGGAAGGCGCGGTTGATGGACCGCCATTCCCGGGCGCAATGCAGGTAGCAGCTGGCGTACAGCCGCGGGAAGCTGGGTTCCGCCCCCAGCTGCGGCACCCGCTCCAGCGCCTTCAGCATGGAGTAGGCCCAGACCGTGTACGGCGCATAGAACTCGGGGATCCGCGGGTCCCAGCGCAGGCCGTCGCCGAAACGCGCGATGTGCTCGGTCCGCCACAGGGCGCCCCGGTCGGTGCGGGCGGCCCCCTGCCCCGCGGTGCTGGCCGCGGACGCCCCGGGGATGACGAAGGGGTAGTCCACCCGCCAGCAGCGCTCCGCCTCGGCGGCGATCAGGGTGGCACTGTAGATGTCCGGGCTGACCCCGCCGAACACGGCGCCGTACTTGGCCCGGATCCGCCGCAGCAGGGCCATGGACACCAGCCCGTGATAGGCCCGGGGCATGGCCCCCAGCCCGCCGCCGAACCGGGCGGCCACCTGCCGCACCGCCTCCCGGGGGTCCAGCGGCTCGGCCCGCCCGGTGCAGTCCCGGACGAACAGCCTGGCCGCGTAGCCGCCGCCGAAGAACCGGGAGCGCACCCCGGGCCAGAAGTAGTTGGCGATGAAGGCGTCGGTGTAGGACACCACGGCGTCGATGCGGTGCCGCCCGGCCCAGGCGGCGATGGTCATCAGGCCCGGGCCGATGCAGTCGTCATCCCCGATGAACATCACGTACTCGCCCGTGGCCAGCCCCAGGGCGCGCTCGAAATTGTCCACCACGCTCAGGCGCCCGGGGCTGTGCTGGTAGCGCACGGCGCCCCGGGCGATGAGCGGCGCCAGCGGGTCCCGGGCCTGGTCGCTGCCGCTGTTGTCGCAGACCACCAGCTCGGCCTCGGGCGCGTGCCGGACGATGGCCTGGACCGCGTCCAGCAGGGTGGCCTGGCGGTCGCGGGTGGGGATGATGATCGAAACCTGCGGTGGCACGGCGCGGGGTTCCCGGGTCACAGCGGCGGCCGGCCGCGGCCGGGACGCGCCCGGGGGCACGGGCTCAGCATGTGCCCACCCGGTCCCGGGCGCACTGGATCTGGTTCGCCACGTAGCTCACGTCCTGGGGGTCCAGCCACCAGCCGCAGGGCAGCGCCAGCACGGAGTCCATGAGTTCCCGGCTGCCCGGCAGGTCCGGCACCGGGGCGGCGAACCCGGTGTAGCGGGTGTTGAGGTAGTGCAGCCGGGAGGCGCCCACGCCGGCCTCCTTGAGGGCGGCCAGGAGCGCGTCCCGGTCCCGGGCCCGCACCAGGTAGCCCCAGTAGCTGGGGTCGGCCCCGGGCAGCGGGGCGATGGGCCGCACCCGCTCCGAGCCGGCCAGCAGCTCGCCGTAGCGCCGGGCGTTGCCCCGGGCCGCCGCCACCCGCTCGGCCACGGTGGGGATCTGCTCCAGGCCCAGGGCGGAACAGAGGTTGTTCAGGGGCGCCGCCCAGCCGATCTCCGGGATGTCGCAGCGGGGGTCGATCTCCCCGTCGGGGGTGCGGAACGCCTTGAGGTCGATGCCCAGGCGCCGGAGGCGCAGGGCCCGCTCGCCGTCCTCGGCCCGGCGGCAGGCCAGGGCGCCGCCCTCGCTGGCGTTGATCTGCCGGTTGGGATAGAAGCAGTAGACCGCGAACTGGCCCCAGTGCCCCACCTGGCGCTGGTCCACGGTGGCCAGCAGGGCGTTGTCGCAGTCCTCGATCAGGGCGATGCCCCGCTCCTGGCAGAAGGCCTGGGCCTGGGCCGCCGGGCCGGGATACCCGGCCACGTGGTAGAGGATCAGGGCCCGGCAGCGGGGGGTGCAGGCCCGCTTGAGGGCGTCCAGGTCCAGGGTCGCGGTGTGCGGGTCCAGGTCCACCCAGGCCGGCCGGGCCCCCACCATGGCGATGGGGGCGTTGGTGGACATGCAGGCGAAGGCGGTGGTGAGCACCTCGTCCCCGGGGCCGGCCCCGGCCAGGCGCAGGGCGATCTGCATGGCGTTGGCCATGTCGTTGGTGGTCACCACGGTGGCCTGGCCGGCCAGGTCGCCGAAGGCGCGGCTGAACCGCTCCAGGTAGCCGCCCGCGGCGATGGCGCCGGAGCGCAGCACCTCCAGGACGTTGGTCTCCATCCGGGGGGTGTGGTGGACCCGGAACAGGGGCACGGTGCGCATGGGCATGGTCATCCCTTTCTCAGCGCGTCGACGATGCGCTGTCTGGATTCGTCGTCCACCCACCAGCCGCAGGGGATGTGCAGCAGACGCCGGTAGAACCGTTCGAGCCCGGGCAGCTCCCGGGCCATAGGGCCGAACAGGGTGTGCCGGTGGTTGGGCTTGTGCAGCTTGGCGGCGGCGACGCCCCGGGCCTGGAGCGCCCGCCCGGCGTCCTCCGGGTCGTCGCAGAGCAGGGTGTAGAGCCAGTAGGCCGGACGGCCCCGGGGGTCGAAGGCGGCCGGGGCCAGGCCGGGGATCCGGGCCAGCTCGGCGTCGTAGAACCGGCCGTTGGCCACGTGGCGCGCCAGCAGGGCGTCGATGCCGCCCAGCTGGACCAGCCCGAGGGTGGCGGCGACGTTGTGCATGTTGTACTTGTAGCCAAGGGCGGTGATGTCCACCTCGGCGCGGTCCACCCCCTTCAGCATGCCGAACCAGCGGAACGCCCGGGCCCGCGTCAGCTGCCCGGGGTCGCCCAGGGCCAGGGCGCCGCCGTCCACGGTGGTCAGGTGCTTGATGGCCTGGAAGGAGAAGACGCCGTACTGGCCCAGGCTGCCCACCGGCGCGCCGCCGTAGGTGGCGCCCAGGGCGTGGGCGCAGTCCTCGATCACCGGCAGGCCGGCGTCCCGGGCCACCGCCAGCAGCTCGGCCATGCGCGCGGGGTAGCCGGCGTAATGGACCACCATGAGCGCCCGGGTCCGGTCGGTGATCCGCTCGCGCACCGACCCGGGGTCCAGGGTGCCGTCGCCGGGGTCCACGTCGGCCCACACCGGGGTGCCGCCCGCGTGGAGGATGGCCAGGTTGGTGGGCTCGGCGGTCATGGGGGTGGTGACCACCTCGGCGCCGGGACCCACGCCGGCCAGCACCAGCGCGGCGTGCAGCGCGGCGGTGCCGCTGCTCATGGCCAGCAGGCTGGCCAGGCCGAAGTGGCCGGCGAAGGCGGTCTCGAAGCGGTACACCTGTTCGCCCTCGGCGATCATGCCGCTGTACAGCGTCGCCTGCAGGGCGGGCAGCAGGGTTTCCGGGGGCGGGAGGGCAACTTTCACCAGGGGGATCAGGCTTCCTCCCGTTCGAAGCGCGGCAGGGCCAGCCGGGCCGCCACCAGGGACCACAGCAGGGTGCCGCCGCTGCCGGCCAGGGCCGCCAGCAGGACCATCCGGGCGCGGGCGGGCCGGTCCTTCTCCTGGGGCAGGTCGCCTTCGTCCAGGATGTTCAGGATGGGCATGTCGTTCTTCTCCTCCAGCAGGGCCTGCTCGTGGTTCAGGGTGAGGGTGGCCACCACCTGCTGGCGCAGCCGGAGCGCCGCCTCCAGCCGGCCGCCCTCCAGGCGCACCGCCGGGTCATTGCTGGTGGCGTAGTTGCGGTGGGAGCCGAGGAACTCCCGGCAGTCCCGCTCGGCCCCGGCCCGGGCCGCCTCGGCCTCCCGGACCCGCTCGGCGGTGAAGGCGGCCTTGCTGCCGCCCCGGGTGCGGGCCTTGGCCTCGATGAAATATTCCAGGGTGGTCACGGCCTTGTGCACGATCTGCTGGCTCAGCGCGGGCGACTGGGTTTCAGCGGCAATGGTTAATAATTTGGTTTTAGTATCACGTCCTACCGTGAGATGGCTGCGCAGGGTCCGGCAGGCCTGGTCCAGATTGCGCGCGCGGAAGTAGGTGTACAGGCTTTCGTTGTGCTCCCGGGGCGGACCGAAGCGCCAGGTCCGCTGGCTGAAGTGGTAGTCCTCCTGGAGCAGGTTCTTGGCCATCCAGCGGCTGGCGAGGATATCCCCGAAGGCCGCGTCGGCGCCCTCCAGCCCGGGGACCGTGATCCCCGCGGCCGCGGCCACCAGCGCCATCTGGGAAGGGATGCCGCCGCCGCCCCGGAGGTCGGTGGGCAGGATGTGCGCCTCGCACTTGTACTGGTCCGGCCGGGACACCGCGATGCCGGCCATGATTACGCCAGCCAGAAGCCCGTTACGGACGGGCTTGAGCACGGGGGCCGGGATGAACCCGGACGGCTTGCGTGGCGGCGGTACGGCTGGCATGCCTGCATCCTAGTGCGGGCTGTCCGATCTGTCCACCGGGAGGCTGGCGGAAGTCCGGGCGGGATTCCGGGAGCGCTTGTATGGTGTTACAGTCTTGCCAAAGTGGCTGGTGTCATTGGTTTTTCGCGCAAATTATGATTATGTACTAGTAAAAGGGATATTAATGAATTTCATGTATATTAATTTAATCTTCTGGTGCGGCTGCGTCCTGGGGCTCGGGGCCCAGGACCCCCCCGCGCTCGAGTCCATGGCCCCCCGGCCGGGGCTGGCCGCCGACCGGGACCTCCCGGCCGATGCCGCCGCCGAGGCCAGCCCCAGGGCCATGGAGAACCTGAAGGCCGAGAACGCGGAGCTGGCGCTCAAGCTCGACGAGCGGCAGCGCCGGGCCCGGGAAGTGCAGGCGCTCAAGGCCAAGGCCTGCGGGCCCCGGCGCTTCGCCGAGGACCTGTTCGACACCCGCGAGGACATGGCCACGGCCACGGAGGGCGGCATCTCCGAGGACTACGTGCTGGGCGTCGGCGACCAGCTGCGGGTGGTGGGCTTCGACAGCGCCACCTTCGAGCTGCCGGCCAGCGTCGACGGCCGGGGCGAGGTGATCGTCCCCAGGATCGGCACGGTCAAGGTGTCCGGCCTGACCCTGGCCGCGGCCAAGGCCGCCATCCAGGCCAAGGTGGCCCGGCAGCTGGGCAACACCACGGTGGACGTGTCGGTGGTCAAGCTGCGCCAGGTGCGGGTCTTCGTGATGGGCGAGGTGTACCGGCCCGGCAGCTACCTGGTGCCCAGCCTCAGCAGCCTGGTGAACGTCCTGGGCCTGGCCGGCGGCCCCACCCGCCTGGGCAGCTACCGCCGGATCCGCGTGCTCCGGGGCGGCAAGATGGCGGGGCAGATGGACCTGTACCCGCTGCGGGCCAGCGGGGCGGGCAACCTCAACTTCTCCTTCCAGTCCGGCGACACCGTGTTCGTGCCCCTGCTCTGCAACCCGGTGCTGCTGGAGGGCAGTTTCCTGCGGGTGGCGGACCGGGACGCGGACCTGGACCCGCGGCAGGACCGCCTGGGCGACACCCGGCTGCAGGACCGGGGCGGGACCCGGTTCCCGCGCGGCCCGGCGCGGCCCCGCCCGGACCCGGGGCCGCGGGCGGACTGGGCCAGGGACCGGGACCGGGGCCGGGAGGCCCGTGACCAGGACCTGGATCTGGACCTGGACGGAACCGCGGGCCTGGGCCAGGACCGGACCCAGGCCCCGGAGGGCAACACCGGCTGGGACGCGGACCGGGCCGCGCGGCCGGAGGACCCGGGCCCGGGCTGGGCCCCGGACCGGAACGCCGCGCGGGACCGGGGCCTGGACCCGCGCTGGAACCCGGACCGGGACGACGGGGACCGGGGCCTGGGCCCGGACTGGAACCCGGACGCCGCGCGGGACCCGGACCGGGAGCCCGGGAGGGGCCAGGGCCGGGACGCGGGCCCGGAGGGCCGGGGCCGGGAGCTGGCCCGGGACCGGGAGGCCCGGACCGCCCGGGCGGACCGGAGGGACCCCGCCTGCAGGCCGGAGCCGCGGCCCGCGGACCGGATGCCGCCGCTGCCGGCCATGCAGTTCGAGCTGCTGCCCGGGGAAACCGCCCTGGACGCCCTGGGCTTCGCCGGGGGGCTGCTGCCCAAGGCCTATGCCGACGGCCTGACCCTGCGCCGCCAGGACGCCGCCGGCGCCACCTCGGTGAGCGACCTGGCCATGGACCGCCTGGGCAGCTATGAGCTGAAGCGCGGCGACGTGCTGAGCGCCCTGCCCCGCCGGGCGGGCCTGGAGTCCCTGGTCACGGTGGCGGGCTGGGTCAGGGTGCCCGGCAGCTTCGCCCGGACCGAGGGTCTCCGGGTGGGCGACCTGCTGCAGCACCCGGCCCAGATCATGCCGGACACCTACCTGCGGCGGGGGGAGATCATCCGCACCCTGGACGACGGCTCCACCCGCTACCTGTCCTTCGACGTGGCCAGGGCCATGGCCGGCGAGCCCGGAGACAACCTGGAGCTGCGGGACCGGGACCGGGTGGAGCTGCACCGCCTCGCCCGCATGCGCCTGCCCGAACAGGTGACCCTTTCGGGACCCTTCACCCGGGCCGGGGTCTACCGGTTCCACCCGGGCATGCGGGTGGCGGACCTGGTGTTCGAGGCCGGCATCCCGGAAAAGCGGGCCAACCGCATGGCGGCGGAGCTGGCCCGCACCCGGGACGACGGTCCCAGCACCGTGCGCCAGCTGGACCTGGCCAGGCTCATCTCCACCGAGGCGGCCAGCCCGGTGAACCTGGCGGACGATGCGCTGAACCCGCTGCTCCGGCCCGACGACGAGGTGACCGTGTACGAGAAGCCGGAGTTCCGGATCCACCGGGCGGTGCGCATCGACGGCCAGGTGGCCAAGCCCGGGCTGTACGTGCTGGACACGGCGCACCCGACCCTGTCCCAGCTGGTGGCCCGGGCCGGGGGCCTGGCCCCGGACGCCATGCCCCAGGCGGGCATCTTCTTCCGCAACCCGCTGCCGGAGACCCTGGCCGCGGGCTCCATGCATGGCCGGGACATCTCGGGCATCTCCGAGATCCTGGACCGGCTGAACGAGACCAAGTACACCGATGCCAAGCCCGGCTCGCCCGAGCCGTACTCGCTGCTCAAGGTCCCGGTGCTGCACGGGCTGGGCAAGGAGCGGCTGAACCGGGTGGTGGTGGACTTCCCCGCCGCCCTGGCCGGGAACGCCGAGGCGGACCTGGAGCTGCTGGACCGGGACGAGATCATCATCCCCCGCCGCACCGACACGGTCATGGTCATCGGCGAGACCGCCACGCCCTTCGCCTTCTACCGGGTGAAGCCCGGCATGTCCGTGGGCAGCCTGCTGAAGCTGGCCGGCGGCACCACCCGCAACGCCGACACCTGGAACATCCGCCTGCTGAAAGCCGACGGGCGCATCCAGGACACCTGGGTGAACCACCGCGCGGTGGAACCCGGGGACGCGGTGCTGGTGCCCCAGGTGGTGCGCCGGGCCACCAACTGGCAGGACAACCTAAACGCGCTCATGCCCCTGGCGGTCCTCCTGAACGCCGTCCGGAAGTAGGAGCTCCCGCTCGGCCCGGGCGAAGCGCGGCCAGGGCCGGGCCGCGGGCAGGCTGCGCAGGCCGAAGCCCGCGGCCAGGGCGGCCAGCAGGACCAGCCCGGCCCGGGGGATGGCCAGCCAGGGCCCGCTCAGGTAGATCTCGGAGCCGCACATGGCGGCCAGGGCCAGCAGGATCGGGGCCGTCCAGGCCTCCAGCCGCGGCCAGCGGTCCATGATCTGGAAATGGAAATGGTTCCGGTCGCCCACCCCGAGCTTCTGCCCCCGCAGGAAGCGGATCGCCACCACCATGGCCACATCCGCGATGGGGTAGGCGAACAGCCACAGAATGTGGTTGGGACCCTGGCGGAGCAGGGCGGTCTTGGCCAGCAGGACCAGGAACAGGCCCATGGACAGGCTGCCGCAGTCCCCCAGGAACAGCCGGGCCCGGGGCCAGTTCAGGGCCAGGCAGGCGAGCAGCGCCCCGGCCAGGAACGGATGCGGGTAGCCGGCGCCCCACAGGCTGCCCAGGACCACCAGGGCGAAGCCCACGGCCAGCCCGTTGGCCCCGTCGATGAGGTTGAAGCCCTGGGGCAGGCCCCAGTACATCAGCACCAGCAGGGGGAAGGTGGCCCAGAGGTGGTCCGGGACGACGACCCCCACGAAGCGCAGGGGCGGGGTCGACCCGGCCAGGCCGCAGGCGCTGCTCCAGGCCAGCAGGAAGGCCAGGCCCAGCCCCAGGGCGGCCTTCCAGCGGGCGTCCAGGTCGAAATGGTCGTCCACTAGGCCCAGCGCGGCCATGGCCAGCACCACCATGCACTCCCGGCAGGGGATGGGGAACCGGCGGCCCTGGCAGGCCGCCTGGAACAGGAGGGCCAGGACCAGGGCCAGCCCGCCCACCCGGGCAACGGGCTGGCCGTGCCGGCGCCGCCCCCCGGGGACGTCCAGCAGCCCGAGGCACGGGGCCAGGCGGATCGCGGCCAGGGCCAGGCCGAGGGAAATGCCGAAGCCGCGGAACAGGGCGAGCAACGTGGGCATAAGGATCAGGAACGGAGGAAGCCTGCAAAGGGTTCTGGAATGGGGTGGACGTGGGTCAGGGGCCCAGGCTAGCCGTCCGCATGGGAAAGTTCAACGGTTTTCCGCGGCGCCCGGATGCGGTACAGCTCGCACCAGCTCAGGGGGTGGTCCCTGGCCACCAGGGGGTGCTGGAAGTCCTCGGCCGGGTCCCGGGTCATGCCCAGTTTCTCCATGACCCGGATGGAGGGCCGGTTCGGGCGGGCGGTGAAGGCCACCACTTCGCGGATGCCCGCCGGGCCGAAGGCGTGGTCCAGGACGGCCCGGGCGCCCTCCGGGGCCAGGCCCTGGCCCCAGGACGCCTGTTCCAGGCGCCAGGCGATCTCGATGCAGGGGGTGAAGGGAGCCTTGAAGGCGGGTTCGCTGAGGCCGATGAAGCCGATGAAGGGGCGGATGCCCGGCCGTTCCACGGCCCAGAGGCCCCAGCCCCGCCGCGCCAGGGCCTCCATGGCGCCCTTCATGCCCGCGGCGCTTTCCGCCAGGGACCGGGTGTAGGGGAAGAAGCGCATCACCACCGGGTCCGCGTTGAGGGCCGCGAACGGGGCCAGGTCCTCCGGGCGCCATGGGCGCAGGAGCAGACGCGGGGTGTTCAGGCTTGGAATCATCATGGCCAAGGAGGAGTGCCGCAGCCGGCCTCCAGGTTCCCCGGCGGCGCCGGGAGCGGATGCGTTTGCCGTTGCCGGGGACATTCGGCTAGGATCCTCCGAGGCGGCACTCCCCATGAGCAATCGCACCCTGGCCCTGAACGACGTCCTCCAGCAGTACCTGCTGGAGCACTCCCTGCGCGAGCATCCCGAGCAGGCGGCGCTGCGGGCGGCCACCCAGGCCCATCCCCTGGCGCGCATGCAGATCTCGCCCGAGCAGGGCGCCCTGATGCAGCTGCTGGTCAGGCTCATGGGCGCCCGGCGCACCCTCGAGGTGGGGGTGTTCACCGGCTACAGCGCCCTCACCGTGGCCCTGGCCCTGCCGCCGGACGGCCAGGTGCTGGCCTGCGACGTGAGCGAGACCTTCACCCGCCTGGGCCGGCCCTACTGGGAACGGGCCGGGGTGGCCGGGAAGATCGAGCTGGTGCTGGGCCCTGCCCTGGCCACCCTGGACGCCCGGCTGGCGGCGGGGGAGGCCGGCAGCTACGACTTCGCCTTCATCGATGCGGACAAGGTCAACTGCGAAGCCTACTTCGAGCGCTGCCTCGGCCTGCTGCGCCCGGGCGGCCTGATCGCCGTGGACAACGTGCTGTGGGGCGGCCTGGTGGCGGCGGCGCCGGTGGACCCGGCCCGGGATCCGGACACCGCCGCCCTGCAGCGGCTCAACGCCAGACTGCATGCTGACGAGCGGGTGGACCTGGCCATGGTGCCCATCGGCGACGGACTGACCCTGGCCCGGAAAAGGTGATGTCCTGCCCGGTGCAACCCTTGAGCGGCATGGCGGGTCTCCGGTTGTTGGTATTTCCCAGATACGGCGCCCCGGCCGGGAAGTTCCCGGCCGGGGCGTTGGGCGGGTTCGGCTAGACTAGGTCCGGAGGCGTGGGTGATGAATCTTCCCGAACTCAAGCATCCCGGGTACACCCTGGAGGATTGGAAGACCTGGGAAGGACGCTGGGAACTCATCCATGGCGTTGCCTACGACATGGCGCCTGCCCCGAGTCCCGATCACCAGCGCATCAGCTTCCAATTGCAGATGGCCATCCATGCGGCCCTTGCAGCGTCCAGCCAGAAGCCCGGCGGGGGCGGCTGCGAAGTGTTCAGCGCACCGATTGATCTATTCATCCCAGGAGAGCAGAGTGCCTACCAGCCCGACCTGGTGGTGGTGTGCGATCCCGCCAAGGTCACTCAGCGGGGCATCGAAGGCGTGCCGGATCTGGTGGTGGAAATCCTGAGCCCCTCCACCGCCGGCAAGGATGTCACCCGTAAACGCTGGACCTATGAGGCGGCCGGCGTTCCGGAATACCTGATCGTCGATCCGGGCGAGCGGGTGGGACTGCTGCTGCGCCTGGAAGAAGGCCGCTACGAGGAAGCTGCCCGCATCGAATGGGGCACCGTGGTTGCGCTCCTTGGCGGCCAACTGCCGGTGACCCTGGGCTGAGCCCGACCCAGCGGGCCAACCTCGTCCAGGCTTCCTGGCGCCAAGCCTTTGATAAATTATTAACATTTCCTCGTAATGCCTATACTAAATAATTATGAAAATTATGGACACGGCTCCGACGCCGAACCCTTCCCTGACCACCGGCATCGCCTCCGTCCCCATCGAGCGGCGGATCGGCACCGGCCGGGCGGAAGCCGTGGACCAGGTCGCCATCGAGGAGCCGCTGGAACTGCAGTTGGCCTATGCCAGCCCCCAGGGGCCCCGGCGGCGGACCCTGGCCATCACCATGCGCACCCCGGGGCACGACGCGGAACTGGCGGTGGGCTTCCTGCTGACCGAGGGGATCATCGGTAGCCGGGATGACCTCGCCGAGGTGGGGCCCCAGGCCCGGCGCACCTGCCGCAACCTGGTCCGGATCGCGCTCCGGGACCACGTGGCGGTGGACCTGCAGCGCCTGGAGCGGCACTTCTACACCACCTCCAGCTGCGGCGTCTGCGGCAAGACCTCCATCGCCGCGCTCCGGGCCCGGAGCCCCTTCCCGCCCGCGCCCACCGGTGCGCCGCCGCGCATCCCGGCCGCGCTGGTGCACCAGCTGCCGGAGCGGCTGCGCGCGGGCCAGGAGGTCTTCAGCGCCACCGGCGGACTGCACGCCTCCGCGCTGTTCACCGCCTCCGGAGACCTGGTGCTGCTCAGGGAGGACGTGGGGCGGCACAACGCCCTGGACAAGGTCATCGGCCGGGCCCTGCTGGACGGCCTGCTGCCCCTGCGCGAGCACCTGCTCCTGGTGAGCGGGCGGGCCAGCTTCGAGCTGGTGCAGAAGGCCGCCATGGCGGGCCTGCCCTTCCTGGGCGCCGTGGGCGCGCCCTCCAGCCTGGCGGTGGCCCTGGCCCGGGAGGCGGGCATGACCCTGGCGGGCTGGGTCCGGGACGGGCGCTGCAACGTCTACACCGGCGCCTGGCGCATCACCTGATCTGTTGGGAGTCCCCATGGAACGCCGACCGGAACGGGTCCCCATCGAGAAGACGACGCCCAGGGTGCGGCGTTCCGCCCACGTGGCCGCCGGGCTGCCGGCCATTCTCGCGGCCACCCGGCACGCCCTGGCGGAGATGGGCCCGTTGCGCAGCCTGAAGGCGCTGCTGCAGGTGAACCAGCGCGGCGGCTTCGACTGCCCGGGCTGCGCCTGGCCGGATCCCGATGACCGGCGCCAGATGGCGGAATTCTGCGAGAACGGCGCCAAAGCGGTGGCCGAGGAGGCGACCCGGAAGCGGGTGACCCCGGACTTCTTCGCCCGGCACCCGGTGGCCGAACTGGCCGGATGGTCGGACCACCAGCTGGGCAAGGCGGGGCGCCTCACCCAGCCGATGCTGCTGCGGGAGGGTGCCGCCCACTACGCACCCGTGGACTGGGACACGGCCTTCGGCATCCTGGCGGAGGAACTCCGGGCCCTGCCCTCCCCGGACCACGCGGTGTTCTACACCTCGGGCCGGGCCAGCAACGAGGCGGCCTTCGCCTACCAGCTGTTCGTGCGCCTGTTCGGCACCAACAACCTGCCGGACTGCTCGAACATGTGCCATGAAAGCAGCGGGGTGGCGCTGCAGGAAGTCCTGGGTTCGGGCAAGGGCTCCGTGACCCTGGAGGATTTCCAGCACGCGGACTGCATCCTGCTCATCGGCCAGAACCCGGGCACCAACCATCCCCGGATGCTCACCACCCTGCAGCAGGCGTCCCTGCGGGGGGCCCGGATCATCAGCCTCAACCCCCTGCTGGAGGCCGGCGCCCAGGCCTTCATCCATCCCCAGAAGTTCTGGACCTGGCTGGGCCACGGCACCCCCATCGCGGCGCTGCACCTGCCGGTGCGGGTGAGCGGCGATATCGCCGCCCTCAAGGGGATCATGAAGGAGATGCTGGAAGCGGAGGACCACGCCCCGGGCTCGATTTTTGATCATGAATTCATTCAATATTACACCCATGGTTATGATGATTTCATTGATGACCTGCGGGGCACCTCCTGGGCGGAGCTCACCACGGCCTCCGGCCTGGACCGGGAGCGGCTCCAGGCCGCGGCCGGCATCCTGATGCAGTCGAAGGCCACCATCGCCTGCTGGGCCATGGGCCTCACCCAGCAGGCCCAGGCCGTGGGCTGCATCCAGGAGGTGGTGAACCTGCTGCTGCTCCGGGGCCAGCTGGGGCGCGCGGGGGCCGGGGTATGCCCGGTGCGCGGCCACAGCAACGTCCAGGGCGACCGGACCATGGGCATCTACGAGCAGCCCCCCGAGGCGTTCCTGGCGGCCCTGGAGCGGGAGTTCCAGTTCGCGCCGCCCCGGCGCCACGGCTACGACACCGTGGCGGCCATCCGCGCCATGCACCGGGGCGAGGTGGGGGTGTTCTTCGGGCTGGGCGGCAATTTCGTCTCCGCCACGCCGGACACCGCGTACACCGCCGATGCGCTCCGCCGCACCCGCCTCACCGCCCACGTCTCCACCAAGCTCAACCGTTCCCACCTGGTCACCGGCCGGCGGGCCCTGATCCTGCCCTGCCTGGGCCGGACCGAAGTGGACCGCCAGGCCGGCGGCGAGCAGGCGGTCAGCGTGGAGAATTCCATGGGCTTCGTGCACGCCTCCCGGGGCAGCCTGGCCCCGGGCTCGGAGCAGCTGCACAGCGAGGTCGCCATCATCGCCGGGCTGGCCCGGGCGGTGTTCCGGGGGCGGGAGCAGGAGGCCAAGGTGGACTGGGCGGCCTGGACCGCCGACTACGGCCGCATCCGCGACCGGGTGCAGCGGGTGGTGCCCGGCTTCGAGGACTTCAACCGGCGCCTGGGCGAGGGCGGGTTCCACCTGCCCCATGCGGTGCGGGAACGCCGCTTCGAGACCCGGAGCGGCAAGGCGGAATTCACCGTCCATCCCATCCCCAGGATGGTCCTGCCGCCGGGGGGCCTGCTGCTCATGACCCTGCGCAGCCATGACCAGTTCAACACCACCATCTACGGCCTGGACGACCGCTACCGGGGCATCGCCAAAGGCCGGCGGATCATCTTCGTCAACGAGGCGGACCTGGAGCGGCGGAACCTGCTCCCGGGGCAGCGGGTGGACCTCACCAGCCACTTCCAGGGCGAGACCCGGACCGCCGAAGGGTTCCTGACCGTGGCCTACGCCATCCCGGAGGGCTGCGCCGCGGCCTACTTCCCGGAAACCAACGTGCTGGTGCCCATCGGCAGCGTGGCCGCCGGGAGCAACACGCCGACCTACAAGAGCATCGCCATCACCCTCGCGCCCAGCCCGTAGCCTTCCCGGTTTGCAATCTTCCTGCCGGAGGGGGACCTGGCAGCGTCCGGGACCCATGATGTTTCCAAAATCACAATCATTCATCAATCGACGGTAAAACACCTATAATGGCTGAAAGGGAGCCCGCAGTTCGGCCGCGGCGTCTTCCTTCAGCTTCGCTGCGGGCGCCGGTGGTTCCAATGCCGGACCGGCCGGGCCATGCCCCGGATCGCCAACCAAGGAAACCACCATGATCAACATCACCGACGTGCGCATCACCAAAGTCGAAGGGGACGAGAAGTTGCGGGGTTTCGCCGCCATCGTCATCGACGACAGTTTCATCGTCGGCGACATGCGGGTCCTGGAGGGCGAGGAAGGCTATTTCGTGGCCATGCCCAGCAAGCGCAAGCGCGACGGGACCTTCAAGGACATCGCCTACCCGCTCAACAACGACGTGCGGGAGGCCATCGAGGAGCGCGTGCTCCTGGCCTACGAGGCCGCCACCGGGAACCGGGCCATTTCCCGCATCGAGAGGGGCGAGGCCGCCGTGGTGCGGGGCGATCTGCTGGGCGTCGAAGAGTTCGGTTTCACCCCCAAGGCCAATCCCTGACCGGGTTCCGGCTGGACGCGCCCGTCCGGATCAGGCTAGAATGCAGGCTCCATTGGGGAGTAGCCAAGTGGTAAGGCAGCAGGTTTTGATCCTGCGTATCGAGGGTTCGAATCCTTCCTCCCCAACCATTTGGCAAAGGCCCCGGAGGGGCCTTTCTCCGTTATAAGAGGAAGGATTCGAATCAGCAATGGCGCGCCGGTAGGGCAAGCGGAGCACGCCTGCGTGCGCAGCGGTCCGCCGCAGGCGGATGCCCGGGCGCAGCCAGTGCTGCGGAGCGGAGCGAATCCTTCCTCCCCAACCATTTGGCAAAGGCCCCGGAGGGGCCTTTCTCCGTTATAAGAGGAAGGATTCGAATCAGCCATGGCGCGCCGGTAGGGCAAGCGGAGCACGCCCATGCCATGCATCGTTTCGAAATCGACGAGCTTGGCCGTGCTTCGCCCACCCCGCGGACTGATCCCGGGGATTGAACCTTTGCCATTAATGCATCATCAAGGAGGCGCCGAGACGCCTCTCCGTGGGGAGGCCGGTCCGTCCTGGCGCACTGCTTCCGTCCTGAACCGCCACCTCACCCCCAGGAGACTCCATATGCGCAACCTTTCCCGGCTATGCATCTGCATCGCGGTGGGTTCCCAGTGCCTTTCGGCCATGTTCGGCCCCCGGGCCGTCAAGGGCCGACCGGAACGGCCCGCCGCTGCCCCGGCCGCCGCCGGAAGCCCCAAGTCCCCCCACAAGGTGAAATTCCGCCAAGTGAAACGGAGCCCCGCGGTCCGGAAGCCGGTGCCGCTGGAGGCGGCTGCGGCGTCCGCATCGCCACCAGCACCCATGCGGACACCCAGGACTACCTGCTCCTGGACGAGGACGGAACGCCCGTGGCCAGGATCCAGTTCACCCTTGGATCCTGAACCGGATCAGGCGACGATGTTCACCGATCCCGGCTTGGCGGCGGTGCCGGTGGCCGCGGTGCCATCGGCCGCCTGCTCCTGGGCCAGCAGGTGCTGGGCCATCACGTTGCCGGACGCGGCCTGCTGGGTGAGTTCGTACAGGGGCTCGGTGACCAGCTGGGCTTCGGTGAGCTGCGTGGAAGTGGCCGCCGGGGGCGGCGGGGGCGGCGGGGGGGAAGCGGCAGGCTTCTTGGCGGTGTTCGGCAGGGCCGACAGAGCCTGGGCCTGACTGGCGGCCGGGGCCGCACCGACGGGAGAAAGACTCAAACTGCTGGACATGATGCCTCCTTGATGGAGCTGAAGGAGCAAAAATCCGTTCCCGGCGCCATTGGATACTCTATTATCGACCGCCCAAGCGAACGACATGAGTTGCAAAAATGAGGCGGGCGCAACGGCCGGTGCGTTCCCGGGAGTGTTATCTGGTCTGGCCGGGCGGGTTCCCGGGCATACTGGTCAGGTTTCCGGTGCGGACCTGCGGAACCAGCCGTTCTTCCCGCCTCCCCGCCCGGTTCGCCCCAGCTTCGACCTCCACCGCCTCCAACGCCTCCCCATGGAGCCACCCGCATGTCCAGCTTGAACCAGTGCCTGGCCGAGGCCCCCTACCCCGTCGTGGGACTCACCGGGGGGATCGCCGCCGGAAAGACCTATACCGCCATCCGCCTGGCCGCCATGGGCTGGGTGGTGATCAACGCCGACCAGGTGGCCCGGGACGTGGTGGAACCCGGTTCCGAGGGCCTGGCGGAACTGGTGGCGGCCTTCGGCCCCGAGATCCTGGATGGCGCCGGCGCGCTGGACCGCGCGCTGCTGGCCAGCCTGGTGTTCGCCGACCCGGCGCGCCGCACTCGGCTGGAAGCGCTGCTGCACCCGCGCATCGAGGCCCGCCTCGCCGCCGACCTGGCCTCGCTGCCCCGGGGGATCAAGGGGGTCGTGCTGGACGCCGCCCTGTGGGTGGAACGGGGCCAGGCGCACATCTTCGACGCCCTCTGGGTGGTGGACGCCCCGGAGGAGACCCGCGTCGCCCGCCTCATGAAGCGGGACGGCCTGGACCGGGACGCGGCCATGGAACGCATGCTGGCCCAGTCCGCCGGGGCCGAGAAGCGGCTGCATGCCGACCGGGTGTTCCCCAACGACGGCCGGGACCTGGACGAGCCGCTCCGGGTGGCGGAGGAGGCCCTCCTGGCCCACTGGCAGGCCGGCCGGGCCCGGAAATGGCACCCGCCCACCGCGGCGCCGTTCACCCCGGACCAGCTGCACGCCATCCTGCAGGCCCTCCTGGCCCGGGGCGGCGACTACGGCGAGGTGTTCGTGGAGCACCGCCGGGCCTGCGGCCTGGGCATGGACGCCGGGCGCATGGAGGACGTGCTGGCCGCGGAGACCTTCGGCGCCAGCCTGCGGCTGGTGGATGGCGAGACCACCCGGTTCGCCGACCTGATCGCCCCCACCCCCGAGGAACTGCTGGACGCCGCCCGGACCCTGGCCGCCACCGGCGCCGGCGGGCCCGCGGCGCTGCCGCCCCTGGCGTCCCAGCTGCTGCCCAAGCCCAGCCCCATCGACCGGGAACCCGGCCTGGTGCCGCTCACCGAGAAAGTGGACCTGGTGAAACGGGCCGACCACCTGGCCCGCAACCGCGCGGAAACGCTCCGGCCCGGGGCGCTGCGCCAGGTGTCCCTGGGCTACGGCGACAGCACCCAGAACGTCTGGATCGCCACCGCCGAGCGCCGGGGCGGGACCTTCGCGGCCACCCTCACCGAGGACCGGCGGATCCAGAGCATGCTCCGGCTCAACGTCACCGTGGGCGAGGACGGGAACCTCCAGACCGGCTACCAGTCCCTGGGCGAGACCCGGGGCTTCGAGCTGTTCACCTCCGAGGCGGTGGAGCGCACCGTGCTGGAAGCGGTGCGCCTGGCGGTCCAGGCCCTCAGCGCCCGCCCGGCCCCGGCCGGGACCTTCCCGGTGATCCTCAGCAGCAGCGCCGGCGGCACCATGATCCACGAGGCCTGCGGCCACGGGCTGGAAGCCGACCTGGCCCTGGCCGGGGTGAGCGCTTTCGCCGGCAAGCTGGGCCAGCAGGTGGCGGCCCCCGGGGTCACCATCATCGACGACGGCACCCTGCCGCACCTGCGCGGCTCCAGCGCCAGCGACGACGAAGGCCGCGCCGCCCAGCGGGTGGTGCTCATCGAGCACGGCATCCTCAAGGCCTACCTGCATTCCCGCAAGACCGCCCGGACCATGGACACCGAGCCCACCGGCAACGGCCGCCGGGAAAGCTACCGGCACATCCCCATCCCGCGCATGCGCAACACCTTCCTCGCCCCCGGGCTGGAGGCCGCCGAGGACATCCTCAAGGACCTGGACTGCGGCCTGCTGGTCAAGCACATGGGCGGCGGCCAGGTGGACACGGTGACCGGCAACTTCGTGTTCCAGGTGACCGAGGGCTACTGGGTGGAGCGGGGCGTCATCCAGTACCCGGTCAAGAACGCCACCCTCACCGGCTGCGGCCCGGAAGTGCTCATGGGCCTCACCCGCATCGGCTCCGACCTGCGCCACTTCGACATCGGCACCTGCGGCAAGGACGGCCAGGGCGTGCCGGTGTCGGACGCCCTGCCCACCATCCTCTGCCCCGCCCTGATCGTCGGCGGCACCGCCGAGATCCTGCCCGGCATCCTGTAACTCCTTCCTCTTCCGGTGCTGCCCATGACCACCCGCCTCCGGCTCCAGCTTGGCGACATCACCACCATGAACGTGGAAGCCATCGTCAATTCCACCGACACCACCCTCCTGGCCGGCGGCCCGGTGCACGCGGCCGTGCACCGGGCCGCCGGGCCGGGCCTGGCCCTGGAATGCGCCGAGCTGGGCGACTGCCCCGTGGGCGAAGCGCGCATCACCAGCGGACACAACCTTTCCGCTCCATACATCCTGCACACCGCCGCCCCCATCTGGGTGGGCGGCAGCGCCGGCGAGCTGGACGCCCTGGCCAGCTGCTACCGCAACTGCCTGCGCCTGGCCGAGGCCCGGGGCATCGAATCGGTGGCCTTCCCCAGCCTCGGCTCCGGCACCGAGCCGCAGATCCCCCTGGACCTGGCCGCGCCGGTGGCCATCCGCACCATCCTCGCCTTCCTGGATACCCACCCGCTGCCCGGGCAGGTGCTGCTGGTCTGCTTCAACCCGGCCAGCTACCAGGTCCACCAGAAGACCCTCAAAGAGGCGCTGCCCTGATGTCGACGTCATCCCTTTTCCGAACCTACCTGGGCGCCCAGCTGGAGGAACGCCTCCAGGAGGGCATCCGCCACGCCCTGGCCCTGGGCGCCGAGGGGGCCGAGGCCTTCGTCAGCGTATCCCGCAGCCGCCGGGCCAAGGTGCAGAACGGCGCCCTGCAGGATCTGTCCACCAGCAAGCGCGGCGGCCTGGGGGTCCGGGTGCTGCGCGCCGGGCCCAGGGGCCTGCGCCCGGGCATCGCCACCAGCACCGACCTCACCCGGGCCGACTACAAGGATCTGTTCGGCCTGGCCTGGCAGCTGTCCGCCCTGGGCGACGAGGACGGCTGGCTGCGCCAGGCTGAGCCCTCCGGCAGCGATGACCTGCCCAGCCGCCACGACCCTCGCGGCGACACCCTGACCCCCGAGGACCGGGTGCACCGGGCCATGGCCCTGGAGATCGCGGCCCGCCAGGCCTCCACCCGGGTGGTGGCGGTGCGGGAAGCCACCTGGGCCGACGGCGCCGGCGCCAGCCTGCTGCTCACCCAGAAGGGGGTGCGGGCCCATGACCTGGCCTCCTCCTGCTCCGCCAGCATCGAGCTGGTGGTGGAACAGGACGGCGACCGCCAAGCCGCCTGGCACTGGGACCTGGCCCGGCATCCCGAGGCCCTGGATCTGCAGGCCATCGGCCAGGAGGCGGCGCGCAAGGGCGAGCGCAAGCTCAAGCCCACGCCCCTGGCCTCCGGCCGCTACGGCGTGGTGCTGCACCCGGAGGTGACCCTGGACATCCTCGGGCTGGTGGCCGGCATGCTGTCCGCCGAGGCGGTGCTGAAGCAGCGCAGCCTGTTCGCCGGGCGGCTGGGGCAGCCCATCGCCTCCAAGCTGCTCACCCTGGTGGACGATGGCCGGCTGCCCGGCGGCCTGGGTTCGGAGCCCTGGGACGGCGAGGGCCTGCCCACCCGCCGGAACGTGCTGATCGAGAACGGCGTGCTGGGCACCTACCTGCACACCCTGAAGACCGCCGCGGAGATGGGCGTGGCCCCCACCGCCAGCGCCAGCCGCAGCACCGGCAGCAACCCCGGCGTCACCACCTTCAACCTGTTCCCCCGGGCCGGCGACCACAGCGTGCAGGAACTCTACAGGATGGCCGGGGACGGGGTGCTCATCACCGAGATCATGGGCCTGCACACGGTGGACCCGGTCTCCGGCGACCTGAGCGTCGGCGCCTCGGGGGTGCGCATCCGCGGCGGGGAACTGGCGGAGAGCGTGGACCGCATGACCTTCGCCGGCAACCTGAAGGATTTCCTCGCCCGCATCGTGGCGCTGGGCGACGACCTGCGCTGGTACGGCAGCCAGGCCGGGCTGAGCATGCTGCTGGAGGACATCAGCCTGGGCGGGGCGTAAGCTCGGTGGGGGGAGCGCGGACTGGGCGTCTATGCCAGTGTTAACCTGGAGGGCCCGCACCGGGTGCCCAGATTGGGAAATCCAGTCCATTTTTCGAGGTCCGTCCATGCCCGCTTCCGCCACCCTCGCCGCCGCCCGCGCCTACCTCGCCTCCCCGGACCTGGAACCGGAACTCCGGGCGGAGCTGGCGCCCATCGCCGCCGCCGCCGAGGCGGGCGACGCCGCGGCCGCGGCCGAGGTGCTGGACCGGTTCTTCGAGCCGCTGGCCTTCGGCACCGGCGGCCTGCGGGGGATCATGGCGGCCGGGCTGCGCCGCATGAACCGGCCCAACATCCGGCGCACCACCCTGGCCCTGGCCCAGGTGGCCCGGGCCCACGCCACCGGCGACCCCAAGGCCCTGAAGGCGCTGGTGGGGTTCGACACCCGGCTGCAGTCGGACGCCTTCGCCCTGGAGGCCGCCCGGGTGCTGGCGGCCCAGGGCTACCAGGTCTACCTGGGCAACCGGCCCCTGCCAACCCCGTTCCTCTGCTACGCCATGCGCAAGCTGGGCACCGCCTGCGCGATCATCGTCACGGCCTCGCATAACCCGAAGGAATATAACGGTTACAAAGCATACAACGACCTGGGCGGGCAGGTGCTGGCGCCCTGGGACACCGAGATCGAGGCCGCCATGGGCCGGCAGCCCCTGGTGCCGCCGGCGCCCCCGGTCCCGGCGGAAGGCGCCGTCCAGGCCATCCCCGCGCAGCTGGAGGAGGACTACCTGGCCCTGGGGCTCGGGCTCCGGCAGTGCCCCGCCGCGTTCCAGCCGGCCCGGGTGCTGTACACCCCCTTCCACGGCACCGGCATCGCCTTCGTGCCCGAACTGTTCCGCCGGGCCGGGCTGCCGTTGCAGCTCTGCGCCTCCCAGGCCATCCAGGACGGCACCTTCCCCACCGCGCCCCGGCCCAACCCCGAGGAGCTCGCCGCCTACCAGGCCCCCCTGGCCGACGCCCAGCGCCTGGGCGCCGAGGTGATCCTGGCCAACGACCCCGACGCGGACCGCATCGGCCTGGTGGCCCCCCGCCAGGCCACCGGCGCCTGGGAGCTCATGACCGGCAACGACCTGGTGGCCCTGACCCTGGACTACCTGTGCGGCCAGAAGGGCCTGGCCGGGGTGGTGGTCACCACCGTGGTCACCTCCGACTTCACCGCCGCCGTGGCCCGGCACCACGGCCTGGAGGTGATGTGGACCCTCACCGGCTTCAAGTACATCGGGCTGTGCATGGACGCCCTGGAGGCGCGCGGGGAACGCTACGCCTTCGGCGCCGAGGAGTCCTTCGGCATGCAGCTGTCCAGCGCGATGCGCGACAAGGACGGGGTGCTGGCCGCCCTGGTGGTGGGGGAGATGGTCGGGCACTACAAGGCCCTGGGCCTGGGCCCCTTCGAGGCGGTGGCGGCGCTGCAGGCGCGGGTGGGGGTGTTCCACAACCGGCTGGTGAACCTGGAGGACCCCCGCCCGGGCGGCGCCGCGCGCTTCGCCGCAGCCATGGCCGGGATCCGAGCCGCCGGCCTGACCGCCTTCGCCGGCGAACCCATCGCCACCTGGGAGGACTTCCTGGCCGGCGAACGGCACTCGGGCGCCGCGGTGGAGCCCATCCTGGACCGTCCGGACAACCGTGCCGCGGCCCAGCCCATCGACCGTTCCAACGTGCTCAAGTTCCGCCTGGCCTCCGGCGCCTTCGCCGCCTTCCGTCCCAGCGGCACCGAACCCAAGCTGAAGGTCTACCTGCAGAGCCGCACCAGCCCCGAGTTCCTGGACCGCATGGAGGCCGAGGCGCGGCAGTTGCTGGGACTGGATTGAAATCTCCGGAATGCGTGGCTAATCGCTGAGCTTGCGCACGGTGACCTGGGCCGGCCGGACCTGCTGGGCGAAGGGCGGGGCGGCCACCTGGTCCAGGCGGGCCGCCTCCCGCTCCTCCTGCTTGCGGCTGGCTTCCGGCGGCGCGAACATCTCCGGGGCCTCCTCCTGGAGGAAGCGCCGGGACCGGCCCAGCAGCGAGTCCAGGTCCTGGAGGAAGCGCACCCGCTCCAGCTTCAGGCTGCGGATCTGGGTCTCCAGCTCCACCACGTGGCCCTGGGCCTCGCGGATCAGCTCGTCGGCCTTGAAGTCGGCTTCCTTGAGGATGAGGGCCTTCTCCCGGTTCACCGTGTCCAGGATCTCTTCCTTGGTCCGCTGGGCGTTGAGCAGGGTCTCCCGGAAGATCCGGTCCTGGTCCTGGTACTCCCGCAGGTGCTCGCGCAGGTCCAGCACCTCGGTGCGCAGGCGCTGGTTCTCCACCTGCATCTCCTCCCACTCGCCGGCGATCTCGTGCAGGAAGGTCCGCACCTCCCCCTCGTTCAGCCCGCGGAAGGCCTTCTCGAATTCCCGTCGTTGGATATCCAGGGGCGTGAATTTCATGGGGTTCTCACCGGGTGAGACTGCTGTTGATGAAGCTCTGGAGCACCCAGAGGATCAGGATCGCCACCAGGGGACTGAAGTCCATGCCCATGGCGGACGGCAGGAGGGCGCGGATCGGGTGCAGCACCGGATCCACGATGGAGTGGAGCAGCCGTACCAGCGGATTGCGCGGATCGGGCTGGAACCAGGAAAGAATGCTGGCGATGAGGATCAGATAGATGAGGATCTGGATTCCCCCGTTGACGAGGGTAATGACAAATGGCATATGGGCGGACCTTTCACAGCCATCATAATCCCATCCAGCCTTTCATGAGGCTTACGGATGGCCCCGGAGATGGCATAATTTCGGCGCAGGTCCCTAGAGGAGTACCAACCACCCATGCGAATCGGCATTTCCTGTTATTCAACGTTCGGCGGCTCCGGCGTGGTGGCCACGGAGGTGGGCAAGGCCCTGGCCGCCCGGGGCCACGAGGTGCACCTGCTCAGCCCGTCCATCCCGCCCCGCCTGGTGGGCTTCGAGGACCGCATCATCTTCCACGAGGTCACCGCCAGCCCCTACCCGCTGTTCGAGGCCGCGCCCTTCTCCATCGCCCTGGCCTCCAAGATGGCTGACGTGGCCGCGCATCACGGGCTGGAGATCATGCACGCCCACTATGCCATCCCCCACGCCTCGGCGGCCCTGCTGGCGCGCATGGCCCTGGAGGGCAAGCTCAAGGTGGTGACCACCCTCCACGGCACCGACATCACCGTGGTGGGCGCCGACCCCAGCTACCTGTCCATGGTGCGCCTGGCGATCCGCGAGAGCGACGCGGTAACCTCCGTGTCTGAATATCTTAGGGCTGAAACCTACCGCACCTTCAAGGTGGACCGGCCCATCGACGTGATCCCCAACTTCGTCACCGCCCCCTCGGGGCCGCGTCCGGACTGCCGCAAGTGGCTGTCCCCCTGTTCCGCCTCCATCCTCACCCACATCTCCAACTTCCGTCCGGTGAAGCGGGTGATGGACGTCATGCGGATCTTCGAGCGGGTGCGGCGGGACCACCCGGCCCGGCTGGTGATGGTGGGCGACGGCCCGGACCGGGCCGAGGCCGAGGCCTACGCCCGGGAGCACGGGTTCGAACAGGAGGTGCGGTTCACCGGCAAGCAACTGGATATCGACGCCGTGCTGGGCTGTTCCGACGTCTTCCTCCTGCCCAGCGCCACCGAGAGTTTCGGCCTGGCCGCCCTGGAGGCCATGGCCCACCAGGTGCCGGTGGTGGCCAGCCGCGTGGGCGGCTTGCCCGAAGTGATCCGCCACGGAGTGGACGGCTACCTGGAGCCCCTGGGCGACGTGGAAGCCATGGCCCAGGACGCCCTCACCCTGCTGCGCGACTGCGAGCTGCGCCAGCGCATGGGCCTCTCGGCCCAGCAGCGCGCCCTCACCACCTTCGACGAAGGGCCGGTGATCGACCAGTACGAGGCCGTCTACGCAAGAGTTCTTGCTCCTGCGAAATCCTTCGTGGATCTTCAGGCTCAAACTAGCTAGACTAGCTCTTCCGGCTGGGTAGCTCAGGTGGTTAGAGCGAGGGTCTCATAATCCCTAGGTCTGCGGTTCGAGTCCGCATCCAGCCACCAC
>Ga0181516_10000214_pt1 | contig 59905 bp, 47 predicted proteins | sample PEATcosm2014_Bin_25_FD_121104 | JGI IMG/M metagenome (GOLD analysis project Ga0181516, IMG submission 121104) | Peatland microbial communities from MTU Mesocosm Facility, Houghton, MI, USA - PEATcosm2014_Bin01_10_metaG | ecosystem: Environmental > Terrestrial > Soil > Wetlands > Peat | place...
GGTCACGAAATGGACATTTTTCTACCAAAACCATCCCTCAGTGGCTAAAGCCACACTCATTTCAGGCTGCTTACGGCACGGCTGAAGCCGTGCCCTTTCAAAACGAATAAACGACCATCTGTGGGGCGGACACCACTAGCAGCTAGTAGCTATCAAGGGCTTGCGCGCTTCCACGTCGAAGATCGCGGGGTCCGGGTTCTGGAAGAAGGCGGCGTGGAGCGAGCGCACGGCCTCCTCGGCGTCGTCTTCTTCGATCATGAAACTCATGTTGATTTCGCTGGCGCCTTGCGAGATCATGCGCACGTTGATATGGCGGATGGCGTTGAAGACCTGCGCAGCCATGCCGTTCTTGCCGCGAATGTCTTCGCCGACCAGACACACCAGCGCCTTCTTTCCCTCGTATTTGACGTCGGCCAGCCTGCTGAGGTCGGCGGTGAGGGCGGGCAGCTTTTCATTCGAATCCACGGTCAGGGAGACGCTGACCTCGCTGGTGGAAACCATATCGACAGCGCACTGATGCTTGTCGAAGACTGCGAAGACCTCGCTGAGATAGCCGTGGGTCATCAACATGCGGCTGGCTACTACGTCGATGATGCTGAGCTTCTTCTTGACGGCGATGGACTTGAAGGGGCTCTTGCAGTGCGGGGCGAGCGAGGTAATGCGCGTGCCCTCGCAAGCGGCGTTGCGGCTGTTGAGCACCAGGACGGGAATGTTCTTTTTCACTGCCGGCAGGATAGTGGCTGGATGCAAGACCTTAGCGCCGAAGTATGCCAACTCCGCCGCTTCTTCAAAGCTGATGACCTTGACCCGTAAGGCGTCGGGGCAGATGCGCGGGTCGGTGGTCATGATTCCGTCCACGTCTGTCCATATCTCGATGGCCTCGGCGGAAAGCGCGCCGCCGATCAGGGCGCCGGTGAAGTCCGACCCGCCGCGGCCGAGGGTGGTGGTGATGCCGGCTTCGTTGGAGGCGATGAAGCCGCCCATCACGGGCACCTTGCCAAGATTGGTGAGCGGGACGAGTTTCTCCGCAGCGCGCTTTTCGATGAGGGCGCTCTGCGGAACGGCCTTCTGAAACGTCGAGTCGGTGATGACGATGTCGCGCGCGTCCACATGTACGGCGGCGATGCCTAGCTCGCGAAAAGCCGCGGCGACGATGCGGCTGGAGATGCGCTCGCCATAGCTGACGATCAGGTCGGAGATGCGCGGCGTGAGCTCAAGGATCGCCGCCAAGCCGCGAAGAATTTCATCGAGCGAGTCGAACTTCTCATCGATCAACGTGACCAGCGCGGCAGCCTCGGATGGATCCTTGACGAGAGCGGCGGCGGTGTCGCGATGGCGCGAGCGCAACCGCGAACTGATGGCGAGGGCGCCCACGCGGTCTCCCTGGGCGGCAGCGGAGGCGGCGCGCAGCAATTGGTCGGTGACCTTGGCCATGGCGCTGACGACGACTACAGGTTGCTTGCCGAGGGCAGCGCGTCCGGCTACGATGGCCGCGGTGCGACCGATGGCGGCCGGGTCCTCGACCGACGTGCCGCCAAACTTCATGACTACCAGGCTCATGCGAATCTTCCCATTGTTTGAAGGCGAGCTCAGGCGCGGGCGGCCGTCTCGGCTACGGGTTCCTGCCTCAGCGACGAAGACCTGTCGCCGGGGATCACAGGTTCAAGTTTCCCTAAGCTTGCCAGCAGTTCGGCGTTAAGTATGGTCGCCCCGGCGGCTCCGCGGACGGTGTTGTGCGAGAGCACGGTGAACTTCCAGTCCAGCACTCCACAAGGGCGCAAGCGGCCCACGGTCGCTGCCATGCCCTTGCCGCGATTGCGGTCGAGGCGTGGCTGCGGACGGTCGGGCTGCGATGCCCACTCGACGGGCTGATCGGGGGCGCTGGGCAGATTCTGGCCGGCCAGCGGACGGAACTCAGCCCAGGCTGCCAAAATCTCTTCGCGCGTGGCTGGCTTGGCGAGCTTGATCGAGACACAGACCGTGTGGCCGTCGAGAACCGAAACCCGGTTGCATGTGGCGCTCATGCGCGCCGCCAGCGGCTTGACCACTTGGCCGGCCGGATTCGATTCGAGCTTGCCCAGCAGCTTGAGCAACTCCGCTTCCATCTTCTCTTCTTCGCCGCCGATGTAGGGAATGACGTTGTCGAGGATGTCCATCGAGGGTACGCCGGGGTAGCCCGCGCCGCTGACGGCCTGCATCGAGGTGGCGACGATCTGTTCGATCCCGAAGCGGTCCTGGATCGGCTTGAGAGCCAGCACCGGGCCCATGACCGTGCAGTTGGAGTTGGTGACAATATAGCCGCCCGACTCGCGACGCCACGATTGCTCCTCGATCAGATGCAAGTGATCGGCATTTACTTCAGGCAGGACCAAGGGAACGTTGGGCGCCATGCGAAAGGCGCTTGAGTTGGAGATCACTGCGCATCCGGCGGCGGCGAAACTGGGCTCCAATTCCTGGGCGATGGCTGCATCGATCGAAGCGAAGATAATCTTCGGCGCGCCCTCCGGGCCGGCCGGCGCAATGGCCATCTTGGCGATGCGCTCGGGAAGCGGCGTGTCCAGGCGCCACTTGGCGGCTTCGCCGTAAAGTTTGCCGCTCGAGCGGTCGCTGGCCGCAATCCATGCGATCTCGAACCACGGATGGTTTTCAAGCAGTTGAATGTAGCGTTGGCCGACCATTCCAGTCGCGCCGAGGATTCCGATTGGGTATTTTTTTCTCATGACCGTAGACACTCCAGTGTACAGGAGGATGGGAGCAGCGCGGCAAATTGCGCGTGCGGGCGGGAGCGAGCTTCAAATCTGCCGCAGTTTGACAATTGATCGAAGTGGGTCAACGCCGGGCGTCATCAGCGCGAAAAAACCGGTCGGTCTCGGTCAGCGAGATGCCGGCCCTCAGTCCATCTCACCAGAAAACCGCTCCTTGAGCGCTCGCCGGAGCAGCTTGCCTGTGTGATTCTGCGGCAAACCTCCGGGTTCGAGAATCCAGATGCGGCGCGGCGCTTTGTAAGGCGCGAGGTTTTGGCGGCACCAGTCCAGCAGGTCGCTTTCGCTCGCCGAGGAGCCTTCGCGCAGTTCGACCGCCGCGACCGGAGTCTCGCCCTTCTCCTTGTGGGGCAACCCGAAGGCGGCTGCGCGAGCCACCGCGGGATGGGCGGTCAATGCTTCTTCCAGTTCGCGGACGTAAACCGAGTAGCCACCAGACTTGATCACGTCTTTCATGCGCCCCACCAGCCGGATCATGCCGAGGCGATTCCGCGTGGCCAAGTCGCCCGTGCGCAGCCAGCCGTCGGCAGTCAGCAAGCCCTGGCTATCGCCCGCGTCCTTCCAATAATGGGGAACGAGACCGCGACGGCGGATCTGGCACTCGCCCGTTACGCCAGCTCGCACAGGGCGATCGTCTTCGCTTGCCACCCGGATGCGAAACGGCGGCACGGGGAAACAAAGATCACCGCTGCCGGGCAAAAGCGATGTCTCGATGCCCATCATGGCGAGGCCGCCCAGTTCCACCATGCCATAGCCGTTCATGAGCACCGGAGGAATGCGCCGGCCGCCCGGCAGCCGGACAAGAGCGCCGAACTCCCGAAGGCGTTGCCGAACATCGGACGGCAGTTGATCGCTGGCAGAGAGCCACACGCGCACGCTTGCAAGCCGGGCAGGATCCGGGTCGCAATTGACCAGCCGGGCGAACATCGCGGGCACTCCGACGAAGGCGGTAACGCGAAATCGCTCGGCAAGGTCAAGTGCGCGCTCGGCGTCGAAACGATCGAGGAAACAGCCGCGAATGCCGGCCATCAGGCCATAAAGAACAATACTTACAGCCATGATGTGCGACCATGGCAGCGCGATAAGCGCCAGATCCTTGGGACCCAGGAACAGACCGGCCAGCACAGTGGACGCGCGCGCTCCGAGCAGGGCGTTGCTCGACAGGGCCGCGCCTTTGGGAAAACCGCTGGTACCGGAGGTATGGAAGACCGCAACGGTCGCTGCCGGATCGATGGCTATCGGAGGAAATGTTTCCCCACTGTCCGACTCGCAAGCGCGTACGAATCCTTCCAGCGTCTCCGGCTCATCGTCGGCCTGTATCCAGATGCGCGCGTTCAGCGCGCCGCGGTCGCAGATGTTCCGTTCAAAGACCGCCTTGTCGGTCACCAGGATGTCGGTGCCGCTATTGGCTAGTATGCGGCGCACTTCAGCGAGTGTGAGCTGCGGGTTGAGAGGAACCGCGATTCCTCCTGCGCGGATAATCGCCATGAACCAACGAAAGCACTGCCGGTCGTTGCTGCGATAAATGGCCACGGCCTGCCCTGGGCGCAGCGCAACGGTACGCCGGAGAAAGGCATCCAGGGCGCGAACTTGAGAGTGCAGTTCGGCCAGTCGATACGGCCCGCTGGCCTCGACGCCGACTTCGCAATCCCCCTTCCGCCGCAGCAACTCGTCGAGAAGATTGGCGACTGTGACGGTGCGGTCGCGCGCGAGTTGAAGGCGCCCGAAGATGTTCATTGGATGGAAACCGGCTTGCGGCCCCAGTCGCTGGCCACGCAGTAATGGAACAGGCGGTCGAGGTAGTCCAGCACCGGCGGCGGACACACACCGGCGGGCGCCAGCAGACGCTCGGCGTTGGTGGTATCGAACTGCATGCGCATGGTGAAGTAGTCGCGATAGGCGCGGCCGTCGCGCAACACGCGTCGTTTGCGGCCCCATAAAGCAAGAAAGAGCAGCGGCCTTATCGCGGCGAAGAAGAACTTCGGATCGACATAGCGCGGCTCCCGCACGTGAAAGTACTCCGCCGCGCGCTGGGCGACCTGCTGGATGGTCGCGCTGGCACGAGGCCCTGCGCATAGGTGGACCGTGCTGCCGAGAGCGGCCTCATCGAAGGCTAGCCGGGCAACAGCGGCAGCGACAAAGTCTACCGGCACGATGTCGAGCACGGCGTCAGGATAACCCGGCACGGTGCGCCACAGGCGGCGCGCGTAGATTTTGAGCGGCCAATACATCATCTTGAAGCTGGAGGTGACGCCGGTCTGGGAATCGCCCACAATGATGCTGGGCCGCAGAATGACGCCGGGCATGGAACCCAGGCGCGAGCGCACCAATGCCTCAGACTCGGCTTTGGTCTGTTCGTATGTGTTGCGGTAGTTTTGGCCCACGGCAAGTTCGCTCTCGCGCACCAAGTCAGTGCGCTCGCCTGCCACATAAGCCGTGCCGACGTAGGCGAGGCTTCGCAGTTGGCGCGCGCCTGCGGCGAAGTCAAGCACGCGGCGAGTGCCCTCGACGTTCGTGCGGCGGGCCTCGTCCAGCGAGTGATCGAAGCGCACAGTGGCGGCGCAGTGAATCACGCGGGTCGTCTCCGCCGAAAGCCGCTGGTAGGCAGAGGCATCCAGGCCGCAGTTGGGCAGGCTGACGTCACCCGAATAGACCTGAACGCGCGATTGCTCAGCTGGAGGAACAATCAAGTCGGCGCGCTGCTGGCCGGATTGGCCGGGTCGGTCCCGGATCAGTAGCGCCAGCGTTGCGTGCGGCTGTCGGTCCAGCAGTTCGCGCACCAGCCGCACGCCCAGAAAGCCGGTGGCGCCGGTAATTAAGATGAGTTCTTCGTTCGTCATTCAGAGACCGGCCTCAGTGCGCAAATGACTCGAAGGCCAGTTCACCAGGACCTTTGGGTGCAGAAGCATCGGGCAAAGCTATGGGACATTATAGCCCGCTGAGCCTCGCTTGGGTGTGGGCCAACAGGGGTAGCCAGGCCGGTCCCTAACGTTGCCGGAGGTGATGCCGATAACTCTTTTTGGGGGGCGCTTGGGATGAATCTGCGGCAAATCACAGCGTGGGCAAAGTCTCCAGATCCCAAAGACGAGCAGCGCGAAATCTCCAACGTGGAGAGGTGCCTTTCACTTCTGGTGGAGGGTACGGCGCTGAATATGCCCCAAATCGAGGCCGAGAGCTACCAAAGATTTCGCGCGAACGTGAGCCGGTTGGCGATGCAGATTCCAGACCATCTGCCGGACGACGACAAGCTGGCGCTGGTCCGCACCATTCTTCACGAGTTCGAGAACTACAGCAAGAACGCGGAAGACGTTCTTCGGGAACGGACGGCCAACTGGCGAGCGCTGGCGGCAATCCTTTTCCGCGACGTGCTGGAGAGCCTGGGCGCGGATGGCGGTTCCCCCGCTGCCGTTACCCTTGCGCAAGAGATCGCGCGCCTGACGTCTACCGAGGAGATTCAGGCGTGGCGCGGTCACCTGGAGGGTTTTCTGCACCCGCTAGATGCCCACGGCAACTCCCAGGGGATTGCGTCGCTAAGAGTGGCAGACCGCTCGACAGCCAATGACAACGCGGCTGGACTGCGCGGCGGAGGGAGCGCGGTGGAGCACTTGAAAAAAATCATGGACCGCGGCGGGAACGGGTTTATTGCTTTGTTCCGGCTCAGTTGCCTGGGCGTAATCAGCCAGCGGTTCGGCGTCGAGGCGGTTGAGGACTGCCTGATGGCCGTCTCAGCGTTTCTTACTTCAAGCCTTCACAGCGACGATGCCATCTTCCACTGGAGCGACTCTTCGCTGTTGGCCATCCTGCAAGGCAGGCCAAGTGAGCAGATACTGGCCGCGGAGTTGCAGCGCATCGCTTCACAGAATCGCGAAAGCAGCATCAATGTAGCGGGACGGACCATTATGTTGCGTATCCCGCTGGCCTTCGAATTGACCCCCATCAACCGGCTGCGCACTGCCGAAGATCTATATAGAATCTCGGCTCAGGGCGGGGCAAAATGGTGAAGCAGATGAACGACTCCGCTCTGATTCAACCCTCCGCGACAGTCAATGCCGGCATCGACGCGATTGACAAGCTGCCATTGCCTTACATCGAGATGGACACCGAGGGGTTCATTACCCGCGCCAACCACGCTACCCTGGCCCTGCATCCTCTCGAACACGGCGATCTGATTGGCAAAATGGTGTGGGATCTGATGGCGACCGACGAGAAAGAACCAGGCTGCGCTGCCTACATCTCGTTGATGGAGTCGGGCGAAGACCCCCCGGTTGTGCGCCGATCTCTTTATACGCGATCTGGCGAGTTCCGCGTCTACGACCTGCATCGTAGCCTGAAGCGAGATGCAGAGGGCAGGCCGGCAGGGATGAGGATGATTTGCGTGGATGTGACGGAGGCCAGGAAAGCTCTGGATGAGGAGCACAGCGCGCGCGTCTGGCTGGAGAGTACGATCGACTCACTGGCTGACGCGGTGATCGTCACCGACGCGATGGGGTTCATTCGCGCCGTCAATCCAGCCGCGGAAGCGCTCTTCGGCTGGAAGGCCCCGGAAGTGATCGACAAGATGATTGAAAAGGGAATGCGCCGGGTGTCTTTCGTCTCCGGCGACAAAACCGCTCTCGACTTCAACATGGCGCTGGACGGCCACCGCAAGGGGATCGTAACCATCCACGACCGGGAACACCGGGAAGTTCGGGTGGAGATTACCAGCTCGCCCATTGTGGACAAGGCGAGCGGCTTCACCAGCGGCGTAGTCAGCGTGCTGCGCGTGGTGCGGGACGCAGGGTTGGCTTAGCCCATGGCCGCCAGCACGGCGTCGGCGAACTGGGTTGTGCCGGCCGTGCCGCCTACGTCTCGGGTGAGTGCCTTACGCTCGGAGTAGACCGTCTCCAGCGCTTTTTGCACTTTGTCAGCCGCGGCGGGCTCGTCCAGGTGGCGCAGCATCAGGATGGCGGATTGCAGCAGAGCGGTCGGATTGGCCACGTCCTTGCCGGCAATGTCCGGGGCTGAGCCGTGGACGGCTTCGAAGATGGCACATTCAAGTCCGAGGTTGGCGCCGGGGGCCAGGCCGAGGCCGCCGACCAGGCCCGCGCACAGGTCGCTGACGATATCACCGTAAAGGTTCTCAAGCAGCAGCGTGTCGTACTGGTAGGGATTCATCACCAGCTGCATGCAGGTGTTGTCGATGAGGTGCTCGCCGTAGAAGATGTCGGGGAATCCCTCGGCCACCTTGCGTGAACAGCGCAGAAAAAGGCCGTCGGAGAGCTTCATGATGTTGGCTTTATGGATGGAGTGAATCTTCTTGCGCCCGTGCTTGCGCGCGTACTCGAAGGCGAATTTGGCGATGCGCGTCGAGCCTTTCTCGGTGATGACCTTGATGCTCTCGACCACGCCGGGGACGACCTCGTGCTCCAAACCCACGTACTCGCCCTCCGTGTTTTCGCGCACGATGATTAGGTCAACGCCGGGCCAATGCGTGGCCAGTCCGGGCAGGTTCTTGACGGGGCGGAAGTTGGCGAAGAGGTCGAACTTCTTGCGCAGGGTGACGTTGATGCTCTTGAAGCCGCCGCCGATGGGCGTGGTGACTGGCCCTTTGAGAGCCACGCGGGTGCGCTCGATGGACTCGGAGAGCGCGGCGGGAATGTATTCGCCGTAGATTTCAAAGGCCTCGGCGCCGGCGGCAAAGCGCTCCCACTCCCACTTTACGCCGGTGGATTCGAGAATGCGGACCACGGCCTGGGTTACCTCGGGGCCAATGCCGTCGCCGGGAATCAGGGTTACTTTGTGCGTCTTCGCCTCGCTCATTGTGTTTCATCCTTTCCGCTTCTCGACCTATCGGATGTTTCATTATCTCCGCAGCGTGCAGTTTCCTGAAATGCATTGCCTATTGGAGGCAAACCATCGGTATCCGGCCCAGATGAGTGAATTGAAACCGGGAAGGCTAAATAAAACTCCGAAAGGCCAAAGCCACCAAATCTTCCGCGCCAGATACAAATAGACATCGGCCCCAGCATAGGTCGTGCCTGTAGCCGTCAGCAACCGTAGATCGCGCAGAGTTTCCTCTTGCGTCATTCCCAGGGCGTCCGCAGTCCAATCAGCCTGGAGGGTATCAACCTCGAAGCCGCGGCGACGCAAAACCGGGGACCAAAAATGCAGCCAGCGCACGCAGAATGCGCAATGGCCGTCGTATAGTACCCATCCATTCGATGATGGAAGTCGCATCAATCGATTCTCTTCCCTTTGAACACAGTTACAAGAGATCCTTCAGCCAGGAAAGCCGAATCCGGATTCCGCATCAGGCATTGCCCAATCTCCGGCCCATAGAGCGTAGCCGCATTTCCGGAAAAACCCGCGAGTTTCGCGCTTCTAACATTCCATCGAGGGTGTTGAACTTCGTATTCGAGGCATCCGCCGTCAGGCTGTGCCGCGTACCCCCAGTAATGTTCAGTGATGAATTGGCTCACGGAACCCTCGGTCGGGAGGAAGCTTGCCCCTTCGGTTTCGATACGCATCAAAGATCGATCCGCTCCCGAACCCCATGAATACTCCACTTGCACGTTTTCATCATGGGCACTGCATTCGATGCGATGAGACATTGCTACGCAAGAATAGTTCTCATTGAACGCAAGCCGTGCGATGGCCGCAACCGCGTATCTCGGGACGAACTCCCGAATGAATACCACGCCTCTCTTGGAGGACCGCCTGACATAGAAGCGAAGATTCACCTCCTCGAAGGCCTGGTGAAACGGGACCGGTAACCCGAACATATGCGTGCGGTTAAACTCGAACCCAACCAGGCTCAGGTAAATCACTCCGTCGAATGAATCCAGCTCAGTCCCCGCTGGGACGAATCGTTCAAGAAGGGAGGCGCTCACAGCATAATTGAGCATCAAGATGTTCTTCCACTCCGCGCTCAAGAACGTATTCTGATCTTTCATGTGCCTCAGCCACCCAATTCCCGCCGGCTTGCATGTTCAACATCGCTATTTCTTGCCTCTGCTCCCACTGCGGCCGCCGAGCAGCCCTTCGAGCTCTTCCTTGAACTCGCGCACGTCTTTGAAGTCGCGGTAGACGGAGGCAAAGCGGATATACGCCACCGTGTCGAGGCCCTTGAGATGCTGCATGATGAGTTCGCCGATCTCGCTGGTGGTGCGTTCGCGCTCCGGCGCATCCACGAGAAAGGTCTCCGCGGCGTCGACGATGGCTTCGAGTTTGCTGGCGGGGACAGGACGCTTTTCGCAGGCGCGGAGCAAGCCGCTGAGCACCTTCTGGCGGTCGAAGCGCTCGCGCCGACCGTCCTTCTTGACCACCATATAGGGAATTTCGTCGATGCGCTCGTAGGTCGTGAAGCGGCGATTGCAGCGTTCGCACTCGCGGCGTCGGCGGATGGAGTCGGCCTCCTTGCTCTCGCGCGAGTCGACGACACGGTCTTGCCCGAAGGCACAATAGGGACACTTCATTCTGTGGATTTTAGCGGATTGAGCTTCCGGTTATCGATTTGCCGCCAAACAAGGGTTTTTGCGCCGTTTCTGCCCCAACGCGGCGGGCGTTTCGGGCGATCAGCACGGCGACCGCGATCGCAAAGGCAGGCCTTCAAGTACCTGATACAATGGGCTACCTCAGCCAGTTGGCTTGAGGAAAACGGATTGTCTGCCTGGTGAACCGGGGGAGGGAGCTGAAGACATTGGCAAAGAAAATTGCAGAGCTATTTGTGGAAGTTCTGGACGCCGCCGGTGTGGAGCGAATCTACGGGGTGGCGGGCGATTCTCTGAACGGCATCGGGGATTCAGTGCGGGTGCGCGACGGGATTCAGTGGGTTGGGGTGCGGGATGAGGAGACGGCTGCATTCGCCGCCGGGGCGGAAGCGGCGCTGACAGGCAAGCTGGCGGTATGTGCCGGGCGTTGCGGACCGGGCAACCTCCATCTCATCAACGGCCTGTACGATTGCCATCGCAGCCGCGTGCCGGTGCTCGCGATTGCTGCCCATATTCCGTCACCGGAGATTGGCAGCGGCTATTTTCAGGAACCTCATCCCGAGCGTTTGTTCAAGGAGTGCAGCCATTACTGCGAACTGGTCTCGCATCCATCGCAGATGCCGCGCGTTCTTGAGATTGCGATCCAGACGGCCGTGTCGAAGCGCGGCGTTGCCGTGGTTGTCATACCGGGCGATGTTGCGCTCTCCGACGTAGTGGATTACGGCAGGCGGCTCATATCGAGCTACGCACGGCCTGAGGTTACTCCCCACTGGGCAGAGCTCGATGACCTGGCAGCGGAGTTGAACAGCACACAAAAGGCGACGATCCTGGCCGGGGCTGGCTGCGCGGGCGCTCATGACGAGCTGATCGCGCTGGCCGCCAGGCTCCAGGCTCCGATTGTCCCGACCCTGAGGGGGAAGGAGTTCATCGAATACGACAATCCCTTCAATGTGGGCATGACCGGGCTTCTCGGGCTCTCTTCCGGCTATCGCGCCATGATGGACTGCGACACGCTGCTGATGCTGGGGACGGACTTTCCCTATAGGCAGTTCTATCCGCAGAAGGCACGTATTGTGCAGGTCGATATCCGGGTAGAGCAACTCGGGCGCCGCAGCCATATCGACTTGGGAATCGTAGGCGGAGTCGCGGAGACATTGCGCGCGCTGCTTCCGAAGATCGAGCAGAAGCTGGGGCGCGGCCATTTGGACGCATCGCTCGAACACTATCGCTCGGCGCGCAAGGATCTGGATGAGTTGGCGGTAGGAGATCCAGGGCAACGGCCGGTCCATCCTCAATATGCCGCCAAGGTGCTTGATGAAGTGGCAGCCGAGGACGCCGTCTTCGCCGTGGATGTGGGAACTCCCGTTGTCTGGGCGGCGCGCTACCTGACCATGAACGGAAACAGACGACTGCTGGGTTCCTTCAATCATGGATCGATAGCCAACGCCCTGCCGCAAGCCATTGGCGCGCAAATCTCTCATCCGGGCCGCCAGGTGATCACGCTTTGCGGGGATGGGGGCGTCGCAATGCTGATGGGCGACCTGCTTTCGCTCAGGCATTTGAATCTTCCAGTGAAAATGGTTGTGTTCAACAACGGATCGCTTGGCTTTGTGGAGCCGGAGATGAAGGCGGCCGGTATCCTGAGCCCTGCACCCGACATGGCCAATCTGGATTTTGCAAAGGTAGCGGAAGGGACGGGAATTCTAGGCATTCACGTCGATGACCCGGAAAAGGTTCGGCCGGCGCTGGAACAGGCGTTCGCTCATGACGGGGCCGCTTTGGTAGACATTGCGGTGGACCGGCAGGAGCTGGCCATGCCTCTATCTCTCAAACTGGATCAGATCGTCGACTTCAATCTCTACATGATCAAGGCGATTCTGAACGGGCACGGCGGCGAGATCTCCGATTATGCCCGCACCAATCTGGTTCGGTAGCGCAACAGGCTCGCGTCAGAACCTCGGCTCTTCAGGGGATGGGGGCAAGGAGGGTTTTGCTCGCGAGGGCGGTCAGGCCATCGAGAGTATCGAGAAAGGCTGAAGCCACGAGGGGCGCGTCGGCCAGATGCCAGAGCAGATCGGCGTTGTTCCAGGCAGCTTCGCGCGCGGCGGCAACGCTCCAGGCGGCAAGGGTGTCATCGAGAGCCGAAACCGGCGGCAGGGCATCGCCGAAAAGGCGCACGCGCAGGGTCAATTTGGCCGCCTCGATGAGGCTGTCGAGGGTGGCGTTGAGCGCTGTGTAGTCGCTGTATTGAGGTTCGCCGTGTTGCGGCGGAATGCCTGTGGCATGGCAGGTGGCCAGGATAGCCTGCGGCAGGTCGTGGTTGATGTGAGCGTTCATGCCGGCCAGAGCGAACTGTATGCGGGCGATGGGAGACTGATTGCGCCGGTCGAAGAGGGCTTGCCAGCATCCCGGCGTCGATGCGCCGGAGAGCGAGGAATTGATCGCGGCGAAGTAGAAGCTGGCAAACTGAACGTCGAGCGCGGTGATCCAGGTTGAGGCGGCGAAACCGCCTGAGTTGACCCGCGCTTCGACAGCCTGGGTTACTTGCAGATAGAGCCAGTTGAACCACTTGAGGCCGTCGCCGTCGGCGGAGACGGCTTCAATGGCCTGAAGGATCTGGACCACATCGGGGATCGATTGCGGGGTGTTGTGGACGGCGGCGAGGAGCGCTGGGTCGTAGGGGAACATGGTGCGCCATGATAACCCGGTGGAGAAAGGGTTGGAAAGCAGTGCGATCCCATTTCTCAAAGGCTGGACATGGGCCGCCGTCGAGTCCACATGCACACAGGTTCGCAGATCTGCGAGCTGTAAACAGTGAGGAGCAAATTATTTATTTTGTTTTGGTTACGAGATGCTTCACGGTTTCACCTGTTCACAGTTTCTAAACCGTTGTGGAACGGATATTTGGAAGTTGTTAATTATCAATTGGTTAGGAGTGGCTCCACAGTTGCACCGGTAAAATGACGACCTTTGTTATTACGGGATTTCTGGATCGTCTACCTTGCTTAAGTTATTTATATATAAGGCTTTGTCGGCACGATGGATGACGGTAAAGTTTCGAGAAGATGCTTGACGACCGCAGAAAGTTAGGCGACTGGCAGAGATGAGTGGTCAGTTTTCAGTGTTCAGTGGCCAGACGCGGGTTGCTCGCTGGTTCCAGTTGTTTGTCCCGAAGCTTCAGATTTCTTCTATCTATCAGTGTGCTCCAAAGGAGGGAAATCTTCTGCAAACCGGCTGCGCCTGCTTTGGGAAAGGCTGGAAATGGCCCGTGGCCGGTTGTTGGGGTTTGTGGTCTCCCACCGTTGCGACAAAAGACAAGTACGCCGCAAGGATGGGGCCGAGCGGTTGCGATATGGATCATCGTGGAATCCACCCTCGTAGTTGCCGATAGGAGCAGGTGAAGAATGGAGTTCCTGGCGCCAGGAGGTTCACGCCTGGCGTGGGAATCCAATACCTCTCGATCGTGGTCGTTACGGGACACTCATCGAGGCGGTCAGAACGAGGGTCCGCCGTGTCGTTGACCATCTTGAATAGCATCGCCTCACTCACGGCCGAGAACGGTCTCGCTCTGACGTCGGCGAACATGCAGAAGACCCTCCAGCAACTCTCGACAGGGCTGAAGATCAACTCCGGCGCCGACGACGCAGCCAGTCTTTCGATCGCCTGCGGCATTCAGGCCAATATCGCCGCCCTCGTACAATCCCAGAACAACGCCAATAACGGCATCGGCTTTCTTCAGGTTGCCGACGGGGCGCTGTCGCAGGTCTCCAGCCTTCTCAATCGCGCCGTCACTCTTGCCACTGAGGCCTCCAGCAGCGGACTGACAACCCAGCAGTTGGGTAGCGCCAACGCCGAGTACCAGAGCATCCTCACCGAGATCAGTCAGATCGGCACCAATACGGAGTTCAACGGCACTCAGGTCTTTACAGACGGAAATAGCTCAGCGATAACCCTTGCGAACACCGGGACCGCGCTTTCGGGAACCATTGCTCCGGCTGACACCATCAGTGGCAGCCTGACCGTCACGACTAATGTTCCCGGCAATCCCGGCGTGACTCAAGACGTCACTTCCCAGGATTATGGCTGGGCCTCAGTCGCCAACATCGCTCCTGGGGCTGTACTGACTGGTGGACTCACGATCAACTCGACAACTTCAGGCAGCGATGCCGTCACGTCTGACATCAACGTGGTCAACAATAGCGACGGATCCGTCTTCATTCCCATCAACGACCCTACAGATCCGCTCAGCGGCACACTCACCATGTCGACCGTCGTTCCAGGCACCAGTGGCGCAGCCCAGGGCATAAGCCTTGCCAATAGCAGCAGCGGGACGCTGATCGGTTCGATCGATCCTTCCGATACTCTCAGCGGGACGTTATCCGTGACTTCAACCACCTCTGCAACCGGAGGCGTACAGTCGGCGATAAGCCTGGCGAGCGGCAGCGGCAACACGACGATTACGGGAACGATTCCGCCTGCCGATTCTCTGGGCGGCAGCGTCACCATTACCTCCACGATCCCTCAGAGTGGTGGCGTTTCGTCGGCTGTCACTCTGGCAAACGGCGCATCGATTACCGGCAACATCGTGAATGGGAACACGCTGACCGGCAGTGCCACGTTTACTTCCACCACAGCCGGCAGCGGGGGCGTTTCCTCCGGCGTGACGCTAAGCAACAACGGCGCAACCATCACCGGAAACATCACTCCTGGTGATACAGTGAGCGGAAGCGTTACAGTTACTTCCACTATTCCCAGCCACTACGGGACGCCCCAATCCGTCACCTTCACCTCTTCAGGCACCGGAGCTACGGAAGCCATTACTTCCTCGGTGATCACGGCAGGGGACCAACTGAGCGGATCCCTTGTGATCGACTCAGTGATTGGTCCCAATAGTGCGACAGACACAATCAATCTGGCCAATTACCAGAATCTATCGAGCAGCAACTCAGCCATCGCCACCGCTGCGGCAAATCAGTTGGCAAGTGACATGACCACAGCCATTGGAGGCGAGAGCGGATCGACCTACACCGCGTCGATCAGCGGCGGCGTGCTCACGATTAAGACGTCAAACCCCGTGGTTAGCGGCGCAGCCAACAGTCTTGCTCTTGTCGCAAGCGGCAACACACTGACTTCCGCCCCGCTTGTGACCGGAGACACTCTGGGAGGCTATTTTGATTTCACAACTTCGCTCGGCGGTCATGTGGAAAATTGGACTGGCTTAGCCGAGCAAGGGCTAACCAGCAGCAACCCCGCCACGGTCGCCGCTACCCTTGCTTCCCTTACAAACAAGTTGAACTCTTCGCCACTCGTGAAGGGAACGACCGGTTCGACCTACACCGCAACCATCAACAGCTCGAAGGAACTAGTCATCACATCGAGTAATGTGAACGAGTCGTTCACCGTAGCGCCGGATTATTACGATGGTATCTATTACACCGACGGATCGCCGACACAAACGAACAATGGCGAAGCGCTCTCCGTCGGCGGCGGCACCAACACTGCGGAAGCTCCCCTTATAGCGACGGCGAACACACCCACTAACATTACTTTGAACAACGTCGCCACGACCAACCTGGCAAGCACTCTGCAAAGTCAGTTGGGGTCCAATTACGCGGTCAGCTATAACAACAGCACAGGTGCGTTGAGCATTGGCATCTCGTCTGCAGGGAACACCGCCGGGATCTCCACGATTGCCGAAAGTTCCAGTTCCATTCAGCAGAAGACACCTGTTATTGCGCCTGTCGTAACGCCTACGGTCGTCAACCTCAACGGTATTACCTCCGCAAACCTGCTCAGCACATTGCAAAGCGTGCTGAACTCGGCCATCTACTCGGTCAACTATGTCTCCTCGACAGGCGCGCTGACCGTGAGCCTGACCGGCGCCGCCCAGTCCGCCGGCACAACGATTACCTCGACAACGAACAATCTCAACCAGACAACGCCGGTGGTTGCCGCGCAGGTCACGCCCGTGACTGTCAATTTGAGCGGCGTGTCCACGTCGAGCCTGCAAAGCAAACTGAGCACCGCTCTCGGGGCGAACTACACTGTCGGATACAACACGACATCCGGGGCGCTCAGCATCTCCATCTCGGCGGCCGGCACAACTGCCGGCGTCAAGACGATTGCCTTCAGCGGCAGTCCCACGCAGACAACGCCTATCGTGGGCGGCACCAATGTTACGAAAAACGTCGACCTGGACGGCGTATCCACGTCCAACCTGCTCACCACTCTTCAAAACGATCTGGGAGCCGGCTACAACGTCACATACGACACTGGTTCCGGCGCGCTGAATATCAGCGCGGTCGCGGGCGGCACCACTCTTTCGGCGAACAACGGCAATGCGGAGGAGACAGGGCCCGGCACACCTGAGGTGGACACGCCGACGAATATCGACCTGACTGGGCAGACCGGCAATACGCTCGCGTCCTATCTCTCAAGCCAGCTTCCGTGGTGGCAATACTCGGTCACGCAGGATGCGAACGGAGTGACCGTCAGCCCGATGTGGTGGGACCAGGAGATCTACGGAATCCAGTCTGTTTCCGCCAGCAATGTGCAGGCTTACGAGACCACCCCCGCAGTGCAGCCGATAACGACTCCGACCTACATCAACCTGGCTGGCGTCGATACGTCCGACGTGCAACAAACGATTCAGGATGCCCTGGGATCGAACTATGGCGTGTATTACGACAGCGCTAATTCGGGTTTTCTGGAAATCTACCTCAATGATTGGGGCAATTCGAACGGACCCTCTTCCTTCAGTACCAGCAGCACGGTTCAACAGAACACGGGATTCACTGCACCGATCGACACATCTTCGGCGATCAACCTGACTGGTGTGGCTCCGACCGATCTGTCGTCCTCGATCGTGTCGCAGCTTGGCAGCGCTGCCGGCAACTATGACGTGTCTTATGACACGAGCTCCGGAGCGTTGAGCATTGCGCTCTCGGCCGCCGGCGCTTTGGCGGGCATAACATCGATCAGTTCCGACACGAGTGGTCTGATTGAAACAGCGCCCTCGGGCACGACCGGCTTGAGTGCCTTTAATGTCTTCACCAGCGACGGAACAGGCAGCGGCACAAGCGTTGACGTGACGGTCGGCTCGCTGAGCAGCGCGAATGTGGGCGCCGGCAATGGACAAGCAGGAGTGGATTTGTCTGCAAGCGATCTGCTCTCGCAGTCCTCAGCAGCCTCCACTCTAGCGATGATCACAGCCGCGGTGGCCGGCATCTCAAGTCAGCGTGGCACGGTCGGCGCAAACATCAATCGGCTGACGGCCACGTCTAGTGTTGAAGGCACGACTGTGGTTAACCTTACCTCTGCGATGAATTCGATTCAGGATGCAGACATTGGGAAGACCGTGGCGAATATGACTCAGTACAACGTCCTGCAGTCCACCGGCATGGCCGCTCTGCAGCAGGCCAACCAGGCGCAGCAGGCGGTTTTGAAGCTAATCCAGTAAACGCGAACCTTCCCTCGACCGTGTTCGTCCCTTCGTCCTCTGAAACTCGCAATCGACAACTGTCAGGCTTCTTTCAAAACCGTGACTTATTCAGAGATTCCTGGGGCGGGGCCCGCTGGCGCGCGGGCAGAACCTGTCAGAGACAGGCGACCATTTCCAGCTTCATAATCAACGACTCCCGGTCGAACGGCTTCATCAGGTACTCGTTGGCTCCGCAGGCCATGGCTCTTTGGATGTGGTCCACATCGGTTTCGGTGGTGCAGAAGACGACAGCCGGAGCCCGGCCTCCTTCGGTGTGGCGGAGGGCCTTGAGGAATTCCAAACCATTCATGACCGGCATGTTCCAATCGAGCAGGACGACATCGGGCATGCGCTGCTGACACTTCTCGAGGGCGATCTGGCCGTTCTCGGCCTCGTCTACCTCGAAACCCATGCCGGTGAGGAGCTTTCGCGCAACTCTCCTGACAGTGGCCGAGTCGTCGGTTACGAGGCATGACTTCAAGATAGTATTGGGAATCGCGGTTTCGCTAATTCCAGTTCCGATCGAGCTCGACACGGTCTCGACCCTCCTTTTTTGCGTGATATAAAGCTGCGTCGGTTCTGCCTACCCACTCGGTCAATGGATCTCCAGGCTCGTAGCAGGCAGCTCCGATGGAAACGGTGATGGGCGTCATCGGCGGGTTGAGGTCAAGCAGCAGAGGCTCCCTGGCCAGCGCCTGGCGAATGTTCTGCGCCACATTCAGGGCGGCGTCGGCATCGGAGCGGGGCAGAATCACCGCAAATTCCTCGCCGCCGTAACGCGCCACATAGTCTCCGCCGCGCACTGCTTTTTGAACGGTCTTGGCCAGATGCCGGAGCACGGTATCGCCGGTCTGGTGTCCCCAGGTGTCGTTCACCCTCTTGAAGTGATCGATGTCGATCATCAGCAGCGCCAGGTCTTCGCCGCTGTTCATGGCCTCTCCGGCCGTTTTGCGGATGATGGCGTCGAATGACTTGCGGTTTGACACTCCGGTGAGGCCGTCGAGCGTGGCGTCGCGTATGGCTTCTTCCAGATTGCGTTCAAGAGCCTCGATCTTGCCGGCGGACTCGCGCATGCGCAGGCCGACGTACTCGGTTCGTCCAGCCATGTTCTTGCTCTCGGTAACCAGGTTCTCGATGAGGTTCTTCAGATTGCCCAGGCTCTCGCCCAGGTTTCTTGAGGCGATGCCCCTTAACTTGGCGCCGAACTGCTGGGCGTCATCGGAGGCAAAGTCGGCTACGCCAACGATTTCCTGAAGGGTATTGAGGGCGAGGACGGAGGTTTCGCGCACAGCCTGCGCCTCTTTTGCCGAGGAAAAGAACGTTGAGTACAAGTCCTGGAGGGTGCTTTCGTCGAAAGTGGCCCCGTTGGAGATGAGCACGTCGATGGTTCGCTCAAGATTGGGACTCTGCCTGGCGTGATACTCGTACCAGATGGCATAGTTGGCCGGAGTGGCTGGAATTGCGAACTTCCGCAACGACTCCATGGCTGAGGCTGCTATTGATCGAGCTGTGGCAACTTCCTCAACAGACATGGTCAGACTCCTACCGTTTCCGGGGCATCGATCGGTCCCTTCGACATGTACTTGTGAGTCTTCATATCCGCAAAGCCCTCAGCACCGTTATTGTTCTCAGGCTCGTCAGCAAGGCAAGAAGGCTCAACCTCATGCACCGCCGAACCATCGATAAAAAGTGCGCCGGAAAAAAGGCGCACATCACGACCCATCAGCCGCCGCGGCCCATCAAGAGGGCTGAAGCCTGGAGTCTCCGAATCGTCCCATTCTGGTTAAAGGCTGGGAATTCTACTTATCGGCGGATTGAGGTCTTTGCGATAGTAGCTTTTGGGCTGGTTTTCCTTGACCAGTGGTCAATCGGACCCAGGGAGAAGCCGCGGAAGTTGTAGATGCGCGTTGCGGCGCGGGCGCCAGGCGCGCGAGGTAATGCGTCAGCTGAGGAATACGGCGATGGCGGCGACGACGGTTTGCTGCTCGTCTTCGCGAAGTTCGGGGAAGATGGGAAGGGCCAGAACCTCGCGGGCCGCGCGTTCGGACTCGGGGAAGCTGCCTTCGGCATAGCCGAGACTCTTCAGGGCTTCCTGCAAGTGGAGCGGGACGGGGTAGTAGATCTCGGAGCCGATCTTGTGGGCGGTGAGGAACTCGCGGAGCTGGTCGCGGCGGTTGGTGCGGATGACGTATTGGTGCCAGACGTGGCGGGTGCCCGGGACTTCGTGGGGCAGGACGACGCCGTGGGTTGGAAAAGGGCCAGCTTCGGCCAGGCCGGCGGCATGAAACAACGCATGGTACTTTTTGGCGACTGTGCGGCGGGCGTGGTTCCAGCCGTCGATGTACTTGAGCTTGACCGAGAGGATTGCGCCCTGGAAGCCGTCCATGCGGGCGTTCCAGCCGACTTCGTCGTGGTAGTAGCGGCGGCGCATTCCGTGCTGGCGCAGCATTTTGACCCGCTCGGCTACATCGTCGGAGTTGGTGGCGACCATGCCGGCGTCGCCCGCGGCGCTCAGGTTTTTCGTGGGGTAAAAGCTGAAGGCGGCGGAGTCGCCGAGCGCGCCGGCCTTTGTCCCCTGCCAGTCGGCGCCCCAGGCCTGGGCGGCGTCTTCGATGAGCTTCAGGCCGTGCTCTTTTCCAAGACGGGCGAATGAGGTCCAGTCAGCGCATTGGCCGAAGAGGTGGACGGGGAGGACGGCGCGAATTGGATTGGGTTGGGAGCCTTTGAGGACGGCTTCGACGGCTTTGGGGTCCAGATTGAAGGTAGTTGGCTCGATGTCGGCCAGCACCGGAGTGGCTCCGGCGCGAAGGATGGAGCTGACCGAGGCGAAGAAGCTGAATGGGGTGGTGACGACGGCATCGCCTGGGCCGAGACCGGCTGCGGCCAGCGCCAGCCAGAGAGCGTCGCTGCCGGAGGAGCATCCCAGCGCGTGGGTCACGCCCAGTTGCGCGGCGGCTGCGCGCTCGAAGGCGGCTACCGGCTCGCCCAGGATGAACTGCTGCTTCTCAAGGACGGCATCGAGCGCGGCCAGCAGTTCCCGGTGGAGCGGCTGGTACTGGCGCTTGAGGTCCAGCATGGGGACGGGCTGGGAGGCTTGGGTGGAAGACCTTGGCGTGGCTACGCTTGGCACGTAGCTATTTTAGCAACCGGCGAAAGGGTGGTCCCGCGGCGAGGATGGAGTTCGTGCGTTCTCGCGTTTCAAAGCGAGACTTGAGACACGCAATGCTCAGCTCATTTTGCATTTGACTGCTTGAATGCTGGATTGGTGAACAGCCCCTTGAGTTCCGACTTGATTACCGACGATGTGTCCGGCGAAGCGATCATGTATTCGATGTAATCGGCCGCGAGCGGATCGGTGCGTTGGAACGAACCGAGGGACCAGCCGGCGGCTCCGTAGCCGACGGCGCGCCCAATCGCAGGGGTCCACAGCTTGGGCGGGTTCGCAGATTTGCGGGCCTTGTCAAAATCGTCCGAATCGGTGCGCCATTTCAGTGCGCTTGCGATCTGCTGCAAGGGTGCAAAATCGCCTGTCGTCATGAAGATTCCCCACAGCATGTCCTCACGCATGCCAATGTCTTCCACATGGTCGAAGTCGTATGGATCGGGGAGGTCGGGGCGATGCGTGAACTTCTGCTGGTCCTCTTCGTTCGTCGTCTTGAGCACAGGACCGATGTCATCACCGGCTTCGATAAGGATCAGCAGCCCGTAAGCGCGCGTGAACCCGGTCTCGGCTGAAATTCTAGTCATAAAGTCCTTCGCAGCCGCTGGATTCGCCTTGAGCGCGGCGCCGAAGGTTGCGGCGGTGCTTGCAAGGGTTTCCTGTTTATCCCGCAGCCTCTTGTCGGCCGCGAAAGCCTGCAAAGCAGGGAAAAGGCGCGCTGGATTCGGCTGCCAGTGGTAGTGCATGAGGAAGCTGCTCGTATCTTCGGTGTTTTTGAACGACCGCTTGCTGCCTGTTTCATAGCTTTCGATCTGGATTTTTGCGGACTTCTGTCTCTGATTTCCGCCGGGAGTTTCGATCTCGCCTTCAATGACGGCCGACCCGTCCTCGGCGTCCGTTGGGACGCACCAGTTGTCCGCCGATACTCCCATCGAGGCCACTGTCAGGAGGGGATTCTTGATGTCGGCCGCAGCCAAAGCCTGGGTTAAAAAGTCTCCCCCTTCCGGCTTGATCTCCTTGATTTGGGCTAAAGGCGCGAGAGGATGGTCTTGGTTTTGCCTGGCAAATTGTACCCGGAAGGATAGCTTTGTCTTCTCCAGATAGCTATCGCGATCGTCGCCCGTGGCCATAAGGCCGACGCGCACACATTGTTCTGGGTTGAGCAAGGTAATACTTTCCGGCGCATTCACCAGCGGCAGCGTGTGTGCCCATTCTTCCTTCACAACAGAGTCGATAAGAACAGCGAAATGCGTATCGATCTTCGCGGGCGCGGGCTTTTGTTTTTTGACTTCGACCTGAGCTACAAGTTGCGAAGCCGCGCCGGTAAAGGCCAGAAAGCCAAGAACAAGATTCCGCAACTTTCGCGTAGAGAGAACAGATTGAGCTGTGAGCATGATGGAAGCAAGTAGACAACAATCCCGAGCTAAAGGCAAGCTGGTCCAAGATTGCGCTGCCTTCCTTCAATGCACGCCCGGCGGCGGGGCGGCGTTCTTCTTGGGCTTTTTGAAGAGCCATGCGGCGGCGGCGCAGAAGAAGGCTAGCAGCGCGGTCCAGCGGAAGACATCGACGTAGGCCATGAGGGCGGATTGCTGCTCCATGAGGCCGTAGATGAGGCCGAAGGAGCCGGGACGCGCGCCGGATGGGCCGATCTGGTGACCGAGATAGGTGGCGATGGCCCTCGACTTTTGTTGGAGGATGGGATCGGACGGCGAAAGATGCGCGCCAAGTTCGGTCTGGTGCAGGGCGGCGCGCCGGATCAGCGCGGTGGTGGCCATGGAAATCCCGATCGACCCGCCGATATTGCGCAGCATGTTGAAGAGGCCGGTGGCGTTGCCCATCTCTTCGCGGGGGATGGTGGAGGTGCTCATGGTGGCCAGAGGCACAAAGACAAAACTGAGGGCAAAGCCGGTGAGGGTGATGGGAATGAGCAGGGTGTAGGGGCCGATGCCGAGGTTGACGGTGCCGAACGTGAGCGCGCAAATGCCAAAGGCGAGGAATCCGGCGGAGAGCAGCATGCGGTTGTCAATTCGCGAGCCGAGAAGACCGACCACGGGCGAGCCGATGAACGAGCCTATGCCGCGGGGGCCAACGACCAGGCCGGCGGTGAAGGCGGTATAGCCGAGAACCTCCTGATAGTAGAGAGGCAGGATGGCGATGGTGATGTAGATGGCCATGCCGAGCATGGCAATCATGAAGCATCCGGTGCGGAAGTTGCGGTCTTTGAGGACGTGCAGATCGACCAGGCCTTTGGGATGGGTCCAGGAATGCCAGATCCATCCGATGAGAGCGAGGATCAAGGCGGCAACGGACCAGCGCACCCAGGCGGCGCCGAACCAGTCGTCCTCCTGGCCCTTATCCAGAACAATTTGCAGGGCTCCGGTCCAGACCATGAGCAAGCCGAAGCCGATATTGTCGAAGGGGCCGACCTTGGCGTTCTTGATGTAAGGCGGGTCGTGGACGAAGCGGGTGATCATGAAGACCGCGAGGATGCCCACGGGAATATTGATGTAAAACGCGTAGCGCCAACTGAAGGTATCGGTGAGCCAGCCGCCCAGGGTGGGCCCGATCACCGGGGCGACGACAATGCCCAGGCCATAGGCGGCCATGGACATGGAGCGCTTGGAGATGGGGAAACTCTCAAGCAGGATGGATTGCGAAAGGGGCTGCAAGGCTCCGCCGCCTGCTCCCTGGAGGACGCGGGCCAGCAGGATGACTCCGAGGGAGGGGGCGGCTCCGCAGAAGAAAGAGGCGATGGTGAAGACGATGACGCAGAAGAGCAGGAAGCGCTTGCGGCCAAAGCGGCGGGCGAACCAGTTGGAGGCGGGCAGGATGACAGCGTTCGCGACCAGGTAGCTGGTGAGCACCCAGGTGGCCTCGGAGTTCGAGGCCGAAAGCGATCCGGCGATGTAAGGCAGGGCCACCGAGGCGATGGCGGTGTCAAGCACCTCCATAAAGGTGGGAAGCATAACGGAGGCGGTGACCAGCCACGGGTTGACGCCCTGAGTGAGCGGGTAACGGGCTTGGGCGGCGGCGGTAGTCATGGTGGAGGGAACCCTTTGAGGGTAAACGATGGGAGGGGCTGCTGCCAGTGACGGAGAGGTGCGGGGCGGGGCACCCGGTTTCGAAGGTCTCAAACTCGATACCCGGCGCACCCGCCCGTTTTTCTATTGGATGGAGCGGAGCCAGGCAACAACCTGCCAGCGCTGGGCCTCAGGCAGACTGGACCAGGACGGCATGCCGTGGCCGAGGTCGCCCTGGCGCAGGAACCACTCGATGTCGCCGTCGCTTGCCGAACGAATTTGTTCGCTGCGCAGCGCGGGGCGTTTGTGGCCGTCACCCTGCGCATTGGCCTTGTGGCACTGCAAACAATGGTCGCGATAGACAAGCGCGCCGGCCGCAACCGCTTCTGGATTGGCGGCAAGCGGGCTGGTCCGCATATGCTCCTTTGCCGGAACATGCTGCCATCGAGAACTGGAAGCCTCAGTGATGGCGACCGTCACGCTCAGCAATATCAAGAGAACTGAACAACTCCGTCGCATCATTCTCTGCCTCCTAGTGAGTGATGGAGCCAGTTGCCGACCTGATCGAATTCAAAGGCCAGGCCGACGCGGTAGACGCGCGCAAGGCTGGTGCTGGTGAGGCCGAAACCCGGCGAAAAGCTCAGCCGAACGCCCTTGGGCATTTGCCAGCCGATCAGCGGGGCTACGTAGTGGGAGGTATCGCGCATGGTGAGCGCAAGGGTGCTTCCCAAGCCGCCGTAGGCTTCGGCCCCGGCGATGAACTTCTCGGCACAAAATGAGCATGACCTGCCGCTGGCAGCGCTGCGCAGAGGACGAGTGGTCCCGACCGCATAGCCGAACTCCCATGGATCGTGTCCAAGATCCTTTTCCGAGATGAAATTCTCCGAGATGTTCCAGTCCCGCACGTTCGAAGAGAGAATCAGCTTCAGTTCCGCCTCGTGCTGATGCTCGCGGCGCAGGTCGCCGTTGGGTCCGGCCAGGTCGGCCTGCCCATCGTGGCCCACCACTTCGAGGATGGTCTTGTCGGCGCCGGATGTATTCTCGTACTCCACATAAAAGACAGGATTGACGGCGTGGTCCCGCATCAGCGGCCGAACGCGATTCTCGATCCGGAATCCGGTAAAAAGCGTAGAATCCTGCGCCGTGGCCTGGCCGTCAAGATACAACTCGGTCGTCCACCAGGCGCGCGTACCGTATTCAAGCTCCATCGCCGTGGCCCCGTAGCGGTTGCCGCCTGCCGGGCCGGCCAGCGCCGTTTTGGTCTCGAGTTCAAGGTTGCCTGGCTCCTCAAGATCGTGGGAGTAGGTGACGAAATAGGGCTTATCCTGCGCGAAGGCAGGCTGGGTGAACAGGATGGAAAGACATGCAGTCAGCCAAGGGGCGTGGCTCATGAATCTTTTGAGCGTCTTTGAATGCAAAACGGGTCCTCCTGAAATGGGACTGAAATGGTCGTATATAAAATAAGACTAAATCAGTCCTATATTTCACGCAAGAGCCCTATGTCAGATGGAGGGACACAAGACCTCAAGGAAAAACACGCGCACTTATGGTGATTGCATCAAATAAAGTTGACACTAACGCACTCAATGATGCATCTTATAGGAGTCGGAAGTTTATTCAACAGGCGGAGAAACCAAACATGGCAAAGATTATCGGCATTGACCTCGGCACCACGAACTCGTGCGTCGCCGTTCTTGAGGGCGGAGAGCCCAAAGTGATTCCAAATGAAGAGGGTGCGCGGACTACGCCCTCGATTGTCGCCTTTTCGAAGAGCGGCGAGCGGCTGGTGGGCCAGGTGGCCAAGCGCCAGGCGATCACCAACCCGGAGAACACCATCTTTTCGATCAAGCGGTTTATGGGAAGGCGCTACAACGAAGTAAACGACGAGATGAAGATGGTTCCGTTCAAGGTGACGCAACAGGGCGATCATGTGGGCGTTCTGGCGCAGGGCAAGGAGTACACCCCGCCAGAGATTTCGGCCATGATCCTGCAAAAGCTGAAGAAGAGCGCAGAGGCTTACCTGGGCGAGACGGTCACCGAGGCTGTAATCACGGTTCCGGCCTACTTCAACGACGCGCAGCGGCAGGCGACGAAAGATGCGGGCAAGATTGCCGGCCTTGACGTGAAGCGTATTGTGAACGAGCCGACAGCGGCAGCGCTGGCCTACGGGCTGGACAAGAAGAAGGACGAGACCATCGCCGTATACGACTTTGGCGGCGGCACCTTCGATATCTCCATTCTCGAAGTGGGCGAGGGCGTGATCGAGGTCAAGTCGACCAATGGCGATACGCACCTGGGCGGCGACAATCTTGACCAGCGGATTGTGGAGTGGCTGATTGCCGAGTTCAAGCAGGAGCAAGGGCTGGACTTGGGCTCCAAGGGCAATGAGATGGCTTTGCAGCGGCTGAAGGATGCCGCGGAAAAGGCCAAGATCGAGCTCTCGACAACCATCGAGACCGAGATCAACCTGCCGTTTGTGACCGCGGACGCGACCGGGCCCAAGCACCTGGTGCGCAAGCTGACGCGCGCCAAGCTGGAGCAACTGGTCGGGGACCTGCTGGACCGGTCTTTGGAGCCGTGCAAGAAGGCCATCGCCGATGCGGGCATCAGCGTGGACAAGATCGACGAGGTGGTTCTGGTAGGCGGGCAGACGCGCATGCCCAAGATTCAGGAGATTGTGAAGAAGCTCTTCGGCCGCGAGCCGCATCGTGGCGTGAACCCGGACGAAGTGGTGGCGATCGGCGCGGCGGTGCAGGCGGGCGTGCTGGCCGGCGAGGTGAAGGATCTGCTGTTGCTGGACGTGACGCCGCTGACCCTGGCTATCGAGACATTGGGCGGCGTGGCGACGCCGATGATCCAGCGCAATACGACGATTCCGACCAAGAAGACGGAGACGTTTTCGACGGCGGCGGACTCGCAGACCGAGGTCGAGGTGCATGTGCTGCAAGGCGAACGGCCTTTGGCGGCGCAGAACCGGACGCTGGGCAAGTTCAAGCTGGCGGGGCTGCCTCCGGCGCCGCGCGGAGTGCCGCAGATCGAGGTCACCTTCGACATCGACGCCAACGGCATTTTGAACGTGACGGCCAAGGACAACGCGACCGGCAAGGACACGCGCATCACGATTACGTCGAGCTCCGGCCTGAGCAAGGACGAGGTGGAAAAGATGGCCAAGGACGCCGAAGCGCACTCGGCCGAGGACAAGGAAAAGCGCGAGGAGATCGAGGCGCGCAATCAGCTCGACGGGCTGGTCTACAACATCGAAAAGATGCTGAAGGATAGCGGCGAGAAGGTGCAGGCCGCGGACAAGACCGAGGTCGAAGCGGCGCTGGCCGAGTCGAAGAAGGTGCTGGAAGGCACGCCGAGTTCGGCTGATCTCAAGGCCGCGCACGAGAAGCTGACCCACGCCAGCCATAAGCTGGCCGAGGTGCTCTACAAGGCGAATGCGGCTGCTGCTGGCGCGGCGCCGGGTGCAGAGGCTCCCCCAGCCGAAGCCAAGAAGGACGAAGGCGTGATCGACGCCGAGTATGTGGATGTGGAAGAGAAAAAGTAGGACTTGCCGTCCAGGCGCACCCGCCTTCGGCGGAAAACATAGGGGTGGGCGACAACCCGTCGCCCACCCCTACTTCTTAACTCGCAAACACTGTCATCCTGAGCGGGTGAAAATGATTTTGGAAAATACTGATTCAAATGAACATAACTCCATAGATTCTTGCTGTGTAGGAACTGTGCAGGGCAATTGTGCAGTTTCAGTCAATTTGGCCGCTACAGGTCCCTTGGGCATGAGGAGCCGGGTGCGTCGCCCCTTCTTCCGAAGGTGAAGCTGAGCCAATACGCGATGTCGGTTCCTGCTGTTCATACTGCTAACGATAAATGATCGCAGCGATGGCCGCATCTCCGCCGCATGTTCAGTGAACAGAAACAAAGCAAAAGGACTCACCCTGGCCGAGATCCTATTCTGCTAGCCTGATAGTTCCGTTTTCTATCGTCACTTTGCCTTTGCGTCTGAGAGCTGCGATTTCCGATTGAAGGGACTTTCTCACAATTCGGCCGACTCGCTGATAGCCTCTAATCTTGGCAAGGTGCCGCATAAAATCTGGAAATGATGCAGTTCCGCCAAAGGTTTCCAATAGCATTTCGACCTGTCCGCGGTTAGGATTGCTTGGAGCCCCGGCAACGCGGCTATCCTTCGGGCGATCCATGCCCCCCGCGAATGCTCCGAAATCAAGAAGTACGTTCTGCTCCAAGTTAAGGTCGCCATCCTCAAATTGCAAACCGGCAGCTTCGCTGTTGGATGCCTCAACTGCGGTCGGAGCTTCGGCGTTTTCGTTGACTAATGCGATCAATTCATAAATCAAGGTCATGTCATTCAATGGTGCTGCACTACCATTCCCCTCTGGCGGTATTCCCAGTTCGCTAAGTTTGGAGAATACCGCTTCCATGGCATGACCTGGGTCTCTGTAAAAAGCGCTGCCTCTGATTCGCACAAACTTCCAACCAAGGCGTTCCAAAATCGCTTGTCGTTCGACGTCCTCCGCTAATTTCTCGATTGGATGATACCGGTCGCCATCACATTCAACCGCGAGGCGTTTCCCGCCACCCTCCACAACCATATCGATTCTAAAGTAACCCACCTGCCACTGGGTCTTGACACCATACCCCGCGTCAAGTAGTAGCTTGAGAACCTCCCGCTCAAAAGGCGATTCCGTTCTCTTTGCTTCCACATCGAATGCGCGTACCGCAGCTAGTGGATCCTTCACGTGCTGAAGCAGGCGAAAGCGCAAATCCGCAGACCTAAGATGTAACTCTGGATCGAAAGAATGCACAACCCACAGTTGGTCTCGTGCACGGCTCGCCGCTACGTTATAGCGCTTTTTGGTAAGCTCAAATGCTCCCTCCCCCGTGGTCCTCAGCGGCCCCTCCTCACTTTGACTATCGACCATTGATAGAAACATGATGTCGCGTTCATCACCCTGAAATTCGGAAGAAATGCCAGCCTGAATTCTGCGCTTCTCTATTTCTACACTGTCGATTTCTTTGTGGAGAAGTGACTGAATCAGCGCCGCCTGGCTTTCCTTTACCATCGAGATGACACCGATTGTCTTGCCTGCGTAAGCCTCATGTTTCGTCATTGCCTTAATGAGGGCAACTATCTGCTCTGCCTCGCGTTTGTTCGTATCTCCATCTCGCACACCTTCCACACGATGAGAGACACAAGCCGGCTTGATATGAGTTGAATTTGATTCTCGTAAAGGCCGGATCGTGCCCCCATAAGAGAGCTGATTGCTGAACGCGATGATCTCCGGTACACACCGGAAATGCTCAACCAGACGGATTGCATCTCCAAACGATTGTCTGCCGATGTCGTAGATTGAAGATTGGTTATCGAATAAGTGCGAGTTAGGAATGTCTTGAAGCATTGACTTCCGAAGGTTCTCCAGCAGCGTAATGTCCTTTCCAACGCCAAGCGGTGTCACCTGCTCGTGGTCGCCTACGACAATAACCTGCTTACCCATATAGAGGGGTATGAGCGCATTTAGGTCGGCCTGGCTAGCCTCATCAATGATGACAACATCAAACTGGCTAGTCGCCGGATCAAAATGCTCAGCCACCAAGGAAATTGGCATGATCCAGACGGGAACTGCGCCCGTGCAGCGCGTCATCAGCTTGCGAGCTTCCGACAGTAGCGACTGCCTCCGACTTGCTTGTCTGGTGGATATGAGACGCTTTGCGGTGTCGAGCCAACCAACGAGTGCCTGGCGCACGCTATAGTTGTTCTGCAGCCGCTCAAGTTGCTTGCCCCAGGCTTTGGAATCAATTAACCACAGCGTAATTTCTCGCAGTATGTCTTTGGCTTTATCAATCTCCTTCTGTAGCTGGTGAGCATCAAGGCGGTCCCGATCGAGCAGGGTTTCATGCAATTGCCGCCACGTCCATGCTTTGGAATGGTCACCAGGCAGGGCTGTCTGGTCATGCGGAGGGACGCGATCAGCGATTTTCGCGGCCCAGTGAGGAGCTACGAGTCGTAGCTTTGCAAGCAGAACATCGCGTTCCATTACGAGCGGTTTGATCGTGTATAACCGTCGAGTGTATTCCAATGCGGTCGAGTAGGCTTGCGCGTTCCGCGTGTTGACTGCGGTAACGATCAAGCCAATGCAGCCCTTTTCAGGCGAACTGGGGTCAATTGTGGCGGACAGAGTGGCCACGTGGTCGAAGAAGGCTTCGCACTCTTTGATTCGGCGCCGGCCCGCCTCAGCGGCCAGGAGTTCCGGAAGGATCTCGACGGCAACGCGCTCAACTGCGGTGTATTCAGAAATCTGACTCGGTGTGTTAGGGACAAGCGCGCAGACTTGGTCAAAGTCCATGCCTTCTGCCAATAGCTTTTCAACAAGCGTCATCCAGGTAGACGAATGCCACTCAAGGCAGCGGCGAATCTCACCAATCAGCGGAAGGCACGACATCTCGGGCGAGAGACCGAGGTTGCTGAAAGGCATCGCGATATATTGCCCAATCAGGTTATTCCATAATGGTTCTAATTCAAGTCTAAGAACTTCGAGTTCTGCCCGAAGACCGATCGCGCTAAAATGTTCGGCATGGCTTGGTTTGCCACTAGCCACTGACGTGGTTTTGATGAACTTACGCCACTCGGAACGCGTGGCTAGTTGAACGAAGCCAAGTTTGTTGCCTGCTGCGATGTGATCGCAGATTTCGACAACCAACTCGCGTTGACGATTTACTGACACTGTTGTCGAGAGCTGCACTTGGTGATGCAGCGCCATCGCATGTTTAGCATTGGCTTCAGCGGCGGACTGAATCGTCGTAATCAGTCTCCTCCAGACCTCCTTTTCCGTGCCTCCATGGATACCCGCGACAATTGCGTATGGCCTCCAAGTCTGGCTTCTCAGATCATCGCTAAACTCACAATGAATAGAAGAGAGAAGTTGTTCGATGGCGTTGCTGTCGATACTCTCTGACCTCCAGCGGTTCGACCCCAGCGAAAAATCGCTGGTAAGCAAGTGCTGGTATTCCGAGACCATGGCTTGAAACTGCCGTTCTGAGGGCAGTCTCTCCAGATCCGGAAGCCGATAGCGAGTGTCCTGTTCTTCTACGGCTGAAAAAGATTGGCCGAGGGCGTAGAGACGGTTTAGCTCATGGTCGAGAAGAGTTAGGGATGCCCCGAGTTTAACGGGACCCGGAATCCACGCTGCCTGATCGCGATGCTTGGCAACAAATCGGGCCGCATCTGAAGGCGAGAAATGCTCCGTATCCACGGCAAGATCGCGGTATTCGTTTTCCAAGGCTTCGCGGAGTCTATGTTTCAGCTCAAGACACTTATGCAGAAGGTCTTTGCGTTGACGCTCAAGCCCTGCGGCCTTGCCAAGCAAAGTGGCGCTTGTGTCGCTGGTAAGGCGTTCGGTGATTGAACCAATTGAAGATTCCAGTTGTGTGCGCGCGTCCCGATCGCTACCCAGAACTGATACGCATAATGGCTGCAGAACCGCCGGAACGTTGTCACGTACCACACGTAATGCTTTGGCGGTCTGCGCGGTTACAAGGATTGACTTTCCCTGGGAAAGCAAATGCCCAATGATGTTGCCAATAGTGTGAGTTTTCCCGGTGCCTGGTGGACCCTGAACAATGACCGATCCGCTCGTGTGCAGTCGTCGGATGATTTGGACCTGTTCCGCGTTTGCCTCTTTGGCGAGAAGAATATCGTCGTCACTTATGCTTCTCGATGAAATCTGTTTTTCTGTTCCGTTTGTGCCACCACCCGGTTCTTCGGCTCCTATACCGGAGCCGAGCCATTCCTCCATGGTCCCCGTTATTTGTGCTAATGCGGGCGGGAATTGCTCACGTGTTTCGATGTCGTCAACAATTGCATCTACTGCGGTTGCGATTCCCGCGACACGCTTGCGAAGAAACAACACAGGTTCACGCCACATGGTTGGTGTTGACGAGGCGCTTCTTGCCGGTGCGTCCAAGAACTCGCCGCTCAATGGCGATATCGTTTGGATGAGGGCTTTTAAGAAGGCTTCGGTATCCTGCCAGCCGAGTGGATGATAGCCAGCCGATTCTAGTTCATTCTTTCGGTTCTTAATAGCAACCGGGGACACCTGTTGCAGGTCAACGAACAGGCCACTGTACAGTTCAGTATCCCGATCTGTCTCATGAACTGTGAATTCGGGGATCTTGGCATCGAATCGCAACTCCACGCGCTTCAACAAAACCGGATGAGCTATAACGACCTGGCCATCAATTGCGGAGCCAGTTAGCCACAATAGATGGCCATCGCCAACCATCAACTCAAGTTCTTCGCCGTCCTTTTCTATGGTTGAGTAAATGTCATAGAACAGCTCGAAGAATCGGAGAGCTTGGCGAGCGCGCTGTTCTGGTGCGACCCATGCTGCGCGTTGGTCGTCCCAAGTTACAAAATCAGAAGATCTTTGTTCATCGCTATCGAACCTGACCGTAGTCGTTTCGCCGGCTTCGTCAATTTCATTGCGGCTCTCGGCGTATTCCGCAGTTTTTGCTGGATCATCCCAATCAGGCAACAGCCAGGATGCAATGGTCTCCGGAGGGGTCGGACATTGAGTCGTTGCCGGCCTTGTAATACGCATAAGCGTATCCGGGACTTCTTGCGCATCCTGCACTTGGACCGGTCGGTACAAATGCATGGATTCGTGTTGGGGCATATCGGCAAGCCGCACTACCCTCGGATGCTCGCTCAGCGAGCGAACTGGCCGGAAGCGAAGCTGATTTGCCTCCTTCAGGAAGGAGTAGAGCTGACGAATTCGATTTTTGACCGTTGCGCTCACGATCGAGCCCCATCATGCTGTCCGGCGATCCCAGTCCCACAAACGCAAGGCGACAAGTTTCTGTGGGGCAGCTACTCGAATCCGTCCAGAGGTGCAGGTTGCCTATACGATTGAATATACGGCTACATCCCGCTCTTCGCACAGCAGAATCGGGCGGCACACGGCGCGTAACAGGATTCAGTGTTTCTAGTTGAGACGCTGCCCCAGTTTTCAAATGGAGCCTTTTACCTCGTCCAAACACGGCAGTAGACAACGATTACGGGCTGTTCGCCGGCGCGGGTGGGGTGCCGGGGGCGCAGCGGGCGGCCCTTCGCAACGCGGGATGTGTGCTTTCATCTCCCGCGCCCCGTACTCCTTACCGCAACCCTTGGGGCACGGTCGCAGAATCTTCTTGCGTTCGGTGTTTTCCCAATGTCCAGACGAGAACATGGCACGGGCCACAATGGCCGCGTCGATGTGTTTCTGACAGTGGGGCATGGTGGGCCTCAATGTGGGGAGTGAGGCGGGCGGAATCTCGCCGGAGATCTCGCCCGCGTGGGCCGTTTATACGGCCGGGGGCGTATCTACAAGTGCAATCATAAACAGCATCCCAGATGTAAGAAGCGCGACTTTCAAGGGAGTTCGCCCGTCGGGTGGGCCAAACTAAGTCTGGCGCGAAGCGGCAGCACATCAAAGGGCGGGAGGACGGGCGAAAAAGAACGGGGCCTGCGCTGGCAGACCCCGTTTGGAAGGCTTGGAAGTTGAGGGTTACGCGGCTTTGGCCTTTTTTGCATTTGCAGCTGTGGGCTTCGCTGTCTTCGGCTGGGCCTTCGCGGCCGTCTTCTTTGCGGCTTGCGCCTTTTCTTTCGCAGTGAACTCCGCTTTAACCTTCTGCGCGATGGCGTCGGTGTCCACCTTGTAGTGCTGCGCGGCCTCTTTGAGGGCCTTGCCGGTCTCCGATTGCGTCCGGGCTGAGTGGAGAATGACGATCTCGACAAGGAGCCTTCCGAGCTCGCCTTCCTCGGCCTTGTGAATGTAGGCGCCCATCAGTTTCCCGATACTGTCAGAGGCTTGCGCCTTCTTGATGCCGCGGCTCCGGGCGAGAACCTCGATTCGCCGCTCCTCCAACTGGGGCAGGAGCCGTTCGACGATGAAAACGAGGTCGCGTTTGGTGAGGCGTACCGGCACGGCAGCAACAATAGCGGAAAGGACGCGCAAGCCAACGGCGTTGGCAAGCGCCTCCTCGCGGCGCTGCTTCTCCTGCTCGGCCTTGATGCGCCCGTCTGCGGCTGGCCGCTGCTTCTTCGGATGGTGGACGGGGCATTCGGCGTCGGCACAGATTTTGCGAAGCTCGCCTTTCTCTGTGCCCTCGGTGACGATGGCCTCTGTCATGGATTTGCAGGTCTGGTACTCCGGCCAATCCTTGTGCTTCTTCGCGTTGGGGTCTTGCGGCTTGATCTCGATGTACTTGTTGCGGGGCAGGGCCGCGCTGCCTCCGTCGGAGGCGGGTGTGGCCGGTCCAAAAGCCGACGAGATTTGTACCAGCTTGGGCTTTGTCGCGATGGTCTGCGCGACAAATCCGTCCAGCTTGGACTGGTAGCAAGCCGGGTCCGTGCAAGCGTCCTCGGCAATGTCGGCGAAAAGCAGCGCGTTTCCTCCGGTGCGCTTGGGGCAATCGACACAGGCTCCGGCGGCGGGGTTGACGGCGGGGTCGGTCTTTGAGAATGGCGCGTCTTTCAGAATGAGCAGAATGTTCTGCTCAATCCACTGATGGAGATGGCGGACGGGTAGCAGGATGCGCTTGGCCTTGCCCTGGCCGCCGTTCCAATCCTCGCGGAAGCAAGCGGAGAGCGCCTGTTCCTGCTCGGCTGGCTGTAGCTTTGCCAGTAGCAGGGCATGGCCCACGCCGATTTCGTCTTTGGCGAACGCCTCGGTCACGGCGGCGGTGAGTTCGGTCAGCTTGACGCGCTGGGCGCAATAGGCCGGGGATTTTCCGGTCTTGGCGGCAATTTGCTCAATGGAGTATTTCGGCTCGTCAAGATTGAGCAGGGCGCGGAATCCCTGCGCCTCTTCCAACGGGTGAACGTCGCGGCGCTGGAGGTTTTCGATCAGTTGCGCCTCCAATGCCTCGGCGTCGGTAAGGTTGACGATGCGGACGGGAACGGTCTCGGCCTCGGCAAGCTGGGCGGCGCGGTAGCGTCTGGCTCCGGCGACAATCTCGAAGCTGCGCTCGGTTAGAGGCCGCACTAGCAGCGGCGAGAGAATGCCCTGGCTGCGAATGCTTGCAGCCAATTCTTTCAGGGCCGCATCCTCGAAAAAACGGCGCGGGTTGGTTTTGGACTCTATGAGGGTGGACAGTGGCAGGTCGCGGTATTCAGATTGCATTTGAACTGCGGTGGTCATAGAAGTTTCTCCTTTGTGTTGTCCTGCGTGAGTGCGTGGGCGGGCCGCAAGTGCCCGCCCAAATCGTTGCGGGTTATTGGTTGCGGCTGCGTTCAAAGGCTTCAATAAATCCCTGTGCGCGGATGTTCTTGTCCCATGTGCGGGCAAAGCTCTCATGCTGGTGCAAGAGGTCGCGGACAAAGACATAGTTCTCGCCTTCACGGTTGCGGGAGTACTGCTCCACTCCCATGTAGTCGTTGCGAAAGTAGAACGGTGCAAGAATCCAACCCATGCCAAGCGGATTGGATAACTCGAAGCACATCTCCGGGTCGCGCATCAGGTCGCCGTTTTGTTCGCCGTAGTGCGCGACGGAGATCGCCGGAACTCCAAGCGGGCCGGGTTCCGGCGTGGCTTCGATCACGAGGGCCATATAGGGAGGGTTCTCGATGCGCAGATAAAGGTCGCTGCGATAGCCTCCCGCCCTTTCAAGGATTTGGAGAATGGTCCTCACTAGGCCACCTCCGCAACGGGCTCTTGCTCATCTATTGCGGGTTGAGGGGCTGCGTCTCCGGGCTGGCCGTGAGACTCTTCCGTGGAAGGCTCTTGCAAGACGGCAAGAATCACGGCGGATGTCTGCTGGATGACTTCAAGGCTTTCCGCCAGCAATGCGGCGTTGCCGTGGTAGAGCTGGATGTAATCGGCTGAGGCGCTGCCGCCTTCAATGCCGATGGCCTTTCCCACTACGAAGGCGATGGCCTCGGCTTCGGTCTCCCTGACTACTTTGGTTGTTGCCGTGCGCCGGTCGGCCTTGTGCAACATCTCGTGCGCCAGTTCGTGAATCAGCGTAGAGAACTCCTCGGCCTCCGATTGGCCGGGCAAGAGAACGATCTTGCCGCCGTAGCTGACGCCCATTGCCGGGGCGATGGAATCCTTGTATTCGAGAGCGATGTTTTGCGCCGCGAGAAAGGAAAGCAGCCGGTCGCGGTTGCCTCCCACGTCGCCGGTAATCTTCTGCGAAAGCTCCGGCAGGTCTGCGCCTTCCGTCTGCGAAACATCGAAGACGTACACGGCGCGAAATCCAACCAAAACGGGGGCCTTCTTCTCGGCTCCGTCCTTCTCGGCTTCCTCCTGCTTGTTGCGGCGAACGCCGATCATGGGCGCGAGAATCTGGATGCCTTTCTCGCCCTTCTTCACGCGGCGTCCAAGCTGGTTCCACGTGTACATTCCGGCAACGTTGGTTGCCGTGGGCTTCTGCCTTGCAATGGCCAGAATGTTTCCGAAGCTGTAGTTGTGAAAGTGGGCCATCGCGTCCAGATACGCGGTGAGCGCGTCGCTCTTGCCCGCTTCAAGCTGGGCAATGAGGGCTTTTACGTTCTCGGCGATTACGTCCTTTGCCGTCTGGCGCTGCTTGGATTGATAGGGGGACGGCTGGACGGGGTGGTTGATGATGGCTGCTGTGCTGCTCATGGGTGCTTCCTCCTGTGGAGTTTGAATTTGCCGTTTTTAAGCCCTGGGAGGGCTAAAAAAAGACATTCATTTCATGACTGGCGAAACGGGCGCAGAGAGGCGCTGTCAACTCCCGAAGCCCGAAGGGGCGCGGAAGCGAGCACGGCGGCTTCTATGCCGCGCGGAGCTGCACAAGCGGAGTTGACAGAAGGAGCCGAACGGAGCCTATAGTTCGCCGGGAAATGAATGTCGAGACGGGAGGACCAGCCGCAGGCTGCACCTTATAAAGGAAGGGCCGGCGTTGCGGGCAGGAACAGGCCCGCTAGAGGGGGCAGCGGTAGACGTGCCGTTTACCACTGCGGCGCGGCTAAAGCGAGGGGCAAGCGCCCCTATAAAACAGAGATATTGATCGTCCGGGTGGAGTACCTTGAGAGTCCTCGCTTGTTGACATAAAGGCAACTAACGTGATACAATAGATACATATATTAGATAGTTGGTATCTATAACGAGTCTTCGAGTAACATCCGTAGCCCAACAAGACTCGTAAATATATCAGGCATACACGGAGAAAGGTTTTTAGATGAATCTATATACAGCGGTTTTCGCCTTTGTTATATCAGGACACCCAATTATGGGTTTCATTTTCGGAATTGTAGCGATCCTGAAAACTTATCGTAAGTAAAGCAAACAGCAAAGAGGCGGCTCCGAAGAGCCGCCTCAAATTGCGCAAGTGCTACTTGCGCTTTCTCGTGGACTTGGCCGCGGTGTCGGCGCCGTCTTCTTCCGGTTTCGAGTAGTTGATCTTGCGGATGTAGCTGGCCTTGATCGAGAGAGTCTTGTGTTCCACGCCGTCTGCCGTGTAGGTCTCAGGCTTGATCTTGCCTTCAACGATGACGGCCGTTCCGCTCTTGAGGTGGGCAGCGACCTTCACCAACGGCCCCCAAACCTGGATTTGGAACCAATCGGTGTTCTTGTGCGCGGTGCCGTCCTTGTCTTTCCAAACCTCGTTGACTGCAATCGAGAAGTTGACCACATCGCCGTTCGGGGTGGTTTTCTTTTCGGCGTCTTTGCCGAGGTTGCCTTCGAGGTGGACGTTGTTTTTGTAGCTGGACATGATGTTTCTCCTTTTGAATTTGGTCGCGAGTGAATCGGGACATACTGCCGGAACGGACATGGGGCGCAGTGAACTCCCAAGTGCCAAGCAAAGTCTTTTGCGGAGAGGGACCACAACTTGTTTGGGGAGAGGAATCCGCAAAGCGCAACGAAAGAGTTTGCGCCGCCGCCGCAGGGCGAGAGCGTTCTTGACGCATCCATGATGGCCGAGTTGATTGTGACCAATAAGGAGATCGGGCCTCAGCTCAAAAAGTCCTCCGGAACCTCGCGGGCCAGGCGGAAATCCTCGGCGCGGGTGGTCAACCCTTGCAGTAGGTGGAAAGACTTGGAAGCGAGCACTACCGGGTTGGTTGCTTGTTTTGGGGCGTTCGTTGTGCCGGTATTCGCTGCCTCAATCGGAACGCCTGTTGAAGGGAAGATCGGGACATACACGGCAGAGTGAACACTGGAGAATTAAGGCCATCCGCATGATCGGCAGAAACCGGAAAGGTGCCAGCGGAGCGGTTGCGCTGGCCTCGATAGGGCATTGGTGGCAGCAGAGGACGGATCTCGGCTGCCGAGCTGCGACGCAGCTCCACGAGGGGGCTGTAGGCCCGATGGCTGGGGCGTTGCGGGGTATCCCCGCAGAGTAGTAGGGAAGAGAGAGACAACGGCTCTATCGTTGGCTCGACGGGGGGAGAGACTTCTCCCCGCCCTGGTCATTTCCAGTTGCTTTTAATGGAAAGAGAAAAGCAGAAACTAGATCGGTGGAGTGCCACTTCGTGGCGTCTTGAAAGGTGAGTTTTGAAAACAGGCATGGGGAAATCTATGTATCCGATGTATGGTAAAGAGTAAGCGTCCAGTCTTCCCCTCTGGCGCTGGGGTGGCTTGACGGTTGACGCTTGGTTGATGGGGGAGGCGCCCAAGCGGTGGCCTGTGGCAAAAAAGATTGCGAACTGAAGCAATCTGACGTAAATTGGTTCACAACCCTGAGGAAAAGCAGAAATGCCAGCAAGGAGGATCAAGCGATGAGCGAAGACCATAGCCCCTCGGTACAAGAAATAAGTCCGGAAACCATCAAAGAGGGGTCCGATATTCACACGGAAGGAGCATTTTTACACTTCTCACGATCCGACAAAGTAAAACTATACAACAAGACTGAACTCTGGGGCTGGTGGTGCAACACTATGCAGGAAGCGTGCCAGTATTCGACGGGCGGCATTGAGGGCTATATTGGCTGGCCCCCACAGAGTAGCGTGGTCGGCTATTGCGATGCTTTCCACCCTTACCACGTTGTTAAGCACTCGGGTCCCATCATTCCGGGTAAGACGCCGTAGCGTTTCACGGTTGCCTTTCTCCAGTGAACCCAAAACACGGACAGCTCGAAGGCACTTTGACGTCACGGCCATTGGAATACGTGGCAGTCGCGGCGGCTGTTGATAGCTGCCTGCCGCAAGCGTGGAAGTGGAATTGGGGGTAGTTCGTTGGACGAGCCTTAGAACTCAGAATTTCGCGGTTTCGTCGAACTGCTTTAATGAACCTGCCTTCATTCTTGAAAGAATGTGGGATGTCTGAATTGTGCCAAGCCCTTACTATCCGCCTTACAAGATCGTCTGGCTCCGAGATGAATTCTATCGCATTATCGTCGGTCGCCTGGACCTTGTGGATATGAATCGTCATTGGGTTTACCGGCTAAATAAATGATGCAACAAAAACCCTGGTCCGTGTCAACGATAAGAATAGGGAAACAGATTGCGTCTGCCTTTGCGTATGAGGCGAATACGAGTAAACGGCTTCATGATTTTCAACAGGAACACAAGGGCGAGAACGGCTCCCGATACGATGATTCCTGCGAACATCACGAATCCAAAAACGAGATTCTGTGCCTGGTTCTGTACGTGGTGCATGTGTCCTCCGATCGCGCTATTGTTCTGGCCGTCAGTTCTCATTCTTGAGTGCCAAGACAGTTGCCGTCAAGTCGGCTACTTGTTGCTCAAGCGTTTCTGCGACCACGATCAACGAAACACCGCAAAGAACAGAGCCAGGGCCAACACGAAGCACCCGGCCCGAAGCCACTCAGGTATTGAACGACTGGCCGACTTCAGCCAGGCCGCAAGGCCCAGTCCCACCATCACAACCAGGGCGAGACCAGAAATCAGAGCGTGGGAGTAATCCCGCCGCACGAGACAAAGCACAGCGGTCAATCCGTACAGCATCCCAAGAAACCCGAGACCTCCCGCGACGATGCGGAGGTTTCGGGGTGTCCTGAAGAACTCCAACATCTCACGCCTCAGCATCTACGGCTATCCGCGTTAACCTGACTGACAGATTGTACGCCCCGGCCCTGACGTAGTGTGTTTGTCTTTAGAAGGTTCACTTCATCAGTTTCGCGTACTGCTCATCCGTCAGGTTCAGGAACACGCCACCCCGCCCCCTCTCAATCCCCTGATTCAGCATTAACCGACTCTCTTGGTCACTGAATCCCCCGCCGCGTTCCACCAATTCGACAATTTTGTCCGAGGACGCAAAGTGAAGTCTGCGGGGCAGCGCCGTCCTCAAGTCGGCCTCAAGGAACTGGCACTGCCAGCCGTACCTGTCCATGAAGGACATGTAGACCCGATGGCGCTGTTCAGGAGGCATGGAACGAGTATAGGCGAAGTAAAAGCGAAAGTATTCCACAGGGGGAATCGCCCATAAGCGCTAAGATTCGGAAAAACTACTTCCGGATTGCCGGTGACACGACCAGAACGCGTTCGTGGGCTTGCCAGAACCGGCTATGCATGGACTTCGTTAGTGGCTATGATCAGCCCGGCCAGATCACAGCGAAGCCTTCCAGTGTGATCCAGCCCGACAGTGTCTCGCAACTCGTCCACAAACGTCTGCTGCCGTTTGGAAAAACTTTTGTAGAGCTGAGCCTCATTCCCCTCATCCAACTTTGTTTCCAAGTTGTGTGCGAATTTATTCCGCAGGCCATTCAATGCGATCAAAGCAGCGCAGTCAGCTTCGTCCACTCTTCCCATCGCAACGGCAACAGTACGCCGTCCGCGTTGGCGAAGATGGACGCTATTTTCGCTGTCTCGTCTATAAGTTCGTCGAGTGACTTTGAAGACAGAATGACGGTAAGGCTCAACTCGCCCATCGGTTCGCCGTCGCCGATGTGCCGCAGGACGGCTCCAAGTTGCTCCACTACGGCCTGACTGCCTTCATCTACAAGGGTGTCTCTCTCGCTTTGGTTGGCCTTTCCGATTGATAAGCTGCCTTTCGCCACATTGGCGTGGCGGCGTCGGCCCTCCGTCATGCTCTTGGCCTTGCCGGGGGGCAGGACGTGCCATTCTAGGCACACTAGAAAGGCCGCGTTTAGCTTCATGAGGTTGTCAAGAACCATCGGCCTTGTTTCTGAAATGGCCTCCTTCATCGTCAGCGCCCTTACAAAGTGGTCGCCCACTCTCAGGTGATCGCGCTCTACCTCGATGTTTGAATTGACTACTTGGTAATCGAGGTACGAGCTCGCCTTCGGCTTTCCGGCGATGCGGTATTGGTCGTAATTGAGTAGGGACCGGAAGAATGTAAACTGCTGATCGGAATCGAGAACCTCAAGAGCGCAGTCCTGCTCGACGTGGCGGCGGAAACCTGATACACGCTGATGCAGTATCGACGCGTCAAGGTTTAGCTCTTCCTTGAGGAGCATGGTCATTTGCTTGCCGCTCAAGAGTGCGCCGATGTCCTTGAAGGCGCGGCCTGGATCGCTGGACAAGTGGGACAATGCGGGGCGAATGCCGCGCTTGGCTCTCTTCTTCTCGTAGACAATGACATAGTAGATGTCGATCTGGTACAGGGAGTCGGCCTTCGCCTCGAAGTACCGTTTGCGCTGCTCAATGGCAGCGTCTACAAGTGGATCGCCGTATTCCTCGAATGGGATGTGCGGGCGGTTGGTCTTGTGTAGGTACTGATATACGCGAAACTCCGTCGTGAAAGTCTTCAAGGCGGCTTCAAGGTGGTTGACGGCTACGACCTGGCTATCCTTGTCGAGTGACTCGTAGTCGATGCCTTCGACTTTCAGGACAGTTCCCATGTCGCCGGATTTCGTAAGAAACGTGTTCTCATTCCAGAATCCATAGAGATTGATTTGCGCGTTCAGAGCGCCGGATTCCTGCCAAGGCTTGATGATTTTCGCAAGGTTTAGCATTATTCGATTGTCATCCTTTGGGGGTCTTGTTTCGCGGCGTCGTAAATGGGACGGGCGCTCAGCGACTTAATAAGTGCTGTAAGGTAGATGGGGTCTTTGACGGTGATGATATAGGCACAGATTGCAGCGAGAAGAAAGGTTATGACGGTGAACGGTAGGCTGCTCGTGACCGTATTCATCATGAGGGCAATAATGATCGCCCCGCCGAATAGCTTACGCTCGATCCCGAACAGTAGCAGAGGTTTGTGGAGAGCCTTGAATACTCGATTACGACGTTGCAAATTGCTTGCCATCTTACACCTCTGCAACCATTCGGGAACGTGTGTGTTTGGTGGAGTGAGTTGTGGGCGGTAGCCTAGAAGCCGCCTCCCAGCCAGGTTAAAAGTGCGCTTGAAGACAAGGCGATAAGTGAGCCAATGCCAGCGGCAACGGCGGCTTTCTTTGCGGTCGGGTCGCCGGTTGCGTACAAGATGCCAGCTAGAACGATGCCGCAAAATGAACCAACCTTAGCAACTGGGCCGGTCATGAATTGAAGTACGTTGTCCATCGCCTGACCGAACGGTGATCCGTTGTCGCCAGAGGATGTTACGGGGGTGGCATGGGCTGCGACTGAGCAAAGGATGAGGACCCCGCCGATCATGAGAGCGGAGCGAACGAGTGACGGTGAGGGACGCCGTAAGAAGACACGGGGGGTCGAAGCATCCCAGGAAGGGAGCAATGAAGAAATCTTCATATTGCCTTTCTGTAGCTGTGGTTTTTTTGGCCAAACGGAGGCTTGATTAAAAAACTATTTGATCTTTAGTACCTATGTCAAGTGCCTGATGTGTTAAAAAAGAGCAAACTCGTTACCGCATACGAAAATATGCGGTACATTGGCGCTCGGTATTGTAGAAATGCCGTATTAAGCGGGTGTGCGCGTTTTTTAGGGTAACCGAAAAGTAACCTTTATGTCTGGCAACCAGAAAGTAACCTGATTGTGGCAGGAAAAGTTGGAGAGACGGGAGCGGGGTCGCGGTCAATATGATTTTTATATATATTAAGGTTCATGAGAGGTTTCAAGAACAAATAAAGGCGGAACAATATGCCGAGACTTTCTACAATAAAGGGATCGCGCAAGGGCCATTTGGATGAGTACGAGGCGTTGTGTTTGGAGATCGGAAGGAGGATTAAGGAACTCCGGCTTGAGCGCAACTGGACACAGTTGTACGTGGCACGTAATTTCGACTTCTTTGAATCCCACTGGAGAAAGATCGAAGCCGGAAAGACCTGCTCACTGCAAACGCTGCTAAAGGTTGCGAAGATGTACGATATGAGCCTGTCGGAATTGCTGGATGGGGTTGACCGCAAAAGGCGGCGTAAGTAGGAGCATCAGAAAGAGGGCTGTATGGACCTGGCGCAGATGGTAGTGAAAGCTGGGGATTATGCGTTTCGGCGTGGCTCTAGCGCCACGCCGGACGCCCCTATGACCGTTGCGGAGCAGCAGAGACGGCGGGGACTAAACAAGCGCGTCATGCGGGCGGTAATGCTCGGTATGGGGGTGCTGACGCTGGCAATAATGGCTCGGACATTGCAGCACTCTCCTGCGGCTGCGCCGGGGGGCGCCGGACGGGCCGCTGTAGCGGCTGCGGAGTCCTCGGCGGCGGGCAGGACGCCGGAGCATGTCGATTACGCGCCTGGGGCGAATCTTGAGGCTGAGGAACTCGCTGTGCTCGGCAAGGCTCGGCGCAATATAGACGTTGCCATGTACGCCTTCACAGATAAAGAGATTGCGGAGTTGCTTGCAAGCAAGGAGCGGCAAGGGGTGCGGGTCCGCGTGTACCGCGACGCTGAGCAGTACGCGCAAGAGGAATCGAGAGCCTACGGCCATGAGACGACGAGCGCGGTTCTGAGAGCGGCTGGGGTGGATGTGAGAGTCAAGGCCAGCGGAGCATTGATGCACTTGAAGAGCTATTCGGTGGACAGTAGCTTTATCCGTACCGGGTCGGCCAATTGGTCGCGGGCTGGGCTGGAAGATCAGGACAACGATGTCTTTTACATTCAATCGCCCGATGCGGTAACGGCGTTTTCCGCCGATTTTGAGGCTTTATGGAATCGGTCGGATAATCTGGTTCTTGCGCGGCCCTAGCGCAGCGTTGGGCCAGGGCTTGGATTCTCCACTTCGGCCAGGAGTGTTTCGATCCGCTCGATTTCAAGCCGCCGGAGTTTCACTGTACTGGCCCACTGCTCCATCCGATCGCCGTCGTCAGAGAATTCCGGGGAGATTTCCATCCACCTCGTCTCGTTCTCGCGGGCAGCCCGGAGCGCGATTTGAAGTGCGTCGGCGCTTTTTTCTTTGGGGAACGTCATCATGCTCAAGTGTACTGCCGCCTCGGTATCGGCTGAAACCCCGTTGACCGTGGAAATGCCGGCCTGTGGAAAGCATGGGAAAGCGATGAAGCCGTTTCCCACGCTTCCCACCGCCCTTGAAAATCGCTGCGGCGTTTTCTCACATTCCCACCGCCACGACTACGACGGAATATATTCTTTCCAAGTCCCGCCGGTTAAGAGATACGAGGGCTGAGGGCACGGTCAAACACCTTCCTGGACAGCTCGCTGGGTGGTAAGGCGATTTTGCGCAAACCGATCAAAGGTGTCAAAGGCTCAGTATGCATCGTAAAAATAATCCCTGATCACGGAAATGAGGTTATCTGCTTCAGGTGGACAGTATTTTTTAGAGTGAGCAAGAATCATGTGCGTGAATCCGGCTTGCGAAAACCTATTTGCGGGCGACCATGTAATCGGAACCTCCGGTTCAACCGCGATTGGGGTAACAGATCCGCCGCCCACAGCATTCCCATACCCTCTCTTGTCCAGATGCCTAAGCTGGATTGCTCCAGACTCTGGCTTCTGATCTTTGAAGAGGACGCAACTGAGATCTCGCGGAATTCCATTGAAGGCTTCATTGCGCCGCCTTTCGAAGTCGGACCAAAGGCAGACCGGATAGGCATACGACAGACGCTCAACCCAGCGATTCGCTATAGCAAAGGTCAAATAGGATCCCTCGTTCATGCAATCGATTTTGCGCGGAGGTCTAGACCGCTGATCCAACGGCAGAGCAAGTGTTGTCTTCAAGACGTAAGCCGAACTCGCATCTCCAAATGATAAATCCGAATGACCGTCTAGATGAGCGACCTCGAATGGATTGTCCAGAGTGCCTTTAGCGAGCCACTTCTTCCAGGCATAGAACGCACCATCATGTTTCTTGCAAAATCGCCCCGGTAGCTTATTCGTTCGGGATAAACCACACTGCCGTTCTAAATATCCTCTGACTTGATCCGCAGAAGCGCAGGGATGGGCAATGTGCAAGGGGCGCGCCTTGACGCGGCCGCGCACCACGGGATATACGAAAAAATCGAGGTCCAAATCCAAGACCTTCGACATAGCTGATTCGAGGATAGTGCGGCCCGGATCAACTCGCAACGGGTGGGTGCCCAAGTTGCCGGATCTTCGGAACTGGAAGGGTCGCTAAGTCAACTGAGGAGAACAGCCCTGTGTACTCACGGAGCCTACCTCGGCGGCAGGTGGCCGTCGGCGAGTGCACCGACGATTTGGCATCAAATGAGAATCTTGCGCGGCGACATGCCCGTTTACGGGGCGCAATATCGTTTCAACTAGGCTTTCGTGTCTCCCCGGTCCCCAACAGCGAGGGACCGGGGCCACCCGCCGCAGTAAAATTAAGAGGCAGATTCCAGTGGTGCGAGGATTGTCATGGAGAGTCAGCCAAGAGGATTCATTTCGCGGCTCTTTGGGTCGCGGAAACGTGAACCCGCCGTGCCGGAGCGGGTGGAAGTGCAACCGCCCATTTCTCCCGTGACAGAAGATGTATTGCGCAGCGTAACTCCGCACGTGTTGGCCGTGACGATGCTTCAGCTTGCAATGGAGAGAAATTCGCAGTGGAGGCAAGTCAATTCGGGTGCGACCTCCGAAGCTGATGCAAAGTTCCCAATGGCGTGCGAGTCGTATCAACTTTCGATTTTTACAGACCTGCTGACCCAACGATTTGGACCTCAAATATCGAGCATATTCGACGCCAGCCTTAATGCCGTGATGGACGTGGATAGCGGGATTGGTCTTTATCCCCGCTTCAAGGACGCAATAGCACGCGCTCATCAACTTGGGCCAGCGGAGATAGGCCCGGATGAACCAAAGCTGAGAATGGACTGGCGGGTTGCTCAGCAACTCCTAAGCATCGTGGCGGAGCCAGAGGAGTCGAAGCAAAACCTCCTGCCTGCTCTCGCGGAATCGCTGTCATACGCTCGCATTTGGGCGGAGACTACTTACCCTGGAGTCGTGGCGAAAATTGAATTTCATCCAATATCCATCGCTATGGTTCAACGAGAGAGCGCTTACAGGGGAGTAACTAATCGGTGGCGACATGCTCCCGGATGTTTCGAGCGGCAGCTACAGAGAATGGAAGGGAATCCACTTTTTCCCGAAGAAAGCAGACACCCGACAGATGAGGAAATTCGACTCGCACAAGACAAGGACGATAGCGATCTAAAACAGCTTGCGGCTGATGTTCAGAAGGCATTTGATGACCTCAAGGGCCTCGGTGATGGTGGGAAAGTCCAAGGATCAAGGCTCACTGATTATCTGCAACACCGCCTTGAACCTCTAATGGCGCGGGCGGCTGAGATTGGCGACATTCCAGCCGCTCAAAAGTATATTCCCGCGCTCAAGGCTGTCATCGTTTCCTGTCTTACGACGCTCAAGAAGTCTGCTGGAGTTGATTTGAGCATCGAATCGTTTGAGCCGACTTGGAAATACAAGACGTGCGTATTCATCGCGCAATGTCACCGCGATGACACGCCGATTGATAGGTCAGACGCAGTGCGTGCGCTCCTCTGCGAAAGCACGCAAACGGTGGAGAACGTGCTGAACATTTACCGCGAGTTGGATTCTGGAGTCACTCAACCGATGCGAGAGATGGCCCGCCTGCATCTTGAATTGGCGGACTTGGATGGTTTCGCTTTGCCCGGAAGAGATGAGAAGCTGGCGTTATTCGATGCGGCTGCGGGCTGAGAATCGCCGTAAGCGTCTACGCATGGCCGTCTGGAACCCATCAAGCGCGTGGCGCGGATGCTCAAGCGCCGCTTCGAGAATGTTATTACTTATCTGCGCCACCGCTTCACGAATGCGGGCAGCGAATCGCTCAACTCCAATATCCAATGGGTGAAGTATACGGCGCGCGAATTTCGCAACCGGCAGGACTTCATCACACGGCCATTTACTTCCACTGCGGCGGTTTGGATATGAACCCCGTACCCACTAAATAGCCGGAAGAGCTATATCCCCAACAATCATTTGGGTGCACCAGGTCTGGATTTTCGGACATGGGAGGATTGCCAAGTAAATTGTCGTTAACAGCCCATTGCGCTCGGAGAAGAGTCCATGCCCCTTCTTTGCGTTTCTCGAAGTAGAGGCTGGACGATGGCTAGGTTGAGCTTGGCGACTGTTCGCAACTGGTACTGCCTGTGAACTACTCGATCTCGACGTTGTGCGTCGCGCGGGTTGGGATAGGTGGGCTTTCCGGTGAGCCGGTTGTCTTGGGGTGAGTCGTAGAAGCCGCGCGCAATCCGCCGCAGGCTTCGGGAAGCAACCAGCCGGTGGAGGGCCTGATCGACTGCCGTGCGCGGTCCAAGGTCGGCGAAGTCTTCCGGGGTCCAGACGCGCGGCTGCGCCGGGGCGGAGGTACGGTCCCGGATGGCGGCTGGAATGCTGGATGCCGGAGTGGACATGGGTAATCTCATGTCAGATAAATGCAACAAACTTCTGACTACAGTTATTGTCAGCTCCTCCCAGTCGCAGGGTTCCGGGAGTGGTGTCGGCACGATCCCAAGTATGAGCGGTGAGGCCCGAGGAGCGCTGCATACGTTCGTATGCAAGCGCCTTACGGTTCCGGCCCGGTGCCGGGCCAAAGCGGGCCGGTTCCGGCCCCAAAACACGCCAGGATGGTTCCATCCTGGCCCCACTTAGGGGGCGGGTGAGGTGCGGGCGGAGGGAATTGAACCCTCACGGCCTTGCGGCCTGCGGATTTTCATACCACTTCGGCTTTCGCCGCCCCGCAAGTGCAGGTTTGTGGTCTGGACTATAGCGAAACAAGACGGGGCCGTTTCAGCGGCTCTGCGATGTACAGTAATTGGTAATGCCACAGTGAAAGACGCCCACCCCCATGCCCCTGCTTGACCAAATCCGCGAAACAAAGCTCATCGAACTGGCAAAGACCCGCTTCGACCCCGACCCGACGCCGGCCGAACTCAAGGTTCTGCACTACTCGGCCAGCTCTGAAGAAGTGCCCGATCCGGGCGAGAAGGCCCCGCGCCCGGAGGTTCGCGCGGCCTTCCTCCGCTGGCTGGCCACCGACCCGGAGGCCGGGCAGCACATCGACCCCAAGGGCCTTCGCGTTTATGCCGCGACCATCCCCGGCAACCTCGACCTCAGAGAATGCTGCATCAAGCGGACTCTCGATTTTCGCCACTGCATTTTTCAGAGGCCGATCGACCTCCGTTCTGCGGAGACGCGGGGCCTTTTCTTCCTCAATTCCTCGCTGACAGGGGGCATGGGTGCGGATAGGGTCATAGTCCACGGTCCGCTCTTTCTCCGGCCCATCGAGTCCGACGGCGAGATTAGCCTGTCGGGCGCGCGGATCGAGGGCAACCTTGATTGCGATGGCTCGAAGCTGAATGCCAAAGGCAAAGCGCTCAATGTGGACCGCGCGCAGATCGGCGGCAGCGTCTTCCTCCGTGGCGACTTCAAGACCAAGAAGATGGTTTGTTTCGAGTCCGAGGGCGAGATTAGCCTGGTCGGCACCCAGATCGCCGGAACGCTTGATTGCAGTGGCTCGAAGCTGAAGGCTAAAGACATTGCGCTCAGCGCGGACGGTGCGCGTATCGGCGGCGGCGTCATCCTCGTTGGCGGCTTAGATTCCGAGGGAATGGTTCCCTTTGAGTCCGAGGGCCTGATTCTACTGCGTGGCGTGAAGATTGGCTGGAATTTGATGATCCGAGGCACCAAGATTGGCGCGGTTGACTGCCAGAACGCGGTCGTGAAGGGCGATCTGATCTGGCAGCGTATCGAGAAATCCAAGGAGACGACTCTCAATCTCGCAGGCGCGCGGGTGAAGAACCTGCGCGACGACCAGAGGAGTTGGTTGGAAGAGGGTAAGCTACAACTGGACGGGCTGGTCTATGAGGAGCTGACCCTCCACGACGCGACATCGGACGAAGAAATCAAGACCGCCAAGCTCTCGCCCGAGCGGCCGCTTGAGGTCAAAGAGCGGATCGAGTGGATCCTGCGTCAGCCGGAGGACCGGCGCGCCAGACCCCAGCCGTGGATGCAGCTTCGGGATCTGCTGGAGAGGAAGGGCGACCGCAAAGGGGCCAAGTACGTTCTTTTCCGCTTTCGCCGCTTGCAGGCCGAGGGAAAGGAGTTTCACCCTTTTCGTTGGCTGTACGATCGGTTGTCTCGCCTGGAGACTTTTCGACGCGTGTGGCCTTACTTTCGGCACCCAAATCGAATCTGCGCAATCGTCTTTGCGTTGCTGGAAGAAAAGCCGATACGCATCTGCTGGTCGATTGCGTTCACCGTGACGGTGGGTACGATGATCTTTGCGGGAGCCTTTAGTAGTAGCGCAATGATCGCGTCGGTTGAAGTTCAGCCCAATGCTCTTCTACCAATGCCAAGTGGGGAGAGTAGGAATTTATCGGCACACTATCCGCTGTCCCAGCCGTTCTTGTATACGCTGGAAAATGCGGTTCCGCTGGTGAAGCTGGGGATGGACGAGAAGTGGATGCCGGACCCGAAGTTCGAGCACCAGCCGTGGTTTCCGCAGGTCCGCTGGCTGAATGGGATGAAGTGGTTCAGCAGCTATTGGTTTCTGGTGACGAGCCGCGTTCTGCTCATCTTTCTAGGCTGGTTTCAGGCTGGCGTTTTAGGCGCCGCGCTCCTGAGACGCTTCAAGGAGTAAGGGAGGGGTCCGTGTATCTTGTCACCGCCGATTGCAGCAACATATACACAGTTCTCTGTGGCATCCGGCCGGATGCTGTGAGGACTTTGGCAGCGGCAAAACGACTTTCCCCACCACTCCAAAAGAAAGGCGCAATTTAATTTGCGACGGGGTAGGAGAACCTTGCAGGACGACGGTGAGGCCGGAATGAGCATCCCGGCTCATACTGATCCGGCCCGTATACTATGCAACATTTCCGGATCATTCTCCGTCTAAATCGGTATGGAGAAGATTGATTCGCGAAAGTTGCCGGAGTCGGCATTGAATGAGCGGCGTCGGCGTGCGGTAAAGATGCGCGAAGCCGGAGTTCCGGTTCGTGAGGTTGGTCGTCAGTGCGAACTTTCAACCCATACCGTCGTGGAAGCCCACAAGTCCTTCCGCAAGGGCGGTTGGAGCGCGGTGAACATCCATCGGGCAGGTCGTCCGGTGGGCTCGGGTCGCATGTTGACAGCAGACCATGAGAAGAAGATTCAGCAGCTGATCCAAGACCGCACGCCTGATCAATTGAAGCTGAGTTATGCGCTATGGACCCGTCAGGCCGTCAGCGAGCTTATCGAGGCTTTATACGGCGTGAAACTCACCGTGCGCAACATGGGAAAATATCTCAAGCGCTGGGGATTCACCCCGCAACGTCCGCTGAAAAAGGCTTATGAGCAGAACCCTGCCACCGTCGATAAGTGGGTCAACGAGGAGTACCCGAAGATCGCTGCGCAGGCCAAGCAAGAAGGCGCGGAGATTCAGTGGGGCGATGAAACGGGGTTGCGTTCCGATGACGTGCGCGGTCGTGGCTATGCGCCAAAGGGCAAGACACCTGTTGTGCTGGCCAATGCAAATCGTTCGAAGCTGAGCGTGATTTCGACCGTAACGAACAAGGGCCAGATGCGCTGGAAGGTCTTCAGCGGCGCACTGAATGCAAAGATTCTGATTGGCTTTATGAAGCGCCTTGTGCATGGACGGAGGAAGCGAGTATTCCTGATTCTGGACAACCTGCGGGTGCATCACTCGAAGGCAGTGAAGAAGTGGCTTGGGGAAAACGCGGACAAGATCGCGGTCTTCTATCTGCCCAGCTATTCGCCGGAGTTGAACCCGGATGAATTGCTGAATGCCGATCTGAAGCAGCGTGTGACCAAGGCGGCTCCTGCCAGAAACAAACTTGCCCTGACACGTACCGCCATTGGATCTCTGCGCAGCATCCAGAAACAGCCAGAACGGGTTGAGAGCTACTTCGAACAGGACGACGTATGTTATGCCGCTGCGTAGCATTGCCTCAGGGCCGGATCAATAAGAACCTCCAAGGGGAAGGCAAACTCGTTCCAAGGCCAATTCACGGGCAGTCCCCGGACCCCTGGGAATGGTTTCAGTTGTCCGATAGTGGGGTGTTGCATATTCGCAGCAACCCCTTTGTGAGGCTCGCACTTTTCGGAGTTTGCCACAAATGCGCAGGATTGTGCCGGAACAATGTCCGGCAAAGCCGTTTTCAGACCCTTGCGGCTCACTCGGGGGCCGGACGGCGTTACAATCCCTTCAGCAGTTCCGAGAGCGTTGTCTCCAGAGCAGAGGCAATTTTGCTGAGGGTGCGCAGCCCCGGTTCTCGTGCGCCACGCTCCAAGTCCGAAATATGCACCTCGTGGACGTCGGACTGCTCGGCAAGGTCAATCTGCCGCCAGTTCCGGGCGCGGCGCAACTTCCGGATTCGCTCGCCTGTCGCCGCACAGATGTCCTTTGCCATGCGTTCATCATCGGGTTAGCCTTTGCGCTATATTTAGCGCATACACTCTTTGGTGCTTGAAAGGTCGTCAATATGCCGTTGCACAAAAAGATTGCTTTCCCGATTCTGGTCTCGATTGCGCTTCTCACGTTCGGTTGTGGCGGAGGTTCGGGCGCTAGCAGCGGCGGGGGCAGTACGCCCGCAATCACGTCTGTTGGGGTGGCATGTTTGCCAAGTTCGATCAATTCGAATCAAACGTCCACCTGCACGCCGACGGTCAGCGGGACTGGAAGTTACAGTTCATCGGTCACGTGGTCCGTCAGTCCCGCGATCATTGGCACGGTCAGCAGCGGAGGCGTCTTTACTCCGTCTGGTACGGGGACGGCGACCATCACTGCAACATCAACGGAGGACTCGTCCAAATCTGGCAACGCGAAAGTCACAGTGGCCACTCAGTCCACAATCGCTTCAGTGTCCGTGATCTGCAATCCGCCCGCTATCCTGACGACGCAGACATCCAACTGCGCGGCAACTGTGCAGGGAACAGGATCGTATAGTTCGGCGGTTACGTGGGGGGCAACGGATGGCGCCATTACGTCTTCTGGAGTATTCACTCCGTCAAGTTTAGGAACTGCGGTGATCACTGCAACTTCGTCGCAAGACTCGACAAAATCTGGAACTAGCTCTGTTAGCGTCGTCAACTCGACCACGAGTGGCGCATGGACATGGATGAACGGGAGTAACTCAGATCAAGCAGTCGGATTCTATGGCACAAAGGGCGTCGCGTCCCCTTCCAATGTTCCCGATGGCCGGGGTAGCGCGGCCACTTGGACGGATAAGAACGGGAATTTCTGGCTTTTCAGTGGTTATGCGCTTGGGGTTGGCGGCACAGCTACGCCAAACGATCTCTGGGAATACAACCCCTCTACCAATGAATGGACATTTATGGGGGGAAACACAGATGCATGTACTCGGATCAACCCGACGACTTGCGGATACTACTGGCCTGGTGTCTATGGTACGAAAGGCGTGGCTGGAACGAATAATCTCCCCGGCGGCCGGTTTGACGCCGCCAGTTGGACAGACAGCAGCGGTAATTTCTGGCTCTTCGGAGGCACGGGGGAAGATTCAACCGGCTCAGGTGGGGGCGGCTATCTCAACGACCTTTGGGAATTCAACCCTGTAACCGGGGAAGGGACATGGGAGAGCGGAAGCAACACCGCTGGCGCAGATGGCATTTACGGGACAATGGGCACACCTTCTACAAGCAACACGCCCGGAGCCCGCGATGGGTCCGCCAGTTGGATCGACGCTAGCGGCAATCTCTGGCTATTCGGGGGAGAACTGCCCAATGGTGCCTCCAATGACCTCTGGAAGTTCAATCCAACCACCAAAGCTTGGACATGGGTGAGTGGTAGTAGCACGATCAACGCACCCGGCGTCTACGGCAGCTTAGGTGTTGCTGCCTCGAACAACGTTCCTGGAGCAAGATTTGGTGCTGTGAGCTGGATCGATAAGAACGGCAACCTCTGGCTTCTTGGAGGCACGGGTTTGGTCTCGACGGGGGCCGTCTACCTCAACGATCTCTGGAAGTTTAACCCGACAAGCGAGGAATGGGCTTGGATGAATGGGAGCAGCACGACAAATGGGTCTGCTGTCTACGGCACGCTTGGCGTCGCATCATCTGACACGACGCCGGGGGCTTCGTTCCAGCAGTCCGCAACCGCAAGTTGGAGCGATCCTAGCGGCGACTTCTGGCTCTTTGACGGCAACATTTGGGAGTTTAGTCCAACTACCGATCAGTGGACCTGGATTAGCGAGAGTGGTACAGCCGTAGTCTATGGTACGAAAGGCACTCCCTCCGCGAGTAATTTTCCCGGAGGGGGAGCAGGATCGGCATGTTGGACTGATAACAGCGGCAATTTCTGGCTCTTCGGTGGCGGCTACCAAAACATCCTCTGGCGTTACCAGCCGTAATCAAAGATGCTGTTCCTGTTGCGGCTTGAAGTCGATGCGCACGCACCGGATGAGCTGACTTGACGTAAACTGAACAGCGCATTCGATTCAACCTGATTCGGCGCTGAACTGTAGGAGGTGACTTTATGCCCTCGTCTCAATTCGTTGCAAAGGCGATTTTCGTCGCAATGCTGATCCTCAGCATGTCGGCTGTTGTGTCGGCCCAAAGCAAAGGCCTCGACCCGGTTTTGCTTGCCAAGGCGAAGGCTGGGGACGCGGATGCGGAGGAGCGAGTGTCCCTAAGTTACTCACGGTTAGGCAATCAGAAAGAGTCATGCCGTTGGGGCTTCATAGCTGCGCAAAACGGCAACGCATCGGCGCAGCATTATCTTGGGTACACGTACGAAGTAGGATCGACGCTGTGTGAGCGCCCCAAGGACTATACACAAGCTGCGGTTTGGTTTCGGAAGGCCGCTGAGCAAGGCGACGTCGTATCGCAAGAAGAACTTGCAGTCATGTACGACAACGGCCAAGGTCTGCCACAAGATCATTCGCTGGCTGCCATCTGGTGGCGTAAAGCCGCCGAGCAAGGCGATCCTTCTTCACAATACAACCTTGGAATCGCCTACTACAGAGGTCAAGGCTTACCACAGGACTATGCCCAGGCTATCATCTGGTTTCGCAAGGCCGCTGAACTTCGCCAAGGAGAAATCGCAGGTGCTCCCGAGCGGTCTCGGAAGATTATGGAGGGAACTACTGCAGATGCACAGTCTGCGCTTGGCGAGGCATACGCATATGGCAACGGTGTAGCGCAGGACTATGGGCAGGCAGCCGCTTGGTATCGAAAGGCCGCGGATCTCGGGAACGCTTATGCTCAGCGAGACTTAGGTGATCTGTATTATAACGGCGGAGTCATCAAATTTGTTGATGCGCCCGGAGGGGGCAAGAGAGGGATCAGGGATGACGGCGGAGGTGACTTCCCTAAGGATTACTCTCTAGCAGCTACTTGGTATCGGAAAGCCGCTGAACAAGGGGATGAGTATTCGCAGAACAGTCTTGGAATACTTTACGACAATGGACAGGGAGTTCCACAAGACTACGCCGAAGCCTACTTTTGGTATAGCCTTGCATCTGCAAAACAGCCCCATCTCGCGGAAAACCGTGACAATGCCGCTTCCCACTTGACCAAGACTGTATTGTTGCAAACGCAGGAACGCGCACGGAAATGGTTTGAAGATCACCCCGTCCAGACGAACCCGCAATGACAATTCCATCCGCTCAAGAGAAGGGGGCAAAATATCCCATGAAACGAATTGCGGCTTTGCTGGCCTTGCTTTGCATCATCGTATCTCTGTCTGCCGCTTATGCAAGCACTCCCAGGTATCGGACAGGAACACACGCGAAAACCTACAGCACGGCGCGTCATTCATCGGCAAGCCGCCCGTACTATGGCGGGGGAAAACACACAACTTCGCACGGTGGCCATTATCCCGGCGCGACGAATTCCCATCACAGGAACGGCCACTACAACAACTGGCGCAGCGGCAATCGCTACGGCGTTCACAAGCCGTCCTGAGCATATGGGGCGCAAGGAAAGGAAATGTTCATGAATCGAGTATTCGCCATTGTGTTGCTTACGTTCTCTGCAATTGCACTCGCTCAGGCTCCACAACTCAAGAGCGGGTCTACCATCTACATCGAACCAATGGACGGCTATGAAACCTATCTGGCCGCGGCAATCGTGAAGAAGCACGTCCCCTTGGTCGTTGTGGCCGACAAGGGTAAGGCGGACTACATAGTTCGGAGCACTGTCAACCACACAACTCCGAGTCAGCCTGCGGTTGTTGTCAGCAACTCTAATGTCAACAACAATAATGTCAACAATTCCAATGTGACCACTAGAAGCAGCAGCGGCGGCGGCTATGGGGCTGCGTTAGCGGCTCTCGGATCGACCAGCACAAGCATTGCCATAGTTGATCCACACTCTTCACAGGTTGTGTTCGCGTATGCAGCGGGCAAGGCGGGTGCCAACCAACTCCAGAGAACTGCGGAGGATTGCGCTAAGCACATGAAAGAGTTCATAGCAAAGTCCGAGAAGCCAAAGAGATGAGGTATGTCAAAAGAGAATATGAGACGCTTCATCTTGCCGTTGACGGTCGCTGGTTTGATGCTGATAGTTGGTTGTAGGTCCACTGCGCCCTCCAATTCGTCCGATAGCAACGGGGAGGCCGCTTCTGCCCCTCATTGCACCGAACCAGAGAACCCGTATGACGAAGGCTCAGGGCACTACGCTGGTTATGAATGGGCACAGAGCAGCGGCTCAGGGACTTGCGGCGGTAAATCCCAGTCATTTATCGAGGGCTGTGAAGAGTACGAGAGTCAGGAAGCTGAGTACCAAGAGTGCGAAGCCAAGAAGTAAAACTAGCTGCGAGCAGAGTTGAAACGGAGACGCTACAGTGAATCTCAGGGAGGGAACGCGGAGGCTGGCCCTGCTCTTGGGGGCGGTGGGGGCAATTCTTGGCGGCTTTGTATCATACCTGGAATTCCAAAGCATCCTGAATCAGAAAGAGCGCCACAATAAATTCGAGAAGTTAGCGAATTCTGATGTCGTAAGGCAAGAACAGAGTTCCTGGTCCTTGACCATTCTCTACACGCCAGATAAAGCAATCGAAACCTTCCGCAGGCTTCCTGAAAACCAACAGCGGGATGTGTACGGTCGTCTAGCTCAGAAAGAACAACTTGACCTCTTGGCGAAGTTGAATTGTGAACCCCTCCAACCGGGTTCCCCTTCAACTGCTGAAACTAGGAAGAATCTCCTTACAGACACGAAATACCCTGGATGGGAGGTTCTCCCCGGCCTTGAGAAAGACGATCCATATGCTTGTATGGCGGATGCATCTGATCCGCCACCATCGACAGTGGATCAAAGCGGCATCAATACAATCCATTGGACCAAGGCGTTAGGAGTCGAATCAATCGAGACAGAGGACGGCCAAATGCTTTATCCGGCACCGGCACCGAGCCTATGGCTCTATCTCTTCGCCGCGATTCTTCCCCTGCTTGGATTCGCTCTTCCTTGGGTTTTAATTCGAGCCGTGGGGTGGGTTGGAGCGGGATTCTTTGCAGGCTGAAAGTAGGCTCTATGGAATTCCTAGCCACTCTCGCTTCTTGCCCTTATACGATGCTCCCGCGTCCCGGAAGGGGATTTGTGAGTCGTCCGTCTGTACCTTAGCACCGGCACAGTTTGCATTTGACATGAAAGGGCATAGATGGGGAACCGGATACGCTTTTATCGAGACATCATCGGGCAAAATGAAATTGTTGCACGGCTAAGGGCATTCACAGACCTTTCTTCGGCATCGGGTGGTACGGCGGGACATATCCTGCTCATTGGAGAAGACGGCATGGGCAAGGCAAGTTTCGCCGCAGCTGTCGCCGATGAACTTGATGTCGGATTTCAGGAGATTGACGCGGCACGTTTGCAGGTACAGGGCGATTTCACTTCCATAATGAGCAATCTTAGGGACCGTCAAGTTCTGCTGCTCAAGAACCTCCACCTTCTTCGGAGGACTATGGTTGTCGGCGTCCAAGAGATTATGCGAGACGGCAAATTCGCGATCATTATTGGACAGGGACCGGCTGCACGGACGCACATTATGGAACTGAGGCCGTTTACCCTGATTGCGACCATTCCCAAAAAATCCGAATGCCCTTCCGAGTTGCTCCGGGAGTTTTCCTTGATATTGAGTTTCCAGCCTTACTCCATCCCTGAGCTTCAGTCTCTCGCTCACAGCATGGAGAAACCGGAGGGGTTATCCCTCGACGAAGGAGCCGCCTCCCTGATAGCCAGATCATGCGACGGACGCCCCGGTCATATCGAGTCAACGCTTAGACGAATTGTTCGCGCCCTGAATAAGAGCGCCCTGACCGAGGATGACGTGCTGAGAGCGTTCGACGCATTCGGAATCAATGTGCATCCAGACACGCCTCCGAACTTATCCGATAACCTCCAGACTTTGTCAGGGCAAGACTTCGAGAAGTTGATAGAAGCTCTGCTGACTCGCATGGGATTTAAGACGGAAATGACGAGTACGACAGGGGACGGAGGGATCGATATTATTGCGGTGCTCGACAAGGCTATTGTCGGCGGGCGGTACTTGTTTGAATGCAAGCGGTTCGCTCCCGATAACCTCGTCGGAGCGCCGATGGTACGAGATTTCTATGGAGCGGTTACAGCGGACCGAGCGGTCAAGGGGATACTAATTACAACCTCAGAATTCACCGTACAAGCGCGGGAATTCGCGCGAAGGGTTGGGGTTGAGTTGATTGATTTGGAACAACTTCAAAAGCTGCTCTTGGAGTATCACCTTATCGAATTGCAGAATGACTAGGACAGGGAAACGCTTCGGCCAATGGGCGCGTTTGCAGCCCAACGTGAACATGCTGGCGACGCGGGACGACATAGGGCGGGAAATCACCCCGGAAGAGGAATCGGCGCTGCTATCTACCCCCTCTTTCATTGCTCTGCCCCTTGAAAGGATTGCGCGACGCCCAATTTGCAGTCTGCCGGAGTTGAGCGACTCGGTCGGTGATTTCTTGCCTCTTCCCCTCGTGAATCGACACTTTGAATGACTGTTGACCCGTGGGGGTTCCGAGAAGGGCGATTGTTAGATTGTCGCCGACATTCTCCTTCGGCTCCGGGTGTTGCGACGCCTTCAGTATTTCGAGAAGTTGTTGGGAGTTAGCGGCCGGCTGGAGACTTGAGAGGAGCAGGCGCGCATCTGCCTCGTCGGTGAAGATTAGGTCGTCGGTTTCCTCTGTTCTGAGCCTGGTTTCAATCGAATGGAGCCGCGCGGCGCGGAATCAGACTCGGAAGAGATTGAAGCCTTGGAACCCCGTTGTGCGCGCCAGGGCCAGACCTCAGCGAAGGTTTCAAAGGGACGGTGCCCAGACGCGCGAAGAGGTTCCGTTTCTTTGCTGCAAGTAATGAGAGCCAAGGGCCTTCGTTTTTTTAGTCGGACTAAGCGCGGGCCGAAGCGGCCCTAGTCCGGCACGGCGGAGAACATGCCACGATGAGCACGCACGAAAACAGCCGCCAGCGGCGGCACGTGCGCGCAGATTTGCCGCTAAGAGCGCCCCGGCGGGGCAGCGGCAGATACGAAACCATTCCGTTCCATCCACCTCCGCCAGCGGCTCCGGTGAAACAAGGCTTCGGAGGTTCACGGTCAACGCGGCTTGTTGCGCTGACCTCTTTTGGATTTATCGTGGGTCTCTGCCGCTTTCGACGCCTTAGCCTTGGCGTCGTCCGCTTGCGGGAGTTCCCATCCCGCCATGCCTTGTAACACGCGATCGGCGTGCTTGATCGTGTTCACGTGTCCATAGTGGTTTTCAATCATGTTGACAGAAGTTCCCATCTGCTCGGCGAGGAAATACACGTCCACGCCCTCCTGCAATCTGAGCGTGGCGTAGGTATGCCGGAAGGAATAAGTCGAACGCGAAACGCCCTGCGTGCCTTCGCGCAGATTCGCCTCGTTCAGAAGATTCTCAATCAGCGAGCTGTAAAGAGTTTTTGCGGGCTTGCCTGTGACATTGGTGAATACCCTGTCGTCCGGTTCTGTGGCTTTCGAGATTGTGCGGATGCGTTCTAAATAATCTCCGACGCTCTTGGGCGCGACCAGCTTGCGCGATTTGTCCTTGCCCTGCACGAACAAGACAACGATCTCGCGGCCCTCGCGGTCTTTCGAGGGCATGATGTCGCGCCAGCGGAGATTTTTCATCTCCACTGGCCTCATGCCCGTGTTGCAGGCAATCAGGATCATGTTGTAGGTAACGGTGCGATACCAGATGCTCGAAGGCTTGTCCGTCTCGCCAATCCACTTGCGCCCGACCGTGTGGAGTTTGCGATACTCCTCCAGCGTGAACTCGTCACGCCGCATCGTCTTGAGCTTCGGGCGCTCGTCGAAACGCTGGCTTGCGGGGACATAGCGCTTCTTCACCGCATAGTGCATGATCGCCCCGAAAATCGACATCTCGAAGCGGATGGTGGAATCGCTGATGAAGGGAACCGCGTGAACATCCTTCGGTTTGACGGCAATCGGTTTCAAGACCCGGACGCCTCTCGTGTGCTGGACCTTGGTGCGGCGTGCGGATTCATGGTCCGCGAAAGACTGCGCTTCTTCGGCTGTGACCTCCCGAACGCCGTTACGCTTGTGGCGTCCCGCGCCGTTCTCCCGCCGCCATGCCGGATAGCTGCCCCAGCGTTCGTCGCCGATAAGATGTACCTGCGTTGAACCTGCATACCTGTCTAAAGTGCCTTCGATGACGGCACGGAGTTTCTTGGGCCGCGCGGCGCTGATCTCTCCGCGTTTCGCCCGCGCCTCCTGCGTCAACAGATACTCTCGCGCCACC